>Ga0335084_10003891_pt1 | contig 14678 bp, 16 predicted proteins | sample Lox_Sample_44_FD_206721 | JGI IMG/M metagenome (GOLD analysis project Ga0335084, IMG submission 206721) | Soil microbial communities from Loxahatchee National Wildlife Refuge, Florida, United States - Lox_Sample_4.4 | ecosystem: Environmental > Terrestrial > Soil > Wetlands | place: USA...
CGCTTTGCTGGATGAAGCGCGTGATCTCGTCTCGCTGGATCGAGAACTGCGCCCAGTTGATGATCGCCCCAGGGCTATTGGTGATGATCAGCGTGTTGCCGTTCACCACGAAGCTCGCGCTGCCCGCCGCTACGGAGCCGCCAGTTGGATTGGCGAAAGCCGGAAGAGCGCTTGCCGCGAACGCGGCGCCGACGGCGAAGGCGAGCGAGCGTCGCGCCGGCCGCAGCCGCGCGAATGCCCCCTGATCCCGGCGAGCTTTCTGCGCCCCGGAACGCCGCGAACTTCGCACTTACCCCCCTGATCCGTCGGCGATTTTCCGAACGGAGACTGTCCCTCGAATGCTACCCTCGGGTCCCGGCAGGCCTGAGGAAATACATCACGCGCACCATATCACGCGAAGCTCCAACTTCCTTCGGGAATCAAGCGCATTCACTTGATTTCGTTTTCCGAATCGTCGCGCTCGAGCGACAGCCCGGCGTCAAGCATGTGTCAGAAAACGTAAGAGAGGCTGAAATGCACACGGCTGTCGCCGCTGCCTTGGGTGCCGCCCTGATCGACGACGACGGCCCAGTCGGCGCGCACGGCGAAGTTGGTTCCGTGCGAGAAGCGGAAGCCGATGCCGGTGGAGGAGATGTTGTCCTTGCGGATCTCCGCCGGGCCGGGGCTGTTGCGGCGGACCCCGCCCCAGTCGAGAAACACCAGCCCGCGCGCGCGGGCGCCGGAAACCTCCGTCCAGCTGCCGAAATCGGGCGTGTACACCTCGGCCGTGCCGCGGTAGCCCCAGTCGTTGGTAACCTCGCGCTCGAGGAAGCCGCGCACCGAATCCATTCCGCCGATGCCGAACTGCTCGCCGGTGACCAGCATGTCGTTGCTGTACTGCCCGTTCATCGCCAAGCGTCCCTGCCAGTCGGCGCCGAGCACGCGATTGTGGTTGAAGCCCCAGCGCCAGATGGTGTAGTGAGCGCCGGCGCATTGGCCGATGCCGTTGCTGCGCGACGCGCAGAAGTTGACGTCCTGCCCGTCGTTGCCGCCGGACCAGTTCGACGACAGTCCGGCCTGGAATCCGGTCTCGCTGTTCTGCTGCCGATAGATGCCGGAATAGAGCGCGGTGAGCGGGTGCACGACGACGTCGGGAACGAGCTGCGTATGGGTAGGATCACCCACTGCGGTGATGTCCTTGTTCTGGTAGCTGCGCCAGTCCGCCGAGAACTGCCAGCGATGCTCGTAGTCGCCGATGCGGTCCAGATTGTGCGTGTACCGCGCGCCGAGGATCCCGCCCGCGCCGGTGATGTTGAACAGGCCCTGCACCGTGCCGGAGTTGACGTTGGAGTAGCCGGCGCTGAAGTCGATCGAATCGCCGAGCCCGTAGAGCGGCACGCGGTAGCCGAAACCGACGATGTTGACGTTGCCGTTCGGCACCAGCGCCAGCCGGTCGGGCTGGCCGTGGTCGTCGAGGTGGTCGTCGTACGGAGCGTAGACGTACTGCATGGTCCACACCTCGTCGCCGCCGTTGATGTTGCCGTGCTGATAGCCCAGGCCGACGCGCAGGATGCCGGTCTGCGCGTTGCCGGTGTTGTCGACCGTGACGCTGAACTTGGTCGGTTTCTCGTCGACCACGCGCAGCACCGCGTCGACCGTGCCTTCGTCCTGGCCGCTGCGCAGCAGCACTGTGGTCTGCTTGGACGGGCTCTCGTTCGCCACGCGCAGGTTGCGCGCGATCTGGTTGATGTTCGGCGGCTGCCCGGGCGTCAGCGCCGGAACGCTCGCACGCACGTTCGCCTCCGAGAAGTTGCGGTTGCCCTCGACGATGACGCGGCCGATCTTCGCCTCGGCGATCTGGAAATGGATTTCGCCGCGCTCGAGCTCCTGCTCGGGCAGCACGACCTGAACCGCGCTGTAGCCGGCGTCGCTGTACGCGCGCTCGACCGCCTCGAGCGCGCGCTGCACGTCGGTGAAGCTGCGTCCGGCGCCGGTGAACGCCCGCGTCGCGGCTTCGAGCTGCTCCGCGGTGAGCAGCGAAGCGCCGTCGAAAACGAAACGGCGGATCTCGAAGCGCGGGGAATCCTCAACCGCCGGCTTGCCCGGCGCCTGCGCGTGCGCGCAGCACGACCCGGCGAGCAACGCCGCCAGCATCAACCTTAGAAACGTCCCGGGAATCGCCCACCCCCTGCCGCAGGCCGCCGCACGCGCTCGTTTATAATTTCCTGCGAATTTCCGAGTATAACCAGAAGCTGGCACCGACCCAGAAATGCCGACGCGTCACGCTCGCCTGCTGATCCTCGGCTCCGGCCCGGCGGGCTACACGGCGGCGGTCTACGCGGCGCGCGCCAACCTGCGGCCGCTGCTCATCACCGGCATCGCGCAGGGCGGCCAGCTGATGACCACCACCGACGTCGACAACTGGCCGGCCGACGCGAGCGGCGTGCAGGGGCCGGACCTGATGGAGCGCTTCCGCCAGCACGCCGAACGCTTCGAGACCGAGCTGGTCGCGGACCACATCCACACGGTGAAGCTCGGCCAGCGCCCGTTCGTCCTCGAGGGCGACGCCGCGACCTATACCTGCGACGCGCTCGTCATCGCCACCGGCGCCAGTGCCAAGTACCTCGGGCTGCCCTCGGAGCAGAAACTCATGGGGCGCGGCGTCTCGGCCTGCGCCACCTGCGACGGCTTCTTCTACAAGGGCCAGGACGTGGTGGTCGTCGGCGGCGGCAACACCGCGGTGGAAGAGGCGCTCTATCTCGCCAACATCTGCCGCAGCGTCACGGTGGTCCACCGGCGCGACAAGTTCCGTGCCGAGAAGATCATGATCGACAAGCTGATGAAGCGCGTCGCCGAGGGCAAGATCAGGCTGGTGCTCGACTCGGTGGTCGACGAGGTGCTCGCCGACGCCGCCGGCGTCTCGGGCGTGCGCGTGCGCGGCATCAAGAGCGGCGCGCAGACCGACCTCGCGGCGAAGGGCTTCTTCGTCGCCATCGGGCACACGCCGAACACCAGCGTGTTCGGCGGCCAGCTCGCGATGGAGAACGGCTACATCGTCACCCGCGGCGGCCGCGACGGCTTCGCCACGGCGACCAGCGTGCCGGGCGTCTTCGCCGCGGGCGACGTGCAGGACCACGTCTATCGGCAGGCGGTGACCAGCGCCGCCAGCGGCTGCATGGCCGCGCTCGACGCCGAGAAGTACCTCGATGCGAGCGCCGCCTGACGACGAGGAGTTCCGCAAGGCCCTCGCCGGAGTGAAGCCCCTGGCCGAGCCGCGGCGCCGCGCGCTCGCGCGCCCGCGGCCGGCGCCGCTTCCCCGGCAGACCGAGCGTGACGAGCGCGCCGCGCTCGCGGAATCGCTGCACGGCGAGGTTTCCGTCGACGACGCGCTCGACTCGGGCGAGGAGCTCGCCTACCTGCGCGAAGGCCTCGGCCGCGACGTGCTGCGCAAGCTGCGGCGCGGCCACTGGGTGATCCAGGACGCGCTCGACCTGCACGGCATGAACCGCGTGCAGGCCGCCGCGGCGGTGGCCGACTTCCTGCGGCAGTGCCTGCGGCGGCGGCTGCGCTGCGTGCGCATCGTGCACGGCAAGGGGCTCGGCTCGCGCAACCGCGAGCCGGTGCTGAAGGTCAAGCTGCGGGGATGGTTGCTGCGCGAGGAGGTGCTCGCTTACTGCCAGGCGCCGGCCGCGGAGGGCGGCGGCGGCGCCGTGCTCGTGCTCCTGAAGGGCTAGACCGCGCCGAGTTGCAAGCGGCCGCTAGACGGCCGCTTCGTTCGTCTCGCCGGTGCGGATGCGCACCACGTGCTCGACCGACGTGACGAAGATCTTGCCGTCGCCGATCTTGCCGGTGCGCGCCGACTTGACGATGGCGTCGATGGCGCTTTCCACCTGCGCGTTGGCGACCACCACCTCGATCTTCACTTTCGGCAGGAAATCCACGACGTACTCGGCGCCGCGGTAGAGCTCGGTGTGACCCTTCTGGCGGCCGAAGCCCTTCACCTCGGTGACGGTGAGGCCGGTGACGCCGACCTCGGAAAGCGCTTCGCGCACCTCGTCGAGCTTGAACGGCTTCACGATCGCTTCGATCTTCTTCATCTCGGTTTCCTCCGCGGGTCGGGTGCGGGGATTGTATCGCGGCCGAGGCGGCTCGTAGAATCCGGCGCTTGGAGAGCATCAGCGTCGTCGACTCGCTCGCCGGCGTGGACCCGCAGGAATGGAACGCCCTCGCCGGGGAGCAGCCCTGCGTGCGGCACGAATTCTTCTCCGCGCTGATCGAGTCGGGCTGCGCCACGGCCCGCACCGGGTGGCTGCCGCAGTTCGTCCTGCTGCGGCGCGCCGGCGCGCTCGCGGCAGCCATGCCGCTCTTCGCCAAGTCGCATTCCTATGGGGAATACGTGTTCGACTGGGCGTGGGCCGAGGCGCACGAGCGCCATGGTGTGCGCTACTACCCGAAGCTTCTGTGCGCGGTGCCGTTCACTCCCGTGCGCGGCCGGCGCCTCCTCGCCCGGCGCGACGCCGACCGGCAGGCGCTGGCCGACGCTGCGCTCGGCCTCGCCCGGCGGGCTTCGTCGCTGCACGTGCTGTTCCCGCAGGCGGAGGAGGCCGAGCGGCTGCGCGAGCACGGCATGCTCCTGCGGCGCACCGTGCAGTTCCACTGGCGGAACGAGGCCTACGCCGACTTCGAAGCCTTTCTCGGCAAGCTGTCGCACGCCAGGCGCAAGAACATCCGGCAGGAGCGACGGCGCGTGCGGGAGGCCGGCGTGAGCTGCCGCTGGCTCGAAGGCGACGCGCTCGGGCGGGCGGAATGGGAGTTCTTCAACCGCTGCTACCGGCGAACCTACGCCGCGCACGGCTCCACGCCGTATCTGAACCTGGATTTCTTCCTGCGACTGGGCGCCGCGCTGCCGCGCAACGTGGCGATGGTCGTGGCGGAGCGCGCCGGCAGGCCGGTCGCCGCGTCGCTGTTCCTCGTCGACGCCGGCACGCTGTACGGCCGCTACTGGGGCGCCCTCGAGCACGTGCCGCTCCTGCATTTCGAGTGCTGCTATTACCAGGCGATCGAGTACGCGATCGCGCGTCGGCTCGAGGTCTTCGAAGGCGGCGCGCAGGGCGAGCACAAGCTCTTCCGCGGGCTCATGCCGGTCGAGACCTTGTCGGCGCACTGGCTGGCCGATGAGCGCTTCGCGCGCGCCGTCGAGGATTACCTCGCGCGCGAGGGCGACGGCATCGCGCGTTACGTCGACGAGCTGTGCGAACATAGTCCGTTCAGGCAAACACGGGAGGAGCGATGAGGCTCAAGGGCAAGACCGCCATCGTCACCGGCGCCGGCTCGGGCTTCGGCGAAGGCATCGCACGGCGCTTCGCGGAGGAAGGCGCGCAGGTCGTCGTCAACGACATCAACGCGCCGGGCGGCGAGCGCGTCGCACGCGCGATCGGCGGCCGCTTCGTGCAGGGCGACGTGACCAAGGCCGCCGACTGGGCGAAGCTCGTCGGCGCCGCCGGCGCGGACCTCTCCATCGTCGTCAACAACGCCGGCTGGACCCATCGCAACAAGCCCTACCTGGAAGTGGGCGAGACGGAGTTCGATCGCGTGTACGCGGTGAACGTGAAGAGCGTCTACCTGTCGGCGCTGCACGCGGTGCCGGTGTTCCGCAAGCGCGGCGGCGGCTGCCTCGTGAACATCGCCTCCACCGCCGGGGTGCGCCCGCGGCCCGGCCTCACCGTCTACAACAGCTCGAAGGGCGCGGTGATCATCATGTCCAAATCGATGGCGGCCGAGTTCGGACCGGACAAGATCCGCGTCAACTGCGTGAATCCGGTATTCAGCCCGGATACCGCGCTCTCCGCCGAGTTCGCCGGCGGCTCGCTCAGCGACGAGGCGAAGAAACGCTTTCTGGCGACGATTCCGCTCGGAAGATTCTCGACCCCGCTCGACGTGGCGAACGCCTGCCTCTACCTCGCTTCGGACGAAGCCGCGATGGTGAGCGGCGTCTGCGTCGAAGTCGACGGCGCGCGCTGCGTCTAGCAGTTTCTATCGCTTGATGCCGCCCAGGAGGGCGGCGACCTGCGGGCGCTTGCGCTTGCCGTGCTCGGGCTCGGACTTCGCCGGCTCGGCTGCCTGCTGCGACTTCGGCGCGGACGGCTCGTACGGCTTGGAGAAGATCGGGTCGGCGGGCGGCCGGGGCCTTTCCTGGCGCGGCGCGGGTTGGTGCTGCTGGGGTCGCTCGCGCTCCCGCTCCCGCCGCGGCGCCTCATGGCGCCGTTCCCGGCGCGGCTCGCCGCCCATCATCGTCGCCACCGTGCCGGTGCTCGGCTGGAAGCCCGGCACCAGCACCTTGTCGATCTTCTTCCTGATCAGGCGCTCGATCGCGCCGAGCGCTTCATGGTCCTCGGGGGAGACGAGCGAGATCGCCTCGCCCGCCATGCCGGCTCGGCCGGTGCGGCCGATGCGGTGCACGTAGTCCTCGGGCGAGCGCGGGATGTCGAAGTTGATCACCTGCGGCAGGCCCTCGATGTCGAGGCCGCGCGAGGCGACGTCGGTCGCCACCAGCACTGCGGTCTTGCCCGCCTTGAAGTCCGCCAGCGCGGCCTCGCGCTCGGCTTGCGTCTTGTCGCCGTGGATGGCGTCGGCGTGGATGCGGTCCTTGCGCAGCTGGTGCGCAAGGCGGTTCGCGCCGATGCGCGTGCCGGAGAAGACCAGCACCTGGCGCAGGCCGCGCGTCTGGATCAGATACGCCAGCAGCTCGCGCTTCTTCTCGCGCGCCACCGGGTGCACGATGTGCGTTACCAGGTCGGCGACGGCGTTGCGCGTGGCGACCTGCACCTCGGCCGGGTTGCGTAGCAGCGACTTGGCGAGGTTGCGGATCTCATCGGGGAAGGTGGCGGAGAAGAGCAGGTTCTGCCGCTGCACGGGCAGCAGGTTGATGATGCGCCTGATGTCGGGCAGGAAGCCCATGTCGAGCATGCGGTCGGCCTCGTCGAGCACCAGGATGCCGACCTGGTTGAACATCACCGTCTTGTTCTGGACATGGTCGAGCAGGCGGCCGGGCGTAGCGACGAGGATCTCGACGCCGCGGCGCAGCTGGTCGATCTGCGCGTCCATGTCGACGCCGCCGTAGACCACCGTGCTGCGCAGCGGCAGGTGCTTGCCGTAATCGCGGAAGCTCTCGGCCACCTGCACGGCGAGCTCGCGCGTCGGCGTGAGGATCAGCGCGCGCACCGGGTGGCGCGCCGGCGAGGCGGAGGTACTCGCCTGCGGGGCAAGCCGCTGCAGGATCGGCAGCGCGAAGGCCGCGGTCTTGCCGGTGCCGGTCTGCGCGCCCGCCATCAGGTCGCGGCCCTCCAGCACCAGGGGAATCGCCTGCTCCTGGACCGGCGTCGGCTTCTCGTCGCCGAGCCCGCCTACCGCCGCAGTGAGCGGAGCGATGAGGTTGAGTTGTGAAAAGTCTGAACCGATGTGACGGCCTGCTTCGACTGCCTCAATAAATCTCTTGAATTATAAGTCAATTCAGCGTGCGCGCGACGCGATCGCCGCCTTCTTGAGGCTCGGTGCCGGGAAGCTTCAGCTCCATGTCCCAGTCGCTCTTCTTCACCGCCGCCTGCAGCAGGCGGCAGACCGAGTGCAGCAGCACCGAGTCGAAGGTGAGCGTGATGCCTTGGCCCTGCGCCGGGTGCAGCGCGACCACCGGCTGGCCGTTGCGGTCGTGGCCGGTCTGGATGCGCGCGAGGAGCAGCGGCGTCTCGCCGAGCGGCGTCGTGCTGCCCACCGCGTCGTAGGGCTTCGAGAAGTCGGCCTTCGAGACGGCGTCCTCGTGCTCGAGGCCGAGCAGCGCCTTGCGCGCCTCCGGATTGGCCTGGGTCCTGATCCTCGGGCTCGCCTCTTCGGCGAGCTTGACGAGCAGCGGCCAGAGCAGCTTGACGAAGCGCCGCGTGAGGGCGAGGCGCAGCTCGACGCCTTCGCTCGTCGCCACGAGCATCAGCAGCCGGTCCTGCTCGGGGTCGTAGTCGACCTTCAGCTGATGCAGGCGCATGCGCCAATATTACTTCTTTAGCGTCCGCGGATGCGCCGCATGAGCGCCGTCGTGGAGCGCTCGTGCTCGAACGCGATCGACACCACGCGGCCGCCGCGCGAGGCGACGTCGCCGCCGCCGACGATGCGCTCGGGCGACCAGTCGCCGCCCTTCACCAGCACGTCGGGCCGGCAGGCGGCGATGAGCGCGGCGGGCGTGTCGTCGTCGAACCAGGTGACGGCGTCCACCGCCGCCAGCGCCGCGACCACGGCGGCCCGGTCCTCGAGCGGATTGAACGGCCGGTCGCCTTCCTTGCCCAGGCGCCGCGCCGAGGCGTCCGTATTCAGCGCCACCAGCAACGACGCGCCGAGGTCGCGCGCGCGCGCGAGGTAGGTGACGTGCCCGCGGTGCAGGATGTCGAAAACGCCGTTGGTGAACACCAGCGGCCGCGCGAGCAGCCCGATCCAGCGATCGACCTCGCGCGGCGGGCGGATCTTCGACTCGAACGCCGGCGGCGCGAGGCTCACGCCGCGGCTAGCTGACCGGCCGCCCGGCTTTCGGCGGCGGCGGCGGCGCGGGCGGCCGGCACACTTCGTCGATCGGCTTGCAGTATTCGAACATCTTGACCACCTTGCGCACGCCGCCGGTGGTGCGCGCGATCTCCACCGCGTCGTTCGCTTCCTTGTCGGTCACGATGCCGAGCAGGTAGACCACGCCCGCCTCGGTGACCACCTTGACCTGCATCGCGTTGAACTGGTTGGCGTCGAGGAAGCGCGTCTTGATCTTCGAGGTGATGTACGAATCGGTCGTGCGGCTGCCGAGCGAGGTCGGCTCGGCCACGACCAGCTCGTTGGTGGTGGCGGCCACGCTCGGCACGCCGCGCACCAGGGCATCGATGTCGCCGCGCGAGCGCTCGTCGGGCACCTCGCCGGTGAGCAGCACGTTGCGGTTGTAGGAGGTGACGTTGACGTGCACCTTGGAGCCGAAGCGCTCGCCGATGCGGCTCGACGCGCGCCACTCGATGCTCTGGTCGTCGAGCTGCGCGCCGGAGCTGCGCCGGTCCTCCGACACCGAGAGCGCGCCGGCGGCGCCGGCGCCGACCACGATCGGCGCGCAAGCGCCGAGGGCGAGCGGCGCGCCGAGCGCGAGGACCCAGAGGAGCCGCGTCACCGAGGCTTGCCCCCGAACAGCTCGAAGTCGATGCCGTCGCACATGCAGTGCAGCGCGAGCAGGTGCACCTCCTGGATGCGCGCGGTCACCTTGTGCGGGACGCAGACGTGCACGTCGTCGGGCCGCAGCACCGGCCCGATCTTGCCGCCGCCGTTGCCGGTGAGCGCGACCACGCGCAGGCCGAGCTCGTGCGCCGCCGCGATCGCGTCGATGACGTTGGCCGAGTTGCCGCTGGTCGAGATGCCGAGCAGCACGTCGCCCGGACGCCCGAGCGCGCGCACCTGCTTGGAGAACACCTGCACGTACGCGTAGTCGTTGGCGATCGAGGTGAGCGTCGAGGTGTCGGTGGAGAGCGCGACCGCGGCGAGCGGCGGGCGCTCCATCTCGAAGCGGTTCAAGAGCTCCGCGGCGAAGTGCTGCGAGTCGGCGGCGGAGCCGCCGTTGCCGCAGGCGAGCACCTTGCCGCCCTTGCGCAGGCAGTCGGCGAGGAGCCTGCCGGCGCGCACCAGCGGGTCGGTCAGGACCTGGCAGGCTTCCAGCTTGAGCTTCGCGCTCTCGGCGAACTGGGCGGCGACGCGGGCGGCGAGCGCCGCGCTGCCGGCGGCGGCGGCGGTGGGCTGCGTGGACTGCGCGCTTGCCATGGCGGCGGATTCTACACCCTGCTATTCGCCGAACGCGTTGCGGATCCACTCGACGCGGCCCGCCCCGCCGTCGACCAGGAAGACGTCGAAGCGCGCGGCGGCTTCGCGCCGGCCGGACAGATAGAGCCGCGCCGCGGCGAGCAGCCGCGAGCGCTTGGCCGCCGTGACGCTCTCCGCCGCGCCGCCGAAGGCGGTCGCGCTGCGCATGCGCACCTCGGCGAACACCAGCGTGCCGTCTTCTTCGGCGATCAGGTCGATCTCGCCGTGGCGGCAGCGCCAGTTGCGCGCGAGGACCCGCAGCCCGGCGCCCTGGAGCACGCGGGCGCAGAGGTCCTCGGCTCGCGCGCCTGAGCGGTTCATGGCAGTCTTAACGAAGTGCCGACGGAGCCGGTTGACGCGCCGCGGCCTCGCCCATGAGCGCGGGAACCCTTCTCGTCATCGCCACCCCCATCGGCAACCTGGCCGACCTGAGCCCGCGCGCGCTCGAAGCGCTGCGCGCGGCGGACCTCGTCGCCTGCGAGGACACACGCACGACGCGCACCCTGCTCGGCCATCACGGCATCACCGCGCGCACGGTGGCGCTTCACGAGCACAACGAGCGGGCGGCGAGCGCGAAGCTGATCTCCGTCCTGCTGCAGGGGAAGACCGTCGCCCTGGTGAGCGACGCCGGCACGCCTGGGCTGTCCGACCCCGGCGCGCTGCTGGTCGAGGCCGCGCATCGCGCCGGCGTGCGCGTGAGCCCGCTGCCCGGCCCGAGCGCCGCGGCGGCGGCACTCTCGGCGAGCGGCTTCGCCGGCGAGCGCTTCCTCTTCGCCGGATTCCTGCCCGCCGCCCCGGCCGCGCGCCGCAAAGCCCTGGAGGCGCTCGAGCTGCCCTGGCCGGTGGTCCTCTACGAAGCGCCGCATCGCATCGCCGAGACGCTCGACGACCTGCGCGCGCGCTTCGGCGACGAGCGCGAGGTGCTGATCGCGCGCGAGCTGACCAAGCTGTTCGAGGAAGTGGTCCGCTTGCGCCTTGCCGACGCACCGGCCTGGCTCGCCGGCAGCGCCCACCGGCAGAAGGGCGAGTTCGTGCTGGTCGTGGCGCCGGGCGGCGCGGCGGCGCCGGCGGCCGATCCGGAGCGGATCCTCAAGACGCTGCTCGAGGCGCTCGCCCCGAGCGAGGCGGCGCGCCTCGCCGCGCGCATCACCGGCGCGCCGCGCAATGCGCTGTATCGCAGGGCGCTCGAGCTCGCCAAGTAGCCCCGCTAGAATCGGGGCATGGACCGGCTGATCCTCAAGCGCCCCGACGACTGGCACCTGCACCTGCGCGACGGTGCGGCGATGGCCTCGGTGCTGCCGGATACCGCGCGGCGCTTCGCGCGGGCGATCGTCATGCCGAACCTGAAGCCGGCCGTGCGCACGACTCAGCAGGCGCTGCACTACCGCGAGCGCATCCTTGCCGCTCTACCGGAAGGCGCCGCGTTCGAGCCGCTGATGACGCTTTACCTGACCGATGACACCCCGGCCGAGGAAATCGCGCGCGCGAAGCTGTCCGGGCGCGTGTTCGGCGTGAAGCTCTACCCAGCCGGCGCGACCACGCATTCCGACGAAGGCGTGACCCGTATCTCGCGCTGCTTCCACGCGCTGGAGAAGATGCAGCAGATGGGCCTGCCGCTGCTCGTGCACGGCGAGTCGACCGACCCGGCGATCGACGTCTTCGACCGCGAGAAGGCGTTCCTCGAGGAGGTGCTCGGCCCGCTGCTCGAGCGCTTCCCCGATCTGAAGGTGGTGCTCGAGCACATCACCACGCGCGACGCCGCGCAGTTCGTCGAGGTGACCGGGCCCAACGTCGCCGCCACGATCACCGCGCATCACCTGCTCATGAACCGCAACGCGCTCTTCATGGGCGGCATCCGGCCGCACCACTACAGCCTGCCGGTGCTCAAGCGCGAGGAGCACCGGGAAGCGCTGGTCGAAGCCGCGACCTCGGGCAAACCGAAATTCTTCCTCGGCACCGACAGCGCGCCGCATTCGCGCCAGGCGAAGGAGGCCGACTGCGGCTGCGCCGGCATCTATACGGCGCACGCCGCGCTCGAGCTCTACGCGGTCGCGTTCGAGGAAGCGGGCGCGCTCGACAAGCTGGAAGGCTTCGCCGCCGAGTTCGGCCCGCACTTCTACGGCCTGCCGCCCAACCAGGATACGGTCACGCTGGTGCGCGAGGAATGGAAGGTGCCGGAAAGCGTGCCGTTCGGCGCCGAGCGCCTGGTGCCGCTGCGCGCGGGCGAGACGCTGCCCTGGAAGCTCTCGACCTAGCGCATCCGATCTTCGACGCCGTGCGTCCCTGGTACGCGCGGCTCGAGCGGCCGGTATCGCTCGACGGCCTCAACCGCCTCGCCGAGGAGGCCGCGCTGCGGACCGCGGGCGGCCGCCCGGTGCGCTTCGTACGGCCCGAGCCGGCCGACCCTTACTACGAGGTGAAGGTGTTCGAGACCGGCTGCGTGCAGACGCGGCCCGACAGTCTGCACGATCTCTTCAACGCGCTCGCTTGGCTCGCGTTCCCGCGCACCAAAGCGCGCCTCAACGCGATGCACGCGGCCGAGATCCCGCGCGAGGGCGGCCGGCGCGGCCGCCTGCGCGACCTGCTCACCATCCTCGACGAGGGCGGCGCGATCGTCGCCGCGCCCCCCGCGCTCGAGCGGCTGGTGAGGGATTTCCGCTGGAAAGAGCTGTTCTGGGAGCGGCGCGACGAAGTCCTGCGCTCGATGAAGGTACAAGTCCTCGGGCACGCAGTTCTGGAGCAGGCCCTCGATCCGAGGCCCGGCATCACCTGCAAAGTGGTGTTCGCCCCGCCCGGCGCGAGTGGCGACCTTCATGCCGAAGCGTGGCTGAAGGAACTGCCTGCGCACGCCACGCCGCGCGACCTGCCGCCGTTGCCGATCTTCGGCTATCCGGGCTGGCTTCCGGGGAGCGAGCGCGTCGATTTCTACGACGACGAGCGGTACTTCCGCCCGCTACGCCGCCAGGCCGCGCGGTAAAATCGCATCCGGGAGTCGGCCAGGCAGCCGCTGTCTCCGCGCAAGCGGGGATGGAGGAAAGTCCGGGCTCCGCAGAGCGGGATGCAGGGTAACCCCCTGGCGCGGCGACGCGACGAAAAGGGCCACAGAGACGAGTCCCGTCGGGATGCGAGTCCTGGCGGGGGTGAAACGCGGCAACCTCCATCCGGAGCAACACCAAATAGGCAGGCACGGCGCGGCGCAAGTCGCGCCACGGTCGGCTCGGCCGGGGCCTGCGGGTAGGTGGCTTGAGGCCCGCGGGTAACCGCGGGTCCAGAGGAATGGCTGCCGGTCCCAGCCGGGTTCGCCCGGCCCGGGACGACAGAACCCGGCTTACCGGCCGTCTCCCACTACTTTCCGGCCTCGGGCAGTTTTTCACGGACTACCGGAAAACCTGAGACGGCTTGCGGTCCTTTTCCCTGTCTATGGCCGGGCTTCCGTGGCAAAAAGGGCGGGCATGACCGCGCCCGCCAAGCCCATGCGACCGCAAGCCGCGCCAGCCCTGTACCAGCTGCTGGCCGACAGCGCGCTCTCGCGCGCAGCGCTCAACGCGTGCGGCGTGGCGCTCGCGCTGCTCGATGCCACTGCGCCGCGCCATCCGGTGAGCTACGTGAACGCGGCGTTCGCGCGCTGTTTCGGCTTCGGCGAGATGGAAGTCATCGGCAAGTCGCTCGCCGCCCTCCTGCTGCGCGGTGACGAAGGCCTGCTGCAGCGCCTGTTCGACCAGTCGCCGGCGGCGTGGAAGCTCACCGCCTGGCGCAAGGACGGCAGCTCGGTTGCCGTTCAGCTCGCGCTCGGCGCCGTGCGCGCCGCCGACGGCCGCCGGACCCACTGGGTGCTCACGTTCTCCGACCGCTCCGAGGAAGAGCGGCTGCGGGCCGAGGTGGAGAGGCTGAAAGCCCTCGCCGAGGGCTCGCTAGCCCTGCGCCTGGACGCGGGCGCTCAGCCAGCGCGCGGTGCGCAGCAGCCGCGCGTCGAAGTCGCGGCGGCCGACGAGCTGCACGCCGAGCGGAAGCCCGTTCGCACCCTGCATCAGCGGTAGCGAGACCGCCGGCAATCCGGTCAGCGACCACGGCGTGCAGAACGCTGGGTCGCCGGTCGAGGCGAGCCCCTTCGGCGCCGTGCCGAGCGAGGCCGGCGTCAGGATCGCGTCGTAGCGCTCCGTGAAGAGCTCGTCGAAGCTGTCCACCATGCGCGGAATGGCGGCGAGGGCGCGCTGGTAGTCGACCGCGCGCACTTCACGCCCGCGCTCGATCAGCGCGCGCAGTTGGGGCGAGAGCTTGTCGCGCCCCTGCGTCCATTCGCGCTCGAAGCTGGCGGCCATTTCGGCCTCCATGATGGTCTTCTGCCAGTCCCAGGCGCCGTCGGCGGAGGGCGCGAGGTCGATCTCCTCGACGCGATCGCCGAGCGCCTCGACCAGCTCGCCGAATGCCTCCTGCGCCTCGGGCTCCATCCGCGGCCAATGGGGCGTCTTCAGGAACGCGAGCAACGGCGGGATCGGCGGCTCCTCCTCGAGAATGCGCGAAAAGGGCGGCCGGCCGCGCGGCCGGCTGTCCGGATCGCCGGGGTCGTACCCAGCCAGCGCTTCGGCCAGCAAGGCGATGTCCTCCAGCGTGCGGGCGAAAACACCTACGTGGTCGAGCGTGCGCGACAGATTGAGGATGCCCGTGCGTGGAATCAGGCCGTGCGTCGGCTTGAAACCGAAGACGCCGCAGAAGGCGGCGGGGCGGATGACCGAGCCGTTGGTCTGCGTGCCGAGCGCGAGCGGCACCATCTGCGCCGCCACCGCCGCCGCCGAGCCGCTCGACGAGCCGCCCGGCGTGTGCTCGAGGTTGTGCGGGTT
>Ga0335084_10003893_pt1 | contig 14675 bp, 10 predicted proteins | sample Lox_Sample_44_FD_206721 | JGI IMG/M metagenome (GOLD analysis project Ga0335084, IMG submission 206721) | Soil microbial communities from Loxahatchee National Wildlife Refuge, Florida, United States - Lox_Sample_4.4 | ecosystem: Environmental > Terrestrial > Soil > Wetlands | place: USA...
GCCGAAGCGCAGCGCGATGGCGAGCCCCACGCCCACCAGCACGATGTTGATGAGGGACAGGGCCGCCACGATGTCGATGGCGCCGCCTTGCCACAGCGAAACGAGCTCGGCGCCGATCACCTCGGTACCGGGTGCGAGCAGGTACACGCCCGTCGAGTACTCCCGCTCGAAGATCATGAACACCAGCAGCCACGAGCCGATCAGGCCCGGACGGATCAACGGCAGCGTGATCGAGCGCGAGATCACGCCGCGCGAAGCCCCGACGCTCCGCCCCGCTTCCTCGAGCTCCGGGCTCACCTGCATGAGCGAGGACGATATGAGCCGCATGCCGTAGGCGAGCCATACGACCGAGTAGGCGATCCACATGCTCGCGATGGTCGTGCGCAGCGGCGTGAGCGGCGGGAAGAAGAGGAACACCCAGAGGAACGCGAGGCCCGCGAGGAGCCCCGGCACCGCGCGCGGAACGAGCACCAGGTAATCGACGAAGCGCGACCACCCGTCGTTGCGGCGGTGCGTGGCGAAGCCGATCGCCGTATAGCACGCGACCGTGAGCGCCCCGCCCACCGTGCCGATGAGGATCGTGTTCCAGATGGCGCGCGTATGCGTGGGCTCGTCGAAGACCTCGCGGAAGCCGTCGAGCGTCAACACCTCCGAGAGGTTCATGCCGAAACCCCAGCTCGAGACGAAGGCGCGCAGCGTGATGCCCGAGAGCGGCACCACGACCGTCACGAGAAGGAAGAGCACCAGCAGCGCCATCGCGGGCCACTTCCACACGCCCAGCGGCAGCTGGCGCATGCGGCCGGCCTTGCCCTTGATGGTGGCGTACTTGCGCGCGCCTACCAGCAGCCGCCGTTGCAGCAGCACCAGCGGGAAGGTGATCGCCACGATGCAGATCGCCACCGCCGCCATGAGGTGGTAGGACGGCGTCCCGAGCTTGTTGGTGAGCTTGTAGAGGTAGGTCGAGAGGACGAGGATGCCCTCGGGGTCACCGAGGACGAGCGGCAGCCCGAAGAGCTCGAAGCCGAGGAAGAACACCAGCACCGCCGAGAAGAGGAGCGACGGCATGATGAGCGGCAGGCTCACGGAGAGCGCCACGCGCAGCGGCGATGCGCCCGCCGAGCGCGCCGCTTCCTCCACGTCGGAGCCCAGGTTCTTCAGCGCCGAGGTCGCGTAGATATACACGTTCGGCACGTGCGTGAGCCCCGCGATCACCGTCATCGCGGCGAGGCTGTAGATCCCCCAGGGCGCCACGCCAAAGAGGTCCTGCGCCCACACCGTGTAGAAGCCCACCGGCCCCGCCGCCACGACGTAGCCGAACGAGAGCACCATCGGCGAGACGAACGAAGGCACCAGGATCACGGGCTCGAGCCAGCGCTTGGCCGGCAGGTCGGTGCGCTCCATGATGAAGGCGAGCAGGCCGCCGAGCGGCACCGCGATGAGCGTCATGCCGCTCGCGATCAGGATCGAGTTCAGCGCCGCGTGCCAGAAATCCGAGTCCGCGAAGATGAACGCGTAGGCCGCGAGCCCGATCGACTTGTTCTCTTCGAAGAAGGGCGCCGACAGCAGGCTCTGGTAGACGATGAGGCCCAGCGGGCCCAGCACCGCGGCGGCGGTCACGAGGATCGTGAGCGCGCGCCAGGAAAGCCAGGCGGGGAGGCTCGGGCGCGAGGCCAGGGGAATGGAACTCACCGTCGGCTGCCGGATCGCGGGTTGACCTTGTTTTCGGGCAGGATAGCACCATGGAGCTGCGCAACACCGCAAGCCGCTATGGCGCCGTCGCCCAGTCGCTGCATTGGATCGTGGCGATCCTCGTGTTGGCCGCGTTCTGGCTCGGGCCCGGCGGCAACGAGACGCGCGTCTATTCCGCGGCGCGCGATTCTTCGCGCTCGTGGCATGAAACGCTGGGCCTGTGCGTCCTCGCGCTCGCCCTGGTTCGCCTGCTGTGGCGCGGCTACGACCGCGCGCCCGAGGAGGTGCCGGTGCCGGCGTGGATGAGCCGCGCGGCCAAGGCCGGCCACGCGCTCCTCTACGTGATGCTTTTCCTGGTGCCGTGCACCGCCATCACCGGCGCGTGGCTCGAGGGCCACCCGCTCACGCTGCCGGGCGGCGTGCGGGTCGGGCCGTGGATCGCGGAATCCCATGCGCTCGGCGCGCAGGTGGCCTGGCTGCACACGTGGCTCGGCGATGCCATCGTCTGGCTCGCCGGGTTCCACGCGGCAGCCGGCCTCTAACACCACTTCATCCGGAAGGACCGGGTCCTGCGCTCGATGCTGCCTACCTGGCGCCCAGCCAGGCCTTCCATTCCGCCAGGAAGTCCAGGCGCTTCTTCGGGTCCAGGTACTGCGTGATCTCGGAGCTCACCGGGATGGGCTTCACGTTCGCGCCCAGCTCGGCCTTGAGCTTCGCGGCCGTGTACGGCGCATCCACGTCGTCGCGGATCGAGTAGAGCTCCACGTCGCTGCCGATCACCTTCTGGCCGCGCTGCGAGAGCACGTAGTCCACCCAGAGCTTGGCCGCGTTGGGCTGCTTCGCGTTCTTGCCGATGAAGATCACGCGCGAGAGCACCAGCGTGTAGTCCTTGGGCAGCACCACGCCCAGGCCCGGGTCCTTCTTCGCGCGCACCGCCGCGTACGAGCCCAGCACGTTGTAGCCCAGCAGGTGCTCGCCCGACGAGGTCTTCTCGAGCATGTTGCCGGTGCTGGCGTAGACCTTGTAGCCGGTGGCGCCGAAGCCCTTCACCAGGTCCTTCAACCCCGGGAAGTACTTGGAGTCCTGCACCACGAACATGAAGCCCACGCCGCTCTTCTCGATGTCGTAGGTGGTGACCTTGCCCTTGTACTTGTCGGCGTGGCTGTTGATGATCTTCGCGAACGACGCGTGGTCGGTCGGGATCTCGTCGCCGGTCACCAGGCGCTTGTTGTAGATGAAGACGGCAGGCTCGAAGGTCGTCCCGTACGCCTCGCCCTTGTAGACCGACCACGCGGGCAGCTTCGCCGTCTCGGGCGACTTGTAGGCCATGGCCTTGCCGTCGTCGACGAGCTTCACCTGCAGGTCCATGGCGGAGCTCCACATCACGTCCGCCCCGCCCTGGCCCGCGGCCACCTCGGCGATGAAGCGGTTGTAGAGCTCGGTCGAGTTCATGTCGTTGTACTCGACCTTGATGTCGGGATAGAGCGCGTTGAAGTCGCGGATGAGCGGCGTCGCGGCCTTGGTGTCGAGCGCGCTGTAGATCACGACCTTGCCTTCCTTCTTGGCGGCGGCGACGACCTGGGCGTAATCGGCGGGGTATCCGGCGGGAACCTGGGAGAGCGCGGCGGTCGCGAGCGACGCGGCCAGCACGGCAACGATTGACAACGGTTTCACGGGAGCTCCTCCTTTTCTTGGAGGGGGAATTCTACCCTTACAACATTCCCATGGCGCGCGGCAGCCAGAGCGAGAGCTCGGGCCAGTAGGTCACGATCACGAGGAAGACCAGCATCGTGAAGAGCCACGGCAGCACGGCCTTGGTGAGCTCGGTGATCCCCAGCCTCGAGATGCCCGAGGCGACATAGAGGTTCAATCCCACCGGCGGGTGGCACAGGCCCACCTCCATGTTCGCGTCGATGAGGATGCCCAGGTGCACCGGGTTGATGCCCAGGCTCACCGCCGTCGGGTACAGGATCGGCGCCATGATGAGGATGATCGACGAGGGCTCCATGAAGTTGCCCGCGATGAGGAGCAGCACGTTGGCGATCAGCAGGAACCCCACCCAGCCCAGCTCCTTGCCGAGGAACCACTGCGCCAGCGCGTTCGGGATGTTCTCGTTGGTGAGGATGAACGAGAAGAGCACCGCGTTGGTGATGATGTAGAGCAGCATCGCGGACATGTTGGCGCTGTTCAGCAGCACCTTCGGCACGTCCTTCATCTTGAGCGCCTTGTACACGAACACCGAGACGAAGAACGAGTACACGGCCGCCATGGCCGCCGCCTCGGTCGCCGTGAACAGGCCCGAGTAGATCCCGCCGATGATGATCACCACGAGCATGAGGCCCCAGACGCTCGCGCGGAACGCGCGCCAGCGCTCCAGCCAGCTGCGGCGCGGCAGGCGCGGGTAGCCGCGCTTGCGGGCGATCCACCACGTCACCGTGCAGAGCATCGTCGTGAGCAGGATCCCGGGGAAGAGGCCCGCCACGAAAAGCGCCCCGATCGAGGTGTTGGTCGCCACCGCGTAGATCACCTTCGGGATCGACGGGAGCATCAGGATGCCCAGCGACCCCGCCACGGTGATCACGCCCGCGCCGAAGCGCATCGGGTAGCCCGCGCGCACCATCTCGGGAAGCACGATGGAGCCGATCGCCACCACGGTCGCGACGCTCGAGCCGCAGACGAGCGCGAACATGGCGCAGGCGACGATGCCGGCGAGCGCGAGGCCGCCGTGGAAGTGCCCCACCATGGAGGCGGCGAAGTCGATCATCTTGCGCGCCACGCCGCCGTGGGTGAGGAAGCTGCCGGCGAGGATGAAGAACGGCACCGCCATGATCTCGAACTTCTCGATGCCGGTGAAGAGCTTCAGCGCGACCGAGGCGACCGGCACCTGCGTCATCGTGAAGAGGAACGTGAGCACCGTGAGGCCGAGCGCGATGGAGATCGGCATCCCGGTCAGCATCAGCACCACGAGGATCGCGAAGATGATGCCGGCGTTGCCGGTCATCGCGATGGCGAGCAGCACGATCGCGATGATCGTGAGCGTCATCGCCGCGCGGTTCGGCGTCATGGGCGCGCCGTGCATGACCGCGCTCACCGGCCCACCGCCTGGGGAACCGCGCCCGGCAGCGGCACGGCCTCCTCGACGCCTTCCACGTGCGCCGCGTCGTGGTGCGGCAGCTCGCCCGTCCTGAAGAACCCCCAGGCCACCTGCAGGAAGCGGAAGCACATGAGCGAGGAGCCCAGCGGGATCGCAAGGTAGATGATCCACATCGGCCACTCGAGGTCGGGCGAGGTCTGGTCGGTGTGCGCCATGTCCCAGACGAAGTTCGCGCCGAGGCCGCCGATCGTGCCGGTGAAGAAGGCGCCGGCGAGCAGGCCGAAGAGGATCGAGAAGCGCCGCCACGGGGGCGGCAGCATGTTGATGAGGACGTCCACGCCCACGTGGATGCCCGTGCGCACGCCGTAGGCGGCGCCGAACTTCGCCATCCACACGAACATGTAGATGCAAAGCTCCTGCGCCCACGACAGGTTGATCTTGAAGAGGTAGTCGTAGACCGCGTCGAAGTGGTACTTCGCGCTCACGTCGAGCGCGTAGCGATGCACGACCGCCACGAAGATCACGATCGTCGCCCCCGCGATGAGCGAGGCGATGAGGATCTCCTCGAGGCGGTCGAGCAGCTTCAGCAGGACGCGGCCCACGCGCGGGATCTCAGAGCTTGTTGGGGTCGAAGCCCGTTTCCTTGTAGATCGACTGGATCAGGTCCTTGCCGATGCGCGACTCGTTCTCCTGGTGGACCTTGACGAGCGCCTTCTTCCAGGCCTTCTTCTCGTCGGGCGTGAGCGTGATGATCTGCGTGCGTCCGCTCTTCTTCACGGCTTCCAGCGCCTTGTCGTTCTCCTCCTTGGCGATGTCGTCGGCGTATTTCGTCGCGTCCGCCATCGCCTCGTCGAGCGTCTTGCGGATGTCGGGCGGAAGGCCGTCCCAGAACTTCTTGTTCACGATCACCGCGTAGCCCAGGTAGCCGTGGTCCGAGAGCGTGAGGTACTTCTGCACCTCGTGCATCTTCTGCGTGTAGAGGTTCGAGGGCGGGTTCTCGGTTCCGTCCACCACGCCCGTCTGCAGCGCCTGGTAGACCTCGGAGAACGCCATCACCTGCGGCACGGCGCCCAGGGCGCGCATCTGCGAATCGAGCACCTTCGAGGACTGGATGCGCATCTTCAGGCCCCGGAAGTCGGCCGGCATCCGCAACGGCTTGTTGGCGCTCATGTCCTTGAAGCCGTTGTCCCAGTAGGCAAGCCCGATGATGCCCTTGGGCTCGAGCTTCGCGAGCAGCGACTTGCCCACCGGCCCGCGCGTCACCTTGTGCAGCTCGTCGTAGTTGTCGAAGAGGTACGGCAGGTCGAAGACCTCGAACTCCTTCACGCCCAGCGGGCCGAACTTGGCGAGCGAGGGGGCCAGCATCTGCACCGAGCCCAGCTGGAGCGCCTCGACCTCTTCCTTGTCCTTGTAGAGCGTGCTGTTGGCGTAGACCTCGACCTTCACCTTGCCCTTGGTGCGCTCCTCGGCGAGCTGCTTGAACTTGAGGGCGCCCTTGCCTTTCGGGGTGTCCTCGGCCACGACGTGGCTGAACTTGATGACGATGGGAGACTGCGCGAATGCGGGCACGAGCGGGAGAGCAGCCACCAGCGCGGCGGCGGCGATGCGGCGAAACATGTAAGTCCTCCTTTGCGAAAGCACTTTTCGGATCTTCCTCAGGCTCCCTGCGGGGCTCTTGTCGGCCGTCAACAATACCAAACAAAACACGTGTCAGTGCGCGATCCCCGGCCCCTCGGGATAGAGACCGTGCACGCGCCCGTAGAGGCGGGCGAGCCCGAAGATCGCGTCCACGCTCGGCGTCGGCACCCCGAGGCGCTCTCCCAGCTCGTGCACCACCCCCACGATGGCGTCGAGCTCGATGGGCCGCCCGGCCTGCGCGTCCTGCAGCATCGAGGTCCGGAAGGCGCCCAGCTTCGCGGTGATCTTCGAACGGTCCTCGGGGCTTTGCTCGATGGGGCAGCCGATGCGCGCGCCGATCGCGGCCGCCTCGCGCATCGCCTCGTGGCAGAGCCTGAGCACCAGCGGGTCGCCGAGGATGCGGTCGCCCGTGGCGCCGGTCATCGCCGAGATGGGGTTGGTGGTCATGTTGCCCCAGAGCTTGTACCAGATGTCGCGGCGGATGGCCTGCGAATGCGTGGATTCGAAGCCCGCGCGGGCAAGCAGGTCCACCACTTGCTGCGCGCGATCGCTCCGCCCGCCGCGCGCCTCGCCGACGATGAGCCCGCGCCCCATGGCGTGCGAGACCACGCCCGGCTGCGGCGTGGAGGTGTTGGCGTGCACGACGCAGCCCAGCACGCGCTCTATGGGGATCGCGGCGCCGATCGCGCCGCCCGGGTCGATGCTTTCGAGCGGCGCATCGCCCAGCGCCGCCACGCCCTGGCCGAACCACCATGGCACGCCGTTCATCGCGGGCATGACCGCGGTCTCCCGCCCCACGAGCGGCGCGAGGTCGCGCGCGACCGCGGCGAGCGCGGGGCCCTTCACCGCGATGATCACCAGGTCCTGGGCGCCCAGCTCGCGGGGATCGTCGGTGGCACGCGCGGGCGCCTGCGTGAGCTTCGCGCCCTCGAAGAGGCGCCAGCCATGCTGGGAGAGCGCATCCAGCGTGGCGCCGCGCGCCACCGCGCTCACGTTCGCCTCGCCGGCCGCCGCGAGCTTCGCGCCGAGGAAACCGCCGATGGCGCCTGCGCCGAAGATGCAGATCCTCACCGCGTCATTCCGCAGCGGCGGGAACCGGCTCGGCGACGGGCCGCGTGACCGGACCCTTGCCCGAGAAGCGGTCGAGGTAGAGGTAGATCACCGGCGTGATGAAGAGCGTGATCACCTGCGAGAAGAGGAGCCCTCCCACCACGGCAAGCCCGAGCGGCTGGCGCAGCTCCGCGCCGGTGCCCAGGCCCGCGGCGATGGGCACCGCGCCGAACATCGCCGCGAAGGTGGTCATCATGATGGGCCGGAAGCGCAGCAGGCACGCCGTGCGGATCGCCTCGGGCGGCGTCATGCCCTGCTCGCGCTGCGCGCCGAGCGCGAAGTCGATCATCATGATCGCGTTCTTCTTCACGATGCCGATCAGCATCAGGATGCCGATGGTGGCGATGATGGAGAGGTCCTGCCCGAAGATCCAGAGCGTGAGCAGCGCGCCCACGGCCGCCGACGGCAGGCCCGCGAAGATCGTGAGGGGGTGGATGTAGCTCTCGTAGAGCACGCCCAGCAGCACGTAGATCACCAGCAGCGCCGAGACGACGAGCCACACCTGGCTCGATTGCGAGGCCTGGAAGGCGGCGGCGTCGCCGCCCCAGGTCGTGAGGAGCGAAGGCGGCATGCGCATCTCGGTGCGCCAGGCCTCGATCTTGCCCGCCGCCTGGCCGAGCGAGCGACCCGGGGCGAGGTTGAAAGAGACCGTGATCGACTGGAGCTGGCCCGTGTGGTTGATCGCGACCGGCCCCACCGTGCGGGTCACGCTCGAGACGCTCGACAGCGGCACCAGCGCCCCGCCCTTGCCGCGCACGTAGATCTTGGAAAACGCGCTTTCGTCCTGCTTGTCGGCGTCGGCCGCCTGCAGGATCACCTGGTACGAATCCACCGCGGTATAGATCGTGGACACCTGCCGGTCGCCGAACGCGCTGTAGAGGGCGCTGCGGATGTCCTGGATGTTGACGCCGAGCGCCTCCGCCCGGTTGCGGTCGATCTTGAGCTCCGCCTGCAGGCCCTTCAGCTGCGCATCGCTCGTCACGTCGCGGAAGACCGGGTCGGCGCGCATGAGCGCCATCAGCTTCTGCGAGTACTCGTAGAGCTGCGGGGACTCGACGCTGCGCATCACGTACTGGAACTGGCTCTTGGAGACGCGCCCGCCGATGCGCAGGTTCTGGATGGGCGTGAAGTACGCGTTGACGCCCGGGATCGTGCGCACCTCGCGGCGCATGTTCTCCAGCACCTCCTGCAGCTTCGGCCGCTCGCCGCGCGGCTTCAGGTTGATGAAGAGGCGCCCCGCGTTGTTGGTGTCGTCGCTGCGCGTGAGCACGGTGTCGACCGCCGGGTCCTCGCGGATCACCCGGTCCACGCGCTGCAGCAGCTCGAACATGGCCGGGTACGAGATGTCCTCGACCGCCTCCACGTTCACGGCGACCTGCCCGATGTCCTCGGTCGGGAAGAAGCCCTTGGGCATGAGCACGGCGAGCAGGATCGTGGCCACCAGCGTGGCCACGGCGATCGCGAGCACCACGGGGCGCCGGGCCAGGCACCAGTCGAGCGCGCGCTCGTAGTTGCGCAGCATCCACTGGAAGAAGCGCTCGAACCAGGCGGTCCATGCGAGGACCGGGTCGTCCTCGCGCTCGTGGCGGATGTAGCGCGAGGCGAGCATCGGCACCAGCGTGAGCGAGACGCCCGCCGACACGAGGATCGAAAGCGACACCACGATCGCGAACTCGTGGAAGAGCCCGCCGATCACGCCCGGCATGAAGAAGATCGGGATGAACACCGCGACCAGCGACACCGATATGGACACGATGGTGAACCACATCTCGCGGGAGCCCGTGATGGCCGCCTCGAACGGGTCCATGCCCTGCTCGACGTGGCGCACGATGTTCTCGAGCATCACGATCGCGTCGTCCACCACGAGCCCCACGGCGAGCGTGAAGCCCAGCAGCGACACGTTGTCGATCGAAAGGCCCAGCGCCCGCATGAGCCCGAGCGTGCCGAGCAGCGAGATCGGCAGCGAGAGCGCCGGGATGATGGTCGCCGACGGCCGGCGCAGGAACAGGTAGATCACCAGCACGACCAGCGCGGCCGTGATCCCCAGCGTGATCTTCACGTCGTGGATCGCCGCGCGGATCGAGACCGAGCGGTCGAGCTGGATCTGCAGGTTCACCGACTTGGGCATCTGCGAGAGCACGCTCGGCAGCGCCGCCTTGATCGCGTCGATGGCCGCGACGGTGTTGGCGCCCGGCTGGCGCTGGATGAAGAGCGCGATCGCCGGCTCCCCGTTGGACCAGCTCGCCGTCTTCACCGACTCGACGCTGTCCTCGACGGTGGCCACGTCCTCCAGCCGGACGAGGCTGCCGTTGGCGAGCGTGGCGACGATCAGGGGCTTGTAGTCGGCCGCGCGCGTGAGCTGGCGGTTGGCGAGGATGGTGAGCGTCTGGCGCTGGCCGTCGAGCGTGCCGACCGGCGTGTTCGCGTTGGCGTTCCTCACCGAGGCGGCGATGTCGTCGAACGTGAGGTTGCGGGTGGCGAGCGCCTCGGGCCGGGCCTTCACGCGCACGGCGAAGCGCTTCTGGCCCGCCACCGAGATCTGCGCCACGCCGGGCAGCGTGGAAAGCGTGGGCGAGAGCAGGTTCTCGGCGTAGCCGTCGAGCTCCGAGAGCGACATCGAGGGCGAGGAGAGCGTGACGAAGATGATCGAGAACTCGCCCGGGTTCACCTTCCGGTAGGAAGGCGGCGTCGTCATCTCGGGGGGCAGGAAGCGCGAGGCGCGGAAGAGCGCGGCCTGCACGTCCACCGCCGCGTCGTCGATGTTGCGGTCCTGGTTGAACTCGAGCGTGACCTGCGTCTGGCCCTGCGTCGAGGTGGAGCTGATCACGTCGAGGCTCGAGATCGTGGAGAACTGCTTCTCGAGCTGGGTCGCGACCGAGGAGGCCATCGTCTCCGGGCTCGCGCCGGGCAGCAGCGCCGTCACCTGGATGATCGGCGTGTCGAACTGCGGCAGCGCCGCGATGGGGATGCCGCCGTAGGCGAGCACGCCCGCGACCACCGCCGAGGCCGAGAGCAGGATCGTCATCACGGGCCGGCGGATGAAGACTTCCGAGAAGTTCACGTCGGGCGGTCCTTGCGGGCGTCGCCCTGGCCGCGGTCCCCCTTGGCGCTGTCGCGCTGCGCCTCGGCCACGGCGCTGCCGGGCCGCAGGTTCTGGGCGCCCTCCACCACCACGCGCGAGCCGGGCGCCACGCCGTCGACCACCGCGAAGGTTTCCTCGACATACGAGAGCTTCACCGGCCGCTGCACGACCTTGTTGTCCGCGCCGACCAGGTACACGTAGCGGTTGTCGGGGCCTGTCTGCACCGCCTGCACCGGCACCACGGTCGCGTTGCGCAGCGTGCTGGGGGAAAGCTCGATGTTCACGAACTGCCCGGGCCACAGGCGCCCGGCCGGGTTCGCGAAATCGGCCTTCACCTTGATGGTGCCGGTGGCCGAATCCACCGCGTTGTCCACGAAAGTCACCTTGCCCGTGAGCTTCTCGCGGCCGTCCTGCGTGGCGACCGCCACGGGCACGTTGCCGGCGCGCAGCGCCGCCTGCAGGCCGGGCAGCTCGCGCTCGGGCAGCGTGAAGGCCACCGAGATGGGATCGATCTGCGTCACGGTGACGAGCACGGCGCCGGGCGTGGTGCCGGTGCCCGGCTGAACGAGGCTGCCCTCGCGCACGCCGATCGCGCCGGTGCGCCCGGCGAAGGGCGCCCGGATCTCGGTGTAGGCGCGGGCCACCCGCGCGGCCTCGGCCGCCGCGGTATCCACGGCGAGCTGGCCCTCGAGCGTGTCGACCTGGTTCTGCGCCACGTCGAGCGCGGCCTGGGCGATGAACTTCTGCCGGAAGAGGTCCTGCTGGCGCTCGAGGTTGCGCTTGTTGGTGGCGAGGTCGAACTTGTCCTTCTCGATCTGCGCCATCGCCTTGCGCAGGTTCGCCTCCGCCTCGCGCGCATCGAGCGAGAAGAGCAGGTCGCCGCGGGCGACGTTCTGGCCTTCGCGGAAATGGATCCCGGCGATCGTGCTCGTCACCTGCGCGCGCAGGTCCACGGTCTGCAGCGCCGTCACGGTGCCGTTGGCGCGCAGGCGCACGGGAACGTCGCGCGTCTCGGCGCGCGCGCTCACGATGAGGGTCGCGGCGGCTCGCGTGGCCCCCTTGGCTTCCTGGTTACGGGAGGTGCCGAGCCACCACCAGGCGGCGAGCGCCGCGCCGAGGATGGCCACGCCCGCGACCCAGGGCCAACGCCTCGGGCTGTGCGTGGAAGAAATCGGTTTCATGGGGCAATTCGGCATTCTAGCCGCTCACCGCGGCCCGCAGAGGTAACAAGGCATTTCCGGGCGGCTGCGGCCGGATCATCAACCTTTGCCGATACAATGACGGCTGCCTGCAAGATCCCCCGGAGAGGATCCATGTCCGAAATGCCCGGCATGTCCGAAGCGATCGTCGCGCTCACGCAGATCATGGTCATCAACGTGGTGCTGAGCGGCGACAACGCAGTGGTGATCGCGCTCGCATGCCGGCGCCTCTCGCCGCGCCACCAGAAGCTCGCCTTCATCTGGGGGAGCGCCGGGGTGGTGGTCCTGATGGCGATCCTCACGTTGTTCATCGTCTACCTGCTGAGCCTGCCCTACCTCGAGATCGTGGGCAGCCTCCTGCTCCTTTGGATCGGCATCAAGCTCCTGGTGGCGGAGGACGGGGGCGAAGACGGCGCGGTCGAGCAGAAGGACACGCTGGTGGCCGCGATCCGCACCATCATCATCGCCGACATGGTGATGAGCCTGGACAACGTCCTCGCCATGGCCGCGGCGGCCAAGGGGCACATGTGGATGCTGATCGTCGGCCTCGTCATCACGGTGCCGGTGATCCTCTTCGGCAGCGCCCTCCTCATGAAGCTGATGGAGCGCTTCCCGATCTTCGTGATGGTGGGCGCGGCGCTCATCGGCTGGGTGGCCGGCGAGATGATCATCTCGGACCCGGCCATCAAGGACTGGGTGGACGCGAACGCGCGTTTCCTGCACACGGCCGCCCCGGTCGCGTGCGCCGTCCTCGTGATCGCCGTCGGCAAGGGCATGGAGCGCCTGGCCTCCCGCAAGGGCGCGGACGTCGTGCTTCGGTAAGCTCGTGAGCCGGGCCGCCCACGCCACCACGCTGTGCGAGTTCTGCCACGAGCAGCCCGAGGGCGCCTCGGGCCACCCGGGCCTCGCGCAGCAGGCGCATACGGTGAACGGCGGCGGCCGCTCCTACGTGCGGCTTGCCTGCGCGTTCTGCGGCACCTCGTGGGTGCGGCGCCGCGAGAACGCGAAGACCTTCGAGTGGCTGCGGCTCGCCGACTAGGCGAGCTCAATCCCCCGGCTGGACCTCGGCCTCGGGCAGCGCGGCGGCGCCCGGGCGCCGGCCCCTGAGCTTCCTCGCCATGCGGTACAACCAGCGCAGCAGGAGCAGCGTGGCGATCGCCTCGAAGAACGTGGCGACGAAAGCGAGGAACGGGTTCCACGCCTCGGCGCGGCGGCGGAATTTCGCCACGGCGCGGTCCCGCGCGATCTCGATCGAGTCGTAGAAGGTCGGCACCACCAGCAGCGTGAGCAGCGTGGAAGTGATCGTGCCGCCGATGATCGCCACCGCCATGGGCCGGTAGAACTCGCCGCCGTCGCCCATGCCGATCGCCACCGGCATCATGCCGGCGATCAGCGCGAAGGTGGTCATGAGGATCGGGCGCAGGCGCACGCGGCCGGCGTGCATGAGCGCGTCCTCGCGGTCCACGCCCTGCGCCTCCTCCTTGCGCGCGCAGTCGAGCAGCAGGATCGCGTTCTTCGCCACCAGGCCCATCAGCATGATCACGCCGATGAAGCTCATGAGGTTGAGGCTCCCGCCCGTGACCCGCAGCGCGAGCACCACGCCGATGAGCGAGAGCGGCAGCGACATCATCACCGGCAGCGGCGCCGTGAACGACGAGAACTGCATCACCAGCACCAGGTACATGAGCGCGATGCCCATGATCAGCGCGATGAACATCTCGCTGAACACTTCCTTCTGGTCCCTCGACGCCCCGCCCAGCGAGAGGCCGTAGCCCTCGGGAAAGTCGATCGACTTGGCGAGCTTGATGGCGTCCTCGGTCACCTCGCCCGACGAGCGGCCCTGCACGTTGGCCGACACGGCCACCATGCGCTTGCCGTCCATGTGCTGGATCTTGGCCGGGCTCTTGCCCATGGAGATGCGCGCGATCTGGTCGAGCGGCACCATCATGTTGGTCCCGCTCACGGTGATGGGCAGCCGCTCGATGCTGGAGGCGTCCACGCGGTCGTCGGGGTGCAGGCGCACGGCGACGTCGCGCGTCTCGCCCGTGGGGTCGATCCAGTCGCCCACCTCGAGGCCGGCGAAGGCCACCCGCAGCGCCTGCGCGGCGTCGCCCACCGAGATGCCCAGGTTGTTGGCGAGGCCGCGGTCGAGCTCGATCCTGATCTCGTCCTGCGGCTCCTGCTCCGACAGGCCCACGTCCACCGCCCCGGGGATCTTCTTCATCCGCTCCATGTAGTCGGCGGTGATCTTGAGCAGCGTGCGCGAATCCGGCCCCGAGAAGTTGATCTGCACGGGCTTCTGCGGGCCGTTGTTGAGGTCGTCCATGACCGTGTACTCGGCGCCCACGATCTGGGAGAGCAGCGTGCGCAGCTGCGCGGAGATCTCGGGCGCACGGCGCTTGCGGTCGGTGCTCTTGCCGATGTCCACCCAGACGCGCCCGCCGCCCGCGCGCACGAAGCTGCTGGTGGCCTTGGTCTCGGGCAGCGTGCGCGCGAGCTCGGCCGCGCGCTCCACCTTGAGCCGGTCGTATTCGAGGCTCGACGAGGACGGCGTGCGCACGTCGATGGCGATGTCGCCGACGTCGGTGGGCGGCAGGAAGGTGGACTCGCCGATGGTCGCCTGGATCACGATGGCGCCGACGAAGGCGGTGACCGCGATGCCGGCCATCCATTTGCGGTGGTGCAGCGCCCACTGGATCACGTAGCCGTAGCGGTCGCACTGGTGGTCGAACCACTCGTTGAACCCGCGCAGCCACCTCGAGAGCCCCTTGCGCTCGGCATGCTGGTAGCCGGGCGGGTCGCCCCAGTACGCCGAGAGCATCGGGTCCACGGTGAAGGAGATGAACAGGCTCACCATCACCGA
>Ga0335084_10003895_pt1 | contig 14670 bp, 10 predicted proteins | sample Lox_Sample_44_FD_206721 | JGI IMG/M metagenome (GOLD analysis project Ga0335084, IMG submission 206721) | Soil microbial communities from Loxahatchee National Wildlife Refuge, Florida, United States - Lox_Sample_4.4 | ecosystem: Environmental > Terrestrial > Soil > Wetlands | place: USA...
TTGGGAAAGACCTCGAGGATGGCGGTGTCGCCATCGGCTTCTTCAACCGCGGCGCCGCCGTCCACACCATGAACGCCCGGCTCGATCGCATCGGCGTGGGGGGCCGCCGGCGGGTGCGCGATCTCTGGCGCCAGCAGGATCTGCCCGAAGCCGTCAACGAGATGACCGTGACCGTGGAGCCGCACGGGGTCATGCTCTTCAAGTTCATGGCCGCCAAGTGAGAGCGGGCAGTACCTCAATTCCGCGCCCGGCCGATCCGCTGCAGAGTCCCGGCACGCGCCGCCATCAGCATTTCTTGGATTCCGCCCGGCTGCACAGGGTTTGACGCGTGCCGGACTGTCCTGTTTTCTTCGCCCCAAAAACCCTCCTTCTGGCGATCCCGCTCACCGCCGTTTGCCTGATTCCCTCTTCATGCCAAGGTCATCGTTTCCCTCCCCGGTGCGCCGGGCGCCCGCCGCCGGCCACGTCCGCCGCCGATCCATCATCGCGGTTCTCCTCCTCGGGCGGTGGCTCGCGGCCGCTCCGCCGCCCGCCCCGAGCGCTGCCGACAACCCCGCCCCTCCTCCTCCGATGAGTGCCAATCCCCTGCTGGCCGAGAGCGCCCTGCCGTATCACCTGCCGCCGTTCGACCGGATCAAGGACGAGGATTTCGCGCCGGCGTTCGACCAGGGCATGGCGGCGGAATTGCAGGAGGTGGAGGCGATCGCCCGCAACCCGGAGCAACCCACCTTTGAGAACACCGTCGTGGCGCTCGAGCGCTCCGGCCCGCTCCGCAAGCGGGTCGACCGGATCTTCTCCAATTTGAACGGCGCCCACACCGACGCGGTGATGCTCGAGGTGGAGCGCGCGATGGCCCCGCGGCTCGCCGCCCAGCAGGACGCCATTCACCTGAACCCCGCGCTTTTCGCGCGCCTCCAGTCGCTCTACGCCGCGCGCGACCGCCTCGGGCTCGACCCGGAGTCGGCCCGGCTGCTCGAGCGCTATTACAAGGACTTTGTCCGCGCCGGCGCCCGCCTCGCCCCGGCCGACCAAAGCAAGCTGAGGGCCATGAATGCCGAGTTGGCGACGCTGGAGGCCACCTTCAGCCAGAACGTGCTCAAGGAGACCAACGCCTCCGCCGTGGTGGTCTCCGACCAGGCCGAGCTCGCCGGCTTGTCGCCGGGCGAAATCGCCACGGCCGCGGCCGCCGCCCGCGCGGAGAAGCGCGACGGCCAATTCGCCCTCCGGCTGCTCAACACCAGCGGACAACCGGCGCTCGCGTCGCTCGAGAACCGCGCGCTGCGCGAGCGGCTCCAGCGGGTCTCAGTCAACCGCTGCCGCCACGGCGGCGATTTCGACAACCGCGCGGTGGTGCTGCGTATCGTCCGGCTCCGGGCGGAGCGCGCCGCCCTCCTCGGCTACCCGAACCACGCCGCCTATGAACTCGCCGAGCAGACGGCCGGCAGCGTGGCCACGGTCAACAAGTTCCTCGCCGACCTGGCGGCGCCCGCCGTGGCCAACGCCCGCCAGGAGGCGGCGGACATGCAGGCGGTCATCGACCGGGAGCACGGCGGCTTTGCGCTCGCCCCCTGGGATTGGGAATTCTACGCCGAGAAGGTCCGCCGCGCCCGCTACGCCTTCGACGAGTCGCAGCTGCGACCCTACTTCGAGCTGAACCACGTCCTGCAGGACGGCGTGTTTTATGCCGCCCACCGGCTGTACGGCCTGACCTTCCAGGAACGCCGTGATCTGCCCGTGTACCAGCCCGATGTGCGGGTCTTCGAGGTCTTCAATGAGGACGGCACGCCGCTCGCCCTCTTCCTGGGCGACTACTTCGCGCGCCCCTCGAAGCGCGGCGGCGCCTGGATGAGCGCCTACGTGGATCAATCCGCGCTGCTGGGCACCCGCCCGGTGGTCGCCAACCACCTCAACATCCCCAAGCCGCCGGCGGGCGAGCCGGCCCTCCTGACTTTTGACGAGGTCACGACGATGTTTCACGAGTTCGGCCACGCGCTCCACGGCATGTTCTCGCACGTGCAGTATCCGCGCTTCAGCGGGACCGAGGTGCCGCGCGATTTCGTCGAGTTTCCGTCCCAAGGCAATGAGATGTGGGCGGTCTGGCCGGAGGTGGTGAGGAATTTCGCCCGGCATTACCAGACCGGCGAGCCAATGCCGGCCGCGCTCCTGGACAAGATGCTGGCCACCCAGAAATTCAACCAGGGTTTCGCGACCACCGAATATCTGGCCGCCGCCCTGCTCGACCAGGCGTGGCACCAGCTCACGCCGGAGGAGGTGCCAGCCGAGGTGGAGGCGTTTGAGGTTGCGGCCCTGCACCGGGCCGGGGTGGACTTCGCGCCCGTGCCGCCCCGCTATCACAGCACTTATTTCTCGCACATCTATTCCGACGAGGACTATTCGGCTGGCTATTATTCCTACATCTGGGCGGAAGTCCTGGATGCCGATGCCGTGGAGTGGTTCAAGCAGCACGGGGGCCTCACACGGGGGAACGGCGACCGCCTCCGCCGGACCGTGCTCTCCCGCGGCGGCAGCGCCGATGCGATGACCCTTTTCCGCGATTTCACCGGAGGGGAACCCTACCTCGCGCCGCTGCTTGCCCGCCGCGGACTGGAGCAGCCAGCGTCTCCGGGCACCCCGTAACCGATCCGGCGGCTTCGGAACACGCCGCCGCGTCACCTGCGCCGCTTATTTGTCCGGGCGCCCCCCTCATTTTCGGCTTCCCCATCCGTCTTCCATCTTCTGTCTTCCATCTTCCTTCATCCGACGATGATTTCCTCGCCACCGCGACCAACTCTTCATCGACTGTCATGAGCAACCTTGCCTCCCTGCTCTGCGCCGCCGTGGCCGCCTCCACCCTGGCCGCGGTCGAGCCGACGCGGGATCCCTCCACCATGAGCCCAACAAGCATTCCCGCCCGCGACCCGCGGATCGCCTACATGGGGCGTGTCGCCTTTGCCGGCGACGCGGCGGTGATGGGGTTTGCCGGCATCACCGTGCGCTTCGTGTATCGCGGGCCCGCCCCGACGCTGCGGCTGAACGCGAGCTCGCCCACCTGTTTCTTCAACCTGGCGTGCAACGGCTGGGATCCGGTCATCATCCACTTGAATCCGGGCGACAACGACATCCCGCTGCCGACGGGCCCCGCGCCCGCTTCGGGCTGGCTCGTCGAGTTGGTTCGCCGCACCGAGGCCTGGCAGGGCATCGCCACCTTTCAGGGTTTGCGGCTGCCGCCCGGGTGCGAGTTGCTGCCGCCCCCTCCCTGGCCGGAGCGCAAGCTCATGTTCATCGGTGACTCCGTCACGGGGGGGGAATACGTGGAGCGGTTTCCGCCCGAGAACATCTCCACTCCGCAATCGGCAAATGCGGCCCGCGCCTTCGGCATGCTGCTCGGCCGCTGGCTCCATGCGCAGGTCCACCTCGTAAGCTACGGTGGCCGCGGAGTCATGCGCGACTGGCAGGGCCGCACCGACGTCCCCAATGCGCCCCAGTTTTTCCCGCGCATCCTGCCCGACGATCCCGCCTCGCGCTGGGACCATGCCGCCTACCTGCCGGACGTGGTCGTCGTCAGTCTGGGGCAGAACGACTTCAACCAGGGCTTGCCGGACGAAGCCGTGTACACCAAGGCTTACGACGCCTTCGTTGGCGACATCCGCGCGGCCTACCCCCGCGCCGCCGTGCTGCTCGCCGAAGTCTCACTCTTTGGCGACACGCCCGGCACGCTGGATTTCGCCAAACGCGAACTGTTGCACCGTGTGCTCACGGCCATCGTGGCGCGGCGGCGGGCGGCCGGCGACCAGCGGATCGCCGAGGCGCCGGTGGGTTATTATCCCGGGACGCCGACCAACGCGCACCTCGTGGCGTTCCAGCACGAGCAGGTCGCGCTCGAACTGCTCGGGCCGATCAAGGCGCTCGCCGGGTGGTGATCACCGCGCCGGCAGCTCCAGCGTCGCCCCGCTGGCGCGCCCTTCGACGCTCTGCACGTAGAGCTGCGCCACCGCGGCCGCGGGATGGCCCGGCGCCGGATCCATCCCGAACGCCTTCAAGGTCTCGGTGACCCATGGCGGGCTCACCACATTGACCCGGATTCCGCGCGGAGCTTCCAACGCGGCGGCACGCACAAAGCCCTCGAGCCCCGCGTTCACCAGGCTGATGGCCGCGCTGCCGGGCATCGGCGTCCGGGCCAGCACGCCGCTGGTCACGGTGAGCGAGCCGCGGTCGCGCACCTGTTCCAGGCCGATGCGTACGAGATTGACCTGCCCCATGAGCTTGTTCGCCAGGCAGAACTCGAAATCGTCGTCGCTGAGCTGCGCGAGGGGTTTGAACCGGGCGTCGCCCGCCGCGCACACCACGGCATCCACCGGACCGGCCGCCCGAAACATCGCCCGGATCGATTCCGGCGCCGTGAGATCGACTTTGATGGCGGCGCGGCTGCGGCTGGCGGCGACGACGTCATGACGCGGCATGAGGGCCTCCACGACGGCACGCCCAATGGTGCCTGTTGCTCCGACGACTAGAATTCGCATGGGTTCTGTCCTTCTGCGGCCGTGTTCCGACGGCTGGACAAGGGGCGCCAAGCTACCCACGGCGAAACAATCCGCAAGTCCCCTGCGCCCTGGGCCTGCCGCCGGTCGGGGCTTGGACCGCTCGTCGCGACGGCACGGGAAGTGTTTGCGCCCGTCCTGACGCGGCTGTCACGCTTCGCTTCCCGGTCGTTTCCCTCCGGCCGCATCCTGACTCGCCATGAAACCCGTCCTGATCTTCCTCATCGCGCTGCTGGCTCTCCCCTGCCTGCGGACCGCGGACGCTCCGGCCACGCCGGGCGGCACCTTCAACGTACGCGCCTTTGGCGCGACCGGCGACGGACTCACCAAGGACACGGCGGCGTTGCAGAAGGCGCTCGACGCCTGCGCGGCCGCCGGCGGCACCGTCGTCGTGCCGGCGGGCGTGTACCTGACCGGCAGCATTGTCCTCGGCCCCAACACCGCTCTCCGCCTCGAGGCGCGGGCCAGTCTCCTGGGCAGCCCCGACCTCGCGGACTACCCGCTCGTGCGGGTGCGCTGGGAAGGCGAGTACGTCCAGGGCCACCGGGCGCTCGTCTCCGCCGAGCAGGCCGACCACATCACGATTGGCGGACCCGGCTTCATCTTCGGACCGCCGCTGAGCGTGAGCCGCCTGCGCAACCCCCGCGGCCCCGCGTTGATCGAGCTCGCCGACTCCGCGCAGGTCGTGCTGGAGGGCTTCACGACCCAATACCAGCAGCTCTGGTCCATCCACCTGCTGCTCTGCCGCGACCTCACGATTCGAAACCTGGTGGTCCGCTCCACCAGCTACAACGGCGACGGCATCGACGTGGACTCCTGCCAGGACGTGCTGATCGAGCACTGCGACATCAACACGGGCGACGACGCCATCTCGCTCAAATCCGGCCGCGGCCTCGCGGCCGTCCGCCTCGGCCGCCCGACGGAAAACGTGGTCATCCGCGATTGCTCGCTCGTCAGCAGCATCTTCGCGGGGATCGGTTTCGGCTCGGAAATGTCCGGCGGGATCCGGCACGTGCGCCTCGAGCACTGTACGATCTCGGGCCGCCAGAACGGCATTCTCTTCAAGAGCCGCGACGGCCGCGGCGGCTATTTCGAGGACATCACTGGCGAGAACCTCACCGTGGCCAACTCGCCGACGTTTCTGGCGATTGACCTGCTCCACAAGGGCATCCAAGCAACCGATCCGGTGCCTGGCCCGGCGGAGCAGTGGGCGCGCATGCACGACATCCGGTTCCGCGACATCCGGGTGGACAACGTCGCCACGCTGGTGCTCGCCGCCAATGTTCCGCCGGAGCGGCCCATCGACGGCCTGTCGCTCACGAATATCACCGGCACGTGCGGCCGCGGTCTCACGCTGGCCCACGCGACCAACGTGACGCTGGCGGGACTCGCGGTGACCGGCTTCGAGGGCCCGCTGCTGACGACGACCAACGTCACGGGCGCGGGCCTCGACGCCCGCTGACGCGTTCCGCGAGTCTGCGCGGTTGAGCCCAACGCTCAGGTAGGGCGCCTGACTTGCAGGCGCCGCCAAGACCTCGGCCGGTGCAAGCCACCGGCCCTTCGGAGTCGAATCCGGTGTGCTGCAGGGCGCGTTGCCCCCAACGTGCCGCCGACGACGGCCTTGCGCTTGTAGCACCAGTCTCGGAACCCGTCCTCGTCGGCCACCAAGTCGGTTGCGCCGCAGCGCGCGCTTGCCAACGGGATGGCGGATGGCGTTTGCTGGCCATCGCGCATGCGCCACATCCTGTTCCTTTGCACCGGGAATTATTACCGGAGCCGCTACGCCGAGGCCATGTTCAACCACCGGGCGGCCCGGCGCCGCCTCGACTGGCGGGCGTTTTCGCGCGGGCTGGCGACGCACCTGGCGCCGCCGGTCGGCCTCTCCCCCCACTCGACCTTGCGCATGCTGGAGCGGGGGATCCCCCGCGAGACCACGGGGCGGAATCCCGTGCAGGTGGCCGAAAAGGATTTCCAGCGGGCGGAACGCATCGTGGCTTTGAAGGAATCGGAACACCGGCCGCTGCTGGCCAAATTGCACCCGGCGTGGGAGAACCGGGTGGAGTACTGGGAGATCAGCGACCTCGACGCCGCGCTGCCCGAGGTGGCGTTGGCCTCCATCGAGGCGCACGTAATGAACCTTCTCACCGATCTCGAATTGGCCGGCCGCGAGGAGCGCAGCTCGGGCCAGCCGTAGCGCGGCTCCAACGCGGCTCCCGCCTGCGGACAGGTCACGCACCGGCCCCAGGGTTCTGGCGCCCGGGCTCCGCCGATCCGCGGTTGCCAGCGTCCGGCGAGCCGGTACGATTCGGGCAGGTACCGCCGATCATGAACGAACTGACGCGTCGCGGGTTTCTGGGCCGCGTAGCCGGTGCGGCCGCCGCCGCCACGCTGCCGCGGACCTTGCGCGGCGCGCCCGCCCCCGCGGCTTCACCCCGGCCCAACGTCTTGTTCGTGATGTCCGACGACATGCGCGTCGAACTCGGCTGCTACGGCAGCAGGTTCGGCGCCCAGACGCCCAGCCTCGACGCCCTGGCCGGCGCGGGCGTGCGCTTTGACCGGAACTACTGCCAGTACCCGCTATGCTGCCCTTCGCGCTCCTCGCTGCTGACCGGCCGGCACCCGACGACGACGGGAGTGCTGGGCAACCGCACGCACTTCCGCACGCTGCATCCGGACTGGATCAGCCTTCCGCAGCTGTTCCGCGAAAACGGCTATGTCTCGTTGCGGACGGGCAAGATTTTCCACGGCGGCCTCGACGACCTGAAGGCCTGGACCGAGGGTGGCGGCGTAGCGGAGGGCGATGGCGGCGCGGGCGGCAAGACCATGATCATCCCGCGGGAGCAGGTCGGCGGCCGGCCGGATTATGTGCTGCCGCCGCTGCCGCTCGACACCCGCCAGGCAGCGCACTCCGACCGCATCGTCGTACTCGATGGCAATGGCGAGGGCCATCCCGATTACCAGACCGCCGACCGGGCGATCGAATATCTACGCCGCTACCGGGACCAGCCATTCTTCCTCGGCTGCGGCTTCGTGAAGCCGCACAGCCCCCCGTGCGCCCCGCAGCATTTCCTCGATCGTTACGACGTGGACCAGATCAAACTGACGCCGGATTTCGCGCCCTGGCCCACCGTGCCGCCAGGGTTCCCGAGCGCCGCCATCCGCAAACGCAACGCGGACCTGTTCATCGGCCGCGGCGCCAGCGTGGTCGAGGCGAAACAGGTGATTCGCGCGTACCTCGCATCCATCTCCTGGGCGGACTGGAACCTCGGCCGCGTGATGGCCGAGTTGGATCGGCTCGGCTTGCGCGAACGCACCATTGTTGTCTTCACGGCGGACCACGGCTACCAGCTCGGCGAGAAGGGAAAGTGGTCCAAGGCCGGATCGCTTTTCGAGATGGGCACGCGCGTGCCGCTGCTCATCGCCGCGCCCGGCGCCCCCGGCAACGGACAGGTCTGTTACCGCATCGTGGAGTCAGTAAACATCTATGCGACCCTCGCCGAGCTCTGCGGCCTGCCGCTGCCGCCGGGCAACGAGGGGCGGAGCCTGGTGCCGCTGCTGCACGACCCGCGGGCGTCGTGGGATCATCCCGCCTACAGCACCTGGAGTGAGGACGGCGCGACCTTCCACGGCGTGGCGGTGCGCACGGCGGAGTGGCGCTATGCCGAGTATGGCCCCGAGGGCAGGAACGGCGCGATGCTGTTCGACCCCAAGGCCGATCCCCTGGAGATGACCAATCTTGCCGGCGACCCGCGCCACGCGGCCGTGTGCGCGGAACTGGCGGCGTTGACCCGGCGCTACGCCGCGAATCTCGGGAAGACGCCAAGCTGAGGGGCGGGAGGCGCACGCCGCACCCGACTCCGCGACTCCCTTGCCGCCTCCGGCTAGAGAAGGATTCCGGCATCGACGAGGCCGGCTACAATGTTCGGTGTGCTTATCAGGATCGAAACTGCTCTAGCCCTCATTGTTCATACTCGCAAATAGCCGATCCACACACCCCGTCGTTTCGCACCACCCCTCTTGGTAGAGGGGACTTGGAGCGACGCATGCAAAATCCCCTCTCAGAGAGGGGTGCCCGTCAGGGCGGGGTGTGTCCACGACCATCGGCCGTGTGAAATGTCCGGGCTACCGCCCCCGGATATGAGGCATGGACCGGCGGACCGTGTGCTGGTGAAAGGATCCGCTCTTCAGCATGTGGCCGATTTCCCGATTGCGCTTCAGCTCGGCCTCACGCGCCTGCTTGAGCTTCAGACTTTCGGCGGCGGTAAGGTTTCCGGGCGGCGGAACAGGTGGCGGGACGGGTGGCGGGTTGTTCATGGATCTTTCCTCGGGCGGCGTACGCCGGCGACTTGCCGATTGAATGCGATACCGGCGGGATTATACAACAAAAACGCCCCCGGAAAGGCGGATTTTTCGCACCGTCCCGGTAGAGGGTGGCCGGCGCAGGCTGCTCGCGAGAGCGCGGAATTGGGGCAGAGGCGCAGCCGCGTCCTGCCTGCAGCTTCCAGCCGAGCCGGCCAGGCGCGGGACGCCCGGCCGGATTCCAATCAAATCGCGATGGACGAACGGCCGCAGCGAGGAGGCGCGAGCATTGCGCCGCGGCCATCCGACCGATTCAGGCCCGGATTCCCTCGGTTTTCTGGAGGCGGCGGCGCAGACCGAGCAGCCCCAGGAGCGCGCCCGCCAGCATGACCAACGTCATGCCGTTGTCCGGCACTGCGGTGAGCGATCCAAACAGGCCGTGATCCTCGATCGCCCCATCGCCGGGAATGCCGGCGGTAAAATACAACGAATCCGCCAGGAAGCCACTGCCCGCGTTCCCAAAGGCGATACCCCACAAGCCCACAATGGTGAGCGGATTGTTGAGGGTGTCCCTCAAGGAATCGATGAAGTTGCCGGTCGAGGGATCAAACACATTGATCGTTCCGTCCCCAAAATTGCCCACCAAGAGATCGCCGCCAAAGGGCCCGAAGCCCGCCGGCGCCAGCGCCAGACCCCACGGTGAATCCAACACGCTCTGCGAAATGAGGCGCTGCACGAAGTTGCCGTTGAGATCGAAGACATCCACGAAGCCGTGGCCCGCGCCCGCCACGTCATCCATGCCGCCAGCGCCCTGCAGGGCGTAGGTCACGTAGAGCTGTCCGCCGATGTTCTGGATGTTGAACGGGGCGTAGCCCGAGGGAAGCGTCGGATCGGTGAAGCTGCCGGCAAGCGCCGGTGCGCCCGAGGCGGGAAGAACATCGATTTTGCCGCCGTGGAAGTCCGAAGCGTAGAGATAGGTGAAGCCGCCCGTGCTGCCGATGGCGAGTCCCTTGTAGACGGCGCCCGCCCCCGAGTTGTCGACCAACACCTCAGCGGAGGTTCCCAGCGCACCGCGCCAGCCGCTGATGGTGCCGTCTTCGCTGGCAAACAAGAATCGGTCGCCGTTGAAAGCCGCGCCCCCGTTAAACACCGTTCCGGTGGGGGCGGACGTGCCGCCGCCGGGCTTCGGGATGGTCACCACGAGGGCCTGCGGAGTGCCGCTGCCGTTGTAGAGCGTCGAGAGGCCGGTGCCATTGTCGGAAATCCAGAACGGACTCGTCGCGCTAAAGGAGATGCCCCACGGGTTCACCAGGTTGGGGTCGGTGTTAGCCGCCAGGCCCGGAATATCCGAGACGAGATTCGTCTGCTGAAAGGTGTTCGGTTGGGCGTGCAGGGCGGTCGAAACCAGGCGAAGCGCCAGCGTTCCCAACGCCAGCGCGAGCAGTTTGTGCCGGTGAAGAGACTGTTTCATGATGATCTCCGATTGAGGGTTAAGTGTGCCTAGAGGAGAACCGGGACGCTCGCCGGATCGCGCGCGCGGATCCCAGCCGCCGAACCGTCGCCGCCGCAGGGGTCGCGCGACTCTGCGATCGAGAAACGAATCTGCCGCTCGGCGCGCGGCACGGCCGCGTGGCGCAGGCTGTTGGGGGACATTGGGGAGGCGGTGACGACCCACCGCAGAGGTCGGGCGAGGGGGTAACCGAATTGGGACCAAGGCGGTGGTACGGTATTGGGCCGCGCCTCTGGGTCAAACTGTCGGCCGATTTTCTTGCCCGAATTGCCTTACTGAAATACCGCCGACGGGTAACCGGACGCACCGAGGGCGCGCAAGACGGAGCGCCGCCCGTCTCCTCGTCCCTCTCGCCGCCTCGCCCCGGAGCCATTTTGAGCGAAGGCGATGACCACCGGTGGCGCAAAAACCATCGATTTCGTCAATGCCCTTGCCTTCCGCTTTTTTTTCCTCAGTTTGATCCCCATCCTCAATCGGCCGCGACCACCCCGGCACCGCTCCCGCGACGCACCCGGGTTTCGCGGCCTGTTCCGCGTTCCGCCGTCCGCAATACCTACCCCTTCCGGATACGGGATACCCCTCAATCAACTCAACGTAGGCGCACGTTCTGCACTTCGGCCGGTCTGGCTGCGCTCCGCACCGGGGCCCGGTCGGCGTGCCGGGCCGGGCAACCCGTGCGCCGTTTGCCTCATCAGGGAATCGATATGAAAACCCACAAACACATCGGCTCCGTTCGGAGCGTTTGCCGCCGTCTTGGCGTTTTGTTCTTCGTCGCTGCCGGGCTTGCGACCGTGATCGCGCCCGTTTCAGCCCGGCCCGTACCCCGCAATCTGGGCGGCGGCCTTGGCCGGCTCGCCACCTCCCCCGGCGCCGCGAGCGCCAGTGCAACGCGTTCGCTCGCCCCCGGCCAACTCGCCACGGTCGGCGATACCGGAGCGGTCGGCACGGTGTCGCCCGTCACGGTCCAGGACGCCGCGGGGCGCGTCCTCGTCCTGGTCACCCTGAACGGCAAGGAACCCGTCGATCTGGTCGCCCAGCGGCTGCGCGCGCTACCCGGCGTCGACGTGCGGGCGACCGACGCCCATTACCGGGCGGGTGTGGTGGAGGCGCTGGTGCCGCCCGCCCAGCTGGCCGGCATCGCCACGATGAGCAGCGTGCTCGCCGTGGTGCCGTCCAGTCCGGTCGTGCACGACGTCGGTGCGGCCACAAGCCAGGGCGTGGTCCAGCACCGCGTCGACAAGCTTTCCGCCGGCGTGGACGGCTCCGGCATCACGGTCGGCGTGCTCTCGGACAGTTACGATACCAGCGACTCGCCCATCAAGGCGGCCGATGACATCGCGAGCGGCGACCTGCCCGGCCCGGGCAACCCGCTCGGCAACACCCAGCCGGTCGTCGTGCTGCAGGATTTCCCCGACGGCACGGACGAGGGCCGGGCCATGCTGCAGATCGTCCATGACCTCGCGCCCAAAGCCCGCCTCGGCTTCGCCACCGCCGACACGGGCGAGGTGGGCTTCGCCAACAACATCCGCGCGCTCGCCGGCCTGCCCGGCGCGCCGGGCGCCATCCCCGGCTTCAAGGCGGACGTCATCGCCGACGACGTCGTCTATCTCGCCGAACCCTTCTTCCAGGACGGGATCATCGCCCAAGCGGTCGACGACGTCGCCGATGCCGGCGTGTCCTATTTCTCCTCGGCGGGCAACCGCCCGGCCTCCCAGGCCTATGATTCCAAGTTGCGGATCGTCCCGGCTGATCCGTCGTCGTGGGCCGGCACGAACCTCGATTTCTCGGACGTCGATCCGGCGCTCTACGCCGGCGGGTTCCATAATTTCGCCGAGGACGGCAGCCTGGACATCGCGCAGACCATCGCGATCGGCTCGTCGGGCACGATCGTGTTCCAGTGGAACGAGCCGTTCGATCCCGTGCCGCCGATTCCGGTCCAGACGCTGGCGTCGGGCGCGAGCACGGTGCCGGCCGATCCCGGCTACGATGTGTTCACCTTCACCGGCACCGCCGGCAAGATCGTCGCCATCACCGTCGACGGCGATCCCAGTCACGGCAATGCCAACCCCGATCTCACGATCACGCTCTACGGCCCGGATTTCGGCTTCCTCGGCTTCCAGGATTCCACGACGAACCCGGAAACCCTCATTCTCCAGCTTCCGTCCGACGGCACCTACTACGTGGTGGTGTCGGGCTACAACGGCGCCCTGGGTGACTACGTGTACACCGTGCAGGAGGTGCAGATCGTCGAGCGGGTCCTTTCGGACTTCAACCTGCTCTTCTTCCTCACGGACGGCACCTACATCGGCGCGCTGGCGGAGCAGAATCTGTTCACGAACCGGCCGCTCGAACTTGGCGGGCTGGGCGGCCCGATCACCGTGCAAATGGTGGTTGCCCGAGCCAATGTCCCCGACAAACACCCCAAGCCGGCCGATCGCATCCGCTACGTGTGGTTCACCTCGGGCACGCCGCAGGAGCATTTCAGCTACCTCGGCCCGGTCACCTACGGCCACAACTGCGCCGAGGGGGCGATGGGCGTCGCCGCCTACGCCTTCTACCCGCCCTTCATCCCCGAGTCGTTCACCTCGCCCGGGCCCGCCACGATCTACTTTGACAGGAACGACCGGCGCTACCCCATCCCACAAATCCGCCAGAAGCCTGATCTCGCCGCGATGGATGGCGCCAACACGACGTTCTTCGGCGGCGGGGACGCGTCGCAGGATCCCGACACGCTGCCGAACTTCTTCGGCACGAGCGCGGCCGCGCCGCACGCGGCCGCCATCGCGGCGCTGGTTCTCGACGCCGCGGGGGGACCGGGCTCGGTCAACCCCGATCGGATGCGCAGCGTCCTGCAGAACAGCGCCTTCAACCACGACCTCGATCCGTTCTTCTCCTGGGGGGCCGCCACGGCGCGCGCAAACCTGATCCTCGTCTCCGCCACGGCCGATCCCAACTCGATCAGCCAGTTTGACCCCAATGTCTTCACCGTCCGGAATTACGGGCTCAGCCCGCTCGCGAACATCTCGTTCAATGGCACCGGCGGCAACACCACCGAGACGCCCCCGGGTATCGTCTTCGATACACGAGTCGGCCCGGGCCAGCCGTTCATCATCGGCAGCACTTCGGGCTTGGCGCCGGCCGATGTGGCCGCGTCGTTCAGCCTGCCGGCGGATCCCCCCGGCGTCGCCGACCAGTGGAAGCAGCTCGATCTCACCTTTGCTGCCGGGGCGTTCAAATCCGGCGGCATGATCGGCTTTGGAGTGGATCGCGACGAAGCCGACGCCTTCGGCCCCTCGGCCGCCGTCAGCGGAAATTCGGCCGACCTCCTTGGCGCCGGCGTCCTGATTCCGCAGGGGACAATCGCGCCCGGAGGCGCGACGTTCTTCGGCACGCTCCAGAATGGCGCCAAATTCTCGGGCAAGTTCTACAACCTGATCGGCGCCGGCTATTCGCCGGTCGATGGCTACGGCTTCATCAACGCCGAGGCCGCGGTGAAATCGGTCCTGAAGAAGAAGCACTAGGTCAATCCGACGGCGCGCGATCGCGCCCTGCCGTCACTCTCCAACGGGCGCGGGCAGTCCCCGGCGGACTTCCCGCGCACGGTTTGCGCCTGCCGGCGGCAAGCGGTGGTTCTTGCCCGCCGGACAGCGCGTCGGTAGCGTCGGCCGGTTACGCCATGAAATCCCTGAAGGAATTCCTGCAGGGCGACCGGTTCGCGCAGCGCTGCGGCATCGAGCTAGTCTCCCTCGCCCCCGGTCACGCCGTGACGCGCATGCGGATCGAGCCCTGGCATGCCAACGCCGTCGGCGTCGCCCAGGGCGGCGCGATCTTTACGCTGGCGGACTACGCGTTTGCCGCCGCGTCCAACACCCACGGCACCGTCGCGGTCGGCATCAACGTCAGCATCACCTACCTGAAGGCGGTCACGGCGGGCACGCTCACCGCCGAGGCACGCGAGGCGGCCTGCCACCCCAAGCTCGCCAGCTACACCGTGAACGTCACGGACGAGGCCGGCCAGCTCGTCGCCATTTTCCAGGGGCTGGTCTACCGCAAGCACGAGCCGATCGATGCCGCCCCGGTATCCTGACGCCGGGCCCGCTGCGGCGCTCAGCGCCGGCCGGCGACCACAGTCTCCACGGTCGGGCGCCGGGATTGCGCCGGCGGCGCCACCGGCTCAAGCTGCCCCGTGTTCATGAATCCCGCCACCGAAGATTTCCTGCTCGATGCCGTGGAAACCCGCGTGCTCGGGTCGCTGGTGGAAAAGCACCTCACGACCCCGGACTATTATCCCCTCTCGCTGAACGCGCTCGTCAGCGCCTGCAA
>Ga0335084_10003896_pt1 | contig 14668 bp, 13 predicted proteins | sample Lox_Sample_44_FD_206721 | JGI IMG/M metagenome (GOLD analysis project Ga0335084, IMG submission 206721) | Soil microbial communities from Loxahatchee National Wildlife Refuge, Florida, United States - Lox_Sample_4.4 | ecosystem: Environmental > Terrestrial > Soil > Wetlands | place: USA...
GTCCGAGCCTCAGCCGAAGGACCGCGCCCGCATGCAGCGTGTCGAAATCCTCAGGCTGCGCGGCAAGAAGCGGATCGAGAATGGCGCCCGCGGCCTCGAGATTGCCGGCCTGCAATTCGTCGACCGCCGTCTTGACGCGCTTGGCATGCTCGGAGTCGCCCGAGGCGGTAGCCGCGACCACTGCCGGGGGCGCGGGTGCGATCAACTCGAGCCCCAATTGCGCGGCAACGGCAGGGTTGCGCTGCGCGGCGGTCGGCCGCTTTCGCTGCTCCGCCGCCCCGATGGCGGGCTTCGTCGCGGTCGCGGCCTTGGCGGCGGCCGGTTTCGCCACCCGGCCTGGCGCCGGCATGGCGGCTGGTTTGCGGGAGGGCTTCGTCGACGCAGGCGATCTGCCGGATTTCTTCGCGCCTCGCTTGCGTTTGTCGGTCGCCATGTCTCCTCGAGACTGAGTCTTCGCCGCAGTCGACTGTCCACGCGTCAACGCGTACCCCGCGGGCCCATGCCTCGAACTTGCCGCTGGGCCGTCGCGCCATGCTAATGTCAGACGCGCTTTCCCGCCAGCCGAGCTTGTTAACCCTAATCGTCGCGCGCCCGAGTCGATGCAGATCGAAGATACAGCCATTCCCGGCCTCAAGATTCTGACCGCACCCCGCTTCGCCGATTCTCGCGGCTACTTCGCCGAATGGTTCAGCCGCGCCAAGCTGGAGGCCGCCGGCATCGGTCTGGATTTTTGCCAGGACAACATTTCGCGCTCGACGCGCGTCGGAACGCTTCGCGGGCTGCATTTTCAGCTGCCTCCGGCGGAGCAGGCGAAGCTGGTGGGCGTCGTGCAAGGGCGCATCTTCGACGTCGCCCTCGATCTGCGCCACGGCTCGCCGACATATCGGCGCCATCTCGCCGTCGAACTGAGCGCCGAGCGCTGCAACCAGCTGCTGATCCCGCCCGGCTTCGCTCATGGCTTTTGCACGCTCGAGCCCGACAGCCTGGTTTTTTACAAGGTATCCAAACCCTACTCCGCCGCCCATGATGCGGGTATCAGATGGAACGACCCCGGGCTCGGAATCGACTGGCCGGTTAAGGAGTCGTCAGCGGTCTTATCGGAAAAAGATGCCCAACTGCCGTTTCTGGCGGATACGGACCTGCCGTTTCGATATGCCGGCTGAGGCCGCGGGGCGGCGCCAGGATCCCGCGACGGATTCTGGTCGCGCCAATCGAGGTTTTGATTTGATGCATTATCGTTAATATTTCGGTGGCAATTGAGCGTGAAGGATCTTCGGGCATGACGGGCATGCGGATCATCGTCACCGGCGGCGCCGGCTTCATCGGCTCGGCTCTTTGCCGATTTCTGATCCACGAGACCAATGCCGACCTGCTGGTGGTGGACAAGCTCACCTACGCCGCCAACATGGATTCCCTGGCGGAAGTGCGCGACAGCGCTCGCTTCCGGCTGCTCAAGGCCGACATCTGCGATGCCGCCTCCATGGAGTCCGCGTTCCGCCAGCATCGCCCCGATGCGATCATGCATCTGGCGGCCGAGTCCCATGTGGACCGCTCGATCGACGGACCCGCTCCGTTCATCGATACCAATATCCGCGGCACTTACGTGCTGCTCGAGACCGCCCGGCGTTACTGGCGCGAGCTCGAGGAGCCGAAGCGCGCGCGCTTCCGGTTCCACAATGTCTCGACCGACGAGGTCTATGGCTCGCTGGGGCCCGAAGGCTTGTTCGAGGAGGAATCCCCCTATCAACCGAACTCGCCCTATTCGGCCAGCAAGGCCGCGGCCGATCACCTCGCCCGCGCCTGGCATCACACCTATGGGCTGCCCGTGCTCATCAGCAATTGCTCCAACAACTACGGCCCCTGCCAGTTCCCGGAGAAGCTCATCCCGCTGATGATCATCAATGCGCTCGAGGGCAAGAAGCTGCCGGTCTATGGCAAGGGCGAGAACCGGCGCGACTGGCTCTATGTCGAGGACCATGCGCGCGCCCTCTGGCTGGTGGTGACGCGTGGCCGCGTCGGCGAGAAGTACAATGTCGGCGGCGATGCGGAGTGGAAGAACATCGACGTCGTGCGCAAGCTCTGCGGCATCCTCGACCGGCTGGTGCCGGGGAGGCGCCATGAGGAGCTGATCGAGTTCGTGTCGGACCGGCCTGGCCACGACATGCGCTATGCGATCGACGCCAGCTAGGTCAAACGCGAGCTCGGCTGGCGAGCACGGGAGAATTTCGACAGCGGTCTCGAGAAGACGGTGCGCTGGTATCTCGACAATCGGCGCTGGTGGGAACGGATCCGCTCGGGCGTGTACCGTGGCGAAAGGCTTGGCCTTTCCGCCGAGGCCGATCAGCCCGCAGGCGCGATGCCGCCGGGCTGATGGCGCGCGCGACGATGTCTAACCACGCCACGACAGACTCAAATGATATTCACGCCCTCTCCCCTTGCGGGAGGGGGTGCAGGGGGAGGGGTCGCCAAGAGCGCGATGCAAGCTCCATTCGCGCGAAGCCAAGCTCAAGCAGCACCGCATTCTGCGATCGCCCCTCCCCCTACCCCCTCCCGCAAGGGGAGGGGGCTGGAACAACCGAATCCAATCGCGCCTTCGCGGCCTCCTGAACGGGATGCTCTCCACGATGGTGCATCGCATTCTGGTCGCGGGACGCTCGGGACAGGTGGCATCCGAGTTGGCCAGGGCAGCCCTGCCCGCCGGCTTCGCGCTCGAATGCCGCGGCCGTGACCGGCTCGACCTCCTGGATCCGGTGGGGGCGGCGCGCCAGGTCCGGGAGAGCGGTGCCCGCTTCGTCGTCAATGCCGCCGCCTACACCGCCGTCGACCGGGCCGAGTCCGAGCCCGATCTCGCCTTCCGCCTCAACCGCGACGGCGCCGCGGCCCTGGCCGAGGGCGCGGATGCCTGCGGCGCCACGCTCATTCACATTTCCACCGACTATGTATTCGACGGCACCAAGACGGGACCGTACCGCGAAGACGATCCCGTCGGCCCGATCTCGGTCTATGGCGCCAGCAAGGAGGCCGGCGAGCGGGCCGTGCGGGAGCGCGGCGGCCGCCATGTGATCCTGCGCACCGCCTGGGTCTATAGCCCGTTCGGCGACGGGAGCTTCGTCACGACCATGTTGCGCCTGGGCCGGGAGCGGCCGGAATTGCGAATCATCGACGATCAGCGTGGCTCGCCGACGGCCGCCGCCGAGGTCGCGCGCGCCGTAATCGCGATTTGCGCCGCCATCGCCGCTGGAAAGAGCGATGGTTTCGGCACCTATCATTTCTGCAACGCCGGCGCCACGACGCGATTCGGTCAGGCGAAGGCCATCTTCGACTGGCTTGCGGCGCATGGCCGAAAGGTGCCCCGCCTCACGCCAATTCCCTCCAGTGCCTACCCGATGCCCGCGCGCCGGCCCGCCAACTCGGTGCTGGATTGCACGCGCATCCGCGAGGTTTACGGTATCCTGCCGAGAGCCTGGGAGGAGAGCCTGGCGGATTGCCTCTCCGAGATCATGGCCGCGGACGCAAGGAAGGATCATTCATGACGCGAAAAGGCATCATCCTCGCGGGTGGCAGCGGAACCCGGCTCTATCCCATCACGCATGCCATCAGCAAGCAGCTGCTGCCGATCTACGACAAGCCGATGGTCTATTACCCGTTGGCGACCCTGATGCTGGCCGGTATCCGCGAGATCCTGATCATCAGTACGCCGCGCGACCTGGGCGGCTTCCGCGCCCTGTTCGGAAACGGCGCGCGGTGGGGGCTCGATATCAGCTATGCCGAACAGCCGCGCCCCGAGGGCCTGGCGCAGGCCTTTCTGATCGGCGCCGATTTCGTCGGCGAGAACCCGAGCGCGCTGGTGCTGGGCGACAATCTCTTCTTCGGCCATGGCCTGACCGAGCTGCTCGAGCGCGCCAACGCGCGCGAGCAGGGCGCCACCGTCTTCGCCTATTGGGTTGACGATCCGGAACGCTACGGCGTCGTGGAGTTCGACGCCAAGGGCCGCGCCACCTCGATCGTCGAAAAGCCGAAGCAGCCCCGGTCGAACTGGGCCGTGACCGGCCTCTATTTCTACGATCCGGCGGTGGTCGAGATCGCGCGGCGCATCCGGCCCTCGGCCCGCGGCGAACTGGAGATCACCGACGTCAACGGCGCCTACATGACCGCCGGCCGGCTCGAGGTCGAGAAGATGGGCCGCGGCTTCGCCTGGCTCGATACGGGCACCCAGGATTCGCTGCTCGAGGCGGCGAGTTTCGTGCGCGTCATGGAGCAGCGCCAGGGCCTCAAGATCGCCTGCATCGAGGAGGTCGCCTATCGCAAGGGCTTCATCGACAAGAAGCAGCTTCTGAAGCTTGCGGCCGAGCTCAAGAGCTCCGGCTATGGCCGCTATCTCGAGACCGTCGCCGCCGAGGAGATGCCGTGACGCGCGGAGCGGCCGCCCTTCTTTCGGCATTCTGTCTCGCGGTCTCGATTTCGGGTGCGCCGCCCGCCCATGCCGGATTCGACGAAGGCATGGCGTACTACCAGAAGGGCGACTTCTTCCGCGCGCTCTCCGAGCTCAAGCCGGAGGCCGAGGCCGGCAATGCGCTGGCCCAGGTCCAGGTCGCCGGGATCTATCACTACGGCCTGGTCGGCGCGGCGAACTTTGCCGAGGCCTTGAAGTGGTATCGCAAGTCGGCGGCCCAGGGTAACGCGGATGCGATGCTGGGCTTGGGCGTGATGTACAGTCTCGGGCAGGGCGTCGGGAAGGACCAGGTCCAATCCTTCAAATGGCTGACGCTGGCAGCGAGCCGCCTGCCGCAAGGGCCCGATCGCAATCGCGTCATGAGCGCGCTCGATACGATGAAAGAGCAGATGAGCGACGCCGATGTCGCCCACGCCCAGACGCTGGCGAAGGATTGGACGCCGGGCGAACCCTAGAGCCTGATCGCATCAAGCCGAATCGGCTTGATGCGTGAATCAGTCTCTAGATATTTTGATTAGAGCAAGATTCGCGGATCAGCTTGATTCAAGCTGATCCGATCTTGCTCCAGCGCGGCGCGATCCCGCCTCAGCTCGGCCGGCGCGTCAGCGCCAGTGACACCCCCAGCAGACACATGACCCCGGCCGCCGACTGGCGCAGCCGGCGGATGAGGGTCGGGCGCTGCAGGAGCCGCGTCCGCAACGATGCAGCGCCATAGACGACAACCGCATCGACGGCGGTGTTCAGCGTCACCGAGATCAACCCCAGCATCGCGAACTGCAGCGCGACGCTGCCCTGATGCGGATCGACGAACTGCGGGATGAAGGCGAGGAAGAAGGCCGCCGTCTTGGGGTTGAGGGCTTCGACGAAGACACCCTCGCGAAAGGCGCGCCGGCCGCCGGTCGCAGCGACGGTTTCGAGCGCAGGCGCCGTCCTCGCCGCGCGCCAAGTCTTGATCCCGAGATAGATGAGATAGAGCGCGCCCAGGAATTTCAGGGCCGTGAACGCCTCGGCGCTCGCCAGCACCAATGCCGAAACACCCAGCGCCCCAGCCGTCACATGCACGAAGCCGCCGAGCCCGGTGCCGACCACCGATGCCAATCCCTCCGGGCGACCACCCGCGAGCGTCCGCGCCGCCACATAAAGGATGCCGGGGCCTGGCGTCAGGGCGATCACCAGGGCAGCCGCCAAAAAGACCGCGAAGGAAACCCCGTCGATCATGATCTTTTCCTCAACAAGGGCCAGCCGGCGAAATGGCCGGCGGATCACGTCCTCGGTTTCGTGAAACGAATCAGCCCGATCTTGGCGAGCCAGCCGAGGCTGCGGCGCGCCGGATTGCGTTTGGGCTCCGGTATCGCCGCCAGCAATTGCCCGACGGACGACGGGGCTCGCGCGACATGCTCCAGCAGCTTCGCGATCTCCGCTTCGGGCAGCAGCAGGCTGGGAACCAGATTGGCAAGCGGTATGGCGCGCAAATCGGCCAAGCGCTGGCGGCCTCCGCCGGGCGCGGCCACCGCCACCGTATCGCCATCGACATAGCCGGTCGGATAGGTGGAGAACAGGCTGAAGGGATCGTCGCGCAAGGGGTGCACCGGCCGGCCGGCCTCGAGCGGAACGGCTTCCGGCGCGCTGCGGCGCAATTCGGCGAGCTCCTGCCACAAGTCCTGATAGGCGGCGATCACCACCCGCCAATCGAACTTCGCCAGCGCATGGGCGGACCCGGCCTCGCCCATGCGCCGGCGCAAGGCCGGATCCTCGATCAGCTTGAGATAGGCTTGCGCGCAGAACTCCACATCGACCGAGATGCTCTGCGCCGTCGTCATGCAATAGCGCCCATAGCTGTCGATGGCCGTGGCATAGCGCCAGCTGAGATCGGCACCGGTTCCCGGCGGCGGCATGAAAGTCGGCGCGGCGAAGCCGACCTCGCCGTCGATGACCGTATCGCGATAGCCGTCCCAGTCGCTGACGACGAGCGGGAGGCCGGCCGCCTGAGCCTCGATCGGCGTTAGGCCGAAGGTCTCCTGGATGTTGTCCGAGAGCGAGCTGAAGATGTCGCCGGCATGCCAGGCGCTCCAGCGATAGTCGGGCTCGCGCGCATCGACATGGTGGTAGCGCACCGAGGGCATCAGGCGCCCCGCCGATTCGACGAAGATCTTCTCGATCTCGGGCGAGGCGTACCAGCCGGCCTGCAGCAGATGAATCTTTTTCTTGGTGCGCTTGGCGGCCGCCTCGAGCGCCAGATACATCGGCAGCGGGTTGGCCTTCTCGACATGGGTCAGGCGCCCGACGAAGAGGATCACGACATCCTCCGGCGCGATGCCGAGCTTCTTACGCAAGGCTTGGCCTTCGCGCTTGCGCTCCGGCGTCGGATGAAAGGTCTCGCAGTCGACGCCGAGCGGGATCAGCGGCAGATTGAAGGGCGATCGCCCGTCCTTTCCGCCGAAGCGCCGGCCGAGATAATGGCTCCACTGATCGACCAGCCGTTCGACCATCGCCCGCACCTGGTTCGAGGTGCAGACCAGCGCGTCCCAGGCCTGGGTCGGACCGACCACCGCCTCGGCGATGCCGTCCATCACCACATGCTCGGCCGTGGTGTGCGTGACGCCGCAGATGCTGAACCGGCGCTGATCGGCGACGCGCCGCTGCCAGGCGAAATAGCCGATATTCGGCCCCGGCCGATAGAGGCAGCCGGGCTCGGCCACGACCGACAGATCGAGCGGCGGCACGAAGGTCACCGGCCGATCGGCGCCGGCGATCTCCTGGACGCGGCGCGTGAATTCATCGAGATCCTGCTGGCGCATAGCGTAGCAATAGAACCGGTCGACGCCACTGTGGCGCGCGAAGCCCTTGAGAAAGCTTTCGCTCGCCGACATGCGGCCCATCAATTTGTGTTGTTGGGTGCTGTAGTTGCCGCCGGCATAAACGAAGGCGGCGTTCGCGGCCGCGCCGAAAGCGGGGTTTCGGGCCATGCCGGTGGCAGTGACCGAGGTCTTCGGGCCGGGCGGAGTCATTGAGGAGAGCTCGAGGGTTGTGGAAGGACCCGAGGGTCGGAGTGCCGATCCGGGACGCGCGCGACTCCCGATCGGCGTCCGAGTGTAGGAAGCGCGCGCAGGGGCAGCAACGACGGAAACCCGATCAGGTACTCGAGACCGGCGCCGTCCGTTTCGACGGTTCTTGGCACGCCGCCGCTCCTGATCGCATCCACGGAGCCAGAGCTGACAGGCCCGCGAAGGCCGAGCGCGCCGCGCGGGTCAGTCGAGGCGGCCTTCGTTGGTATAGCCGGCCTTTTCGATTGCGGCGGCGACGGCACATTCGGCCGCCCGGCCTTCGACCGCCACTTCGCCACTCGGCAGATCCACCTCGACCTTGGCATCCGGTGCGGCCTTGCGAATCGCCCGCGTCACCGCTTGCGCGCATCCTTCGCAGCTCATCCCGGAAACTCGGAAACGCATTTCCTACTCCCTTTCGCGGCCCATCTCTCGGCCGAATGAACCAATGGGTCAAGCCGCAGTGGCAGCAACCCGGCCATACCCGATGCGCGGCCTTGACCTTCCCATCATGGGAACCCTCATTTGGGAGAGCATGGACCGCAACAAGCCCATGCCTTCGAGGATTGCCGCGATGAGGTCAAGCCCCGGCGCCACGGCGCTCAGATCACAATTTCTTGATAACACTCATAAAATTGACATAGTCGAGCCGGGCGCAACGGACGGGCTCACCCTGGAAATCGGCGGCATGAGCTGTGCCACCTGTGCCGGCCGGGTCGAGCGCGCCCTCAATGCCGTGCCCGGCGTCGCCAAGGCCGAGGTCAACCTCTCCAGTGAGCATGCTCGAGTTCGGTTCGTCGCCGGCCTGAGTCCGGATCCTGACACCCTGATCGAGGCGGTCGTGCAAGCCGGCTATGAGGCGCGCCTCATCGATACGGCGCATAAGCCGGCCGTGACGCCGCCGCAGGATCGCGCCGAGCGCATCAGGCTCGTCCTGGCCGGCCTCGCCTGCCTGCCATTCATTGCGCAGATGGCCCTGTCGCCGGCGGGACCGCATTTGATGCTGCCGGCTTGGCTGCAACTGCTGCTCGCGGCGCCGATCCAGTTCGGCTTGGGCGCGCGCTTCTATGGCGCTGCCTGGCGGGCGCTCAAGGCGCGCACCGGCAATATGGATCTCCTGGTCTCGATCGGCACCAGTGCCGCCTTCGGCCTCAGCCTCTATCTGATGGCGACAGCCCCCGCAGGCATGACCCCACATCTCTATTTCGAGGCCTCGGCGCTGGTGGTGACGCTGGTCCGGCTCGGGAAATGGCTCGAGAGCCGGGCCAAGCGGCGCACGCTCGCCGCCATCCGCGCCCTGACCGCCCTTAGGCCCGAGACCGCGCGCGTTTGGCGCGATGGGTCGTTCGTCGAATTGCCAGCGGCGGAGATCCGTCCCGGCGACCGGGTGCAGGTGCGCCCCGGCGAGCGCGTACCGGTCGATGGAAGGATCCTCGAGGGAACCAGCAGCCTCGACCAGTCGCTCTTGACCGGCGAAAGCCTGCCGGTCGAACGCAGTCCGGGCGAGGAGGTCGCCACCGGCGCCATCAACGGCGAGGGCGTGCTGCTGATCGAAACGCGACGCGTGGGAGCCGACACGCTGCTGGCACGCATCATCCGCCTGGTCGAATCGGCCGAGGCCGGCAAGGCACCGATCGAGCGGCTGGTGGATCGCGTCAGCGCCGTCTTCGTGCCGATCGTGCTCGCGATCGGCGTCACGACCTTTCTCGCCTGGTGGCTGGGCGCAAGCGATCCCGTCGCCGGCATTGTCAACGCGGTCACCGTCCTGGTAATCGCCTGCCCCTGCGCGCTGGGTCTGGCGACGCCCACGGCGGTTGTGGTGGGCTCGGGCGTCGGCGCCCGGCACGGGATTCTGATCCGCGATGGCGAGGCGCTGGAGCGAGCCCATGCCGTCACCACGGCCGCCTTCGACAAGACCGGTACGCTCACCGCGGGTCACCCGGCGCTGGTCGGGTTGGCCCCGACCGGGACGGACGAGAACCGCCTGTTGGGATTGGCCGCCTCCCTCCAGTCGGCAAGCCTGCACCCCCTGGCCCGCGCCGTGATCGCGGCCGCCGAGGCCCGGCGCGTCAGCCCGCCTCCGGCGGCCGATTTGCGCGCCCTGCCCGGCCGTGGCGTCGCCGGAACCGCCGAAGGTCGGCCGCTTCTTCTCGGCAGCCGGCGCCTCATGTGTGAAAGCGGCATCGACGAGGCAGCGCTCGGCTCGGCCGCTTCGTCGATCGAGGGGCCAGGGCGCAGCATCGCCTATCTTGCCGAAGTTCCGGCCGGCGACGGTCCAGCGCAGCTCCTCGGCGCGCTGGCCTTTGCCGATCCCATCCGGCCGCAGGCGCTGGCCGCCATCGCCGCGCTGAAGCATGACGGCATCGAGACCGTGATGCTGACCGGCGACGGCAAGGCTGCGGCCCAAGCCGTCGCCGGTGAACTCGGGATCGACCGCGTCGAGGCCGAGCTGCTGCCGGCCGACAAGGTCGAAGCGCTCGCCCGCCTCAAAGGGCCGCATCGCGTGGTCGCGATGATCGGCGACGGCATCAACGACGCGCCGGCGCTTGCCGCCGCCGATATCGGCTTCGCCATGGCGAGCGGCAGCGACATCGCGCTCAATGCCGCCGGCATCACGCTGATGCGCGGCGACCCCCGGCTCGCCGCGGCCGCCATCGCCTTGTCGCGCCGGACCTATGCCAAGATCCGCCAGAACCTGTTCTGGGCCTTCTTCTATAATCTGCTGGGCATCCCGTTGGCCGCCTTCGGCCTCCTGAGCCCGGTCGCAGCCGGCGCCGCCATGGCGCTCTCCAGCGTCAGCGTCGTCGCCAACGCGCTGACGCTGGGCCGCTGGCGCCCGACAATCGAGGACTGACGCCCATGAAGACCATCGGTGAAGCGGCCAAGCTGAGCGGCATCTCGGCGAAGATGATCCGTCACTATGACGCGATCGGGCTGGTGCGCCCCTCAGCCCGCTCGGAATCCGGTTACCGCCACTACACGGACAGCGACATCCATACGCTGAGCTTCGTGCGCCGCGCGCGCCACCTGGGATTTTCGCTCGACCAGACCGCCAAGCTGCTCCAGCTCTGGCGCGACCGAAAGCGCGCCAGCGCCGAGGTCAAGGCGCTCGCAATGCATCACATCCGGGAGCTCGACGGCAAGATCGCCGAGCTCGAAGCGATGCGGCGGACGCTGGACCATCTCGCCCGCCACTGCCACGGCGACCATCGCCCCGACTGTCCGATCATCGACGATCTGGCGGCTAAGCCATGAGCCCCGCGCGAGCGCGTCATCAAGCGCCTGGATTCGGGCGCGGGAGAACGCGATAGTGGGCGCCGCCATGTCTCCTGTTTTCGCCCGACGGGCCGCGCTGCCATGACCACGCTCATCACCGGTGCCACGGGATTCGTCGGATCGGCGCTGGCTCACAAGCTTCTCGCGCGCGGCGAAAGAGTGCGGGTCCTGGTCCGGGCGACGGCCGACCGGCGCAATCTTGAATCCCTTGCGGTCGAGATCGCTCTCGGCGACCTGACCGATCCCGCCTCGCTCGCCGCGGCGATCAGGGGTTGCGACACGCTCTTTCACGTCGCCGCCGATTACCGGCTCTGGGTGCCGGACCCCACCGCGATGTTCCAGAGCAACGTCGAAGGCACGCGGCGGCTCATGATCGCGGCGGCCGAGGCGGGCGTTCGGCGCATCGTCTATACCAGCAGCGTGGCGACCTTGTTGCCGAGGCCGGGCGGCCATCCCGCGGGCGAGGAGGATGCCGGCAGTGCCGCCGACATGATCGGCGCCTATAAGCAGTCGAAACATGCGGCAGAGCTGGTCGTGCGCGACATGATCGCTCAACAGGGCCTGCCGGCAATCATCGTCCATCCTTCAACGCCGATCGGACCGCGCGATATCAAGCCGACACCCACGGGCAAGATGGTGGTCGACGCGGCCAGCGGACGCATGCCGGCCTATGTCGATACCGGGCTCAATGTCGTCCATGTCGACGATGTCGCCGAAGGCCATATCCTCGCCTTCGAGCGCGGCCAGATCGGCCGGAACTATATCCTAGGCTCGGAGAATATGAGCCTGGCGGCGATCCTGGCGCTGGTCGCCGAGCTGACCGACCGGCCGCCGCCGCGAATCAAGCTGCCGCACGGTCTCGTGATTCCGATCGCCGGCGTGGCCGAGGTCTGGGCGCGCGCGACCGGCCGCGAGCCCTTCGCCACGCGCGAGGCGGTCAAGCTGGCGCGCAAGACGATGTTCTTCACCAGCGAGCGTGCCATGCAGGAGCTGGGCTACCGCCCGCGGCCGGCGCGCGACGCGATCGAGGATGCCATCGCCTGGTTCCGCGAGCATCGCTATGTCCGGTGACGGGCCGTCGCGCCGGCACCCCTACCGTTCTCTGCGGTTGATCGTCGGAACGCTGATCGGTCTCGGGTTCGTCGTCTTTCTCTTCGCCAAGCACGATTTCGGCGCCGTGCTCCAGGCCGCCAGCCTCGCCGGCTACGGCTTCCTTCTTGTCGTCCTGTGGCGCGGCACGTCCCTTCTGGCGGCGACCGCTGGCTGGCGCCTGCTGATGCGGCCGATCGAGCGGCCCGGGCTGGCCCGGCTCTGGCTGGCGCGTTGGATCGGCGAGGCGGTCAACTCGATGCTGCCGGTGGCGCAGATCGGGGGCGATGTGGTGCGCACCCGCCTTGCCCATCGCATCCCGCTCCCGGACGGCGGGCGGCTGGCCGGCATCAGCGCCGCCGCCAGCGTCATCATCGACATGACCGTCGCGTTGACCGCGCAATCGCTCTTCGCATTGCCCGGTCTCTGGCGGATCGCGTCCCTGCCGGAGGTCAGCCTCTGGAAATTATCGGCATCGCTCGCCGTGACGGCCCTGCCGCTGCTGCTTCTGCTGGGCGCCCAGCGCGGGCGCGTGCTCAAGGGCGGCGCGGCGTTGGCCGATCGCATGGGGCTGGCCCGCTTTCTGGGGCCACCCCATCTCATCGGCGACGGTCTGCGCCGGCGGATCGCCGCCACCTATCGGCGCTGGCCGTCGCTCCTCGCGGCGCTGCTCTGGCATCTCGGCGCCTGGGTGTGCCGCGCCGGCGAGGTCTGGCTGATTCTCCGGCTCATGGGCCAGCCGATCGATTGGCTCGATGCCGTCACGATCGAGGGGTTGACGAACGCCGCCCGCACCGCGGCTTTCCTGCTGCCCGCCGGATTGGGGGTCCAGGAAGGAGCGCTCATCCTCGTCTGCGGCTGGCTCGGCATTCCGCCGCCGATGGCGCTGGCGCTCGCCTTGCTGAAGCGGGCCCGCGAGCTGGCGGTCGGGCTGCTCGGGCTCGGCGCCTGGCTGATGGTCGAGCATGGCGCGCTGCGCCGCACCTTCCGCCACCAGACCTGACACGCCACCGATTGAACCGGGTCGGTTCGAGACGATCGGACTCTAAGCGGGAGACAGCTTCCTCGCCGCTTTGCGCCAGACGGGAAACAGATCCTCGAACAGCACGTCGCGCCAGCCGGGCCAAACCGTCTCGGCCCAGCGACGCGCATGGGCGCTCATGGCCAGGCGCGCATCGGGTTGATGCAGCAAGGGCGATATCGCCTGGGCCCAGAGAGCGGGATCCTGGCTGTCGAGGACGAGCCCATCCTGCCCCGGGAGGCTCACGAACTGGCCGCCGCCATGACGCGCCGCGACCACGACCGGGAGGCCGCTCGCCTTGGCCTCGAGCACCACATTGGGCGAGACCTCGGTCATGGACGGAAACACGAACAGATCGGCGCTGGCATAGAGCCAGGGAAGCTCTTCCTGAGGCAGCGGTCCGGGCAGCGTCGCGCGGCCGCCGAGGAGCTCTGCGACACGCTGGCGATCCTCGCCTTCGCCTACTGCAAGAACCTGCAGATCGACGCCGCTATCGAGCAGGCGGCGGGCCGCCTCCGCCATCACCAGGGCGCTCTTGGTCGAATCGATCCGGCCGACGAACAGCAGCACGGTGCGCTCGGGCGGAATGCCATACTCGCACGCCAGACGGAGACGGTCCCGGTGACCGGGCGCGAAGCCGTCGCGATCGATGCCCCGGCGCAGCATGCTGATGCGCTCCGGCGCCAGTAACGACGCGAGACGATCGCGGTCTTCGTATTTGGAGACCAGCACGCGGTCGCAGCGCGTCAGGCAGCGATCGATGCTGGCATCGATGAAACGCGAAATCCACTCGGGCAGATGCAGATGCTCGTTGAGAAGACAGGCGCCCCAGGTGCCCGCCACGCGCCGGATCACCTCGGCAGCATAGACGCGCGTGAAGCGGGGGACGTCGGTGTGGATCGATGCCACCAGCCCGCAGCCGCTGCGCTTGGCGTAACTGATCGCGGTGCGTCCGAAGCAGAAGAACTCGGTCGCATGGACGACATCGGAGCCCGCGAGCGAGCGCATCAACCCGCCATGAAAGCGGGCGAGATCGGTATGGGCGCCGCCATGCTTGACGAAGCGCAGGGTCCGCGTTCCGAACACCGGCGCGTGGTGGCGGAAGCGCACATTCCGCGCCAGCGGCTCGATCCCGTCATGCTGGGCCAGGAAGTGGAGTGTGAGATCGACTTCCTTGGGGAAACCCGCCGCCGCCTCGGCGAACCGCTCCCAACACTTCACATGGCCGCCTGCGAGCTCATCGCGTTCGAGTGTCACCATCACGTCCACCTTGAGCGGCCGGTGGTGAATGGAATGGTCGGTCATCTAAGCCTCACGCGCCCCTTCGAGTCGCGACGCAATGGTCGCAAGCGCCCCCGTTCGCGAAAGTTGGTCAGCCCGTCGCAGGGCGCAAGATAAGCCCGGTTGATTAACGCTCCGTCGCCGGCGAAGGGTCGGCGACAATGTGGAGAAAATCTGACAACCCATTGAAATTGCTAGGCTTCCTTTTGATCTCGAAGCGCCCGGACCATACGCCTTTCGATCGTATGACATGCCATTCAGGTCATATCTATGACGTTGCTGCTGCGATCAGATCCCATGTCAAAGACGAGACCGACGCACCGCCCGAGTCGGCGGATGATATTGCCGTCCTCGCTTGCCGGCCTCGGGCCCTGTCCCATGCGTTGGCGCTGAACGGCTCTCGTCTTCTTGATTCTCTTCCCCAATCGCTTGGCCGATCGTTGCGGCGGTCTCATCGCCAAGCGACTTCGCGCCTTTCGGCGCCGAGCCGCCGATCGTGATCGG
>Ga0335084_10003897_pt1 | contig 14663 bp, 4 predicted proteins | sample Lox_Sample_44_FD_206721 | JGI IMG/M metagenome (GOLD analysis project Ga0335084, IMG submission 206721) | Soil microbial communities from Loxahatchee National Wildlife Refuge, Florida, United States - Lox_Sample_4.4 | ecosystem: Environmental > Terrestrial > Soil > Wetlands | place: USA: Florida...
GCCTTGATCCTCCGATTGCGGGCAAGTACCCAGGCTCAAAAAGTATCGCATGCTACGAATATGAAGGTGATAAGATCATTACCTTCGTCCTTGCCGCAAAGGCTAAGGCTGTCGATATTTACAACCACTACAGAGACAAGATTAGGAAACATTACGAGGAAACAGGATTGAACTTTCCGGAAAGCAAATGGAAGATTCAAGATATACGAGGTCCTCAATTTGGAGTGAAAATGACGACAATCCGTCTCTCTGAGCTCGGACCATTTTTGAACCTTATGGAAATTGTAATGAAACAAGACGTAACCCAATTGTATCATCATGGACCAGAGCTCAAAAAACTTACCAAGAGCACACAAATCCCTACAAATGGCCTGATCCTTTCTGTCGAAATCAACAAAGGAGATGAACCCATCTCGGACTATTCATTCATTAAAATATACTACTCGGTGAATTCTGACGAAAACAAAAGAATTATAGGTAAGATGAATAAGCAATGAACCAACAAACCTGATTACTTAATCATTTCAACCGGGAAAGCTGTTATTCCCCGAAGGGTAATTGTAAACCGGAAAGGCTAATCAAAAATCCCTTTTTCTGTAGCGAAGATTGGGATGGGTTTCTTGAACTAACAGGAGGGTAAGAAAGATGAATACAAAAAAGATATTTTTCATAATATTTAGTTTATCCGTTTTGCTTCCTCTATTCTATGGGAAAAGCCACGCAGGATTATTTGGTGATAATGTGCCAGAGGGCGCAGAAATCAAGGACCCCAATATCGAGCAATTGTTTGCCCCAGAATTTCCATATGAGAGTGTAAAGGTAATTGAGACAAAGGAGGGAAAGAGATATGTGATTATTAAGGCAAAAGAAACGGTAAATGACCAAAAACGAGTTGATTATGAAGATAAAACCTTACGAAACAGAGGAATAGTGGTTTTTGAATCAGGTAGCCCAAGAGGCAACAGGCTTTTAATCTCAGAAATGAGACTCTATAAGGTAGTTTCTAAAGTACCTTATGTAGTTGAATATTCCGAGGCAAAGGGATTTTATTCTGAAAAAAAGGGTGTAATTGAAAGTGTAGTAGAAAATGAAGGCAGGTATTTAATAGTGTTAATAAACAAAGATTTTGGGAAAATATTTAAGAAAGTGGAGCTTTATCCCGAAAATGAATCAAAGTGCCCTGAACTTCCTTTTGTTGGAAAATATCCTAAGTCGAAATGTATTGCCTGTACAGAAAAAAATGGATGGATTTCATTTCTTTACGTAACGCGAGAAAAGGCTGAAGATGTCTATGGTTATTATAAAGACAAATTAATCACACATTATAAGAAAGTTGGATTCAAATATCCTGAAAGAAGTTGGAAATATAGCGACTATGGAATGCAAATAGACTCTTGTTATGTAGGATCTTGTGAAGTAGCAACACTAGGAAGACATATCGACCGTCTGAAAAATGAGACTCCTGTAAAATCACAAATTTCTTCGAATGGTGTTGTATTCCGTATTGTTATAACAAAAATAGGATTAAAATCAATTATAGAAAACTTTTCATTTATAGAAATTAAATATTGCATCGATCCTGAAGTGATTAAGACAAACATTACATACATTCGTAGAGAGGAGAAAAATGAAAATTAAAATCTCTGCCATTTTGTATGTATTATGTGCATTGCTTTGTTTTGAAAACAATGCCATTGGATGGGGTGGCATAACTCATATGACTATACTGGATGATGTTTTGAAGAATCCAAGGTTAGACCCATCTGTAAAAAAGATCTTGGAAGAAAATTTGAAATATGCAAAGGGTGGTTCAACAGGTCCGGACATGAGTTATTTTTCCGGCGAACAATATGCGAATATGGCGCACTACTGTTCACCAAAAGATTTGGCTAGGAAAATGTTACTGATGGCTAAAACAAATGGCAACCCGAAAGAGATTGCCTATGCTTATGGCTGGATGATTCATGTAGCTTCTGACTCCAGTGGCCATCCTTGGGTAAATACTATGGTGGGGGAAGAATACAATCCTAGGAAACCAGAGGTTGTAAAAGCACATCAAAATATTGAATTATGTGTAGATAAATTAAATTACATAGCACATGGAACAGTAGTGAACACACCATATGGACCGTATTATGTCTATGATAGGAGGAACATAGATGTCCCTAAGAGATTTCTAAAAAAAGCTTATGAATGGGAATATGGTTGTTCTGAGAACGCACCAGGAGCGTTGAGAGGTGAGTTGGCAGAGAATCTCCAACAAGGACTATATAATATTGAGCCTAGTATCTTCAGTATAATGGACACTCAGAAATGTAATACGACAGAATTCCAAATAGCTTATCAAGAATCTATTGATAGAGCAGTAGATGCTCTCAATTCTGGCGGGAGGACCTTAAAAAACTGGGATTTAGACACCGGAAAAGCAATTGGCGATGATGGCTATAGTGGTGATCAAAAGTGTGATGAATACGGGAAGCTCAAAGATTGCGGAGCGGCTAAAAACTCTAGTCCTGGCAAAGACCACTCGGATGATACCGTATCTGTGAATGATTATGATAATGGCATTGAAACATCAACGTTGGATTCTATTTATCGCCTTAGTTCTAAAAAAGGGAAGAAATGGACTTTATGGTTAAAGTCATTAGAAAATGCCAACACCGAATATGGTAATTTACCTTCAGATACTTCCCCTGAATTGCGGCAAGAAAAATTGGGTAAAATTTCAGTTCTTCTCAATCAGCTAGATGATCCGTCAAACTGGAGGGAATTTTCAAATAATAATCCTCAATTTTACGATGAAATAGAAGAAATACCGGATATTGCTGTGTTAGAGAATGGGTATTTTGAAGAGATGACAAACCTTATAAACAGAAGCCATGAGCCTGTAAGAACAGTCTCAATAAATCTTTCTCCAACAATAGTGGAAAGTCAACCTGTATTAGTTATCCCCTCAGGGGGCCTTTATGGTTTAGAGAAGTCGAAAGTTTTTAAAGCCTCTTTAGACGAATACGCTAGAAATGGTGGCACCCTTATTGTTTTTGGACAGCAGCACGGGTATGAGTTCTCGGTTCTTCCTGTACCACAAGAGGCAGACGGGACGTATAAAAGAGTGGGCGGATATGGATGGTCTGAAGATCAATCCTGTCACTACGCGTCCTGCTTTATCGAAACCTGGCATCAGATGTTATCTGGCCAAAGCAATGCCACTCCGAGCATCAATGTGGATGGGTACTTTACAGACTATCCTTCAAATTCAAGCGTGCTTTTGAGAAGGACAGCGAATGGTCAGCCGGACCTCCTGATGTATGAGTATGGGCAGGGGAGGGTCATTGTGACCTCCATGTACTCAGATTTTGCGTCAACGCAGTATCAGGCCTTTAATGAAGAAATAGCTCTAATTAGGGATATGATTAGTTGGGCAAAGAAACCAGCTCAACTTCCGGAGATAAGACCGGGGCAATCAGTGTCAGTGTCGATGTCGATGATAAATAACACGACGAATGATGCATCATCCGTCAAGCTTCTTATCTACAACCCGGACAGAACAACGTTGCTTTCCGAGCAGAGTGTAAGCTCGTCAGTTCCGGCCGGCCAATCCATTACAATCCCGGTTACCTATACAACCAATCAGGGTTCACCTTTAGGTATTTTTCACATTGATTACATCCTTTACGATTCCTCAGGAACAATTATTCAGCCCCAGGCAGAGACCGATTCCGGAAGGTTTGTAGTAAGCAATCCGGCTACGAATCCATACAAGCCCAAAGACCTTCTATATTCAGTGAACATATCCAGGGGATACTTTTTACCAGGTGAATCCATCCCGATTACCGTCACCATCTGGAACAATTCTGATTCTGATAAACGATTGAGATACTATCGGGACTACAGTCACTCGGTAGCCACATTTATAGATGAGGTACAGGTTCCAGCCCATGGGAGTACATCGAGAGATTATACATTACCTGGAATAAGTGATCAGGTGATGCTGTGGGTACATTTTTTTGAGGAAAATGGGATTCCTGTTTCGTATCAGACCAGTGTGAATGCACCGGGCGAGAGCTGGCCATACGTAGGTTCCGGAGGCATGACTATCCCTGTCGTTCATCCCTATGCCAGCGCCACTGTTAAGACAGATAAAGCCCTCTATGCAAAAGGTGAAACTGTTGCAATAAACGTCTCACTTCAAAACCAGATCATTTTAAGCTGGCAACCCAGCATCCAGATAGCTGTTCATGACTCAAGATACAATAAAATTTTCGAAGAGACAAAGGCCGTAACTCTTCCTCCCTCAGGAAATGGTTCTATATCAACCAGCTTCACATTACCTCCAAATTCAACAATAGGCAGTTATTGGGTGAACGTATCTGTGGAATCCGGGGTTTGGTGGTCCAGGGGAGGCGCCAATACGACATTTGAATTACCTCAGAGCCAGGTCTCAATTATGCCAACTCTTCCCGCTGTTTATAGTGTAGGCGCCAACATACTTCCCTTTACCATCACAAACACGGGCAAGATAAATGTAACCTCTGGAAACATCAACATGAGCCTCGATGCTCCAGATGGGAGTATTGTTTATTCTGGAAGCCAGTCCTTTAGCATTGCAGTGGGGGAGAGCAAGACGCTTGATATGTCTGTAGCCATCCCATCACTTAAATTGGGATACTACACCTTAACCTATACCCAATCTGACGAGACGAGCACAGGTAGTCCAACAAAAATCGACATTCCAAATTCGATTGAAATCACTAATCTTAATATTGACAAATCGTCCTATAAGGTGGGAGACACGACCAGTCTGGCCGTAGAAATTAAGAATACTGGTAAATTTAATTTGGAGAACATATCGCTAACAGTTTCAGCGCCGGATCTCCAGTACGCAGAGTCTCAGACTGTCCTATTAGGGGTGGGTGGAAGTACATTACTTAATTTCTCATTACCCATTCCGCAAACCATTTCTGCAGGTCGGCATAATGTGGATGTAGTGCTAACTCTTCCGGGCGGGGATAGCGTGACTAAGAACAGAGGAATCTTTGTGCCTGACTCATCGTTATCTGTCAGGTATCAAGGACCGACTGTCACGTCAGCCGGGGATCTCATTGAGATGATTCTGGAGAATACAGGAGGGTTTGATACCAGCTTCAACTCAACATTCTCCCTTTACGATAAGACGGGTTGGGATATAGACGTAAAGGCCGGCGCTGGTTCCATCCAAGCAGGCGGGCAAACTCTTCTCTCTTATACTTTGCCCGATCAAGTAACGGAAGGTGGGTACCAGATCGGAGTGGGGGTTACGGATACCAGAACCGGGAGGACAATCTACTACTCCTCTCCACTTCTAAACATCTCCGGTCTAAAAGGTAACTTGTCAGCCAAAACGGATAAAGACATCTATTTCTCGAATGAAGAAGCAACAACCTTATCAGCCATCGTCAATCAACAAAAGCCGATGGTGGATGGGAACCTTCATCTGGAGATCGTCTGTGCAGAGGCGGCTTCCTCATCTCCATCTGAGCTTCAATCCTTTCGCATTTACACAATGGATGACCAGTGGCAGTGGACCGAGCAAGGGGTTCTCCACTTCCCTCCTTACCTCTACCGTCAGGAACTAGCCCTTCCCATTTTGGTAGGAGAGAGCGGTGATGCCAATGTGAGAATAAAGCATGAAGCAGCTGAGATAGCCTTTGTTGACTACATTGCCTTAAAAGATTCGAATGGAAACCTCTATTCTCCGTATTGGGTTGCCGCTAATGAGCGCAACATTACATCGAAAGTTCAAGCCGAAGACGATGCTTCGGCCCAGGTAACTGGAAAATATATTGATGCAGGATGGATAGATTTGCCTTCCGGGGTGTCTTATGCCCTGGTGATGAGAGCTTGGGAGGGAAATGCCTGCGGGATTGTTTGGGAGTCTGACACGACGATAAATCAAGGCTCTGGGACCACTCAAAACCTCAGCATCCCAGCAGGGAACCTCGGCTACCCAGGCAAATTCTACCTTAGGGGAGAACTGACCAACAGCCTTGGGCAAAGTCTTGGCACATCGTATTACCCATTCTACATCATTGATGGAGACATGGTTCTTTTATTCAATACAGACAAAAGGATTTACAAACCCGGTGAGACAGTCACAATTACAGGAAGGGTAGAAAACCGGGCGCCGATTACGGCAGAAAATCTGACGTTGACCCTTAGCTCCGCCAGAGTTGGGCAAAATCCCCAAGTGCTCCAGACTGAGACGATCAATCTTCTGAGCGGTGGAAGTTACCCCTTCACGATTACAACCATAGCTGGAGCAGAAGAGGGGGTCATAAATCTTGGGGGGACGGCGAAACAAAACGATCAGACGTTGATCACGATAAGCGACCAATACGAGGTGGCGAACCCTCTTATATCTGCCTATTTGGACATACCGGAAACGGCAAAAAACGAGCCATTTACTATTGAAATAGATATATACAACGACGGCAAAGTTGATGCGACTATCCAGTTTGGGGTGCAGAGTTCAGAGGTCTCAGATTCACAGACAATAACAATCCCAGCGGGTCAGATGAAAATCTTCCAATACACCCAGCAGATATCGAAAGATGTAGCTTATACGTTTACTTTTGCAGGAGATTACCAAGAAACTACTACAAAGACGGTCACTTATGGGCTTGGAGCCTCAATACAGTTCGGAGTTTGGGGTTCGGAGTTCGGAGTTTTTCCTGAAGGAAGTGTGGCTTTGCCAGTTTCCATCACCAACCCTGGCCAGTTGTCTGAAACTTTAGCGATAAATTTTACCTTGAGTCCAGGAGACTTAACGCAAACGAAAACCTACTCCTTACAGCCGGGAACAAACACCACCGACACCCTCTACTTCAACCTCACCGAAGGAGATTACCAGATCACTGCAACGAATCAAGAACCGGATGCCTTTTCCCAGGCGAGATTCTCTGTCAGAAAAGAAAATCAGGTGCAAATGGGGGTCTCATTAGGTACTCAGACGGATGGATTGATCCCAATCAATGTCAATCTGACGAATGGCGGTTTCAATGAAGTCAATGGGAGCATCAGTCTTACTCTCTCAACTAGTTCAGGGCAGGTGGTATGGAGCGGAGGGGAAACACTTTCTAAACTCTCTCCTCAAAACTCACAACTCCTGACTCTTAACATCAACCCATCGGCGATTGACCCGGGTAACTATACTGCACAGGTAACGCTTATGAGTAATAGTAATCAGCCCATATCAACTCAGCCCCTGACCCTTGGAGTCCAGGGGCCAACCTTTCAGGTCACACAACTGCCCCCGTATCAGACATTCAATCCGGGGCAGGAGGCAGCCTTCACCTTTAGGGTCAAGAACACGGGTGGTCAGGAAGGTTCGTTTGATCTGAGACTCAAAGCCTATGACCTGCTCGACTCAACGCAGAAGGGGTGGCTCAAACCGAATGAAGAAAAAACCGTGACATTTGGATTCATGCTGCCTCAGGATCTGGAGGAGAAGGATTATTTTGCAGACTATGAGCTAAAGGCCTCAGCGGCTTCGGGAGTATCCAAAGGACAGGTCAAATATCATCTTGCCGGGATAAGCCTCAATGCCAATGCCTCCTTGGACAAGTCCTACTACACGGAGGGGGAGACTGCCCATCTGACGATCAACATTCAATCACCAAATTCCAATCCTCAAAACCTCTTTGCCAGGGTGAACTACGCTGGGTATGAGCCCCAACAGACATTTACATTAAGTGGAAATCAGGTCCTGATATTCGATATTCCTCTCCCTAAGATTACGGGTGAGAAACTCTTCTATGGGATCTATCATGAGTCGGGCCGTTCGATCTATCTAAACTCCGTCTACATCCACAAGGCAGGAGATGTTATCACCGTCACTACGAACAAGCAGGTCTATGATCCGGGGGAGGTTGTATCCGTGTCCGCCTCTGGAAACACAAGTGGCAGCCTGACCCTATCAGGCCCTGGAGGATATGAAGAAACCTTTGTCTTCTCGGGTCAGGTTAGCAGGAATTTCAATCTGCCGGCAACGGTGACTGCCGGGACATACTTCATTAGCTATCAGCTATCAACTGCCACCGGCGAAAGCTACACAGGGACGTATCCTTTTGATATTGCAGGAATTCAAGTGAAGGTGCTTGAATGCAATAACGACAGAGGCAAATATGCCTCTTCTGATAACATTGCGACGAGCTTTACGATCTCAAGCAACACCAATATGCCCGCTATCCTCAAAGTCTGGATCGTTGACCCCACAGGCCAATACGCCAGCGTCGGTGAGCAAAACATCACCCTCTCGTCATCGGAGAACTCTCTCATCACTTCTAACTCACCTCTCAACACTTCCGTATCCGGTATTCACCGCCTCGTCTATGGGATCTATGGTCCTGAAGACCTCCTCCTTTGCTCAGGAAGCGAAGCCTTCGATGTGGGAGATGCAGTGCTCATGGGAATTTCAACGGACAAAAAAGACTACCCGACGAATACGGAGCCGGTGACTGCTACTGCGAGCCTCTATGGATCGATGGGTGCCGACCTCCAGCTTGAGCTTGATGGAGCTGTGGTAAAAAGGGAGCCCGTCTCACCCAATGGATTCACCACCTACACCACCCAGCTTCAAAACATTACTCCAGGTCCTCATACTCTCAGGGGGACTTTGATGGCAGGAGGACTCAAGAGCACAAAGGAGACGAGCTTCACCTATGCCCTGGCTTACATGCCGAAGCCTCAAATCTCCGCCTCGCCTGGATATCTTGATTTTGGCAGCCTCAACCTTGGAAACACCTCCACAAAGAGCCTCACCCTCTCCAGTACAGGCAATGTGGACTTGGTGGTAGGGACGATTGTACTCTCAGGAACCAACCGGGGAGAATTCAACCTCCAGAATGACAACTGCTCAGGAAGGACGATCACAACATCAGGGAACTGTACGCTGGATATCCTCTTCTCTCCCACCTCTCTTGGATCGAAATCCGCTTCACTCTCGATATCCTCCAATGCCATCGATACGCCAATGCTCAATCTGGCGTTGGGAGGAGGGGGCGCGACGACCTTGAATCTATCGATCAATCCAGGGGGCGGAGGCAGAATCACGGGCACAGGTATTGACTGCCCTGGAGACTGTACAGAAACCTTTTCCACCTCCGGAGCTGCAATCCAGCTGACTGCCGCGCCCAATGAGGGCTACACATTTACCGGTTGGACAGGGCATATAAACGCCACAGAAAGCCCCGTGACCGTGAATATGGACATCAATAAGAATGTGACTGCCAACTTTGTCATCAATACCTACACCATCACCGCTACTGCAGGGTTAGGTGGAACAATTTCTCCGGTAGGGTTAGTCACATTGAATTCTGGAGCAAGCCAGACCTTCTTCATCACTCCAACCCCTGGCTATAACTTACTGAGCGTGATCGTGGATGGAGCACCCGCTGGGGCTATCCCGGTCTATACCTTTAGTAATGTGACAGCGAACCATACAATAGAAGCGAGCTTTGCGATCAACCAATACACCATTGTTGCAAACGCTGGCTCAAATGGAACCATCTCACCTTCAGGGACAATGATCATGAATTATGGAGCAAGCCAGACCTTCACCATTACCCCCAATGCGCGCTATCATGTGGCAGATGTGAGGGTGGATGGGGTATCCGTGGGGGCGGTGACAACTATTCCTTTTGACAGCGTGACCTCCAATCATACGATAGAAGCGACCTTCGAGATCGATAACCAACCTCCTGTTGCCGATGCAGGTCTTGACCAGAATGTCATAACGGGTCAGGTGACTACTCTCAATGGCAGCAAAAGCTTTGATCCTGAAGCGGGTATGATCACCTTCCTCTGGGCATTTGTAGAGGTTCCTGCGGGAAGCAGTGTGACAAATGCTTCACTGTCTGATGCAACCGGCGCTAAGCCGCAATTTACACCCGACGTGAATGGAGCCTATCGACTCCAACTGATTGTCAATGATGGGACGTTGAGCAGCATCGCGGATGAAGTGGCTATCAACGCCACCACTCCAAATGTGCCGCCCAATGCCAACGCGGGGCCCGACCAGAATGTAGTTACGGGGAATACCGTCCAACTCGATGGCACCAGGAGCAGCGATCCTGACAATGGCCCACTGTCTCTTAGCTATCTCTGGAGCTTTGTGAACAAGCCCGCCGGGAGTCTGCTATCGGATAATCACATTGCGAACAGGAGCATGCCGAATGCCACCTTTATCCCGGATGTTAATGGCCTCTATGAACTCAGGTTAACGGTAAGCGATGGCAATCTCTCCTCAGAGGATACGGTACAAACCATGGCTACTCTCCCCAATGTCCCACCCAACGCAAATGCCGGTGCGGATATAACCATTAATCTGGGAGATGCGGCTGTGCTCAATGGTTCAGCAAGCAGCGATCCGGATCATGGACCGCAACCTCTTAGCTACCTGTGGACTTTCGTGGCCGTGCCTACCGGAAGCCAACTTACCAATGGGGCGATTTCAAGGGCGGATACGGTGTCTCCTTCGTTTAGGCCGGATCTAGCAGGAACCTATGTCCTGCAGCTCATGGCATATGATGGAATAGATGCGGGATTTGACAACGTGGCCGTTACAGTTGGAGCGAAGCGATTGGCCACACTGGCACCAGTCAAGGTCTGGCTGGGGCTAAAAAACAGCGATGACCAAGGGACGTATTTTGACCTCCGGGTTGATCTCTTAAAGAATGGGGTGATAGTCGCCACAGGAGAAACGAGAAATATTCAAGGCATCACACGGAATCCTTGTCAGGCAAAGGAAGCGAGTGTAACATTCGGTTCAATATCTGATCATGGACTCAATTCTGGTGATGTTCTTTCACTCAGAATTTTGACCAAGGTGACGGCAGCACGGGGCCACTCGAATGCAACCGGTTTACGGCTGTACTATGACGGAAAGAGCACGCCTTCACGGTTCGGCATGGAGATCGCCCCTGATCCTATTAAGGATTACTACCTCCACTCGAATCGAGCGGGCTATTTCTTGGATAATGCCTTCCCAACTGCCAGAGACGAAAAATATAAGGACTCGCCTTCGCTTAACCGGACAACCTACAAGGAGATCGGGACGTGGAGCTACACCGTGCACTGAAGGATAGGGGGAGACGTGGCTTCAGATGAATGACACCCGATATCGCGGGAAGTGAAGAAAATCAGTTGAAAAAGGGGGACGTGAGAAGGTTGATCTCTTATCTTTAATCCTCGCCGTTCCCCTGCAATTTCTTCTGGTACTCGACCTGCCTCTGGCTTACCCCAGCAGCATATTTCAGGTCTGGGTTCTTGGATCTCGGGCCGTTATTGTAATCGGTCAGGACCTTGGTCATTCTTACTCTTTCATCCTTTACATCTTTATAACCGTCGTACAAATCCTTAAGAATCTGACAGCCGACGGTGATATTCATGAACGGATCGGCAATCGCCCTCCGGTCAACTTTCAAATTAAGCTTGGCCACATACTCATCCCATTTCAGAGGCATGATTTGCATCAGTCCTTGAGCCCCCTTCTGGGATTTGGCTTGTGGATAGAATTCGGATTCCTGATGGATGACAGCCATGATCAGTGCCAGCGGTAGTTCGAGTTCGTTCGATCTCTTTGCGATCGCCTCGGCAATATCAAGCCCTTGACCAAGACTGTAGCCCTTGTTTCTCAGGATTTCATAAATCTTATTCTTGGTACGGTACTCTTCGACGACCGGCTCCATACAAGAAAAGGAAGAAATTGTCTTCTTTTGCTCGACGATGACCATCGACAGACCGCCGATGGCAACGAGATAGACCAAGTTCGTCAGAATAAACAAGAGAACTCCCACATTCCGACCCTTTACGCAGGTCTCCTTGAGCTTTACGAAAGTCTCTTTCAGAACGACTCCTGAAGGAGATTTATTTTCCATGCCTATCCCTCCCGTTTTTTGCGGTCTCCTTTGTGCTCGCTTCTATCTTCGATCTGTTCGCATTTCTCCCGCCCCGGCGGGCTGCTATTGCAAATTTCCTCTGATCAAATCCATCCCAAAGAGCAGACATCTTCGTCCAAGCGAAGCCGCAACCTTCGGTGTTCTCGGGGAACACCAATCCAGTTAATTATCGTAAGCAAAACTGATGCCAAAATCTGACTGCTGCTGTAACCTCCCGTAATTGTGGAATTCTTGCCGAAGGGCATCATTTTAGTGAGAGGTAGAAATGGAAAGACTTTTCTCATAAATTCGGAAATATTTCGTTGGAAGGAGGGCTTCGCCGCGCAATAAGGCATAAGGCGTGTAAATGGATCGTGAACCTTGTATAATAGGGTGCAAGGATTCAAAGGGTTGAGCATCCGAGAGCGGGAAGTAGAGAGTGGAAACTAGTCAAAAGGATCAAGTTCCACGCGCGACTTCCTAACCCTCGAACTCTCAAATCCTGGAATCCTCGACCCCTATCCCCCTTTAAGTAAGGTTTACTTATGCCCCTTCCCATCATCGGGATTACGATGGGTGATCCGACCGGCATCGGACCGGAGATCATCGTCAAGGCCTTGTCCACGGAAGAAGTGTTCCGAATCTGCCGGCCCGTCGTCTTCGGCGATCCTGGAGTGCTTTCAAGGGCCATCCGGATTCAGAACCTTTCCGCGACCCTGGAAGCCGTCGATCGGATTCCGCAAGACGGATACCTCCCCGGGAAGATATTTCTCTTCCCTTTAACCCGATTAGAGGACGCTTCTCTCCGTTTCGGACGGCCGGATCGGGCATGCGGAGAGGCGATGGTGCGGTATATCGAAGAGGCGGTCAAGCGCGCAAAGAATCGAGAGCTGGACGCCATCACCACCTGTCCGATCAACAAAAAGGCAATGAATGAGGCGGGTTATTCTTTCCCGGGCCATACGGAGCTTCTGGCCCATCTGACCGGAGCCTCGTCCGTGGCCATGATGTTTCTGGGATCGAAATGGAGGATCGTTCTGGTGACGATTCATCTTCCCCTGAAGGACGTTTCAAGAGGGGTCAGCAAAGACCGCATCCTCTCAATCCTTCGTTTGACAGATGAAGGGATGAGAAAATATTTCGCCATTCCTCACCCGAAAATCGCGGTCCTTGGCCTCAACCCCCACTGCGGAGAGGAGGGACTCCTGGGGGATGAGGAGAAAAAGGAGATCCTTCCAGCGATTGCGGAGGCGAAACTTCTTGGAATGGGGGCGGAAGGGCCCTTTCCCGCCGACTCCTTTTTCAACGGGTCGGGTAGCCACGCCTTTGATGCCGTCGTCGCTATGTATCACGACCAGGGGCTGATCCCGGTCAAGATGTTAAATTTCAAGGAGGCGGTCAATGTTACCTTAGGATTACCTTTTGTTCGAACGTCGGTCGATCATGGAACAGCTTATGACATTGCGGGAAAAGGATTGGCCGATCCGACCAATCTCGTTAAAGCCATCCTTACTGCGGCTAACCTTGAGAAATCAAAAAAAGATTATTAATATTCGAATCGGAAGGTATTGACAAAGAAAAGGTTTTGGGCTAAAAAACATTCTTGTGAAATTCATCCCTTGAATTGATCAAAAAGCTCTTCCTTCCTGATCCATCACGTTTCTTCCAACAGGGGGAATAAAAGGAGAACTCATATGAGAGAAGTCGTTATTGTCAGCGCAGCTAGAACAGCCGTCGGCACGTTCGGGGCCTCCTTAAAAGATGTCTCGGCCATCAAATTGGGTGCCCTGGCTATCGGGGGGGCCATCAAAAAGGCCCATTTCAAGCCAATCACAAAAAAGGACCTCCTCGATGTCGCTCCCGATGCATTCAAGGGAGTGGGAATGACGGAGCTGGAGAAGTCTCATTATAAATGGGATGAATCCATCCAAGGGGTTCAGGTGGACGAGGTGATCATGGGCAATGTCCTTCAGGCCGGACAAGGGCAGAACCCGGCCCGCCAGGCGATGATTCACGCCGGGGTTCCGAAGGAAACCAATGCCTTTACGGTCAGCAAGGTCTGTGCCTCCGGTATGAAAGCGATCGCGTTAGGCGCTCAGTCGATCATGGTGGGAGACGCCGAAGTCGTGGTGGCAGGGGGAATGGAGAACATGAGTCAGGTTCCCTATGCGTTCCCTCTTGGACGCTGGGGTGCTAGGATGTTCAATCAGGAGATGGTCGATTTGATGGTGTTTGACGGTCTCTTCGAGATTTTTTATGGCTACCACATGGGACTGACCGCAGAAAACATCGCTGAGAAGTTTGGAATTTCGAGAAAGGAACAGGATGAACTGGGATTGCTGAGCCATCAGAGGGCGAGGGCTGCCATCAAGAACGGACTTTTTAAGGAAGAGATCGTTCCGGTCGTGATCCCGCAAAAAAAGGGTGAGCCCATTGTTTTTGACACGGATGAAAGGCCCATGGATACTTCACTGGAGAAGATGGGCAAGCTTCCAACTGCCTTTAAACCGGGGGGAACCGTCACCGCAGGAAACGCCTCCGGGATTAATGATGCCGCCGCCGCTGTGGTTTTGATGTCAAAGGAGATGGCAAAAACGCTGAAATTGGAGCCGATCGTAACGATTCGGTCCTATGCCTCCGGAGGGGTTGACCCGGCCTACATGGGCTTAGGGCCTATTCCCGCGGTGAGGAAAGCGCTTAAAAAGGCCGGAGTCGGCCTGAATGACATCGGGCTGATCGAGCTGAACG
>Ga0335084_10003898_pt1 | contig 14663 bp, 11 predicted proteins | sample Lox_Sample_44_FD_206721 | JGI IMG/M metagenome (GOLD analysis project Ga0335084, IMG submission 206721) | Soil microbial communities from Loxahatchee National Wildlife Refuge, Florida, United States - Lox_Sample_4.4 | ecosystem: Environmental > Terrestrial > Soil > Wetlands | place: USA...
CTCCATTCGAACCCATGCTGTCGCGACGGTGCTTTGCCTCGCCGACGCCTTGGGAAGCAGCGTGGCTCTGACGAATACCGGCGGCACGGTGGCGACGACCTACACCGGTGAACCGTTCGGCCGCACAGAGCCCTCGGGGACGCCTAATCCTAATGCCTTCCAGTTCACCGGCCGCGAGAACGACAGTACCGGGCTCTCTGACTACCGGGCGCGGTACTACGATCCGAGCCGGAGTCGGTTCGTCAGTGAGGATCCGATCGGATTCGAGGGCGGTGATATTAATCTCCATAGATATGTTTTTGGCAACCCGACAACGAATGTTGATCCACTTGGCCTCGAAGCGCTTCTGTGGAGCAGGCAACTGCCGGTCTATCGCCTCGCGCCGAGCCAGCGGCCTGCCGTCCCGCCCGCGCGTCCCATTCCGACGCCGACACCAAACCCGGAGCTCTTGCAACCAAGGTCGTCGACCCCTGCACCGGATGTATTGCCGCGTCCGTGGCTACTGCGCAACGCGAAGCAGCCCGGTCGGCCGGATACGCCAGCGTGCCAGGATGGCTCGTGCATCGGCCCCGCGATGAGTATCCCACCACTCCGGATCATCAACGATCCGGAGCCTTGCGCAAAACCGGAGCCCCCGCTGCCGCCAGAATGGGAGGAGTGCGTCCGGGCGCGCCTTTGTTCGTAGGCGGTGAACGCCGAGGGGCTGTTCTTGTCGCAAGGCGGCCCTCACGGGAGATGCCACACCGAGCTCCGCAGTTGTGCAAAAAGAAAGGTTGCGCCATGGCAGCGGCGGGACGGACACCGACCGAACAGGAATTGCGGGCCAAGATCTTGGCTGGACCGCCGACGCGAGGCGATTACACGGCCCTCGCGCACTTGTTGCTGGACTCACCCGGTCGAGAGGAGGAAGGCGTAGCCGTCTTGGAGCAAGCCCTCGACCTCCCGCTGCAGGACATCGAGAAAGCGGACCTGCTCTCCGAAATGGCGTGGCTGCTGTATGAGTATAGTCGCCCCGAGCAGGCCGTCGCCCACGCCGAGCGGGCACTCGCTCTCGTCGCGGGCCGTGAACCAACCGCGAAGGTGTTACTCGTCCAGGGGGTCAGCTATACCACCTTGGCGAACTGTCAGTATGCCACAGATCGAGAGGCGAGCAAACGCTCGAGCCAGCTTGCGATTGACGCCCTGGAGCGCCTCATCAGCGCATATCCCAACTCGGATGAATCCGCAGAGGGGTGCCGGTATGCCGCAGGTGTGTATGTGCTGCGAGAGGAATACGACAAAGCCGTTCGCCTTTATGAGCGGACGATCTCGCTCAATGCGTCGCCCGCAGACCGACTCTCCGCTCTCGTGTGTCTAGGCAACGCCCTGCGGTGTCAGGGGCGTTATCGTGAGGCAGACCAACGTCTAACAGAGGCGCGTGCGGCGCTTGAGGCTGATACCCGAATGCTGCCAAGACTCCTCTTCGAACTGGGCACGGTGCAGCGCCTGACTGGTCGGCCGGAGGAGGCGGCGCAGAGCTTCGAATGCTCGCTCAATGCGCTGGGCGCGAGCCCGTTCCTGCGTGCCGACCGGGGCTTTGTTGCGCAGATTCGATGGGAGCTGGCAAACTTACAGTACGACGCGCGGCAATACGCGGAGGCGATTGCGATCTTTCGCGCAGCGCTCCCGGATTTGCTAGAGACTTATCCCGAACTATACTGGCACGCGGTGGTTTCCCTAGGACACTGTTTCCTGGCCACGCATCAGTATGCGAGGGCACGCGACTGCTATGAGGAGGTCGTCGTATCTGCGCAGGCCCCATCGGATGAGAAAGCCGTCGCCCGCGACGGGCTAGCCGCTCTCCCCTCGCTCCCGCCGCCGACCGTGCATTGAGGCGCCCCCTGGCTTTGCGTGGCCCCTGAACCCCGGAGCGCGCTCGCTGGGCTGTAGTGACGCCCTGAATCACCGAACGCCGGCGCGTCTGCGAACAGGGCCGCCGCAACGTTCACCTATGATGTGGGGACACGCGTGACGCAGATCCAGGGCACGCCGATCCTCACTGGCCTGTCCTACTACCGGGCGCGGCACTACGATCCGAGCCGAGCTGTGTAGTCGGCCGGGTTCGTATGGGATGTGAGAGAGGCTGAACCGGCGCCTCTGTGGTCGAGATCGCGCGTGGATTGTCGGGAGCGCCCATCGTCGTCCCGCCGCGGGAGCGAAAGGATCGTCGAACAGGCTCGGAGGGCCAGCGAGGTGAGTTGAGGTAGTGGTCGGCGGCTCACTCTGCCAGATATTTCTGATCCGACGCTGACCGGGCCCGCTGGTTGAGGACGCCGGCGCCGCGGCCGATGAACACGGCCCCGGTGCGGGCCTGCTCCTTGATGCCGAAGGGGCGGAGCACTTCGAGGAGCTTGTCCAGCTTGTCCGGCTCTCCGGTGGCCTCCAGCAGAAGGGTCGTCGTGGAGACGTCCACGATCCTGGCCTTGAACAGGTCCGCCAGGCTCACGACTTCCTGGCGCGTCTTGGCCGTCACGCCCACCTTGACCAGCAGCATCTCGTGGGCGAGTTGGTCCTTGTCGGACGTCACGTCCGCCACCTTGAGGGCGCCCACCAGCTTGCGGAACTGCTTGGCGATCTGATCCAGCGCGGTGCTCGACCCGTCCACCACGATCGTGATCCGCGTGACCCCGGGTAACTCCGAAGCGCCGGCGGTGAAACTCTCCACGTTGTACCCGCGCCGGGCGAAGAGGTTCCCCATCCGGGCCAGCATCCCGGGCTCGTCCTGGACCAGCGCCACCAAGACGTGCCTCATGGCTCCTGCGCCCTCCCCCGCGGATCCTCCACGAAGTCGGCGTTGCTCGTTCCCGGCTGGACCATGGGGTAGACGTTCTCGTCCTGCTGCACCTTGCAGTCTAGGAGATACGGACCACCGCTGTCCCGCGCCACGGCGAAGGCCTTCGCCAGCTCCGCCGTCGCGGTGACCCGCTGAGCGGCGATGCCGAAGCTGGCGGCGAGCTGAACGAAGTCCGGACCGCTGATCGGGGTTCCGATGTAGCGGGCGCCGTGGAAAAGCTCCTGCCACTGCCGGACCATGCCGAGATACCCGTTGTCCATGATCACGGTCTTGATGGGGAGTCGCTCCTGGGCCACCGTGGCCAACTCCTGCAGGTTCATCTGGAAGCTGCCGTCACCGACGACGACCCACACCGGCTGGCTGGGGTGGCCGGCCTGGACACCCAGGGCAGCCGGGAGTGAATACCCCATCGTGCCGAGGCCGCCGGAGGTGAAGAAACTGTTGAGGCGGCGGAAGCGATAGTGCTGGGCCACCCACATCTGATGCTGGCCGACGTCGCTCACGATCACGCCTTCGCCTGCGGTCACCTTGTGGAGCGCGCGGATGACTTCCTGGGGTGGCAAGGGGCCCGAGGCGTGTACGGCGAGAGGATGCCGCTCGCGCCAGGCATCGATCTGCGCCAGCCATTCCCGGTGATCAAGCTCGGGTACCGCCGTGGTCAACGCCTCCAGCACGAAGCGTACGTCACCCACCATGGGAATGGCCGCCGGGACGCGCTTGCCGATCTCGGCAGGGTCGATGTCCACGTGAAGCAATTTCGCCTGGGGCGCGAAATGGCGCAGGCTCCCGGTGAAGCGATCATCCATACGCATCCCCAACGCGATGAGCAGGTCGGCGTTCTGGATGGCCAGGTTGGCCCAGGCGACCCCGTGCATCCCCGCCATGCCCAGGCAGAGCGGATGGTCCGCGGAGAGGGCGCTCAGACCGAGAAGGGTACTGACCACGGGGGCGTTGATGCGCTCGGCGAAGCGCCGCAGCTCCTCCCAGGCCGTCGCCACGTGCACGCCGTGGCCGGCAAGCACCACGGGATGTTTCGCGTCGGCGATGGCCTGTGCGGCACGCTGGGCATGGTACGGCGCCGCACGCACCACGGGGTGGTAGCCCGGGCGCGAGACTCGCTCCGGGTAGTGGAGCTCGCAGGGGGCGGTCAGGATGTCTTTGGGCAAGTCCACCAGCACCGGGCCGGGCCTGCCGGTGCGGGCCAGGAAAAAGGCCTCGCGCATCGTCCGCACGAGATCCTTGCTCTGCCGGACCAGGTAGTTGTGCTTGGTAATGGGCAACGTGATGCCCGTGATGTTGATCTCCTGGAACGCATCGGTGCCGATGACCGAGTCGGCGACCTGGGCCGTGATGGCGACCATCGGGACGGAATCCAGCATCGCCGTCGCGATCCCAGTCACCAGGTTGGTGGCGCCTGGACCCGAGGTGGCCACACAGACGCCCACCTTGCCCGTGGCGCGCGCATAGCCGTCCGCTGCGTGGGCGGCGGCTTGTTCGTGGCGCACCAGGACGTAGTGAATCTGCGGGTACTTGGCGAGCGCGTCAAAGATGGGCAGGGCCGCACCGCCGGGATATGCCCAGACGACGTCCACGCCCTCGCGAGTCAGGCATTCCCAGACGACTTCCGCACCGGTATGCCGCATGGCGCGAGCTGTCCCCCCCTCTGGTCGCTCGGCGTCGATGACAAGAACAAGGAAAGTGGAGGGGACCATACCAGCGCCCCCCGCCCGGGTCAAGGCCTTTCGGCGATCGGACTGCTTGACGGGCGAGGCCCCGAGCGAGGCCGTCATGGCGGGCACTGTGGCGGAAAATGGACGGAGGTGGCGCCCGCGCTGCAGGCGTCACCTCCGCAGACTGTTCTGTCGAGCGAAGCGCCCGAGCGGTCCTAGCCGACCGCCTCGAGCTCTCCTTCCGACTTGGCCAAGGCCTTCTTCACCTCGTCGCTCAACTGGAAGGGGGCGATGCCCGGAAGCAGCCATTTCTGCCACATCTGGTCGATCTTATCCTGGAAGTAGGCGAAGTCCTCCTCCGTGAAGTGCGCAAAGCGGCCCTGCTTCAGGAGGTACTCCCGGACCGGTTTCCGCTTCCGTCCCTGGGCGATGGCCTTGGATTTCCCGTAGAACTTCAGGACGTGGTCCTCCACCTCGAAGAGTGGCCAGACCCCCGTCTCCACTGCCAGCTCCCCAAGTTCGTGCGAGAGCATCGGGTCGTAGTCCCAGCCCTTGGGGCACGGGTCCAACGAGTGAACGTAGGTGGGCCCGCCGATGGAGAGCGCCTTCCGGACCCGGTTCATCATCTCGAGCGGGTACGAGGCATCCACGGTGGCCACGTACCGACACTCGGGATGACCGGCGGCCAGCATCCCCGCCATATTCTTCTTCCAGCGTGTGTGCAAGAGCCGGCGGGCCTTTCCGGGCGGCGAGAACGTGGTGTTGGCCCCATAGGGTGTCATTCCCGAGAGCTGGATGTCCGTGTTGGCGTAGGATTCGTTGTCGTACATCAGGATCAGGAAGTTGTATCCCGGGTAGGTCAGGGCGGCGGAGATGGAGGAGAGGCCCATGTCGGCGCCGCCGCCGTCGCCGCAGAAGGCGATGACGTTGATTGGCTCTTGTTTCATTCGGCCCTTCCGCATCAGGGCCTTGAGGCCGGCCGCCGTGCCGACGGCCGCCGATCCCGAGGCCCCCAGCTGCGTGTGCATCCAGGGCACCACCCACGAGGTCGAGTAGTACGTCGTGTTGGCCACGTACATGCAGCCCGTGGAGCCCAGGATGATCGTCCGCGGGCCGGCTGCCTTGGCCATCAGCTTCATGACCAGGGCCGACTCGCACCCTTGGCAGGTCCGGTGCCCCGACGTGAAGTACTCCTCGGTCGTGACCTTCTTGACACCCTTGAACGGGATCAAGTTCTGTGTGGGTATCACGGTGAGTTCTGTCGCCATGGCGCTTTACCCCCTCACCCCAATCCAGTAGTTGGGCTGATCGACCTTGCCAGTCTGCGCGACCTTGAGCAGGATCTCGCTCATCTCCGTCACGCTGTCCAGGGTCACCTCGCGGCCGCCGAGACCGCAGATGAAGCTTACGACAGCGGGCCGCTGCGTCAAATCGAAGAGGGCGGACCGGGCCTCGGTATAGAGGACGGCGCCGTGATTCGGCGCGCCGAACGAGTAGTCCCGATCGACCACCCCCACCGCCTTGGCCCGGCCGAGCGCCGCCTGCACTTCCTGGGTCGGGAACGGTCGGAGCCACTTCAAGCGGACGAACCCCACCTTGTGGCCACGCTCGCGAAGCTTGCGCACGCCGACCTTGACGGGCAGGGACAGCGTTCCCTGGCCAAAGAGGATGACGTCGGCATCCTCCGTCATGTAGCTCTCGACGAAGGGGTTGTCGCCTTGACGCCCAAAGATCCGATGATAGTCGCGGTACGCTTCTTCGATCACGCCATGCGCTCGGCGCATCGCCTCGTCGTTCTGCTTGCGGATCTCCATCACCCAGTCCTCGTTCGCCTGGGGGGCGATGGTGATCGGGTTGTCCGGGTGGAGGAGTTTGTCTCCTCGGTTGTACTTGGGCAGGAAGCGGTCGACCTGTTCCTGGGTGGGGACCTTCACCAGCGACTCGGAGTGGGTGAGGAACGCCCCGTCCGCGCCGATCGCGCACGGCAGAAAGATCCGAGGGTCTTCCGCCACCCGGTAGCAGATCAGGGCGGTGTCCAGCGCCTCCTGGGCGGTATCCACCCAGGTGAGCATCCAGCCCAGATCCCGCACGGCGAGCGCGTCGTTGTGCTCGCAGCCGAATGCGCCTGGGTCGTCCAGGGCACGGTTTCCCACCAGAGCCAGCAGAGGCAGCCGCAGTGCGGGCGTGACCGCCAGGGCCTCCATGGCGTACATCCAGCCCACGCCACTCGACCCACAGAAGGTCCGCGCCCCCACGGCGGAGGCGTGCTTCACGATCTCGAACTGGTCGTGCTCGCTCGACGCCACGATGTACTCGGCGTCGAGATCGCCATTGGCAATCAATTTGGCGACCGCCTGCATGACGGTGTCGTACGGCCGGATCGGGTAGGCGGTCACCACGTCGATGCTGGCGAGGCGCAGCGCCTGGGAGATGGCTGCGCACCCGCTGATCAGGAGCTCCTTCTCGGTTGCCGGGGCTGCCAGGGTTGCCACACTCATGAGATCCCCTCCTCTCGGGGCCCGCGCCTCGGGTCCGCCTGCGTCAAGCGTCGGCGATCCCGGCCGGGCCACCCGCCACGATACGCGTCCGCTGTGGACCGCTAGTCTCCACCCTTTTGCGTCGCCTCTGCGCCGGCCTGGGCCAACTCCTCCTCGTACTGCCCACGGTACCGGAAGCCGTGCGAGCGGTGGGTGATGGATTCATCCTCGATCTTGGCCTTGAGCCACGCCTGATAGGCCGCCGGATCCTTCTCGTGGGCCTCGAACTGGCTGGCGTTGTTCTCGAACGCCTGCTCATTCACCATGGTGATGCAATCCTTGACGGGGCAGACCGCCTCGCAGACGCCGCAGCCGCAACAGGCCTCCATGTTGGCGTCGTAGTGACCGGTCGGGGTGACGTCAAAGCAGGAGTCGGGGCACTGCATCCAGCAGATCGTGCACTTGGTGCAGGTGTCGAAATCCATCACCGGGCGCATGGTCCGGGTCGAGAACTTCTTGAAGGTGGCATTCCGCCCCGGGCGGTACCCGCCGTTCCACCCCGCCACCTCCTGCTTCACCGGGATGCCGGGGATGACCAGCCCTTCCTTCATCTCGTGCCACTTGAGCAGCTGGAACTCGTACGGCTTCTCGGCGTTGCCCTCGTCCGGGCGCACGTTCCGCACCACGACGCGGTCGTACGCCTTGCGGGCCGACGCCACCTTCATCTCGTCCGTCCACTCGTCGCGGACGGCGGCCTCGACGGATGCCATCTTCACCACGTGCGGTGCGACCCTGGCAATGGCACCAAGAACGCGTACGTCCGTGTGGTCATCTTTGTAGACCCACAGCCCGGAGAAGCTGGCCGTGCCTTTGACGATGCCCAGGTTCCACTCGGCGCCCTTGCGGTGGCAGTCCTTCAGAATGTCGTCGGGTGGTTGCAGAGAGGTCACGAGGACTGTCCCTCCAGCCCGCGTGAGCTTATTCACGGGCTGGAGACCATACCACGCCCACGACTCCACCCCCTTGCAGAGGGTGTCGTCGACGACGACGGTGACGTCGTTGTTGGTTGGCTCGTAACGGGCGAGATAGGTCTGGAGCTCCTCCTCCGTGTCGGCCACGACGGCGAAGCTCTTGGCAGGGATGCCGTTCCGCTCCGGAGAATCACCGTAGCGTCCGAACGAGATCCCGACCTTCCCCTCCTTGCGCCCCGCCAGCACGACGCCTCGGGTGATGCGCTGTCCGAGATGCTTCTGAAATATCCCGCGGTAGATGACCTCGACCGTGCCTGTCATTTCCCCCCTCCTTCCGTCATGACGTGCGCCGATGCCCGCACCATCGTTCCTCGACGGGCGCGGTCAGGGCGTCGCGTGGGCCCTTGCCCTTCCCCCTGGGCGATCCACGATGGGTCTCAGAATGTTTCGTTCGATAGCAACAAGGTGGGCCAGCATGGCTCGCCGGGCCCCGACCGCGTTCTTGGCCCGGATCGCTTTGAGGATCTCGCGATGCCCCGCCAGAGACCGCTCTGGGCGGCCGCGGATCTGAAGCGAACGCTCCCGGGTGTCCCGGAGGCTGTCCACGATGGCTTCGTTGAGCTTCAGAAACACCTTGTTCTTCGCCGCCTGGGCCAAGAGCGCATGGAACGCCGTGTCGGCCTCCACGCCCGTGTCGCCTGCGGCGATCTGGCGCGCTTGCTCGGCCAGAACCTCTTCCATTTTGGCGACCTCTTCGATGCCGGCCCGTCTGGCTGCCAAGGCAGCAATCTCGGGCTCGATCGTTTTCCGGGCTTCGAAGATGTCAAGCAAGACATCCCGCTGCTGCAGGATCGCGGTGGCCAAGGGCGAGAGCAAGGTGTCTTCGGCGGACGCGACGTACGTCCCCGATCCGATGCGGATATGGACGAGGCCACTCGATTCCAGCGATCGCAGGGCCTCTCGAACCGAGGGTCGGCTGACCCCGAGACGCTCGGAAAGGGCTCGCTCCGACGGAAGCTGATCCCCCGGCTTCAGATCACCCTTGGCAAGAAATTCGCGGAGCTGCAACACGATCTCGCCATGGATTCCCCGCCGCTTGATCGCTCTCAGAGTCACGGGTTTTCCCCTCGGATTGGTTTAGAGGTTTAGTGGTCTGACCAGCAATTCAATTTAAGCAATCAGTCTTGGCTCGTCAAGAGATATCGTACTCAGTCACTCCGCTTTGAAAGAACGCCAAGATATCCAAGGGTTGCACAAAACTGAGGAACGGAGAGGGAAACGGCGAGACGGAGGGCGAAACCCGTTCACGACGAGCGGCGCGGGCCAGTTGGCACCGCGGCGCATTCCCGGAACTCTAGCCGCGTCGGCGGCCTTGTCCTGCGAGGCCGTCCAGGTATTGGTCCACCACGCTTCTAGTTTCTTCCAAGGCGCGTTGCGAGTGGAGCTCCAACACCCAGAAGTCGCATCCAGCCGCCGTGAGAGCGTTCAGCGCCGGCGCCATATCCGCGGCCGATTTCGGAGCGAAGTGGGTGTCGTCCCTCTCGACAAGATAGATGTGGCTCGCCAGGATGGGCGTCGGAACGCTCCGCAGGAAGTCGGTCACGGTGCCCGCGCCGCCCTGAACCCAGGAGCAGCCGGCGGCGTGACCAAGATCGAACGTCACCGGGGCTCCCGTCGCGCGCAAGATGGCGGCGAACGAGTCGGGGTCGCTCGTCGGTCCTCCGCGCAGGTTCTCGATGGTGATCGGGACGCCGCACCGTGCGCCGTGCTCCAGAAGGGTCGTCACGTTGCGGAGGATCGTCTCGTGCGAAAGCTCGCCGGGCTCCGGGGCGAAGGTCCCGACATGGACATTCATGTGGTGAGCTCCCAGCTCCGCGGCGGCATCCAGGTAATCCCGCAGGATATGGAGGGCGGCGGCCGCGTGCTCGGCGTCGCGGTGGCCGAGTTCGAGATCCGTGTAGGGCGCGTGGAGCGAGCAGAGCGGTGACGCTGCCCGCAGCCGATCGAGCATCTGTCGCCGGCGCGCCCGAGCCCTCATGAGGCGCCACCCGTCCAAGCTCCACTCGACGCCGGCGTACCCCCGGGCCTCCCGATACGCTTGGATCTCCGACAACTCTTTGCGAAACGGGCTGTGGCAAAAGGCCAGTGTGGGAGGCATGCTGACTCCTCTCGGGTTCCTGCTCACGTGTGGTTCCGCCGCTCTGCGTTCGCGGCGACTCTTCTCGCGCATTAGGCCGCGCGATTCTCCTCGCTCAACCGAACTCGGTCAACGGATCTGTATTTGGATCTGGATGCAAGGACCTCATTCGATCAGACGACGGGGCGGGCACGACCTAGGGGAACGTTGTCTCCTGCGAGTCCACGGTCGGGACCTCGGAAGGCGGTGTGTCGAGCAGAGACGGGTCACCGGTGACAGGAGGCGCGACGTTGCCCGGGTCCGGCAGAGTCTCCGCTGGCGGCGCGGGGACTTCGGACACGGCGACGATCTCTTCGGTGCCGACCGGTCGTTCGGCGAGCGGCGAGTCTGCGGGTGCGGAGGGCACCTCGATCGGACGCTCCACCTCCACGGGCGGAGAGGCGACCGGAGTTTCCAGCGGGGCGACCTCGGGTACCGTTGGGCGCGGAACGGGGATCGCGACCGGGGGCACGGCTCGCTGACGTGTCCTTATCTCAACCGCTCGTCCGTGACCGCCGAGCAGCGGGTTCACTACGTCCAGGGCCGCCAGGAATTCCGCGTAGAAATTCTTGGACGCGAAGCCGAAGCGAGGACCGTTGTAGCGGGCAATGATGTCTTCGATGGATCGGCTACCCACCGCAGCACTGGCCGTTTGGATTCCCGCATTGCCGTGGTTGTACGCAACAATAGCCAGTGGCCAGGAGCCAAGCGTCGCATAGTTGTTCCGGAGAAGATGGGCCGCGGCCTCGGTAGCGCGAAGCGGGTCGCGCCGGTCGTCCCGTTTGCGTGTGATCGTGAGATACTTCTTGCCTGTCGACCGGATGAACTGCCACAACCCCACGGCGCCTGCCTTGGATTGCGCCGCCGGGTTGAACGTGGACTCGACCATCGGAAGCGCGGCCAGCTCGGCCGGCACGTCATGCTGCCGGAGGATACTCATCATTTTCGGCAAGAGTCCTTGAGCCCTCCGCAGGCCCTCATTAACCTTCTCGCGCAATCCCTGCTGTACGCGGATATTCTCCGCGGCACGACGGAGGACCTCTGGTTCGCAGGGGCAGCCCCACATCTCTGCGACTCGCGGCCCATCGGCTCCCAGCTCCTCAGGGGTTGCGCCTGCGGCGAGTCGAACAAGGATGTCTCTGTACTTGCTGCGCATGCGCTCGATCTCGGGCTTGGCCAAGCCCTCTGCTCGGGCCTGATTGTTTTTTTCCGCGACCCGGACTACCGCGTAGACCACGCCGAGATTATCCCGGTCGTGGAGGACAAAGTCTCCAACACCATGATCCGTATACACCTGCCTCCAAAACGCGACGTTGGGGGCAAGCGCAATCGGCCTTGGGAAATGCGTGTTTTGTGCAGAATTACTGGCATCCGCGTCCGCTACCCGTGGTAGCGTCGCGAGGATGCCAGCCATGATCAAAAACACGAAGCAAAATGGATTACGGACGTTACGCATTTCACCCTCGTTATCGGCATTTCACCCTAATAACCTTAACGTCACGGGTTTTTGTACAGAACCATCCCCCAAACCGCAAGAGATTTCTCTATCTTGGACCATCCGTCCCTCCCAACGTGTGCCTCTTCGCACATCCGACCAGAACCTGGCTTGCCGGGTTTCAACTTGTGAGGACGTATGGCTTGGTGATACTGTTTCCGTCATTGATGCGCGATCACGCTCCATAATGCGAGGCATGAAACCCATGCCGTAGTGCGTGGGAATCGGACCGCGGCACGAGTCCGCACTGAATCGACGCGACCGTTGTCGCATCGCAACGGGACCCGCGGAAGCGGGTGCGCCTGGCAAAGACGATCCGTGACCATCCGAAACAAACTCTTCGTCGGGTATCTGGTCTTCACGGCCACGCTGGTCGTCCTCGGCGGTTGGAGCGCGTGGCATCTCCGCGAGATGGGAGGCGTGTCGCGGAACATCATCGCCAACAATTACGACTCGACCGTGGCCGCCCAGGATATGCGGGACAGCCTGGAACGACAGAGTTCCGCTGCTCTTTTCGCGCTCCTCGGTCAACAGGAGCGCGCCCGGGCGCAGTTGGCGGAGTACCGTCGCCGATTCGACGCGAGTTTCCAGCGTGCGGCGAACAACATCACGGAGCCAGGGGAGAGCGAGATCATCGAGGCCATCCGCGTGGACCGTGATACCTACTACCGCCAAGTGGACACGTTCTTCGCCGAAGTCAGGACGCTCGGAAGCTTGGCCGCGACAGTCCCTGACCGGCTGCGGGAGGGATCGCCGGGGGCAAGCGAGAACTTCCTGCGCCTCGAGCCCTTGGTCAATCGGTTGCGCGAAGACTGCGACACTCTGTTGCAGATCAACCAGCGGGCGATGGTGGCCAAATCGGAGGCAGCCGCGGGGGTGGCCCAGCATTGGTTCCTCACAACGCTCGGGATCGCCGCGTCTCTCGTGGTCGCCGGACTCGCCTTTGCCGTCTTTCTGGCGAACCGGATCGTCGGACCATTGCGCGAGTTGACGGAAGCCGCCGCGCGGATCGCGGGGGGCGACCTCGAGGTCGAGGCTCGGGTGATCTCCCGAGACGAAGTCGGGATCCTCGCGGCCGGCTTCAACACCATGGCGGAACGCATCCGACAGCTGCGCCGTTCGGATCTGGGGAAACTGGTCGTTGCGCAGCAGACGACGGAAGCGGCCATCGATTCCCTCTACGATCCGGTGATCATCACGGATGCGGAGGGTGCCGTGACAAAGCTTAACCCTGCGGCCGAGGAACTCTTCGGAACAGAGACAGCAAACATCGGCCGGCCCGTGGGGGAGATCGCGCGCGACAACCGGATACCCGTGGCGGTCTCGGAGGCACTGAGTTCCCAGCGGCCGGTTGCCGGGGAGGGTGCGGCCTCGGTTCTGCCACTGGATGTGGCCGGGGCGGAGCGGGCATTTCGCCTCCGCACCACGCCGATGCGCGACGAGGAAGGCCGTTTGCTCGGTGCCGTGACGCTGCTGGAGGACATCACGCACCTGCGGGAGATCGATCGCCTGAAATCCGAGTTCATCGCCACGGCGTCGCACGAACTTCGTACGCCGCTGACGAGTGTGCAGATGGGCGTGCATCTCTTGCTGGAGGGGGCGGCCGGCCCACTGGCGCCGAACCAGCAGGAGTTATTGCAGGCGTGCAAAGAGGATTGCGAGCGCCTGGAGCGCCTCATGCGGGATCTCCTCGACCTCTCCAGAATCGAGGCGGGCAAGAATGTGCCACAAGTCGCTCCCATCCGTGTCGCCGATTTGATCACCGCGAGTACGGATGCGCTGCGGACGCAGGCGGAGGCCAAGGGGCTCTTCTTCGTGAGCGACTTGTCGTCGGACTTGCCCTTGGTGCTGGCCGACCGCGGGCAGATTGAACGCGTGGTCACGAATCTCGTCAGCAATGCGCTGCGTCACACGGACCAAGGCGGCGAGATTCGGCTGCACGCGGTACACCGCCAGGGGCACGTCGCCATCTCGGTGAAGGATACCGGCCACGGCATCCCGCCGGAATATCTCGCGCACATCTTTGAAAAGTTCGTCCGCGTACCGGATGCCCCGTCCGGTGACGCAGGACTGGGGTTGGCGATCTCGAAACGGATCGTCGAGGCGCACGGAGGTAAAATCGTCGTCCGATCCGAAGTCGGTCGGGGAACGACGTTTACCTTCACGCTGCCGGTGGCGAAGGGATGATTTGACGACGGCGCGGACCCACGCGCGAGGGACACAGCATGGCGACACGGATTCTGATCATCGACGACGAAGACCACATCCGCCGCGTGATGCGCATGGCCGTGGAGGCCGCAGGCCACGAGGCGGGGGAGGCCGCCGATGGGCCTCGGGGGCTTGAAGCGTTTGACGACGGCTCGACGTGGGATGCTGTGCTACTGGATCAGAAGATGCCGGGAATGGACGGCCTGGAGACGCTGCGGCGCATGAAAGCGCGCGACCCTGGGGCACGCGTCATCATGGTCACCGCCTACGCCTCCATCGAACTGGCCGTGGATGCTATGAAGCTCGGCGCCACCGATTTCGTGCGGAAGCCCATGACGCCGGAAATTCTCCGGAATGCCGTGACCGCGGCGCTGGCCAAGCCGCGAACGGAGTCCGCGGTCATAGCGGAACCGGATGCGAGCACGACGGCGCAGCCGGTCTCCCCACGTGTCAGTCGCCTGACATTGAATGGATTCCGTTTCTGGGCCGATCCCGACGCGCCAGACTGGCTGCGGCGCGAACCGCACCGGCGCCGTTTCGTTGTCCAGCATCCCGATGGGCGACAACAGGATGTGGTGGTCGAGGTCGAGGCCGCAGCGGTCGGTTTCGTCGAGCGCAGCACGCAGCGCCGCTTGCCGATCGAGAGCGGGTTCTGGAGTGCTCTCGCAGAGCGCCATCTCAATCGTTTCTTGTGGAACGAGGGGAAGGTGCCTCCGGGAGGGCAACTCACGATCGGAGCGCAAGGCATCGACCGTGAGGGCCTCCAGATGGCGGCGGGCTGGGAGAGGTAAGAGCCAAGTTGGGAACTCACGCGACCCTGCCTGCTGATTACG
>Ga0335084_10003899_pt1 | contig 14662 bp, 12 predicted proteins | sample Lox_Sample_44_FD_206721 | JGI IMG/M metagenome (GOLD analysis project Ga0335084, IMG submission 206721) | Soil microbial communities from Loxahatchee National Wildlife Refuge, Florida, United States - Lox_Sample_4.4 | ecosystem: Environmental > Terrestrial > Soil > Wetlands | place: USA...
GTCGTCGAGCACCGGTACCGCGGGCCGGCCGTTGCGGTCGATGGCCCCATAGCCCGCCACCAGATGGCCGATCTCGAGCAGCGGCCTTTCGCCTTCCGGTGCACCTCCACCGGCGCGCGGCTGGGGGCTCGCTGCCGCGATCAGGCTTTGGGTGTAGTCGTCCTGCGGCTGGCCGATGATCTGCCGCGTCGTGCCGATCTCGCGTTGCGCGCCGTCACGCAGCACGAGGATGCGGTCGGCCATCTGCGCCACCACGGCCAGATCGTGCGTCACGTATACGGCGGTCGTTTTGCGTTCGCGCACCACGCGGCGGAAGGCATGCAGCACTTCGATTTGCGTCGTGACGTCGAGCGCCGTCGTCGGCTCGTCGAGGATCACGAGGTCAGGGTCGCCCATCAGCGCCATCGCGGCCAGCAGCCGCTGCAGTTGCCCGCCCGACACCTGGTGCGGATAGCGCGCGCCGATGGTCTCCGGCTGCGGCAGCGCGAGCTCCCGGAACAGCGCCACGGCCTTGCGCTCGGCCTCGGTCCGCGCCATCAAGGAGTGAATGTGCGCCGTCTCCACGACCTGGTCCATGATCGTGCGCGAAGGGTCGAACGACGCGGCGGCGCTCTGAGCGATGTAGGCGACACGGCGGCCGCGCAGCTCGCGCCGCTCGGATTCGGTGAGCAGCAGCACGTCGGTCTCGCCGATGCGGATCGCGCCGCCCGCGATGCGGCAGCCGCGCCGTGCATAGCCCAGCAGCGACAGGCCGATGGTGGTCTTGCCCGAACCGGATTCGCCGATCAATGCGAGCACTTCGCCGGGCTCGATGCGAAACGAGATGTCCTTGACGATCGGTGTCTCACTGCCGTCGGCGGTGCACGCGACGATGCGTAGCTTGTCGACCACGACGGTGGCGCCCATCAGCCTTTCTCCCCATCGGAACGCGCGTAGGGAAGGTTGTCGATCACGAGATTGACCGCGATGGTCAGGACAGCGATCGCGAGCGCCGGCGCCACCACTGAGACGCCGCCCATCGGCAACGCGCCGAGGTTTTCGCGCACCAGCGAGCCCCAGTCCGCCATCGGCGGCTGTACGCCCAGGCCGAGGAAGCTCAGCGACGCCAGCAGGCGCAGCGCGTAGACGAAGCGCAGGCCCATGTCGGCCAGCAGCGGGCCCCAGATGTTGGGCAGGATCTCGCGCCGCATAATGTAGCCGCGGCTCTCTCCGCGTGCTCGCGCGACGACGATGTAGTCCATCGCGTTTATGTTCACGGCGAGCGAACGCACGATGCGGTAGCAGCCGGGCGTGTACACGATCGCCGCCGTCGCGACGAGCAGCGCGATCTGCGAGCCGAAGCCCGCGATGATCACGAGCGCCAGCAGCTTGCTCGGAATCGACACCAGGGTATCGAGCGCGCGCGACAGCGCCGCATCGAGCCAGCCGCCGCTCACGGCCGCGAGCAGGCCCAGCATTGCGCCGAAGCCGCAGGCGAGCAGCGTGGCGGCGAACGCGACGCCCAGCGTGTACGGCGTGCCCGCGACGACGCGCGTCAGCATGTCGCGGCCCAGGTAGTCCGTGCCGAGCCAGTGTTCGGCGCTCATCGGCTGGAACACACCGGCGGATGACATTTCGCCGATGTCGTGCGATTGCAGCCAGGGCGCGAACAGCGCCACCAGGACCAGCACCGTGAGCACCGCGAGCCCCAGCTTGCCCGCCCACGACCAGCCGGCGAGCACGCCGCGCCGGCGAGGCGACGGCACGGGCAGAGCCGGCATCGTGGGGGCGCTCATTGATTCCGCAGCCTCGGGTTGGCGACGATGCCGCACACGTCGGCGAGCGTCACGAAGACCAGGTAGGCGGCGCAGAAGATCATCGCGCACGCCTGCACCAGCGGCATGTCGCGCTGCGTGACGGCGTCCACCATCAGCTTCGCGATGCCCGGGTAGTTGAAGATCACCTCGATGATGATCACGCCGCCGAGCAAATACGACAGGCTCAGCGCGATCGCGTTGGCGATCGGCCCCACCGCATTGGGCAGGGCATGCGCGAGCACCGTGCGCGCCGGCGACGCGCCCTTGAGGCGCACCATCTCGATATAGGGCTCACGCAGCTGATCGATCAGTGCCGCGCGCGTCATGCGCAGCATCTGCGCGATGATCACGCTGCCCAGGCTCACGATCGGCATCGCCAGCGAGCGCAGTAGGTCCACTGTCGACGAGCTGTCGATCGTGTACGACAGTGCCGGCAACCACTTCAGTTGCACGGCGAAGACGAGCACCGCCAGCGTGGCCACCAGGAACTCAGGCACAGACACCACCGCCACCGACGTCATGCTCACGAAGCGATCGAACGCCGAGCCGCGCCATAGCGCGCACAGGATGCCCAGCGCGAGCGCGATCGGCACCGAGAAGGCTGCCGTCAGCGCTGCCAGCAGCAATGACGCCGGCAGCCGGCTGGCGATCATCTCGCCGACCGAGCCGCCGGTCACCGGCGAGATGCCGGGGTCGCCGCGCAACACGCCGCCCAGCCACTGCACGTAGCGCTCGGGCGCGGGCGTGTCCAGCCCCATCTCCTTGCGCATCGCGGCAAGCGCTTCGGGCGTCGCGTCCTGCCCCAGCTTCTCTTGCGCGGCATCGCCGGGCAGCACGGCCGTGATGGCGAACACCACCAGCGACACCGCGAGCAGCGACAGCAGCCCCACCGCGATGCGGTTGGCCACCAGCCGCGCGACGGTGCGGTTCATGCGTCAGGCATCCAGCCAGACGTGCTCGGCGAAGGTGTAGCCCATCATGCCGCCCAGCGGAATCGGCGTGAGGCCCTTGAGCCGCTTGTTGTGGCCATCGATGTTCGACATGAAGAACGGAATGCCGATGCCGCTGCCTTCATGGATCATCACCTGCATGTCGGCGTACATCTGCGCCCGCTTGTTGGTGTCGGGTTCGCCGCGCGCAGCGACCAGCAGCTGGTCGAACTTCTCGTTCTTCCACGCCGACTCGTTCCACGGCGCGTCGGACTTGAAGAACGACGTCAGCAGCACATCGGCGCTCGGCCGCGGGTTGATCGCTCCGAAGCCCACCGGATGCTTCATCCAGTGCTGCGACCAGTAGCCGTCCGCCGGCATGCGGCGCACGTCGAGGTTCATGCCGATCTGCTTGGCGGCGTATTGCAGCACCAAGGCCATCTCGACCGAGCTCGTCGCGGCGGGCGAAACCACCACCGGGATGGTCGTGCTGCCGATGCCCGATTTCTGGAAATGGAACTTCGCCTTGTCGGGGTCGTAGAGCCGCTGCTTCAGGCCCTTGAAGTAGAAGCGGTTGGTCGGGTCGATGGGCTGGTCGTTGGCCACCACCCCGCGTCCGATCATGATCGACTTGACCATCTGGTCGCGATTGAACAGGTACTTGAGCGCGCTCACGAAGTCCGGGTTGTTGCCGGGCGCGGCGTCCAGGCGCACCACCAGGTCCGTGTAGGTGCCGGCCTTGGTCTCGAAGATGGCGTGTTTGCCGGTGGCGACGATACGGTCGATCGAGCGCGGGTTCACGGAACCGATCAGGTCGAGCTCGCCGGCGAGCAGCGCGTTGATGCGCGCCGTCTCGTCGCCGATGCCGACGTATTCGATCTCGTCGACGTAGGGCCGGTTCGGCTTCCAGTAGTTCTCGTTGCGCACGGCGACCGAGCGCACGCCAGGCTTGAACTCCTTGACCTTGTAGGGCCCGGTGCCGATGCCCGCGTTGAAATCGGTCGTGCCGTCCTTGACGACGTGGAAGTGGTACGTGCCCAGGACCACCGGCAGGTCGGCATTCGGCGTCGCCAGGCGGATCGTCACTTCGTTCGGGCCGCTGGCGACGACTTCTTCGATCGGGTCTGCAAGCACCTTGGCCTTGGAACCGGTCGCGGGATTCTTGTGTCGCATGACCGAGAAGATCACGTCCTGCGGCGTGAGCGGCTTGCCGTCGTGGAAGGTCACGCCCTTGCGCAGCTTGAAGACCCAGGTCTTCGCATCCTTGGTCGTGAACTCCTCGGCCAGCGACGGCTGCGGCGTCAGACTGCCGTCGAGGTAGGTCAGGCCGTTGTAGAACATGAAGCCGCGGATGTAGTCGGTGTGGTTCGACTGCTTCGCGGGATCGAGCGTGTCGCTCACGGCCGCCGTGGCACCCGCCACCTTGAGGCGCCCGCCCTTCTTCGGCGTCTCGGCGGCGTGCGTCGCGCTCGCGGCCGTCGCGATTCCGCCGGCAAGCGTGGCCTGCATGCCTCCCGCCACCAGCATGGCGAGCACGTCGCGCCGGCTCGCCCCGCGCTTCAACGCGTCGTGGATGCGCGTGCTCTCCTGCGGCCCGATCAGGTCGGTGAGCTCGTTGCGTTCGGTCATGTCGGTCTCCTCGGGAGCAAGGTGAAAAGACTCAGGTCAGGATGTCCTTGAGCCGGTAGTAGGCGCCCACGGCGGGCAGGAACCACGGCGGGCCGAAGTGGCCCGGAATCGGCGCCCAGGGGTTGTCGCGCCACGGATTGGCACTTGCATCGCCGGCCATCACGCGGGTCATGCATTCGCCCATGTGCACCGACATCTGCGTGCCGTGCCCGCTGTAACCCATCGAATAGAAGATGCCGTCTTTTTCGCCGGCGTGCGGCAGGCGATCGCGGGTCATGTCGACCTCGCCGCCCCAGCAGTATTCGACGTTCGTGTGCGCCAGTTGCGGGAAGGTTGCCTTCAGCTGTCGCTGCAGCACCTCGCCGCTCTTGGCGTCGGATCTCGGATTCGACAGCGCGAAGCGCGCGCGCCCGCCGAACACCAAACGGTTGTCGGCGGTGAGGCGGAAGTAGTTGTGCAGGTTGCTGGTCGTCGTGTAGGTGCGGCGTTGCTTCAGCACGTTGGTCGCCAGCTCCGACGCAAGCGGCTCCGTCACGATGATGAAGCTGCCGATCGGCACGATGCGCCGGCGCCAGAACCAGAAGCTCGACGTCGAGCCGTGACGGGTCGCACCGGTGGCGACCAGCACCTGGTTCGCCTCCACGGTACCGCGCTTCGTGTGCACGCGGTAGCGCATGCCGCTCAGCCGCTCGAGGCGCTCGACCGGCGTGTGATCATGGATCAGCGCCCCGTGCTTCGCGGCCGCCTGAGCGAGCCCGCGGCCGAAGCGACCCATGTGCATCTGCGCACTCTTCCGGTACAGCAGGCCGCCGCAAAATTGGTCCGAACCCACTTCGTCGCCGATGCGCTCGGGCGGAATCAGTTCGACTTCCGGATCGGCTTCGCGCTTGAGTTGCTCGAAGTTGCGCGCGAGGCTCTCGTAATGCGCGGGACGCGCCGCGAGCTTGAGCTTGCCCCGCCGTGCAAAGTCGCAGTCGATATTCTCGGTCTGCACGATGCGCTCAACCGTGTCCACGGCAGCATCGTATGCGCGGTACCACGCGGCCGCACGCTCCTTGCCGACGCGTGCCGCGAGGGCGGGGTAGTCGACCGCGAGCCCGTTGTTCACGTGGCCGCCGTTGCGGCCCGACGCCTCTGCGGCGATCGCGTCGGCTTCGAGCACGACCACGGTCGCACCACGCTGCGCCAGCGCGCGCGCTGCGGACAAGCCGGTGAACCCGCCGCCCACCACCGCGACATCCACTCTCGCCGGGAGCGCGACCTGCCGACCGGCGAACGGTGCGGCGGTGTCGGTCCAGAAAGACTCGAGTTTCATCGAGTCTCATTGGAGCACTGCGCTGTCATCGGTTTGTCTCGATTCGCAGTCGGCGCTTGGTTAAAGCTGCGGTTTGCGTCCGGCGCGGCGGCATGGTGTGCGGGCGCAACCTCGGGCTCGGGGAAAACACTACTTGGACGAAGTACGCCCCGTCGCACGCCGGACTCGGCTCCACATATTCATACGGCAGTTGATGCTGTGCGGCGCCCGACAACGCAACGGAATGCGGCGCGGTGCGGCGCCAAACACCACATCGTTGCGCGCACGCCGCCTTAAGCTGTAGAGGTCCTCAAACTTGCCGTGCACCAACATGTCCCTGCTCGAATTCAAGGTTCTCACCTTCGACGTCGTCGGCACGCTGATCGACTTCGAACGCGGCATGCTCGACTACCTGCGCCTCGCGGCGCCGAATGCGCCGGTGTCCGATGACGATTTCCTGATCGCGTACCGCGCCGAGCGCGCAGCCGACGACAGCATCTTCTACCCAGACGACCTCGCGCGCGTGTGGCGCAGGCTCGCGCCCAAGCTCGGGCTGCCGGACACCGACAAGGCGGCGGTCGGGTTTCGCCAATCGGTCGCGCAGTGGCCCGCGTTCGCCGATTCAGTACCGGCGCTGCAGCGCCTGAAGAAGCACTTCAAGCTGTGCGCCACCACCAACACGCAGCGCTGGGCCGTCGGCAACTTCGAGCGTACGCTGCAGATGCCCTTCAACTGGACCGTGACCAGCGACGACACGGGCACCGAGAAGCCGGACCCGAAGTACTTCGAGTGGTTCCGGGAGATGCTCGCGAAAAGGGGATACACGCAGGCCGAAAACCTCCACGTGGCTCAGAGCCAGTACCACGACATTGGCATCGCCAAGTCGATGGGCTGGAAGACCTGTTGGATCGAGCGTCGTGCCGGCCAGAAGGGGTTCGGCGGCACTCTGGCAGTCAAGGAGATCGCACGGCCCGATTGGCACTTCACGACGCTTGCGCAACTGGCTGATGCAGTCGAAGCCGAGCGGCGCTGACGTCATCGCAGAGTCGGCCTGCGACATTCATCGCGAAATCGCCGGGCGCCGGATTGGGCCCGGCGTGATGACTCAAAGTCCGACAAGCGCGGGCAACCCGTTGATGTCGCGAATCTCCACGAAGCTGTAGGCGGCGTTGGGCGTCGGCTCGTGCCCGCGATTGACGAACACCTTGTTCTTGATACCCACGTCGTGCGCCGAGAAGTGGTCGTAGCGCGGGCTCGAAGAGACGTGCAGGATGTCATCGGGGGAGCAGGCGAGCTGGTCGATCATGTACTCGAACGCGGCCAGGCGCGGCTTGTAGGCCTTCGCGTCCTGCGCGGTGTACACCTTGTGGAAAGGCGCTTCGAGCTTGCGCACATTCGAGTGGATCTGCTCATTCATCGCGTTGGACAGGATCACCAGCGGTATGTGCTTGGCGATGCGGTTGAGCGGATGCGACACATCGGTATGCGGCCCCCAAGTGGGCACGGCGTCGTAGTACTTCTGCCCGTCCTCGTCGCGGTACTTCAGGCCATGGCGCTTGCAGGCGCGCTCGAGCGCGGATTTCAGCACCTGGTCGTACGGCTTCCAGTCGCCCATCACCTCGTCGAGGCGGTATGCGTTGAAGTCGCGCACGAACTGGCGCAGTTGCTCGGTGGGCAGATGGCCCTCGTACATGTCGAGGGCCATCTCGTGCATGCGGAAGTAGGTCAGCGTGCCGTAGCAGTCGAAGGTGATGTACTTTGGTTTGAACACCATGGTCGGTTCCTCATGTCAGGTTGAGAAGTCCATCAGCACGGTCTTGAAGCGCAGGTTGGCCTCGACGGCCTGCCTGCCGAGATCCTTGCCGAAGCCGGAGCCTCCCCACCCGCCGGTGGGGAGGATGAAGTCCGAGGTGCGGCCGTAGCGGTTGATCCACACCGTGCCGGCATCGATGCGGCGCATCGCACGCATGGCACGGCCGGCATTGCTGGTGTGCACGCCCGCGGCCAGCCCGTACGATTCGTGCGACGCGAGGACAAACGCCTGATCTTCGTCGTCGAAGGTCTGCAGAGTGAGCACCGGCCCGAAGATCTCCTCGCGCACGGCCGGGTTCGAGGCGTCGACGTTGGCGAGCAGGGTCGGCAGGTAGTAGTAGCCCTCGTCGCCCCAGCACTGCCCGCCGCACAGCAGCTCGGCACCGGCCTCGCGCGCGCGTCGCACAGCGTCGTCGATGCGCGAGAGCTGCACGCGTGACGCGATCGGCGGCAGCGTCGCGCCGTCGTCCCAGGTGGGGCCGGGCTTCAACTGCGCGAACTTGCGCATGATGCGTTCGGCCAGCGCATCGGCGATGCGACGGTGAGCGATCAGGCGCGAGCCCGCGATGCACACCTGTCCCGCGTTGGCCGTGATCGCGCGCGCCACGACCTCCGCTGTGCGATCCACGTCGGCGATGTCGTCGAACACCACCTGCGGGCTTTTGCCGCCGAGCTCCAGCGTCACCGGTTTAGGCCCATGCAGCGCGCACGCACTCATGATCTGCGCGCCCGTCGCGGTCGAGCCCGTGAAGGTGACCTTGCCGACGAGGGGGTGCGCGCACAGCGCTGCGCCCGCCGTGCGGCCATCGCCTTGCACAACGTTGAAGATGCCGGGTGGCACACCCGCCTCGAGCGCGAGCTGCGCTAGGCGGATCGCGGTGAACGGCGTGATCTCCGAGGGCTTGAGCACGACGGCATTGCCGGCGGCGAGCGCGGGACCAGCCTTCCACGACACCATCGACAGCGGGAAGTTCCACGGCGCGATCGCACCGACCACGCCGTACGGCTGCGCCATGACCATGCCGAGCTGGTCGCTGCGCGTCGCAGCCACGTCGCCGCCGATCTTGTCGGCGTACTCGGCGAAGAACCGGATGCCCTCGGCGGTGAACGGCACATCGCCAGCGATCGCGTCGCGCACCGGCCGCGTCGACCCTACGCCTTCCATCGTGCCAAGCGTGCGCGCGTCGGCCTCGATCAGCTCCGCCCATCGGCGCAGCACCTTCGCACGATCGCGCGGTGCACAGGTCGACCAATCGGCCTCGCGCCAGGCGCGGTGCGCGTCGCGCACCGCTTCGTCGACGGTCGCCGCGTCGGCGGTGTCGAGCGCGGCATAGGGTTTTGCATCGGAAGGGCGCAGCACTTCCATGCGCTGCGGCGTGCGCACGAGGCGGCCGCCGATGAAGTGCCCCTGCGGGACCTCGAGGCGATCTGGCAGTGCCGTGGACATTCGGGGAATGCTAGGTCGCGTGCTGCCGCAGAAGTTGCGGTTCTGTGCCGACCGTTCGCGACAATTCGCCCGATGTCGTGCTCGCGCGAGCGACATTGTGCTGAACTGGCGTAGTCGCTGCTGCACGCCAAGATCGTCCTAGCGTGCACCGTCGGCGGTGCGCAAGATCGCTTGCAAGGAGACGCCATGCCCCAGATTTCGCCATCCCTCGCGGCCGCGCCGCCCCCAGGCCAAGCGCTGCCGGACGGGGTGCGGTTGCGCCGCTTCGCGGAGGGCGACCTCGAGACCGCGGAATCTCTCTCGCGCGAGATGCAGTGGCCGCACCGTCTCGAAGACTGGCGCTTCGGGCTCGCGCACGGCGAGGGCGTGGTGGCGGTGCGCGATTCGCAGGTGATCGGCACGGCGGTGCGCTGGCTGTGGGGCAAGCGCCATGCGACGCTGGGCATGGTGATCGTCTCGTCGCCGATGCAGGGGCGTCGCATCGGCCAGCATCTGATGGGTGCCCTGATGGAGGGGCTGGAAGGCCGCTCGGTGCTGTTGCATGCCACAGCCGAAGGCCGGGGACTTTACGAACGCAGCGGCTTCCGGATCGCCGGCGAGATCCGCCAACACCAGGGCACTGCCGCCCCGGCGCAGCTCGTCGCCTTGCCCGAAGGCGAACGACTGCGTCCGCTCGGCCGCAACGACGCGAAGGCCTTGGTCGCGCTCGATGCGAAGGCGGCCGGGATGCCTCGCGACGCGATGCTTCGACAGCTGCTCGCCAACGGCGAGACGGTCGTGCTCGCGCGCGGCAGCGAAGCGATCGGATTCTCGACGCTGCGCCGTTTCGGCCGCGGCCATGTGATCGGCCCCGTCGTGGCGCCCGACCTTGACGGCGCAAAGGCGCTGATCGGCTACTGGTGCAGTCGCTACGCGGGCAAGTTCCTGCGCGTCGACGCCGATGCTGCGAGCGGCCTGCCCGAATGGCTCGAGTCCGTCGGTCTCGCCCGCGTCGGCATGGCGACGGCCATGGTCCGCGGCGCCCCGCTGCAGCGCGGGTACGCTCAAGGCGGCTGGGCGCTCGTCAATCAGGCGATGGGCTGAAAGGGGCCTGTGGCATTCGTCTACAAGGCAGACCCCAAGCGCGCCGCCATTTGGCAACAGCTGTTCGCACGCCACGCCCCCGACATTCCTTTCTCGATCTGGCCGGACGTGGGTGATGCGAAGGCCGTCCGGTTCCTCGCCGCGTGGTTGCCGCCGGACAACCTCGCCTCCACGTTCCCGAATCTCGAAGTGCTGTTCTCCACCGGCGCGGGTGTGGACCAATTGAATCTCGATCGCATTCCCGGGCAGGTGAAGCTGGTGCGCATGATCGAGCCAGCGCTGGTGGCGACGATGGCGGAGTTCGTGGGTTTCGCGGTGACCGCCCTCCATCGGGACATTCCGCTGTATTTGAGTCAGCAGCGCGAGTGCATCTGGCACGAGCACCGCGTGCGCGCCGCGGGCGCGAGCCGGGTCGGCGTGATGGGTCTGGGCATGCTCGGCACCGCAGCTATTGCGCGCCTGCAGCAACTCGGCTTCGACTGTGCGGCGTGGAACCGGTCGCGACGCGACGTCCCTGGTGTCTCTTGCTTCAACGGCGTGGAGGGTCTCCACGCCTTCCTCTCGCGCACCGAGATCCTCGTGTGCCTGCTTCCGCTGACGGACAGCACTCGCGGCATTCTCGATGTGCGCGTGTTCGCCGCGTTGCCCGAAGGCGCGGCAGTGATCAACGTGGGCCGTGGTGGCCACCTGGTCGAGGAGGATCTGCTGGCCTCGCTCGACAGCGGCCATCTGCGGGCCGCTGTCCTCGATGTGTGCGAGGCAGAACCGCCGCCGGCCCGACATCCATTCTGGAATCACCCGAAGATCTGGCTGACGCCGCACATTGCAAGCACGACCCAGCCGAAGTCAGCCGTCGAAGCCGTGCTTGCGAACCTGCGCCGGCACCAGCGCGGCGAGGCGATGGAAGGCCTGGTCGATACGCGCAGGGGCTATTGACCGCCGCAGAATCTTCTACCGGCAGGGCATCAACAACAGCATGGACATGCGCGCGGGCCGCACCATCCCGCAGCACCCGCTGCGCGCTCGCGCCTAAGCTTGACGGATGATCACCGATGCTGAAGCCTCCTTCGCCGAGACGCTCGTCGCCCTCGACCGTGCGCACCTGATCCATCCCGTGGCCAACTGGCGCGGTCACGAACAGCGCGGCGCAACGGTCTTGCATTCCGGCCGCGGCGCCTGGCTGCGCGACCAGAACGGCAAGGAACTGCTCGATGCCTTCTCCGGCCTGTGGTGTGTGAACATCGGCTACGGGCACGAGAGCGTGGTCGAGGCCGCCGCGCAACAGATGCGCAAGCTGCCGTACGCCACGGGCTACTTCAGCTTCTCGAGCGAACCGGCGATCAAACTGGCCGCGAAGCTGGCGGCCATCGCGCCGGAGGGACTCGATCACGTGTATCTCACGCTCGGTGGATCGGAAGCGATCGACGCCGCCGTGCGCCTGATTGTGCAGTACTACAACGCGACCGGCCGCCCGGCAAAGAAGCACTTCATCTCGCTCGAACGTGGCTATCACGGTTCGTCCTCGACCGGCGCGGGCCTCACCGCGCTGCCCGCGTTCCATCGTGGCTTCGACCTGCCCCGGCCCGAGCAGCACTACATCGCGTCGCCGTACGCTTATCGCCATCCCGCAGGCCCCGATTCGCAGGCGATCATCGATGCATCGCTGGCCGCGTTGCGTGCCAAGGTGAACGCGCTCGGCGCGGAGAACGTCGCCGCGTTCTTCTGCGAACCCATTCAGGGCTCGGGCGGAGTGATCGTGCCGCCGGAAGGATGGCTCAAGGCGATGCGCGAAGCCTGCCGCGAACTCGATATCCTCTTCGTCGCCGACGAAGTGATCACCGGGTTCGGTCGCACGGGCCCGATGTTCGCGTGCCATGCCGAAGGCGTGTCGCCCGACATGATGACGGTCGCAAAGGGCCTGACCTCGGGGTATTCGCCGATGGGTGCGCTGCTGATGAGCGACCACATCTACGATGGCATTGCCGATGGCACGCCGGCCGGATCGCCTGTCGGGCATGGCGCTACCTATTCGGCGCATCCGGTGAGTGCCGCCGTCGCACTCGAGGTGATCCGTCTGTACGAAGAGGGCGGCATCCTCGCCAATGGCCAGCAGATGGCTCGGCACTTCGAGTCGGGTTTGCAGGCGATGTTGCGGCATCCGCTGGTGGGCGACGCGCGCTCGCGCGGCCTGCTCGGCGCGCTCGAATTGGTGAGCGACAAGTACACGAAGGCGACTTTCGATCCCGCATTGAGACTGCCCGACCGCCTGGCGGAAGCCGGTTACCGTCACGGCCTCGTTTTCCGCGCGTTCGGTGACTGCACCCTCGGCTTTGCGCCGGCGCTGTGCTACACCCCGCAGGAGTTCGGGCAGCTTTTCGAGCGCCTGCGGCGCTGCCTGGACAGCGTGCTCGACCAACCGGAGGTGCGTCGCGCCATGGCCTGAGCTTGACGGCGGCCCGCAACTTGCATAGAAGAGGTAGTCTAGGATGAATACCTCCAGCGGGAATCCCAAGCTCGACCGCCTCGATCTGCGTATCCTCTGCCACTTGCAGAACAACGGGCGGGCAACCAACGTCGAGATCGCCGACGCGGTCGGGCTTTCGCCAAGTCCTTGCCTCGTGCGTGTGAAACGGCTCGAGCAGGCCGGCTACATCGCGGGCTACGGCGCGCAGATTCGTCTGGAAAAGCTCGGCGACACGCTGCTGGTGTTCACCGAAGTCACTCTGCAGGATCACAAGCGCGAGGATTTCGTGCGCTTCGAGACGAGCATCCGGCCGATCGACGAGATCGTCGAGTGCCACCTCGTCAGCGGCGGCTACGACTACCTGCTGAAATTCGTCACGCGCGGCGTGAACCACTACCAGTCGATCATCGAGGGTCTGCTGGAGCGCAACATCGGCATCGAGAAGTACTTCAGCTACATCGTGATCAAGACGCCGTTCGTCAAGAACTTCTACCCGATCGAGCGCCTGATGCAGCCGCCGGCCTGAGGCGAGCCCATTTCGACATTTCATGCTGCGGCGGGGCCGCGTTCCAAGGCCAAGTTGCGCGGCGGTTCGCGTAACCTGGGCGCATGACGAGGCGATCTTCGGTCGGCGTGCTGCGCGCGCTGCGACACATCGACCAGCACTTGGCTCGGCCGCTCAGCCTGGCCGAACTAGCCGGCGTCGCGGGCCTGTCGACCTGGCGCTTCGCCACGGTGTTCCGCCAGCAGGTCGGCCTGTCGCCACACCGCTATGTCTGCTGCCGGCGCGTCGAGCGCGCGCAGATGCTGATCCGCAGCGGCGTGCCGCCTGCCACCGCAGCCAGCGAAGCCGGCTTCTATGACCAGAGCCATCTATCGCGGCACTTCAAGAACCTGTGTGGCATGACCCCAGGCCAGTACCAGCTGAACGCGCACCTGGCCCCGACGGCATGCTGATCGGCGAGATCGCCGACTCACCGGATGCTGTCGCAACGCAGAGCATGGCTCGCCGCTGATCGCAGCGCGGTGTGCCGAGGCGCTCGTCGAGCACTGGGAGGGGCTGGCCAAACTGCACATAGCGGGACGCGGCGCGTCGGATCGTAATGACGTGGCTGTGATGTAGCAGACGGTCGAGGATCGCAGTGGCGACCACCGCGTCGCCGAACACGCCGCCCCACTCGGCCACCGAGCGGTTGCTCGTCACCGGCATCGAGCCGCGCTCATGGCGGCGGCTCACCTGCGACCCTCCCGCGATCCCGCAATCACGCCAGGCGGATGTCGAACCAACGCTCCGGCGTGTCCGACCATGTCGGAGAAGGCTTTTCGTCGCGGGTCCCTTCCAACCAGGAATTCGCGTCGACGCTGCGGCAAAGCAGGTATCCGTTTCGGCTCGGAAGAGTCGATCACGTCGGTGGAGATCTTCCATACGGGTCACAACCTGATCGAAACGCGCGCCCCGATTCGAGCGATGACCTTTGCGACGTGGGGCGGCAAGCCCTATTTGGTAGCGGCGCGTACATGCACCACCCATCGTGACCATCCCGCTCGACCAACTGAAGCCCGACTCAGTCAAACAACCAGCGGCCGCCGGCGGACACGAGGACGCGAGCTTCTTCTGACCTGCAGCTCCGGGGCCGAACACGCCATTGGCGCAGCCGCCGACGCCGGCGAACTCTTGAGCTCAGCGAGCGGCCGCCCGCAAGGTGAGCCACTCGGCAGCCTGCCGATCGCCCTTGCCACCCACAGCCGCCAACCGCGTCGCTAGTGCCGCCTCCTGCTCGATCCAGTCGGCCACCGCCTGCCACCCTGCCCTGAGCTGCGCATCGCTCTTGGCCACGTAGTGCCCGAGCGTCACATCGGCCGAGACCGCGTGGTTCATCATGCGCTTGAGCACCGCCGCCGACACCAGCCCTTCGGCCACACTCGCAAACGTCGCCCTCAGCCCGTGCCCCTGCACGTGGGCCTGCGCGGCTCTGTTGATCGCCCGCAGCGTCTTGCGTGCGTCGACCACCGGGAACAGCGCCGCCTCAGGCTCTTTACCTTGGCAGTGCTCGCGCACGATCTGCAGCGCCTGCTTGGATAGCAGCACGCGGTGGTCCGACCGGTTCTTGGTGTCCTTGAGCACGACCCGGGCGTCGGCGAGGTCGACGTCACCGACCTTCAGCGGCGCATAGCCCAGCTTCTTGTGGCCGTGGATCTCAACGCCCC
>Ga0335084_10003900_pt1 | contig 14661 bp, 12 predicted proteins | sample Lox_Sample_44_FD_206721 | JGI IMG/M metagenome (GOLD analysis project Ga0335084, IMG submission 206721) | Soil microbial communities from Loxahatchee National Wildlife Refuge, Florida, United States - Lox_Sample_4.4 | ecosystem: Environmental > Terrestrial > Soil > Wetlands | place: USA...
TGCCGGTCGAAGGAAAGCCGGTCGAGGGCGGCGGCGCGCAGGACGTGCTGAGACTCACCTGGGTCGCACCGGCAGCGACGAGGTTCGCCGCGCTCGCCGTGCCCGCCCGTACCGCTTCGACCAGGTCGGTGGCGACGGCCGGAATGGTCCACACGCTCGCCTCGTACTTGTCGACGCACACCGTGCCCACGAGAACGGAGTCGGGCGGGCAGGTGCGCTCCCAGGCGAACGGACCGTCCGGACCGCTCGGGCCGGGTGGTCCCACGGCACCGAATTGCGCGAGGTCGAGCGGCGCCTCCTTCTTCTTGCACGTCTCACGCGCGACGACCACGCCGTTGCGCTTCGTGCACAGAACCTCGCCGGACGCGGACGGGGAGACCCCTGCCATCATTCCACCAGCGAGGACGAGAGAGATGATCCGAGACATGTATGAACTCATCACCGCGCGCAGCGAAAACCGAGTCCGTCGCCGGAGTCGGAGGGAAGGATCGAGAGGACGGTGAAGTCGCCCGCCAGCGACCCGTCGGACCAACCGCCACCACGCGCGAGCATGGCTGGCAGGTGGTTCGCGCCGGTGCCGCCCACGCAGGAGAAATCGTTGCCGAACATGCTGGGCCACGTCCCGCAGCCGGCCGCCACCTCGCCCCACTCCGCGACCCACTCGTTCAGGTTCCCGACCATGTCCTGCGCACCCCACGTGGAGACGCAGCCCACCGTCCCGGTGTCGCCCGGCGAGCCGGCGCTCACCACGCACGGCGCGCCGTCCGGTGTGCCGGCGGTCGCGCGTTGCCACTCCTCGTTCGTGGCGAGACGCTTGCCCGCGAGCGCGCACGCCTGCGCCGCCTGGAACCAGCCGACACACGACGTCGGCGGGCCGGGTACCGACGCGGCGTAGAGCGGCACGGTCCAGTTGCCGGTGACCGGGAAGGTCTCCGGAAAGAAGGTGGCACAGCCGGCGCCGATCTGGGTCGCGCCGCCGGCACCGAGGTCCTCCCTGCTTGCGGTCCCGGCCCGTAGGGCCGCGACGAGCGTCGTGTTGTCGGCCGGGACGCTCCACACGCTCGCTTCGTACTTGTCGATGCACGCGGTGCCGACGGCCACCGAATCGGGAGGACATGGACGCTCCCACTCCGGCGGGCCGGCCGGCCCGGGATCCCCCTGCGGACCGAGGACGCCGAGCTGCGAGAGGTCGAGCAGTGCCTCCTTCTTCTTGCACGCCTCTCGAACGACGAGGACGCCCGAGCGCTTCTTGCAGAGCAGCGCGGCGGGCGCCGGTGCGCAGAGCGCGCCGACGAGACCTCCGACCAGCACGAGACGAAGAGCGTCGCGCATCGCAGCTCTCAGTTCCCGGCGCCGTCATACTCCGGTCGTCCCGGCCTTGACCAGACTCGATCCCTAGCCCCTCGCTTCCGCTCGCTCGCCGCTCGCGCTATGGCTCCCGCCCATGCCGGCACCCCAGCGAGGCACCGCCCTCACGATCCTGGCCATCCTCTTCGGCATCCTCGCCGTCTCGGACATCGTGAAGCCGTTCCAGTTCGGCGGCGACCAGACGGGCTTCGTATTCTTCGGGAAGCGCCTCTCCGGTACGCCGAACATGATCCTGGGTCCGCTCTTCGGCCTCTACCTGCTCGCCTACGCCGCCGGCATCTGGACGATGCGACGCTGGGCGCTGACCATGGCGTGGATCTACGTGGCGTACGTCGTCGCGAACCTCGTCCTCTTCAACTTCCGCACACCGCCGCCGCCCGGCGCGGGCGTCGGCTGGCAGGTCTTCGGCATCGTGTACGCGATCGTCGCGATCGGCGTCTCGGTCGGCACGGCGCGGCTCCTCTCGCGCCGGCAGGCGGATCTGCGCTGATGGAGTTCGCGATCGGGCTCGGGAGCGGCCAGTCCCCGAGCGACAAGACCGGCGTCGCCGCGATGATCGACGCCGCGCAGGCGGCCGAGGCGGTCGGCTTCGACGCGCTCATGGCGCCGGACCACTACGTCTACGAGGCGCTGGGGACGCTCCAGACGGAGACGCCCGCCTACGAGCTGTTCTTCGTGCTGGCGACCCTCGCGCAGCACACGCGCCGCGTGAAGCTCGTGAGCCACGTCGCCTGCATGCTCTTCCGCCATCCGGCCATGCACGCGCGCCTGTTCGCGCAGATCGACGAGGCGAGCGGCGGGCGCATCGTCGCCGGCGTCGGCGCGGGATGGACCCGCGCCGAGTTCGAGATGATGGGCCTCCCCTTCCCCGAGATCTCCGAGCGCCTGCGCATGATGGACGAGGCGGTGACGATCATGCGGGGCCTGTGGCGCGCGGAGCGCTTCACGTTCGCAGGCGAGCACTACCAGGTCGCGGACGCGGTCTGCCTGCCGAAGCCCGTGCAGCCGGGCGGGCCCCCGATCATGCTCGGCGGGAGCGGCAACGGCATCCTGCGGCGCGCCGGCGCGTGGGCCGACGTCGTCCACATGGTACCGGTGCTGGGGCCCGCCGGGACGACGACCATCGACGAGATCCGGAAATTCTCGGATGCTGCGCTGCCCGAGAAGCTCGCGCGCGTACGCGCCGCCGAGAAGGCCGCCGGCCGACCGGCCGGCAGCGTGCGCTTCGCGTCGACCGTCTTCACGTACATGCCCACGACGTCGCGCGAGCACACCCAGCAAATGGCCAACGGCATCTCGGGCGTGTTCGGCCTCTCGCCCGACGAGACCCGCAGGCATCCGGTCGCCCTCATCGGGACGCCGGAAGAGATGGCGGCGGAGCTCCGCCGCCGCGAGCAGACGCACGGGCTCGCGCTCCTGTGCGTCAACTTCGGCTCGCTCGACCAGGCGCGTCACTTCGGCGAGCGGGTGATCCCGCTCGTCCGCCGGGGAGGATGAGGATGGCCATCGCCGACGACCTGATCCGCGCTCAGCTCCGCACGACCCTCGACCGCACGACGCTCGATCTGCCCGAGATCGTCTCGCGCTACGAGGGCAAGGTGCGCGACAACTTCACGACCCGCGACGGACGCCGCATCATCTGCGTCTCCGATCGCATCAGCGCCTTCGACGTGGTGCTCGGCACCATCCCCTTCAAGGGCCAGGTGCTGAACGAGATGGCGCAGTACTGGTTCGACGAGACGCGCCACGTCGCCGCGAGCCACGTGCTCGCGGTGCCCGACCCGAACGTGATGGTGGCGCGCGAATGCACGCCGCTGCGCGCCGAGTTCATCGTGCGCGCGTACCTGACCGGTGTCACCTCCACGTCCATCTGGGTCGCCTACCAGAAGGGCGCGCGCGAGTTCTGCGGCCACGAGCTGCCCGACGGCATGCGCAAGAACGAGCGCCTGCCGCGCACGATCCTCACGCCGTCGACGAAGGCCGAGAAGGGCGACCACGACGAGAGCGTCTCGCGCGACGAGCTCCTGCGCCGCGGCGCCGTCACCGCCGCCGACTTCGACGCCGCCGCCGTCATGGTCGAGAAGCTCTTCGCGTTCGGCCAGCAGCGCGCCCGCGAGCGCGGCCTCATCCTGGTCGACACCAAGTACGAGCTCGGCAAGACACCCGAGGGTGAGCTGGTCGTGATCGACGAGATCCACACTCCGGACAGCTCGCGCTACTGGTATGCCGACGACTACGAGACACGCCTCGCGCGCGGCGAGGAGCCGCGCGGTCTCGACAAGGAATACGTCCGCAACTGGCTCGCGACCGAGCGAGGCTATCGCGGCGACGGTCCGCCCCCCGCCCTCCCCGACGACGTCCGCGTCGAGGCCGCGCGCCGCTACATCGCGACGTTCGAGCTCGTGACCGGTCGCACCTTCACGCCCGACACGAACGAGCCCCACACGCGCATCCGGAACAACGTCGAGCGGTATCTGCGCGGCTAGGAGATCGACCCAAGACTCCGTCTTGGGTCGAGGTCGGACGCGAGGGTGTCGCGTTGGTGGCACGACACGGCGGTCGGGAGGACCGGGTGAGCGACGGGCGTCGGACGGTTTGATGCGGGTGCGACCCCGAGGGCGAAGACCCGGCGCAGGTTGCACGCCGCCGCGACGAGGTTCCACTCGCCCCACACCTTCGCCCGACCGCGCAACTGACGGCGCCGAAACCGCATCGCCTGCTTGGGGCATCGTTTGCGTCGAACGTCGGCCGTCGTGACGCCGCAACCCATCGGGCGTATCTGATCTGCCGCGCCAGCTTGGCTGGCCGCGGCATGCCGGTCGCGCGTGCCACGGACGCCGCACGCTCGCGTCCTCCCCGACCCAAGACGAAGTCTTGGGTCGGAACTACTGCCAGGCGGGGATGCCGGTCTCCTTCAGGTGGCCGGCGTCGTGCGAGACGACGACCGTGAAGCCGTAGTCCTTCTCGAACGCGTGCAGGTAGCGCCGCAGCTCGCCCAGGCGATCGTCGTCCTCGGGCACCATCACCATGCGGTAGAGCAGCGGCTTCGAGATGTCCTCGCGCACGCCGTCGATGGCGTTCGCGGTGTCGCCGGCGAAGAGGTAGAGCTTCGGCGTCCCGCTCGGATCCTGCACGGCCACGGCGACGATCTGGCTGCCGGGCGTGTGGCCACCGGCGGCGATGACGGCGACGCCCGGGAACCCGTCGAGCATGAGGAGCGGCTGACCGCCGATGCGCACGCGCTCGGTGCAGCCGGCGTCCTCGACGATGCGCATGCCCTCGGAGGTCGTGAACGTCCACACGTCGAGCTGCGGCGCGGTCATGAACACCTTGATCCCGTGCCCCACGCGCGGGCAGAGCTCGCGCAGGCCATCCACGTGATCGATGTGAAGGTGCGTGAACACGACGCCCTTCACGCGCGCCGCGGCGTCGCCGAGCGCGGCGGCCGTCGTCTTGAGCGGCTCGATCGGCCCCGCGCCGCCGAAGCGCTGGATGAGATCGCCGAACTCGATCGCGCCCTGTCGCGTGAGACCGGTGTCGATCAGCAGGAGACGCCCGTCGCTCCACTCCACGACGAACGCGGGGTGGGTCATCAGGTAGGGCGCCTGCGGCTTCGGATCGCGGTTCGGATCGAGCACCGACGAGCGCGGCATCGGCTGGTGCGCGGTCTCGATGACGGAGACCTTGATCGGCAGATCCTGCGCCTTCCCGAGGTCGATCACGTCGGCGACGAGCGGCAGCGGCGCGTGCTCGCGCTGCACCAGCCAGTGGGTCCACAGGAGGAGGCCGGCGACGGCTGCCACGGCGAGCAGCACGAGCACCACCAGCCCCCTGACCAACCGCCTGACCACCACCACTACTATCCGGGTGATACGGGGGAAGAGCAAGTCGTGCAGCCGGCCCGTCTCTCGGCTAGAGTGCGACGGGCATGTTTCGCTTGGGTTTCTGGCTCGTCGTGCTGGGCGTCGGGTGGCTCACGCTGAGCGGCACGCTGCCGATCCCCGGCATTCCCGACGAAGAGATCGTGTTCGCGACGCCGCCGCCGGTCAGCACGTGCGGCTCGTCGGGCTGTCTCGCCGTCTATACGCTCGACCTCGCGAACACGGGTCGCTCGGCACAGGAATCGGTGAAGGTCGGCCTGCGCGGCGACGCGCTCGCGAACCCGGCCATCCTCCCCGTGCTCCGCCGCGCCAACGGAACGACGGCGCTGCAAGCCGCGAGCGAGCGCGGCGGTGTCAACGCATACATCCTCGGACGGCTCGAGCCCGAGGAGCAGGCGACGCTCGTCTTCGCGCTGCGCACCCCGTCGCTCGCGGAGACGCCCGGGTGGGATCGCATCCTCGTCGGCGTCGAGACGGCGCGCGGCGCGGCGCGTCCGGGCGAGCCCGGTGCGCTCAGCGGGAGCCGGATCGTGCACGCGACGGCCCGCATGGTCGAGCGCGTGGCGGCCGCGGTGCGCGCCGCGATCGCCGGCTGATTGCGTCGGGGGTCGGGCGCCCCTAGACTTCGCCGCCGTGAGCGCGGTTCCCTTCTACCTGCCGATCGGCGACGAGGTGACGGTCTTCACCGCCGCCTGGGAGGCCCGGCTCCCCGTGTTGCTCAAGGGTCCGACGGGGTGCGGGAAGACGCGCTTCGTCGAGTACATGGCCGCCACGCTCCCGCGCCGCGAGGCCCCCGCGGGCGACGTGCCCGGCAATCTCATCACGGTCGCCTGCCACGAGGACCTCACCGGCAGCGACCTCATCGGCCGCTACCTCATCAAGGGCGACGAGACGGTGTGGATCGACGGGCCGCTCACGCGCGCCGTCCGCGAGGGCACCGTCTGCTACCTCGACGAGATCGTCGAGGCACGCAAGGACACGGTGGTTCTCATCCACCCGCTGACGGACCATCGCCGCATCCTGCCGGTCGACAAGACGGGCGAGATCCTGGAGGCGCATCCCGACTTCCTGCTCGTGCTCTCGTACAACCCCGGCTACCAGAGCGTGCTGAAGGACCTGAAGCCGTCGACGCGCCAGCGCTTCGTCGCGATCGACTTCGACTATCCGCCGCGCGACCTCGAGGCGCGCATCGTCGCGCACGAGAGCGGGCTCGATCTCGAGGCGGCGCTGCGGCTCGCGAAGCTCGGCGAGAAGGTGCGTCACCTGAAGTCGAGCGGACTCGCCGAGGGCGTGAGCACGCGCCTGCTCGTGTACGCGGCGCAGCTCATGGGTCGCGGCATCGCGCCGCGCCGGGCGTGCACCGTCGCCGTCAGCCACGCGCTCACCGACGACCAGGACAGCCAGCGGGCCATCGATGACGTCGCGGGGGCGATCTTCGGCTGACGCGACCGCGGCGCGTCTCGCGGCGGTCTCGCGCCTCGTCGCCGACCAGCTCGAGGTGACGCTGCCCGCGATGCGCGCCGCGCTCGGCACCGACGCGGATCGCTGGCTCGAGCTCGGCGCCGACCTCGCCGCCCACTGCGGCGGCGCGAGCGGCGCCGTTCTCGCCTACCTGCGACTCGATCCGGCGCGCCTGCGCCGCGTCGGCCTCGCACCGTTCGCCGCGTGGCTCCGGGCGATCGAGCGGATCGGTGCGGGCGCGCCCGCGCTGGCCGCGTCGTTCGCCGAGACGACGGCGACGCTGGCCGGCGACGTCGACGCCGGATGGCTCGACGCCTGCGCCGATGCGCTCCTCGGCCTGCGCGCCGACGGAGGCTGGCGCGGCGAGCGCGTCGCGCAGGCGATGGTGGGTGCGATCCCAATCGCCGCCGACGTGCTCGGACCCGGCGACGTCGCCGCGTGGTGCGGGCTCGCGGCGCTCCTGCGCTCGGGGCTCGACGAGGGGCTCTTCTTCCGCGTGCTGGCGCCCGAGGTCGCGAGCTGGTCGCCCGACGATCGCCGGGCATGGCTCGACGCCGCCCGGACGCTTGCGCGGCGCCACGTCCCGACCGCGGTCGTCTACTATCGCGACCTGCCGCGCACGATCGAGGCGCTGCCGCCGGAGGCGCGATCGGCCCTGCTGGCGGCGCTCGGCGCGGCGGCAGCCGACGTCCGCCCGTCCGATCTCCAGGCGCTGCTGCCCATCGTCGGCGCGCTCACCCTCGACGTCTCGCGCGCGGCGCGGGCAGTCGCCCTCGCCGCCGCGCTGCGCGTCGCGCGTGAGTTCCCGGTTGGCGTGGTCGCCTACCTGCGTGCCATGCCGATGCTCTTCGAGGAGCGCGTGCCGCCCCGGCTCGAGGCGTGGGTCGACCACGGGCTCGCGATCGGCGCCGAGAACGCCGATGCCGGCTGCGCCTACTTCGCGCTCGAATCGCGCACGAGCGTCGCCGTGCTCTCCGCGTCGCCGGTCGCGGTGACGCTCGACGAGGCGCAGGGCGTGCTTCGCAAGGTGGTGCAGATGCTCTCCGGCGCGCCGGCGACGCCGCGCGCGACCGGGCGCTTCCAGCTCCGCAGCCCGTTCGAGCCCCCGCCCGTGCAGGCGACGATCGCGCTGCCGGCGACGATCGACGTGCTGGCTTCGTACGAGGACAACCGGCGCCTGTTCGGCGTCCTCGCGACCCTGCTCGTGGGGCGGCGCCTGCACGGTACCTATGCCGACGAGACGGTGCTGGCGGCCCTCACCGTCGAGGATGCGCCGCCGCTGCTCTCGGAGCTCTTCGCGGTGACGGACGGCTATCGCGTCGCCCACCGGCTGGCGCTCGAATACCCTGGCATCGCGGGCGAGCTCGCGTGGGCCTGCCGGCGCCTGCTCGCCGTCTGGACCGCCGACGCCGATCCACCGTCCGCCGTCGTCTTCGACGCGCTCCTCGCCCTGGCGCTGGATCCCCACGCCGCCGAGCGCCGCGTCGCCCCCTGGCTCGCCGCGGCGGCGATCGGCGTGCTGCCGGCGCTGCGCCCACTCGCGTCGCCGGCGGCGACCGCGGCCGACGCGCTCGCGATCGCCGAGCGGCTGGTGCCGGCCTTCGCGCACCTGGTGGGCCCACCCGCCGTCGACCCGACCGCCCTGGAGTTCCTGCCGATCCTCCTCGACGCCGGCGAGGGCGAGGGCCCGTTCGCCACCGGCCTCGACGTCGACGACGAGGGCGCGGTCCCGGTTCCGGGCTCGCCCGAGCGACCGCCCGAAGAGCTGCTGCGCGAGCTACAGGTGCTGCTCGATCAACGGCGCGCCGGCGACGGCGCGGGCACGCAGCTCTCGCTGGAGGAGCTGCAGCGCCTGCTCGAGTCGGGGCTGCTCGGCGAGCTCGCACAGGGGTCGGGCACCGATCTCGACGCGAGCGGTCTCTTCGTGACCCAGCTCATGGGCAAGCTCCTCGGCGAGCGCCGCGAGCTCGCACGCGCCGGCGCGCAGGGCGTCGGCCCGCGCCGCGCCGGCCGCGTTCCGCATCCGGCGGACGACAGCCTCATCTACTTCTACGACGAGTGGGATCACGTGATCGCGGACTACCGCCCGGCCTGGTGCCAGCTCCGCGAAGTTCCGGTCGCCGACGACGCGGGGGTCTTCTACGATCGTGCCCTCGCGCGCCATGCGGACCTGATCCCGGAGCTGCGGCGGTGCTTCCAGCAGGTCCGGCCCGACCGTTATCGCGCGGTGCGCGGCCTCGAGGACGGCGAGGACATCGACTGGCACGCCGCCGTCGAAGCGCGCGTCGAGCGGCGCGTGCGCGGCACGGCGTCGACCAAGCTCTACACGGCGCGCACGCGCCAGGAGCGCGAGGTCGCGACGCTGTTCCTGCTCGACATGAGCGCCTCGACCGACGAGGCGGCGGAGGGGGCCGAGGGCGAGCGCATCATCGACATCGCGAAGGACGCGCTCGTCATCATGGCGGCCGCGCTCGAGGAGATCGGCGACACCTTCGCCATCTACGGCTTCTCCGGCCAGGGCCGCGAGCGCGTCGAGGTGTATCCGGTGAAGACGTTCGGCGAGCGCCTGACGCCGGCCGTGCGGGGACGGCTGGGCGGCATCGAGCCCAAGGGCTCGACGCGCATGGGCACGGCGCTCCGTCACGCGACGACGCTCATGCGCGATCTCACCGCGCCCGCGCAGCACCTGGTCCTCATCTCCGACGGCTTTCCGCAGGACCTCGACTACGGCGACGATCGCCAGAGCCACACCTACGGCATCCGCGACACGGCGACGGCGATGCGCGAGACGCAGGCGGCGGGCGTGAAACCCTTCTGCATCACGGTCGACCTCGCGGGGCACGACTACCTGCGGGAGATGTGCGACCCCGACGCCTACGTCATCATCGAGCGGGTGGCCGACCTGCCGCGCGAGCTGCCGCGCATCTATCAGCGGCTCGTGCGCGCGGCCTGAAGCAGGACGACGGCGCCCCAGCTCATCGCGATGCCGGCGACGACGTAGACGGCGTACATCGGCATCGTGATGCCGGGCGGGAGCCCGGTCACGACCGGGAACAGGGCGAGGTTCGCGGTCGCGAAGAGCGCGTAGGCGACGCCGAGCGGCAGCGCCCAGGCGCGGCGGGTCCACAGGCCGTAGGCGTAGGCCAGCATCACGAGCCCCAGCAGCGGCGCAAGCAGCGTCTCGCGCGGCAGCAGCCGGCCGAAGACGACGAGCCCCGAGCCCGTGCCGAAACGCTTCAAGAGGTTGCCGATGCCGCGGACGGCGATGAGGATCGCCAGGACGCGAAGGAGGGTCTGGGTCATGCGCGACCTCCGGCGAAATGGCGTCCCAGACGCCGATGGCGATGGCGGAACACGGCGTGGAAGACGGCGCGCGACGCCGGGCCGACGAGCGGCAGGCGCGGCTCGAACTCGATGCGATCCGTGACGCGCGTGCCGCCCGCGGCGGGCTCGAGCGTCCGCTGGTGCACCCAGCGGCGCTGCGTGAGCATCGCCGACGATTCGTGGAACCCGCGGCCCGGCTCGATCGAGAGGAGCGTCAGGTGGTCGTAGTCGAAGGGCAGGATGCCGAAGAGCAGGATCCAGCTCCGGAACCACGGCCGCCCGAGCGGGACGGTCGCGGGATCGATGCGGCGCATGTCCTGCGGGCACGTCATGCGCGCGATCGGCATCAGCTCGTCGTTCACGCCCTCGAAGGTGGAGACGCGATCCCACACTACGCCCGGCGCCGCCGGCACGATGGACGAGACCGTGAACCCGTACGTGCGCACGCAGGTCGGTTTGATAGCACACCGAGCGGGCATCGCACCTGCGTTGTGGTCCACTTTTCCCTTGACCGCCCGCTTTGGACCCGCGTATGCGCGACGGCATGCGTACATCGCGCGGCCTCCTGCTGGGATCGCTCGCCCTCCTCGCGCTCGCCTTGGCCGCCCTGCCGGCCGCGGCCGCGAGCTACTCTCGGGCGCTCACGATCCCGAACCCCACGACCCCCGACGCGCAGGACCTCTTCGGGAACGCGGTCGCGGAGCTCGGAGACGACATCCTCGTCGGCGCGCCGCTCGACGACACCATGGCGTCGAACGCCGGCGCGGTCTACCGCTTCGACGGAACGACCGGCGCGCTCCTGCAGACCTACTACGCTCCCACGCCCACGTCGGATGCGTTCTTCGGCGAGTACGTGGTCCCGTTCGGTCCGAACATCCTCGTGGGCGCCTCGCTCGACGACGTGCCGGGACAGGACGATGCCGGCGCCGTCTACCTCCTCGACGGCACGACGGGCGCCCTCATCCGCACGTTCGTGTCCCCGACCCCCGTGCAGTTCGCACGCTTCGGCGCACCGGTCCGCGTGGTCGGCAACAACGTCGCGATCGGCGCGTCGTTCGACAATCCCGCCGGACCGGAGACCGGCGCGGTCTACCTCTTCGACGGCGCGACCGGCGGGTTCCTCCACAAGTTCACCTCGGCCTCGATCAATCCGCTCGGGACGGGATGGGGTCAGTACTCGCTCGCGACCCTCGGCACGAACATCCTCGTCGGCGCGCCCTTCGACAGCGCCGCGGGCGCCTTCACGGGGTCCGTGTTCATGTACGACGCCGAGCCGTCGAGCCTCACGTTCGGCGACGTCGTGCACACGTTCGTGAGCCCGTCGCCCGGCCGGGAGGCTTTCGGCGACGGCATCAACGTCGGCGACGGCAAGATCCTCATCAGCGCCACCAGCAACGACGACGTGGCCGACAATTCGGGCGTGCTCTACGTCTTCGACGATACGACGTGGACCTGGGAGCGCACGATCCCGAACCCGAGCGGGAGTCCCAACGAGTTCTTCGGCAACGTCGCGACCACGCTCGGAACGACGATCGCGGTCGGCGCGGCGACGCACAACGACCCGCCATACGGCTTCTCCGGGGTGGTCTATCGCTTCGACGCCGGCACGGGGGCGCTCCTGCAGACGATCGACAATCCCACGCCGGACGATTCCGATTTCTTCGGCAACGCCCTTGCGACGCGCGGCGACCAGCTCGTCGTCGGAGCGGTCTTCGACGGCGCCGCGGGCTTCCAGTCCGGCACTGTCTACGTCTTCGATCCGTGCGGGAACGGCATCCCGACGGCGAGCGAGCAGTGTGACGACGGCAATGCGACGAGCGGCGACTGCTGCTCGCCGACCTGCCAGTTCGAGACGCCGGGTGCGAGCTGCCCCGACGACGGCAACCAGTGCACGAACGACGTCTGCAACGCGTCCGGCACGTGCACGCACCCGAACAACACGGCCGGCTGCGACGACGGCAATGCCTGCACGACGAACGACGCGTGCTTCGTTGGCACGTGCGTCGGCGGCCCCGCGCCCACCTGCGACCCGTGCGAGGTGTGCGACGCCGCGAACGGGTGCCACCTCCCGGTGGCGCCGGGCTGCCAGCAGGCGCTGGCGGGCAAGGCGACCATCGCCCTCAAGGACGGCGGGGCCGATCCGCGCAAGGACAAGGCGACCTACAAATGGCGGAGCAGCGGGGCCGTCGACCTGATGGACTTCGGCAACCCCGCGACGTCGACCGGATACGTCTTCTGCGTGATCGATCATCCGGGCGGACAGCCGACGCTGCGGCTCTCGTCGCGTGCGCCGGCGGGCGGCACGTGCGGCACGAAGCCGTGCTGGAAGGGCACGCCGGTCGGGTGGACCTACAAGGATGGCGCGCTCGACCCCGACGGCCTCTCGGTCGTGCAGCTGAAGGCTGGCGGCGCCGGGCAGGCGAAGATCGTCGTGAAGGGCAAGGGCGCGAACCTCGGCGTGCCCACGCTCGGGCTGACGGGGCCGGCAATCGTGCGCGTGCTGCGCACCGACGCGCCCGTGTGCTGGGAGGCGACGTACTCGAACGCCATCCGCAACGACGCGGCGCAGTTCAAGGCGAAGAGCAATTAGCTTCCCGACCCGAGATTTCATCTCGGGTCGGGGGGCGAGAGTGGAGCGTTCCGTCACGCGCGGGCGGGGTGTCGCGGCCGGCAAAGCCGGCGCGACAACGCTAGGTACGCGCGGCGTGCCCGTCACTTGACCGTGAGGTCGACGGAGCCGCCTCGCGCCAGCTCGCCGGCCCACGCGACGCCCTCTTCCACTACGTCCACGTCGAGGCGGTATTGCCCGGGCTGGGGCGGGGCGAGTCGCCACGGCGCGCAGGTAGCCGAGGAGGAGGATGCACAGGAGCGGCGAGAGCATGTCGAGGACGAGGGCGTACTGCTGGACCGAGAAGCACACCATCCACACGAGGTAGGCGGCGGCGGCGAACGTCGTGAGGAAGCGCGTCGGGCGCAAGGGGCGGCGCTCCAACGGCGGCAGGCCGCGCCCGGTGGTGTCGCCCACCGGCGGCGTGGTACGACCCCCGCCCCATGGCGGAGTACGGATTCTGGAATCTCGCGACCCGGGACCCGAAGCACCTGGCGCTCGTCACGCCGGACGACGAGCGGATCTCCGCCGGCGAGCTGCTCGGGCGTGCGAACCGGCTCGTGCACGGCCTGCGCGCCCTCGGGCTCGCGAAGGGCGACGTCGTCACGACCGTGCTGCCGAACGGCGCGCCCATGATCGAGCTCTATCTCGCCTGCGCGCAGGCGGGACTCTACCTGGTGCCGATCAACCACCACCTGACGGGCCCCGAGATCGCCTACATCGTGAAGGACTCGGGCGCGAAGGTGTTCGTGGGCGCCGATCGGTTCGGCCCCGCCTGCCGCGCCGCGGTGGACGAGGTCGGCTTCCCCGAGCACGCGCGCTTCACGGTCGGCGCCGTGCCGGGCTTTCGCGCCTACGAGGCGATCGGCGCGGGACAGCCGGACACGCTGCCGCCCGACCGCATCGCCGGCCAGGTGATGAACTATACCTCGGGCACGACCGGGCGGCCGAAGGGCGTGCGCCGGCCGCTGGCGCCGTTCGATCCCGACACGGTCTTCTCGATGTTCGGGATGTTCCTCGGCATGTTCGGCATCCAGCCGAAGGACGACAACGTCCACCTGTGCGGCTCGCCGCTCTACCACACGGCCGTGCTGCTGTTCGCCGGCGGCTCGCTCCATTTCGGGCACACGGTCGTCCTGATGGACAAGTGGACGCCCGAGGGCTCGCTCGCGCTCACGCAGAAGTACCGCGTGACGACGAGCCACATGGTGCCGACGCAGTTCCATCGCCTGCTGGCGCTCCCCGACGAGGCGAAGCGCCGCTACGACGTGTCGTCGCTGCGCCACATGATCCATGCCGCGGCGCCCTGCCCGATCGACGTGAAGCGCGGCATGCTCGCCTGGTGGGGCAACTGCATCTACGAGTACTACGCCGCCAGCGAGGGCGGCGGGACGCTCGTCACGCCGCAGGAGTGGCTGCAGTACCCCGGCACCGTCGGGCGCGCCTGGCCCAGCTCCGAGATCCGCATCTACGACGACGACGGCAACGTCCTCGGCCCGGGGAAGATCGGCACCGTCTACATGGCGCTCGGCACGCAGGAATTCGAGTACCACGGCGACAAGCAGAAGACGGCGGCCAACCGGCGCGACGGGTTCTTCACGGTCGGCGACGTCGGCGAGCTGAACGACGAGGGCTATCTCTTCCTGCGCGATCGCAAGATCGACATGATCATCTCGGGCGGCGCGAACATCTACCCGGCCGAGATCGAGTCGGTGCTGCTGACGCATCCGAAGGTCGGCGACGCCGCCGCCTTCGGCATTCCGCACGAGGACTGGGGCGAGGAGGTGAAGGCGGTCATCGAGCCGGCGGCCGGCGTCACGCCCGGCCCGGCGCTCGCCGCGGAGATCCTGGCGTTCTGCGCCGACAAGCTCGCCAAGTACAAGACGCCGAAGTCGGTCGACTTCGTCGCCGAGATGCCGCGCGACCCCAACGGCAAGCTCTACAAGCGCAAGCTCCGCGATCCCTACTGGGCCGGCCGCGAACGGAAAATCTAGCACGCCGACCCAAGACTACGTCTTG
>Ga0335084_10003902_pt1 | contig 14659 bp, 9 predicted proteins | sample Lox_Sample_44_FD_206721 | JGI IMG/M metagenome (GOLD analysis project Ga0335084, IMG submission 206721) | Soil microbial communities from Loxahatchee National Wildlife Refuge, Florida, United States - Lox_Sample_4.4 | ecosystem: Environmental > Terrestrial > Soil > Wetlands | place: USA: Florida...
GGATCAACGAGTACCAGACCTTCGACCAGGCCCAGCTGAGCATCGCAACCTGGATCGAGGAGTACAATCACGACCGTCCGCATCGCGGACTCCGGGGCAGAACCCCGCACGAATCCCGTGCTCAGTTCCTTGCCCAAACCATCACTTCAAACATGGCCCCTTGTGTCTAGTTTAAGAGGGTGCACTACAGCGACTTCAACGCTACTCTGTCGACCAGCGCTCTCTCTGTTCCAGTCGGAACATCTGGGAGTCTTACCATCAACGTTACGGGGGCAAACGGGTTCACGGACCTTGTGGCACTGTCTTGCGGCGGTGCACCCAACGGAACAACTTGTTCGATCAATCCGAGTTCCGTAACACCTTCCTCTGGTGGCACCTCCACCATCATGACTGTGGCCGTCGCCGTCAAACCGGCATCAGGCAAGTCTCAGTTTCTTCCAACACGTCGTCTCTCGTCGCTCACGTTTCTTGAGGGATCGGGAATGTTCGCGATGCTCCTCCTATTGTCTATTCGTACTCGTAGCAGCGCGCGACGGTTCGGCGCCTCCTTAGTTGCAATAGCCGCGGTCGCGTGCATCGTTTCGTGCGGAGGAGGCGGAGCAGGAGGTGGAGGCGGGGGTGGTGGGGGAGGCGGAGGCGGTGGGGGAGGGGGTAGCACATCATTTAACCTCACCGTTCAGGCAACTGCGGATGGCGTGACAAAAAATGTGGGGACAGTGAAGGTCACAGTGCCGTAAAGGATCGGAGGGTTCATAGTGTTTTGCGCCGCCTCGGACAGGGCACATGTGCGTCTGCCCGCTGCCGATCTTTTTGGAAATAGTGTCCTGTTCCTTGGTCATTTAACATCTGGAAGAGCACTTCACAGCTGCGTTTGCTGACGAACCTGCGGTGATAGAAACGTGATAGTTCCATGCTCATAACAGGGTAAATCGGATAAGAACGCGTCAGAACGTGTTCCTGGGAAGTCGTTGAAAAATGGAATAGAATAGAAACCCTTCACAACGAAAGGGAACTTCCTGTGTGATCTTCAAAACCGGCGGGCGGCAGGCGACCCTGTTGCTGGTGGGTTCGACTCCCACTCGCTTCCGCCAAGATTATGAGCCGCGAAATTCTGGCTGCGCGGGGAGTTGTCCGCATGCTATTGCGGCACGAGTTCGGCTGCTGTCAACTGATCGGCGTTGCGCAGTTCTGGGAATAGCCATGCCCAGACTCCAATCACTAACAGTGTCCCGATCCCGCCTAGAACCACAGCCGGAACCACACCAAACCATTGTGCCGTAAGGCCCGACTCGAATTCTCCCAGTTCATTCGATACGCCGATAAACAACATGTCGACGGCGTTAACCCGGCCACGCATCTCGTCGGGCGTGGCCAACTGCACTAAGGTGGCGCGGATAATTACGCTCACCATATCACTCGAACCGACCAGAAACAGCGCAATCAGAGACACAGTCAGGTTTCGGGAGACTCCGAACAGGATGGTAAACACCCCGAATCCTGCCACACAGATCAGCATCGTGACACCGGCTCGGCGACGAATGGGGTAGTGCGCCACGATGATCGCCATTACCGCAGCACCGACTCCGGGAGCGCTTCTCAATAGCCCGAGACCCCAAGGCCCAGTGTGAAGGATGGTGCTGGCATAAATCGGGAGCAGTGCTACGGCGCCGCCCAGCAGCACGGCAAACATGTCCAGGGAAATTGAACCCAGGATGAGCTTCTTGTCCCAAATGTAGCGGAGCCCTGCAAGCACGGCCCTGGCGCTCACTGGCTCTCGACTGCGGATGGCAGTTCGCGGGTGAATGTTCACTGTCATCGAGATGGCAAAAACACAGCTTGTAATCGCGAATCCGTAAACGAGCTCGGGACCATGAAAAAGCGCGTATACGACTCCACCCAACGCCGGGCCGGCAATCACAGCCAGCTGAAACACACTTGAATTCCACGCTACTGCATTCGCGAAGTGCTCCTCCGGGACCAGTTGCGGCAGCAGAGCGCGGCTGGCGGGAAAGTTGAGTGAACGAATGGTCCCGACCAGCACCAGAACCAGGTAGATCAAATGGACTGAATGTGGCCGTTTCCAACTGATGGCAAGCAGCAGGGCAGAGCAAAGGGCAAATCCGGTGTAGCACCAAGTCAGCAGCTTGCGGCGATCAAACAGGTCGGCGGCATGACCGGCAAATAGAAAAAGGCCGAGTCCCGGCAAGAACTGGGCCAAGCCCACATATCCTAAATCGAGCGGACGACGGGTGATTTCATACACCTGCCATCCCACGGCCACCGATTGCATTTCCAGCGCAAGGACGATGAAGAACCGCGCCAGTTCGTAGTAAACGAAGTTGGGATAGGTGAACGCTACTCGGCCAGCAAGCCGGGGATCCTGGGAAGCGAGCACAGTCTATCTACTTTGCCACAGGGCGCAGCGGGGCGGTACTGCCTGCAGGACTCGGCGGCTGCAGCCGCCGAGAATCAGGCTTTGCCGGCCATACCCTGACGTGGTCGCCACACAGGCGTTTTCAGATTGTTTTGGAGCCCCTTTCGGACGGGTACTTCCGGGATCCCCAGGCGATGTCGCACAGATATCCCTTCGCGTCCGAGCTGCTGCCTTCGGCTACCTAGGCAGTGCAAGCCTGATAGCGCGCCACAACTTCCCGCTCCGCATTGAGCCAGTCTTCGCGCTCGCTACCTGGACTTCCCTTGCGTTCCAGATAAATCTCGTAGGCGCGGACGCGAATCTCCTCCTCGAGGCTGAAAGGCTTCAAATTCTTGCGGACTTCGGAAACAACTCTCATCCCGGTCGGTTCGGCAGAGGCTGCGGTTTTTTTGCCGCGGCTCGTAGTTCCATTTCCAGATGTTTTGCGTGGCATACAGTACTCCTTACAGCCAATCAGGTTCAGTAATGATTTGAATTAGCTATGTACACATCTATTACTAATGTGGTGAGCTAACCGTCGGGAGCGACTGGATTCAATATAGCGCTTCCAGTTGTGGAATTGTGTCGAAGCCAAGAAAAAATCCAGGCCGGTATTCAGAGTGTCACTCGTTTTCGGTGGAGGCCGTTCTCAAATCGCCTGACCAGCACAGAAACCGGATGCCCACGCCCACTGAAAATTGAACCCGCCGAGTTGGCCGGTAACGTCAACCACCTCCCCGACAAAGAACAATCCTGGAACCCTACGGCACTCCAGCGTCTGAGGTGAGAGCTCGCCGGTGTCGACTCCGCCTGCAGTTACCTCGGCTTTGCGGTAGCCTTCCGTCGTTTTTGGAACGATTTCCCAGCGATGAAGTTGGCGTTCGGCTGCCGCGAATGCACGCTCCGATGTGCCAGTCAGAGGATTGATCTCCAGCCAACGATCAGCCAGGCGGCGAGGCAAAATCTCGCGCAGCAGCGACTTCCATTGGATCGCGCCGTGATTTCGTCCGTACCGTTCTGCTTTCAAGTCGCGATTCGGCGCGAGATCGAGGTACACAGGATCGCCTTCTTTCCAGTAAGAAGAAATCTGCAGGATCGCAGGCCCACTCACTCCACAATGGGTGAACAGCATCTTCTCCTGAAAGACCTCCTTCGTCGCGGGCGTAGATGCGATGACTTCCGTAGAAACTCCAGTCAGGTCGCACCAACGCTTCTGGTCTGCTTGATCGAACACGAACGGGACGAGCGCTGGACGCGGCGGCCGGATCGTGAGGCCGAACTGTCGGCCCAGGTCATAGCCGAACGAAGTGGCGCCGATTTTCGGGATAGACAATCCTCCGCAGGCGACAACTAATTTTGGAGCGCGCAATGTCCCGGCATCAGTCTGCACGGCGAAATCGTCTTGCCGTCTTACACTGTGCACCTTGGAGTTGGTTTCGATTTCAACGCCGTTGGTGCGGCATTCACTTTCCAGCAAATAGATGATCTCCTGCGACGAGACATCGCAAAACAGTTGACCAAGTTTCTTCTCGTGATAGCGAATGCGGTGTTTTTCAATCAGGGCAATGAAGTGAGATGGCGAATATCGCGCAAGCGCCGACTTGGCAAAATGTGGGTTGGCTGAAAGAAAATTGTCCGGACTGGTATGCAGGTTGGTGAAGTTGCAACGGCCGCCGCCGGAGATCAGAATCTTCTTGCCGATGCGTTCCGCGCGTTCGAGCACAAGCACGCGGCGGCCGCGCTTGCCAGCTTCAATGGCACACATCAGCCCGGCTGCGCCCGCACCCAAAATGATGGCATCGTACCAGCGGTCCACGCGAGGAAGCTTATCAGGTGCAATGTAGAGCGTAACCGCCGTTCCGGTATCATGCCTGAGAAATTCCTTTTTGTCGCGAGCGGGACAATACCATGCCGGCTGCGTTCTCGATCAAGGTTCGCGGAGTAGTGCAAGGCGTAGGTTTTCGTCCCTTTGTATTCCGTCTCGCGAATCGTCTGCAGCTGAATGGTTGGGTGCTGAATGGCGAGGACGGCGTCGAAATTCACATTGAAGGTGCGGAACCGGCTTTGCAAGGGTTCCTCAGGTCGCTGCAAGAGCAGGCTCCGCCTGCCGCTCGGATCGCTGAAGTCAACGTCGAGTCCGCCCCGGTCCTTGGATTGCGCGAATTCTTCATCAAGCAGAGCGAGCGCAGCGACCGTCCAACCGTGCGCATTTCACCGGACTTGCCAGTGTGCCAGGATTGCCTTCGAGAGTTGACCGATGCCGGAGATCGGCGTTACCAGTATCCCTACATCAACTGCACGAACTGTGGCCCGCGCTACACCGTGATTCTGGCCCTGCCTTACGACCGGCCAAACACAACGATGAAAGACTGGCCCTTCGACGACTACTGCGACCAGGAGTACCACGATCCTGCGAACCGTCGCTTTCATGCGCAGCCCGTCGCGTGTCCAGTGTGCGGTCCTCATTATTACCTGAGCCAGGGCGCGGAAAAACCTCGCGCAACCGGTCTAGTCATCCGGCGAAGTGCCGAACTCTTGCAAGAAGGCAAAATCATCGCAGTAAAGGGCCTCGGAGGCTATCACCTCGCCTGCGACGCTCGCAATGCCGTGGCCGTCGGCGCCATGCGCGAACGCAAGTTCCGCAAAGAAAAACCTTTCGCGGTCATGGTCAAAGACGTGGCGGCAGCTCGCGAGTTGGTGGAATTGAATGCTGAGGCAGAACAACTTCTGACTTCGACTGCCCGGCCCATCGTCCTTGCGCCGGCAAAGCTCGACCTTCCCGGAGTTGCTCCCGACAATCGGGAACTCGGCGTCATGTTGTCCTACACGCCCCTGCAGCACCTCCTGTTTGCCGCAGGCGCGCCAGATGTGCTGGTGATGACCAGCGCGAATCGCTCGAGCGAGCCGATTGCGTACGAAGACGCCGACGCGCTCGACCGTCTCTCTGGAATCGCCGATGCATTTCTGATCGGCGAGCGACCAATTGCGCGCCGGGTAGATGATTCGGTAGCTCGCGCCGGCGCCTTCGGTCCGGTGATTCTGCGGCGTTCTCGCGGCTACGCGCCCGGCGCGGTCGCCAAGTTGCCGACGGACCGGACCATCCTTGCGCTCGGCGCCGATCTGAAGAACACGATCACGCTCGTAGTCGCTGGGCAGGCCTTTGTCAGCCAGCACATTGGAGATCTCGATCACTACGAGGCATTCCGCGCTTTTCAGGAGACCATTCGCGACTTGACGGCCATGTACGAGGTCCGATTGGAAGACGCTCTAGTGGTTCACGACGCCCATCCCGGGTACCGATCCACCGTGCATGCGTCGGGCCTTCCGTCCGAGCGGTTGGCGGCACAGCATCATCGCGCGCACGTGGCCTCGGTACTTGCCGAGCGCGGAGCATGGAAGAAGCGTGTTCTCGGGGTAAGCTTCGATGGTACTGGCTACGGAGACGACGGCGCGATCTGGGGTGGCGAATTCTTTGCCGGGAGCCTACCCAATGGTTTTGAGAGAGTCGGACACTTGCGATCTGCCGCGCTTCCGGGAGGTGATGCCGCCGCGCAACATCCGGTGCAGGCCGCGGCAGGTTTTCTTGTGCAAGTTGCAGGCTTGCCTGACCTGAACGCGGCTCCCTTCCTTTTTCCAGCGCGATATCAGTCCGCGTTGCAGTTGATCGAGAAGAACGTCCGAACTTTTCCAACGACTTCGATAGGCAGACTCTTCGATTCCGCCGCTGCCCTTCTTGGCTTCATTCGCGAGATCACCTTCGAAGGTCAAGCTGCGATGTGGCTGGAACAGTTGGCGCGTGCCGCTCCACAGACGGAACCGTACCGGTTTCCGTTCGAAAATGGAGAACTGGATTTCCGGCCGCTGCTCTCTGTCGTTGCGCGGGATCGTGTCCAGGGCCGCAACCCTGCCGAAATCGCGCGCGCATTCCAGGGTGGCATCGCGCAAGGACTGTCTGAAGCGAGCCACGCATTAGCCCGCGCTTCGAACCTCGACACTGTTGTTCTTTCCGGAGGCGTTTTCCAGAACGGGCTACTATTGGAAGACGTGAAACCTCTGCTCGAAAAATCCGGCCTGGTGGTGTGGACGAATCAATCTGTCCCACCCAATGATGGCGGCATCAGCCTCGGACAGGCTGCGCTGGCAGCGTTTCACGCACGACAAGCTTGAAGGCCAAACCGGTTCGGTTGCTCCCGCAGTTTCTTCGGGCCTACAATAACAGATTCTTGTTCGCGAGGTCCTATGCGCTTTTCCCTGCTCTTGTCTGCTGCCTCCCTAACTCTGTGCTGTTTCGGCATTGCTCAAACCGCTGCGACCGCAAAAACCGGCACTGACTCCGCCCGGCGCTTTAGCATCGACAACATCGACAAAAGCGTCGATCCCTGCACGGATTTCTATCAGTACGCCTGCGGCAACTGGATCAAGAAAGCGGAAATACCTCCCGACCAATCGCAGTGGGTGAGTTTCGTCGAACTGCGCGAGCGCAATCAGGCCACCATGCGCGACATTCTCGAGAAGGCTGCGGTGGTTGCGCCAGGTCGCGAAGCGATCTCGCAGAAGATCGGCGATTTCTACAGCTCCTGCATGGACGAGAAAACTGCCGATGCCAAAGGGGCTGAGCCTCTTAAGGCGGACCTCGATCGCATCGCCGTCGCGCGGGACAAGTCCGCTCTCATTGACGAAATCGCCCGCTTGCATCTCTCGGGTTCGCGGCCGTTGTTTGCGTTCTACTCCAACTCCGACCTGCATAACGCCGACCAGGTGATCGCCTATCTCGATCAGGGCGGACTCACTCTGCCCGATCGCAACTTCTACATTAAAGACGACCCCAAGATGGTGGAAATGCGCCAGCATCTGGTCGAGTATGCGACACAGCTCTTCATGCTTGCGGGCAGAACTCCGGAGCAAGCGGCCGGTTCTGCGCAAACCGTTCTCCGTATCGAATCCGCGCTCGCAAAGGCCTCGATGGACCGCGCCCTGCGCCGCGATCCGAAGAACCGCGACCACAAGATGGGGCGCGATCAGGCGGTTGCGCTAGCGCCGACTTTCAGCTTGTCGCGGTACTTCGCTGCTGTCGGTGCGCCTGGTTTTACTGAGTTGAACGTCGTTAATCCCGACTTCTTCAAAGACGTCAACGCGCTCCTCGATTCCGAATCTCTCGACTCGTTGAAGACGTATACAACATGGCATTTGCTCAACTCTGCTGCGCCCTGGCTCTCCCAACCATGGGTCGACGCAAATTTCAAAATGCGGCAGTACCTCAGCGGTCAGGCACAGAACCAGGAGCGATGGAAGCGTTGTGTCGACCTTACGGATCGTTCCCTCGGCGAAGCCTTGGGGCAGAAGTATGTCGAAGTAGCCTTTGGCGCCGACAGCAAGCAGCGCATGCTGAAGATGGTCGACGCTCTCGAGAAATCGCTCGATAGCGACATTGCAGCTCTCCCTTGGATGTCCGACGACACCAAGAAACAGGCGAAGATCAAGCTCCAGGCGATTCGAAACAAGATCGGCTATCCCGCGGTATGGCGTGACTACAGTTCACTCTCAGTGGATCGCGGAGACCTGCTGGGGAACTTCTTTCGCGCCAACCAGTTTGAATCGCATCGCCAGATTGCGAAGATCGGCAAACCACTCGACCGAAAAGAATGGGGAATGACGCCGCCCACGGTGAATGCCTACTACAACCCGTCCTACAACGAAATCGTCTTCCCGGCCGGCATCCTGCAGCCACCGTTCTTCGACAAGACCATGGATGACGCCATCAACATGGGGGGCATTGGCATCGTCATCGGCCACGAACTCACTCACGGCTTCGACGATCAGGGACGCAAATTCGATCCGGATGGCAACCTGCGCGACTGGTGGACGGAACAGGACGGCAAAGAATTTGAAAAACGCGTTACCTGCATTGCTGACGAATACAGCAGCTTCATCGCAGTCGACGACCTGAAACTCAATGGCCGGCTCACCCTCGGCGAAAATACTGCCGACAATGGCGGCGCGCGCGTTGCGCTCATGGCATTGCGCGAATTGATCGCTCAGGACAAATCGGGCAAGGCAGGTCAAAAGATCGACGGCTACACGCCGGAGCAGCGCTTCTTCTTAGGATTTGGCCGCGTGTGGTGTGAGAAGCAGCGTCCCGAACTCGAACGCACGCTGGTCAACACCGACTCACACTCTCCCGGGCGCTACCGCGTCAACGGGGTAATACAAAACATGCCGGAGTTTCAGCAGGCCTTTGGCTGCAAGACCGGGCAGGCAATGGTGCGCGAGAATGCGTGCCGCGTGTGGTGAGAAGGCGCAGCATGTTGTCAGCACGCTGCGCCTCGACCAGGGACAGAGCTACTTCAGGTTGACGGTCTTCTTCAACGGCAAGTCCTGCGACGAGCCGCCCACTAGAATTGTGTAATCACCCGGCTCTATCTGCCAGGAGTTCTTGTCGACATTGAATATGGAGAGATACAGCGGCTCAACGTCTACGCTGACCGTCTTGCTCTCACCCGGATTCAGCGCAACTTTGCTCCAGCCAACCAGGCGCTTGGGAGGCTCGCCTGCGCTTGCGGGCAAGGCCGCGTAGACCTGAGCAATCTCGGATCCCGCGCGACTGCCAGTATTGGCGACCGTGAAACTCACGCGAACGCCCTTTCCAGCCAGCGCCGCCTGGACGTCGGAGTAGGAGTACTTCGTATAAGACAAGCCGTAGCCGAAAGGAAACAGAACCGGTTTCTTTTCTGCGTCGTACCACTTGTACCCGACCTTCAGACCTTCGTCGTAGGAAATCTGAAATGCCGGCAATCCGGCCGCAATTCGCTTCCACGCCTCGCGATCGCCGCGTTTCGTTGTCGATTCCGGCGGCGGCTTGACGATCGAAGGATGGGGCAGATCGGACTCGCTCCTAGGGAATGTGATAGGTAGCTTCGCACTCGGATTGACATCCCCGAAAAGCACATTAGCGACCGCCTCGGCGCCGCGGATGCCGGGATACCACGCTTCAAGAATGGCGGGAACCTGATCCACCCATGGCATCGTGACGGGGCCGCCGTTTTCAAGAACCACGACAGTCCGCGGGTTCGCTGCTGCCACCTTCGCAATCAGGTCGTCCTGATGTTCGGGAAGACTGAGGCTGTCGAGGTCCATGCCTTCGCTCTCCCACTGCTGGGCGAACACGATGGCCACGTCGGCCGTTTTAGCCAAAGCGGCAGCGGCAGAAAGATCCGTACCAGGATCGAACTGCACGTTCGCGCCCGCAAGCTTAGCGCGGATGGATTTCAGCGGCGAAGTGGGGAACCAGATGTGCTGTTCCCACCGTGGCTGACTCTTCGGCCCTGGCACGGCATTTCCGCCCGGCGCGTCCACTTGCGCCGACCCCGCACCCGAGAGCATCCCGACATCGGAGTGTGCGCCAATCACGGCCAGCGTCTTGATTTTCGAAGCGTCGAGCGGCAGCAACGACTGCTGGTTCTTCAGCAGCACAATGCTCTGTTCCGCGATCTTCTGCGCGATCTCGAAACCGCGAATCACATCGACCACGCTCTTCTCCGGAGGATCGTCGATGACGCCAGAGGCAAACATCGCCCGCAAAATCCGGCGCACATGGTCTTCGACTTCCGCCATCGGAACCTGACCCGATTCCACCGCCTTCTTCAGAGCCTCGCCAAAAAAGATTTCTCCGGGTTCCTCATGATCAAGACCGGCCGCCGACGCTTTCGCGGTGCTGTGCGTCGCCTGCCAATCGGAGATAACGAATCCCTTGTAGCCCCAGTCCCTCTTCAGCACGTCGGTAAGCAGGTACGAGTTCTCGCACGCATAGTCGCCGTACAGACGGTTGTAGGAGCACATCACAGCAGCCGCATCGGACTCGCGTAGCCCAATCTCAAATGCGAGCAGATCGCTTTCACGCGCCGCCCGCTTGTCGATGCTCACGTTCACGGCGTTGCGCCCGCTCTCCTGGTCGTTCAGGACATAGTGTTTGATGTCGCCGAGCACGTGTTGAGCCTGTGTGCCTTTGATCAGCGATCCGACCATCAGTCCGGCGAGAATGGGATCTTCGCCCATGTACTCGAAGGTTCGTCCATTGCGCGGCTCGCGCGTCAGGTTCACTCCTCCGCCCAGAGACATGTTGTAGCCCTGCGCCCGCAGTTCACGTCCAATGAGCGCTCCGTATTCATACGCGGCATCACGATCCCAGCTCGCGGCTGCGCCCAGGTTGCTCGGCAAGGCAGTCGAGTAACGGCCATTCCGTCCGCTGCTGCGTACACCATAAGCCGCATCTGACATCTGAATATCCGGAATACCAAGCCGCGGAACGCCAACGGCATAGCCCGCGCCACCATTCGATCCCGCACTCTGCGAACTCATGGGACCCAACTCAGGATGACCGGTCCCGTGCAGAATCGTAATCTTTTCGTCGAGGGTCATCTCCTTCAGCACAAGGCCAGCTCGCTCGTCGGGAGAAAGGCCGGTGTTCATCCAGGGACGCGGCGCACCCTCGGAACTGGATTGCGCGAGGATCGGTAAAACAGCGCTAAGAATTGCGATGATGAGTGCCAAGATTGTTCGGCGTATCGGTGCGTGGGGGTTCATGACTTTCCTTTGCTTAGGGCATTGTGCAAACGGGTCAATATTACGCGCCTTGCGCGGAAATATTCCAACCGAAGGGAGGAGGGGGTGCAGGGGACAATCGCCGCGAAGTGAACCAAGCCGGAACTTGATTCCGGATTCCACTCTTGCACCGCTCTCTCTGGAAGGGCACGTCCTCGTGGAGATGTTCCTTCCCAAAAAGCAGCGCTTGGCGCTGCTGGGCGCTTTCGGTACTGGGTCTACTTCGATTCCTTAATGATCGCGTCCGCAGCGTTGCCGGCCACGACCCAGCTTGCCGAGCCGGCCACGACGGCTTCATCCTCAAACCACAGGAATCCGAAGTCGTCGATGCACTCCGGGAAATCGGGTTTGATGATGATGTATCCCGGAATCACCGCACCCGGGATGTAAGCATGGTCGGCGCGATTGTTGCTGTACGTTTGCGTCTTCGAGACCGTACCGACTCCAGCTACATATGAAGTGCTAGATACCGGGTGCGTGCCGAGAATGTAATTGACGGCTCGGAGTGTGTATTCGGGGCTCACGAGATCCGGAAACATCTTGTGCAGGAAATACATTCGGATGCCCATCTCCACCACGGCGCCCGATCCGCCCCAAGTGCCGAGGCTCGGGGGCACGCCGAACGGTGTGGCATCCAACCGCTTGTCCAAACCGGCCATGTATATCTTCACCGCATCGCGCATTTGATCTTTCGCGCTCGTGTCCAGATAAGGCAAGGCCCGGACTGCTGTCCAACCATGGAACTCCATCTGCTGCGAGGTGATCATCTGAGGGAACAATTCCTTCAGACGGGACTTGTACGGCTCGGCACCGTTCGTGGCGATGGTCAATTCCAAAGCTGCAGCCCAGTCCAGTCCGACGCCAAATCCACGACGGCCGAAGGCGCCCGGCGCAGATGTTTGTGGGCTGGCGGTGCCAGAACTTGTCGGAGCGCCCGAACTGCCTGCTGGGTTATGACCGCCTTGGGCGGCCGAGACCACACCCTGAGACGCAGCCAGCACACCACCTTCGGGAGCCCCTGCCGGGGCCTCTGCGTTCAGGCGGAGGTCGGTCGGATATTGCGTTGGGTGAGCCTTCGCGTCGTTCCATGCTTTGATCGCGGTCTCGAGGCAATCTTTCGCTAATGCGTCGTCCCAGCCTTTCAGCGTATCCGCGGCTGCAGCCAGCGCCGCAATGGCATTCCACTGGAAATACGGATTGTTAGTGGTGAAGATCCAGCGATCATCCGGCCTGCCGGAATAGTCGCCCTTCGTTTCATTCGGACCGAGCTTCGGGTCGTAAATGCGGCCGTCCGTTTTCGACGCTCCGTCCCCGAGGTGTGTGTATTGGCGCAGATCTGGCTCGTGAGTGCCGCGAATGGCGTGGCCGATGTTGTGAAACTGCGCCAGAATGAGCAGTGCGCCGTGCTTGACTTGCTGCACCGTATCGGGCACGCCATCGGGACGGTGCATCTCAACCTCCCGAGCGGCTTCATCCACCGTAAGCTCGTCGTACGTAAGATTGAATTCGCGATACGCCAGAGCGAGGCTCTGAATCACGTTCAGCTGCGCAGGCTCCTCGAGATCAAAATCGCCGGCATCGTACCAGCCGCCCACGTTCATCCCGGGGATGTGATCGCCGCCTTTGTACTTCCCGTCCGTTGCTGTGACCTGGTTCCAGCCGTCGAATTGCTCCCCAACTACGGGCGCCATGCGGCCATCATCCAGGTGCGAGGCGCCATGCCACACGCGGTAGCCTTCACGAACGGCAACGTGATCCATCTGCACCGCGAGGTGATGGTCGAGGCTGTCTTGCCAGATGTTAGCGTAAGCATCCTTTGTAATGGGAAAGGGCGCCGTACGCTGGTTTCCATACTCGACAACATAGAGGCCGGGGTCCTGCACCGGAGTGAAGTCGAATTTCGAATAGACATAGCGCAGCCAGGGTGTAGAAGGCGTGATCGGGCCCTCGAACACCTGCTTGTAAGATCCGTCTTCCATCAGGCGCAGCACTCTCGCCGTCTTCGGGGCGTTGTACTTCGAGTCGAGTTCGAGCACCGCCACCTTTGAGAAGCCCGGCGCATAACCAACCTGGCTGTGCGCGATCATCGGCGAGCGGGTCCAGTTCGGAATCACGTCCGGCCTGATGTGCCAGACGATGGCGCCGGTGGTCTTGCCCGCCGGGATCAGCGAACGCAACACGAACCAGCCGTTCTGCGCGCGGTCGCGTCCATCGAACAGCATGAGATTGGCCGTATCCGATACTACATTTACTCGGGCCAGCGAATCGTCGACACCCAGGGTGATGCTTTTGCCTTCGGCAAACGGCAGCGGCTGCGTGTATCCCTTGGCCTTATCCCATTCTTCCAGGTAGTAGGCCTTTTTTGGTTCATCAGGCAGAGGCAAAACCTTCGTCATCGGATCGTTAGGCGTACGCGGGAAGATGCCGGCTTTGGTTCCGTCCACCAGATACGCCTTGCCCATGTAGATCGAGGGCAGGAACTCTAGATTGAAGCCCGCCCGCCCCGCCAGTTTTTGCGGTAGCGGCCTGTCGAGATTGATGCTGACTTCCACGCCGCCTGGTTCCGCTGCCACTTCCAGTGTGTAACTGAAGTCGAACGTCGGGAAACCGAGGTCGGCGGTGAGCCGGCTGTTCGCCTTGTCGGCATGGCGACCTTTGAGCGTAGCCACCAGGTCCCACTGCTCCGGTGTTGGCATCAGGCGCACATCGCCGTTCGTGGCGATGCGCTGGCCGTGGAGAATCATCTCCATGGCCGTGTTCTTTTGGTCGACAAAAACGGGATGGTACGTGCTGTCGTAGAGAAAAACGCTGAAACCTTGAGTATCGAGATAATTCCTGTCGGTTACCTTCATGGCAAAATCGGCGCCGGACAGGCCTGGGCCCCAGGTCAGGGCCAAAAGGAGACAAACTCCGATTCGCGTGAACATAGATTGGGATTGATACTGCTCCTTTGCCCCAACATGATATGACATGCACACCGTCACTGCTGCGCGGCGATGACGCGCATGTCACTCGGGCTGGAATCTCGGCCCAATCGGCCAACCAGACTCCAAGGCCGTCATCTCCGCGCAGCGTATGGGCGCTGGCTTGGATGAGACAGCGGACCGCAGCGAGTCAAATTCCAACAGACGTCTATTTCTTGACCTTCGAGGCAGCAAACTTCCAGGCCTTAACCCGTACTTGCCATCGGCATCTGACAATTGTCCAGGAGTGAATGTAGCAAAGACGAGATTTGCAGTGCCTAACACGTTGACCGCGGCCTCAAAATAATAGACCTTTCCTGCTTCGGCCGTAAGCGTTGCCAACTGAGTGAACTGCTTCTTCGCTCTGCCGACACCGAGCGCGAGGTCAAGGCGTTCAACGAAAAGACTTTGGATGCGACAAAGTACAAACTGGCTTCGTGGGCGACCGCGAAAATCGAAGAGCATCGCCGCGAGGTTGTCGAAGCCGAGAACAACCATAGAACCATAGAACAGTCATAGGGGGGCGGCTACGCTGGCGAAAGGGAAGCCGATCAACTAGACTGAAAAAACAAGCACTTCCACGAAGTGCCGGGATGGCGGAACTGGCAGACGCAGCGGACTCAAAATCCGCCGGTACTTGGTACCTTGGGGGTTCGACTCCCCCTCCCGGCACCAGCACAAAATT
>Ga0335084_10003904_pt1 | contig 14658 bp, 12 predicted proteins | sample Lox_Sample_44_FD_206721 | JGI IMG/M metagenome (GOLD analysis project Ga0335084, IMG submission 206721) | Soil microbial communities from Loxahatchee National Wildlife Refuge, Florida, United States - Lox_Sample_4.4 | ecosystem: Environmental > Terrestrial > Soil > Wetlands | place: USA...
CTTACCCCGCCAACTAGCTAATCAGACATCGGCCGCTCCAATAGCGCGAGGCCTTGCGGTCCCCCGCTTTCACCCGTAGGTCGTATGCGGTATTAGCCAGTCTTTCGACTGGTTATCCCCCACTACTGGGCACGTTCCGATGCATTACTCACCCGTTCGCCACTCGCCACCAGGGTTGCCCCCGTGCTGCCGTTCGACTTGCATGTGTAAGGCATGCCGCCAGCGTTCAATCTGAGCCAGGATCAAACTCTTCAGTTCGATTCTGTTTGCGCAATCGTGCTTGGCACGATTGATGACTCACTCGCTGGAATCGAGGTATCTGATGTTTCCATCATTCCCTCTTCCATTGCGTGAGCACTGATGATTTGAGTTCAGCCAGCGCGGTCGGGAGCGTTCTCGGCGTGAGACCTTGAACGACCTTCCGTGCCGGTTGCGCCTTCACCAAGCGCCCACACTTATCGGCTGTTTCGTTGTTAAAGAGCGTGCTGGCGGCTTGAAATCGTCGGCAAAGTTGTTGCGACGCAACCGCAGCAGCGAAGAAGCGGAATTATGGAGGCCCGCCCAAAACGTGTCAAGCCGACTCGTGGCCGCGACGCTGGGCAGCGCCTGAAATCGCGACCCCGGGGCCGATCGAGGCCGCTGCAAGTAGCTGTCCCGCCGGGAAAACCGTAGCGCCACGGGCGCTCGACTCACAGATCTGACGCGGCTAGGGGGCGGCCTCTAGCCCATGGCTTGAATTCGAGCGGTCAGCTGTGCTGAAACCGCGGCGGCCGCTTCTCGACGAATGCAGCCATCCCTTCCTTCTGGTCGCCGGTCGCGAATAGCGAATGGAACAGGCGTCGCTCGAACAGCATCCCTTCGTTCAGCGGCGCTTCATAGGCGCGGTTCACGGCCTCCTTGGCCATCATCACCGCGGGCAGCGAGTGGCCGGCGATGGTCGAAGCGGCAGCCAGTGCCTCGTCGAGAAGCGCCGGGGCCGGCACGACCCGCGACACGAGCCCGGCGCGCTCGGCCTCGGCCGCGTCCATCATCCGTGCCGTCAGGACCAGGTCCATCGCCTTGGCCTTGCCTACCGCCCGCGGCAGCCGTTGCGTGCCCCCGGCGCCGGGAATGATGCCGAGCTTGATCTCCGGCTGTCCGAACTTCGCCGTGTCGGCGGCGATGATGAAGTCGCACATCATCGCAAGTTCGCAGCCGCCGCCCAGCGCATAACCTGCCACGGCTGCGATGACGGGCTTGCGCACACGGCGCAGGGTTTCCCAGTTGCGGGAGATGTAGTCGGACTTGAACACGTCCATGTAGGACCAGTCCCTCATCGCCCCGATGTCTGCGCCCGCCGCAAAGGCCTTTTCGCTGCCGGTGACGACGATCGCGCCGATGCCATCGTCGGCATCGAAGGCGAGGAGCGCCGCCCCCAGTTCGTCCATCAAGGTGTCGTTGAGCGCGTTCAGCGCCTTTGGCCGGCTGAGCGTGATCAGGCCGACGCGCCCGCGACTTTCGACCAGGATGTTCTGGAATTCCATGCGCACCTCCCCGCGTTTGCGGCCCAGTTTAACGGGCGGCGGAGGCGCTCCCGCGATCTACACGGCCGGACTGATCGGCGATTCGCGTGCCAGGTAGTCGAGGATCGTGTCGGCGGAGATCGCGCGGGAGTAGAAGAAGCCCTGCGCGAACTCGCAGCCGATTTCACGCATGTAGTCGACCTGGTCCTGCGACTCGACACCCTCCGCGACGACCTTGAGGCGGAAGTGCCGCGCGACAGCGAGCATCGCGTGCACGATCGCGCGGCTGTCGGCATCGGCCGGGATGCCTTCGATGAACGACTGGTCGATCTTGAGCGCGTGGATCGGCATCCGCTTAAGGTAGCCGAGCATCGAATAACCGGTGCCGAAGTCGTCGAGCACGAGGCCGACGCCGAGCGATGCCAGCTCCGCGAGCACATCGTTGTTGATCTCGCTTTCCTTCACCAGCGTGCGCTCGGTGATCTCCAGCACGATGAGGCGCGGCTCGATGTCGTGGCGGACGAGCGCGCTGCGCACCAGGATCGGCAGTGCGGTGGAGCCCATCTCACGGCCCGCCACGTTGATCGCGACCGGTACATCGAACTCCGGCCGGACCTCGCGCCAGCGGTTGATCTGGCCGCAGACCTCGTTAAGCACCCAACGCGTGATGCGTTCGGACAACCCGCTGACCTCGGCCACGCCGATGAAGCGGTCGGGCGTCAGCATCCCAAGCACCGGGTGGTTCCAGCGGATCAGCGCTTCGAGGCCGACGACGCGCCCGCTCGACATCTCGATCTGCGGCTGGTATTCGCAGATGAACTGCGGCTTCTCGCTCTGCACCGCCTTGACGAGCTCGATACCGAGCTGCACCTCGCGCGCCGCGCGCTCGTAGCGGATCGGATTGAAGAAGCTGAACTGGTTGCGACCGTCGCGCTTGGCCTGGTACATGGCCGCGTCGGCGTTCTTCAGCAGCGTGCTCATGTCGCGCCCGTGTTCCGGGAACAGGGCGACGCCGATCGAAGCCGACACCTGCGTGTCGATGTTCGGGACGAGGTCGGTGCGATGGAGTGCCTGCGCGATGCGGGCGGCCAGCAATGCGACCTCCTGTCGATGGACGAACTCGCTGATCAGGACGACGAACTCGTCGCCGCCGAGCCGCGCCACTGTACCGTCCTCGCCGACCGTCTCGCGCAGCACCTCGGAAGCCGACTTGATCAACGCATCGCCAACGAGGTGCCCGAGCGTGTCGTTGACGTCCTTAAAGCGATCGAGGTCGATCAGCATCGCCGCCATGCGGCGCTTGCGGTTCGACGCCGTCATGATCATGTCGCGCATCGTCTCGCGCAGCAGGTTGCGGTTGGGCAATCCGGTCAGCGCGTCGTACCACGCGAGGTGCTCAATGCGCGACTCCGCCTCCTGGCGCTGCGCCGCCTCCATCGACAGCGCCAGCATCAGCCCGGTCGTGTTGGCGAAGCCGACGTCGTCCTCGTCCCAGTAGCGCGTTTCGCGATGCTGCAGGCACAGCACGCCGGCGACCGTGCCCTCTACCAGCACCGGCACGTCGAGCAGGGCGCGCACGCCGCCCCAGTCCGGGTCGCCCGCGAACATGATCGTGAGCCGCGAGGTGCGCGTGTCGTTGACCACAACCGGCTGCCGGTTCATCAGTTGCGCGAAGTAGGCAGCGAAGCGCGTCGCGGGGAACTCGCGACCCACCCAGTCGCGCATGAACCGGTCCACCGTGCGGTCGAACAGAGCCTCACAGCGCAGCACGTCGGGACCATGCGAAAGCCGCCAGAAGCTCGCCGAAGAGACATCCAACACCTCGGCGGTCGAGCGCAGCACCGTCGCGAGCGTCTGAGTGAAATCCGACTTCGGCTGGATCGCGAGTTCGAGCAGCCGCTCGCGAAAGCGCAGCCGTCGCGCCTGTGCCCGCTCGGCCGGCCCGAGATCCCGCGCCGTCAGCACGAGTCCGCGCACGGCCGGGTCATCGAGGCGATTTGCAAGCACGCAGGACAGGTTGCGGCCGTTGCCGGCCAGCGCGGCGCGCGTACGCAGGTGCAGCGACATGGCCTGGCGGTCGCCGGGCGGCTCGCGCAGCAGCCGGTCGACGGCGCGGCGGAACTCGATGCGCGATGGCTGATCGAGGATGAACTCGAACGGCGACCCCATCACGTCGCCCTCGTGCTCCCCAGTGATCGGCTCCAGTGCTGCGCTGGCGAAGATCACGCGCCGGTCTGCGTTCAGCACGATCGTGAGTTCGCTCTGGTGCTGCGCCAGCGACCTCGCACGCGCCTCGGCCGCTCGCATCCGACGCCCCGCGGCGCGCTCGGCCGACGTGTCGATCACCGAGATCGACGCGAAATCGTCCTGATCGAAGCGGAACAGGCGTACGACAAACCGGGCGCTGAGCCGGCTGCCGCTGCGCAACGGCAGTTTGGCCTCGAACTCGCAGCGGCCCTCAGTCGCGAGCTGCGCCCACAAACGCTGCCAGCGGCGTGAGAACGCCCGATGACTGAGGAATCCGAGCAGCTCCGCCACGCTGCGCCCCACCACGGATTCGCCGCCGATCAGCGCCGTCGCCTCGCCGTTGATCGCGAGGATCTGCCCGCTGTGGTTGACGGCGAGGACCGGCACGCCTGCCGTGTCGAAGCTCGCCTGCTTGAGTGAGCGTTCGACGGCTGATTGCCGGAGCGGAATGACGGTCGAGCTCAGCGTGCCCTCGTGCGAAACGCCCGATTTCGCGGGCGAAGCCACTGTCGATTTTGCCATGTGAAGCACCCTTCGGGCGGGGTCGATTCGCCCGAAATGAGGCACAAGGCACCCCGCTTTGGCTCTCTCACATCCCTTGTCGCGACAGGGCTCAAACGCCGCACGTCGAGTCCCGCGTCAAACGCTCCGCCGTCGCGGCGCCGTTGACGATGCAGTCGCCGATCGACACGCCGCCACGATAGTTGCCACAGAAAAGCAGCCCTGCTTGTGCACGTTCTGTGTTCTCCAGCACCGCCACGCGTTCGCGATGCCCAAACGTGTACTGAGGTATCGCGTGTGGCCAGCGCTGGATCTCCTGAAATAGCGGCGCGCCGGAGCCCAGCAGGCGTGCAAGCTCGTCCTTCACGAGCGCCGCAAGATCGGCATCGGCCCGGTCCACGCAAGTCGGGTTGCGGCGACCGCCGACGAACGATGTCAGCAGCACGCGGTCCGCCGGCGCACGACCCTCGAACATCGTCGAGGAGAACAGCGTCCCGAGGACCGCGGAGCCTTCGCTCGACGGTGCCAAGAAGCCGAATCCGTCGAGCGGATGTCGCACCTCGGACCGCCGATAGGCGACGGCAACCACTGCGATCGGTGCATATGGAATCGCTGCCAGCGCGGATGCCGCATCGGACGCAAGCCGCTCGACCAAGGGCGCGGCGAGGTGTGCCGGCAGCGCCAGAACCACGGCGCGCGCACGGCGCTGCTGCGGAGCCGACCCTGCAGTCTCGACTGCGAACCCGTCGCCTTCGCGCACGACGCGCACGGCCCGCACTCCACACTCGAGGCCGGGCAGCCTTTGAGCCAACGCATCGGTCAGCGTCCGCATGCCACCCCGAAACGAAAAGCTCTTCATGCGGCCCGGACGCCGGTCGCGGGGCTCGCGCAGGCGTGCAATCGCACCGCGGGTGAGACTGCCGTGGCGCTGCTCAAGGACATACAGGCGGGGAAACGTCGCCGCCACCGAGAGTTCGGCCGGGTCGCCCGCGTAGATGCCGGAGACAAACGGCTCGACCACGGCGTCGAGCAGCTCCGGTCCGAGCCGCCGCGCCACGAACTGCGACACCGATTCTTCGGGCACCGCAGTCGCCGCGGGCACAAACGGTTCCGCCAGCAGACGCAGCTTGCCGCGCAGGGTGAACAGCGGGCTCGTGATGAAGCTGCCCGCCGAATGGGGCAAAGCAACCAGCTGACCGCCCCGCACCACATAGCGGCGCCGCGCCGCTGGCTGGGCGTCGATGCGCTGATCGCGAATGCCAAGGTCCTCCAGCAAATCACCGATCGCGGGCGAGGAGTCGAGTGCGCTGTTGGGCCCCAGTTCGAACAGGCACTGATCGCGCATCCGGGTACTGATGACCCCGCCGGCGCGATCCGCCGCCTCGAGCACGGCCACTCGGCGACCGGAACGCTGCAGCCGATAGGCAGCGACGAGACCGGTGAGTCCTGCACCGACGACGATGACATCCACTGACACGGGCTTCCTTTCCTCCTGGACGCGGCGGCGGCAGGCCGCGCGGGCCCGGCCTATGATCCGCGAACCGTCTCACGCCCCGGCGAGCAGATCATGAACCGAGCGATCGTACTGTCGAAGCCGAATGATCAGTTCCACGCCGAAATTCGCAATGTCGACGACGCCGAGCTCGAAGCTGCGACGCCGGGAGATGACGTCGCCATCGACGTCGCCTATTCGACGATCAACTACAAGGATGGGCTCGCGCTGACCAACACCTCGCCGGTGGTGCGCAAATGGCCGATGGTCGCCGGCATCGACGCGGCCGGCACTGTTCGAACCAGCAGTCACGCTCGCTGGCGCCCGGGCGACAGCGTCGTGCTCAACGGCTGGGGCCTGGGCGAAACCCACTGGGGCGGGCTGTGCCAGCGGATGCGCGCCAAAGGCGACTGGCTGGTCCGCATCCCGGCGCCGCTGCACACGCGCGAAGCGATGATGCTCGGCACCGCCGGCTACACGGCCGCGCTCGCCGTGCTGGCACTGCAGGCCCATGGCGTAACGCCGGGCTCCGGTGAGATTCTCGTCACCGGAGCGACCGGGGGCGTCGGCTCCGTGGCTGTATCGCTGCTCGCGGCGCTCGGGTATGCGGTCGCCGGATCGACCGGCAAGTCGAGTGAGGCCGAGTACCTCCGGACGCTCGGCGCGCGCGAGATCCTCGATCGCGCAACGCTCGCCGCGCCGGGCAAGCCGCTGCAGAAGGAGCGCTGGGCCGGGGTGATCGATTCGGTCGGCGGCGTCACGCTGGCCAACGCATGCGCGCAGACGCGCGTTGGCGGCACGGTCGCTGCATGCGGGCTGGCCGGTGGGATGGACTTCCCATCGACCGTGGCGCCGTTCATTCTGCGGGGCGTGACCCTCGCCGGCATCGACAGCGTGACGGCATCGCTTGAGCGCCGCGAGACCGCCTGGGAGCTGCTGGGGGCCAATTTGCCGGCCGCCCGGCTGGCCGCGATGACGCGCGAAGTCGCGCTGGCCGACGCGTTCGACGTGGCGCGCGAGATTCTCGCCGGCAAGATTCGGGGCCGCGTGGTCGTCGACGTCAACCGCTGAGGCGCGGGACTCGGTGGGCGCGAATCCTGCCTCGCGCGCTACTCGGTCCTGCGGCTGACGCGCGCAGCGACTTTCGGCAGAATGGCCGCCCTTTCCCTGTTCCTGGAGTTCACATGACGTCCCGGATTCCCATGCGCCGTCTGACCGTCGCCGCGACGTTGATGCTGGCCGTTGCAGTGGCAGATACGGCCGCCGCGCGCGACCGCAAGGATTGCGAGCGCGACTACAAGCCCCAGGTCGGACAGGCCGGCAAGGACGTCGTGTGGGTGCCGACACCCGACGAACTCGTGCAGCGCATGCTGCGCATGGCGAAGGTCACGCCGCAGGACATCGTCTACGACCTCGGCGCGGGCGACGGCAAGATCGCGATTGCGGCCGGCAAGCTCGGCGCAACTTCGGTCGGCATCGAATACAACCCCGACATGGCGAAACTCGCGGGCTGCCTCGTCGACGCTGAGGGCGTTGCTGCCAGGACGCGCATCATCCAGGGCGACATCTTCAAGGAAGACTTCAGCAAGGCGACCGTGGTCACGATGTACCTGCTGCCGGAACTGAACCTGTGCGTCAGGCACCGCTTACTGGCGATGAAGCCGGGCACGCGGGTCGCGTCGCACCAGTTCACGATGGGCGACTGGGATGCGGATGAGACCTCGGAAATCGAATACCGCACCGCGTACCTGTGGATCGTGCCCGCGCGGGTCGACGGCACCTGGGCGCTGAAGGACGGCAACAGCGCGGTCACGGTCAACCTGACGCAGACGTTCCAGAAACTCAGTGGCGAGGTCGTCGGCGGCGCCGGCAAACAGCCGCTGGTCGGTGCATCGCTGCGCGGCGACCAGCTGAAGTTCGCGTTCAACGACGACAAGGGCGTCACGCGAACGTTCAACGGAACCGTGAAAGGCACTGAACTCGTCGGCACGCTGAAGAGCGGAAGCACGGAAACGAAAGTGACCGGCGCGCTGCAGGGTTCGCTGAGGGCAGCGGCCTGGGCCGAGATGCTGCCGCAGTGCGGCCGCTTCTACGGCAAGTAGCGCGTTGCCGATTGCACATCCTGGCCCCGCTGCGGCGCGGCTCTGCATGTCGAAGGGCGCTCGATGAGCGAAGCAGCGCAGCCACGCGCGACTGAACGACATATGGCGCTGACGGCCGAGGCCGCGCCGCAGCCAGCGCTGTCGGTGCTCGACGCCGTAATGATCACGGTCGGCATCGTAATCGGCGCCGGAATCTTCAAGACGCCGTCGATGGTCGCCGGCATCGCGGGCTCGGTGGACTGGATGCTGATTGCGTGGGTCGCGGGCGGCGTCCTGTCGCTGATCGGGGCCCTGTGCTACGCCGAACTCGCCAGCGCGTTTCCGAGCGCCGGTGGCGACTACCACTTCCTGACGCGCGCCTACGGGCGCAACGCCAGCTTCTTCTTCGCCTGGGCCCGCGTGACGGTGATCACGACCGGGTCGGTGGCGTTGCTGTCCTTCGTCTTCGGCGACTACGTGAGCCGGGTCTTCTCGCTCGGCCCACAGTCGTCGGCAATCTATGCTGCGCTCACCGTTGTGGTGCTGACGATCGTCAACCTGATCGGGCTGCGGGAATCGGCCCGCACACAGAACGTGCTCACCGCGATCGAGGTCGGCGGGCTGCTGCTGGTGGCGCTCGCGGGCCTGCTGGCCACACCGCCCGAGGCCGCCGCGGCGACGGCCCCGGCGTCCCCTGGCATGCCGCCGATGTTCGGACTCGCGATGGTCTTCGTGCTGCTGACCTACGGCGGCTGGAACGAGGCAGCGTACATCTCGGCCGAGGTGCGCGGTGGACCGCGCGCAATCGTGCGCGCGCTGGTGATCTCGCTGCTGCTGATCACGGTTGTTTATGTCTTCTTCGTGCTCGCCGCGCTCAAGGGCCTCGGCTTCGCCGGACTCGCGAAGAGCACCGCAGTCGGCGCCGATGTGATGGAACGCGCGTTCGGCCCAGCCGGCGGCCAGCTGATCGGGGCCATCGTCGGAGTCGCCACTCTGACATCGATCAACGCAACCATGATCGTCGGCGCGCGCACGAACTACGCGGTCGGGCGTGACTGGCCGATCCTTGGCTTCATGAGCACCTGGCACGGCGAGCGCCATGTGCCGGTGGCGGGTTTCCTGGTCCAGGCGGTTATCGCGCTCGCGCTGATTGTCTTCGGCGCGATGCAGAAAGACGGCTTCTCGGCGATGGTTGAGTTCACCGCGCCGGTCTTCTGGTTCTTCTTCCTGCTGACGGGCATCGCGCTCTTCGTGCTGCGATTCCGTGCACCCCATGTCGCGCGGCCGTTCAAGGCGCCGATGTACCCGGTGCTGCCAATCATCTTCGTCCTGACCTGCGGCTACCTGCTGTATTCGAGCATCGTCTATGCGCAGTCGCAGAACGCGGTGCACGTGGCGCTCTACCTGATGGGCGCCGGCGCCGTGGCTTGGGTCGCGACGCGCCTCCTGGGTATCGGGCGCGAATCGCGGTGATGAACCGGCCGGACTCGCGGGAGGAGTCCGATGCGCCGTGACGTGTACGCGGCATGGTGGAAGCTCGCTGCACACGCGAGCGAGATCGCATGGACCGCACCGTTCGTGATCGGGCAGCGCAGCGCCCGGCTGCTCGCTGCGCAGACCATGCGATCCGCCGAGCGGCGCGAAGCCGTGCGCATGGTGTCCGAGAAGCTGGACGCTTTGCAGGAAGCATATGCACTTATCTGGCAGGACGCCCTGGCCGCGCAGCAGCGCGCCTGGCTCGAAGCATGGCGGGCGGGCACCGGCGGGCGCAAGCGTTCCAGCAGCGCGCAGGCGGCCGATGTGCTGAGGAACACGGCGCATCTTGCACGGCGCGCGCTGCGCCCGATACGCCGTCGCGCGAAGTCGAACGCACGCCGGCTGAGTCCGAGCTAGCCGCACGCGCGCGATACAGGGTCGCTATGCTTGGCGGCAGACAGCCCATGACCATGCTCGAATTCCTGCGACAGATCAGCGTCATCGATGCGGTCGCGCTCGTCAGTTTCATCGCTGCGTGGTGGGGCTATGCGGTATTCGCGCGGCGGCGGGCGGAAAGCAGCGGCTCGCTGCTCGCAACCACCAATGCGATCCGGCGGCGGTGGATGATGCAGACGACATGGCGCGAGAACCGCGTCATCGACGGCGTGGTCGTACAGAACCTCTCGACCAGCCCATCGTTCTTCGCCTCGACCACGATACTGATCATTGGCGGATTGCTGGCGCTGCTCGGGGCTACCGACGAGGCGGCGAAGCTGGTGAAGGAACTGCCGTTCACCGCGCGGACCTCTGCGCTGGTGTTCGATCTGAAGCTGCTCGTGCTGACTGCGGTGTATGTCTACGCGTTCTTCCGCTTTACCTGGTCGATGCGCCAGTACACCTTCGGCGCGCTGCTGATCGCCTCGGCGCCGGAGGCGGGAGTTTTCGCAAGCGGTGCAGCGTCACGCGACGGTTTCGCGGATCGCGCCGGGCGCATCGTCGGCATGGCCGCGGAAACTTCCAATGACGGACTTCGCGCCTACTACATGGCCTTCGCGGTAATCCTGTGGTTCTTCTCGCCGCTGGCGTTCACCATCGGAACCGCAGGCATCGTCTATCTTCTGTATCAGCGCGAATTCCGCTCCGACGTGCTCTACGTGCTGCGCCACTGATGCGGGCCGCGGCAACTGAACCGCGCTTTCTCCGACATGACCCTGCGCTACGCGATCCGCCCGGCGAATCCTGCTGCACACCTGTTCCATGTCATCTGCTGCGTGGAGCGACCCGACCCGGCCGGGCAGCTTTTCATGCTGCCGGCGTGGATTCCCGGCAGCTACATGATCCGCGAATTCGCCCGCAACATCGTGCGCATCAGCGCGGTCGCCGGCCGCCGTCGCGTTCCGATCGAGAAGCTCGACAAGCACACTTGGCGTGCGGCACCCTGTCGCGGCCCGCTCGAAGTTGCTTGCGAGGTCTACGCTTGGGACCACTCGGTCCGCTCGGCGCATCTGGACGAGACGCAGGGGTTCTTCAACGGCACCAGCGTGTTCCTGCTACCGATCGGCCACGAACACGATGCCTGCAGCGTGGACATCCTGCCCCCGGCAGGACGCGAGCACACCTGGCGCGTGGTCACCGCCCTCGATCCGCAGCGCGGCGTGCGCCGCCTGGGCTTCGGCACGTATGTCGCGCGCGACTACGACGAAATGATCGACTGCCCGGTTGCGCTCGGCGAATTCGATCACGCACGTTTCGACGTGCTCGGCGTACCGCACGACATTGCGGTCAGCGGACGGGTCCCCAAGCTCGATGTCCCCCGGCTCACGACGGACCTGGCGCGCATGTGCGAGCAGCAGATCCGCCTGTTCGAGCCGCGCCGGCGCAAGGCGCCATTTTCGCGCTACACCTTCCTCGTGCAGGCGGCCGGCGACGGCTACGGCGGCCTCGAGCATCGCAATTCGACTGCATTGATCTGCAAGCGCGACGACCTGCCCTTCGTCGGCATGAAGGACTCCACCGAGGGCTACCGCAACTTCCTCGGACTGGCGAGCCACGAGTACTTCCACGCCTGGAACGTCAAGCGCATCCGCCCCGCCGCCTTCGTCCCCTACGACCTCACGCAGGAGAACTACACACGCCTGCTGTGGGCGTTCGAAGGCTTCACGTCGTACTACGACGACCTGATGCTGGTGCGCGCGGGGCTGCTGACCCAGGCACAGTATCTCGAGACTGTCGGCAAGACGATGAGCACGGTCCTGCAGCGAAGCGGACGGCTCAAGCAGAGCGTGTCCGAGAGTTCCTTCGACGCATGGATCAAGTACTACCGCGCCGACGAGAACGCGCCGAACAGCGTCGTCAGCTACTACCAGAAGGGCGCGTTGATCGGCCTTGCGCTCGACCTCGTGATACGCGCCGAAACGCGCGGACGGCGCTCGCTCGACGATGTGATGCGGCTAATGTGGCGGCAGTGGAAGCGCGCCTCAGATTACCGCGGCATCGAGGAAGACGAGTTCGCGCGCGTCGCCGAGGAAGCGACCGGTCTGGCGCTCGCTAGCCTGATCCACGAGTGGACCGAAGGCACGCGCGACCCTGACTTTGCGCGGCTGCTCAAGCCGTTCGGCATCGAGGCGCAGCAGCGTCCCGCCGTCGACTCCGCGGCGTTCGCGATGCTCGGCGTGCAGATCGCCGCCGGCGCCGAATGCCGGCTGGCGCACGTCTTCGACGCCACACCGGGCCAGGCCGCCGGACTGTCGGGCGGCGACATCGTCATTGCCATCGGCGGTCTGCGCGCTACGACGGCCAACCTCGACAAGCTCCTGCTGCGCTATGCGCCGGGCGATCGCGTCGAGATTGCCGCGTTCCGGCGCGACGAGCTGATGCGTTTCACGGCAACGCTGGCCCAGCGACCGCCTTCGAAATCCGTGCTCGGCGTCGACCCCAAGGCCGGCGCGAGCCCGACACGCATGCGCAGTGCGTGGCTCGGACAGGGTTAGTCCGAAACCCAGTCGATAGGCCTCTGGCCCGTTTCCGCGAGAAACGAATTCGCCGCGGCAAAATGACCGCAGCCGATGAAGGGCAGCGGCGGCCGCCGCGCCGACAACGGCGAGGGATGGTTGGCCAGCAGCACGCGATGCGGCGCGCGCTCGACGAGTTCGCGGTTGCGCTGCGCCGGTGCGCCCCAGAGCATGAAAACCTTCGGCCGTGAATCGAGCACGACCGCGCGCAGCAGTGCGGTGGTCAGGATTTCCCAGCCGCGTCCCGCATGGGACCCGGGCTGACCCTCCTCCACCGTCAGCACTGCATTGAGCAGCAGCACCCCCTGGCGCGCCCAGCGTTCGAGATTGCCCCAGCGCGGTGCCGCACCGAACTCGCGCGCGATTTCGGTGTAGATGTTGCGCAGGCTGGGCGGCAGCCGTTGGCCCTCGGGGACCGAGAATGCCAGGCCGTGCGCCTGGCCCGCACCGTGATAGGGATCCTGCCCGACGATCACGACACGCACCTCGTCGAAGGGCGCCACTTCGAGCGCACGCAGCGGCCGCGGCGGGAAGATGCGTGCGCCCGCAGCAGCGCGCTGCGAAAGGAAATCCTGCAAGCCCCGGCCTGCGCCGCTCGCGAGGAACTCGTCGACCCACGGACTCCATCCGGGTGCGAGCCCGGCAGAGTCGATCACGCGAACAGGCGCGCGAGCTCCGCGCCGGGGTCAGCCGCCCGCATGAAGGCTTCGCCGACCAGGAAGGCGTTCACGCCTGCGGTGCGCATCCGCGCGACATCGGTGGGCGCCAGGATGCCGCTCTCGGTGACTGCGATACGGTCGGATCCGATGCGCGGCAGCAGGTCCAACGTGGTCTCGAGCCGGGTCTCGAAGGTGCGCAGGTTGCGGTTGTTGATGCCGACCAGCGGCGTGGCGAGTTCGAGAGCGAGTTCGAGTTCCGGCGCATCGTGGACTTCCACAAGGACCGCCATTCCGAGGTCCCGTGCGGCCGCCTCGAATTCGCGCAGTCGCGCGCGGTCGAGCGCGGCAACGATCAGCAGGATCGCATCGGCGCCCCAGCTGCGCGCTTCGAACACCTGGTACTCATCGATGATGAAGTCCTTGCGCAGCACCGGCAGGCCGCTCGCTGTGCGCGCCTGCTGCAGGTACTCGGGCCGGCCCTGGAAGTACTGCACGTCGGTCAGTACCGAGAGGCATGCTGCGCCGCCGGCGACATAGCTGCGGGCAATCGCCTCCGCGTCGAAATCGGCGCGCAGCACGCCGCGCGAAGGGCTCGCCTTCTTCACCTCCGCAATGACTGCGGCTTGTCCAGCCGAAATCCGGCTGCGCAGTGCGGCGGCGAAGTCGCGCGGCGGCTCGGCAGTACCTGCGCTCGCCGCAATCTCGGCAAGCGGGGTTCGCTGCCGCGCCGCGCGCACTTCATCGCGCTTGGTTGCCAGGATCCGCCCCAGGATGTCGCCCATGCCGCGGCCTACAGCGGACGTGCGAGCATCAGCTCGCGCGGGCGAAAGCCGACCGATTCATACAGCGCACGCGCGCCCCGGTTCGGCCACGCCATCTCGAGACGAGCCTGAGTCGCGCCGCGCCCGCGACCCCAGTCGAGTGCGAGCTGCGTCAGTCGCCGTGCCAGTCCCGCTCGCCGGGCCGCAGGCGCCACGAACAGCGAATACAGATAGATGCGGCGCCGCACATGTGCGAGGCGATGCGACGAGACGAGCAGGTCGACACCGATCGCGCCCAGCACTTCGGTGCCTCGCATTGCCACGAACAGCCGTTGGCGCGGGCTCGCGATCGTCCGCCGCCAGTGCCGTCGCGAAACTCGTGGGTCGATCCGCCAGCCGGCAATGTCCGGGACCAGTCGGTGTTCGGTCAGCGTCGCCTCCCATTCCATCCGCGAAACCCCGGCGACGTCGCGTCGGGTCGCGGCACGCAGCACGACGCGGCCAATGCGTGCGCGAACCACGCGGCACAGTGGGCCACGAACGCCCGTCGGGGTCTTCAAGCAGCGAGTCTCTGGGTTGCGGCGATGAAGGCGTCGAGCTTGCGCCGGGCTGCACCGGTGGCGATCGCCGACCGCGCCTGCGCAATGCCTTCGCCGATCGAATCAGCGACGTTCGCAGCGTAGAGCGCGACGCCTGCGTTGAAGATCACGATCTCGCGCGGCGTGCCGGCGACGTCGTCGATCGCATCGAGCAGCATCGCGCGCGATTCGGCCGGGCTGGCGACCCTCAGCGTGCGGTTCGACACCATCGACAGCCCGAAGTCCTCCGGGTGGATCTCGTACTCGCGCACCTCACCGTCCTTCAGCTCGCCGACCATCGTCGCAGCACCCAGCGAAACCTCGTCCATGCCGTCCTTGCCGTGCACCAC
>Ga0335084_10003905_pt1 | contig 14658 bp, 15 predicted proteins | sample Lox_Sample_44_FD_206721 | JGI IMG/M metagenome (GOLD analysis project Ga0335084, IMG submission 206721) | Soil microbial communities from Loxahatchee National Wildlife Refuge, Florida, United States - Lox_Sample_4.4 | ecosystem: Environmental > Terrestrial > Soil > Wetlands | place: USA...
CTTACTCCCCTCTCACGTATCCGCCATGACCGTTCATCACTTCGTCACTACAACTTTGCGCCCTGTGAAATAAAGGATAGCAACTACGATAAGCACAATGACAATGAGCACGATGATTACGGTACCGGCAGAATCCTTTCCGACTCTCAGGTCGTCTATCTGCTGGGCAAGCTGGTGCATCTGATGATCACTAAGTTGGTCAAGTCTCGCCCTGACCTCTTCAGCAGTGAACCCAAGGTTCTCCAGCCGCTCTTTCACCACCTTCATCTCCAGCACCCTCTGTATTTCGGCTAGGTCAGAAGCCCTGTCAAGAGGGGAAGAAGCAATGAGGGTAGAGGGCGCCATGGCTGCATCCACCCTTGGCACAATACCAATAATAAACATCGCAAAAACTAGATACCAAGATATCTGCTTCAAGAAAGGTATCCTCATCCCGTTCACCTCCTTTCCTGTTTTGTCTTCCCGCATATCTCCTGTATTATACATAAACCCTGCAAGACCTGTTTCCCAGCACAGTCAGTATCTCATAGGGGATTGTCGCCGCCTTCCCCGCCATTTCCCAGGCGTTCACTTCCTGGCTACCCTGCGCACCGAGAAGGACCGCTTCTTCGCCCTCCTCCACCCCTTCAATCCCTGTGACATCCACCATGGTCAGATCCATACATACCCTCCCCACCACCGGCGCCCTTTTTCCCTTTACGATGACATCAATGGCATTTGAGAAATGTCTGCTATACCCATCTGCATACCCAATCGACAGCACCGCGACTACGCTTTCCCGCGCGGTAATAAAGGTCCTTCCATAGCTCACCGGGATTCCCTTATGCAGTCTTCTTAATGACAGCACCTTCGCCTTGACCCTCATCGCGGGTTTGAGCGCCCTGCCAGAAAGCGGTTTCGCTCCTCCTCCGAACGGCGAGTAACCATACAGCATAAGACCTGGCCTCACTGCATCAAAATATGCGTCCGGCAGGGATATCGTTGCCGCACTGTTGGCCATATGACAAAGAAAAGGCCTGCCTGCTTCTCGTAGGACCAATTCCCTTGCCTCATGAAACTTCCCTATCTGCGCAAGGGCAAATGACTTGTCAGAAATATCGGAATCTGAAAAATGGCTCATAAGGCCCCGCACATTCAGATACCCCATTTTCGAGATACCCATTACCTGTTCTATCTCACCCTTGTCACAAAGACCAAGCCTTCCCATCCCTGTGTCAATCTTAAGATGCACATCGAGAGGATGCTCTCTTCTCCTCGCCTCATCTGCCAATCTTTTCGCTGTCTGGAGATCATGGATCACGGGGATAAGACGATATTCAAAAAACTCAGCAGGGCCATATTTATCAAACAGGATGAGGATGGGTGAACGGATACCCGCCTCTCTGAGTTTTATTCCCTCATCAATAAATGCCACCGCAAGGAGTGCGATGCCCTCATCCTCAAGTCTCTTTGACACCTCGGCCGCGCCATGTCCGTAGGCATCCGCCTTTACTACGGCAATGACTTGCCTGTCCCTCGTAATGGCTTTCACGATACCGAGGTTATACGCTATGGCATTAAGGTCTATCTCTGCAACAGCCCCCCTATTCACTTCCTGACTCATGGGGGAAACCGCAGTTCCCTTGCAGACTCCTTATCACTCTTGATTTCGCCACGTCACGTCCCAGACATTCACGATTTCTTGGACTCCTCACCCTTCTCCTCTTTTTTTTCATCCACAGATTTTTTCGGCGTGATGTCTATCTCATCAGGCTCAGACGTTGCCTTTTTGAAGTTCCTAATGGCCTGACCAATTCCTTTACCGATTTCAGGCAGCCGTGAGGCACCAAAGAGCACAAGAACGATGATCAGGATAATAACGAGTTCCTGAATCCCTAAACCAAACATGTCTTCCCTCCAATCCTTTCATAATCTTCCATGGTATTTATGTTCACGAAGGAAGCACCCTTTGGGTCCATGGCCCTCACTTCCTCGTCTGTAATATACCGTACGTTCAAATCTTCCAGCATCGCGATCAGTCCCTTCCTCCTGTTGTGGATCATCCCCTCAATCGGTTTCATCACTCTCCTCGCGTAAATACCAAAGAGAGGCTCAGTCCTTTCTTCAAAGACAGGGATGACCGCATCCACATGTGCATCCCGCGCCATCTCACCCTTAAAGGACTCAACCATGTACTGTATCAGTTTTCCGCTCACAAACGGCATATCGCAGGCAACCACAAAAACCGAATCCTCTTCCGTTGCCGCAAGGACAGACAATATCCCTATAATCGGTCCCTTCTCCTTCTTGATGTCCCCGATGAGGGGAAGACCGAAACAGAGGTATTTCTCGGGCATATTCGTACTTATTACTGTTTGTCCGAGTATCCCGGTGAGGGTCTCTATGCTCCGCTCGATAATCGCCTTTCCTTCAATGCTCAGAAAACCCTTGAGGGCAGGGATTCTGCTGTTCTCACCGCCTGCGAGGATTACCCCGATCAAAAGACCTCCTCGGATTCGTGATACTCTGTATCCGCATGGGACACAAACCTCGTGCAATGGGAAAGAAAGGTGAGATGCACGGTATCCGTAGGACCGTTACGCTGCTTTGCGATGATCACTTCTGCCTTGTCAGAGGTATTTTCCTTGTTATAGACCCTGTCTCTATAGAGGAAGATAATCACATCTGCATCCTGCTCAATGGCACCCGATTCCCTGAGGTCGGCCAGGGTAGGCCTTCTGTCGTGCCTCTGTTCCACTCCCCTGTTAAGCTGGCTCAACGCAATCACGGGAACCCTCAGTTCCTTTGCTAGTCCCTTAAGGGAGCGGGATATCTCTGATATCTCCTGCTCCCGCCTTTCAAATCCGCCTCTGCTCCGCATCAGCTGCAGGTAATCGACGATCACAAGACTTAAGCCTCCATGCTCCATCTTGAGACGCCTTGCCTTTGCCCGCATCTCGAGGACAGTGATGCTGGAGGAGTCGTCTATAAAGATCGGGGCCTCGGCAAGCTTTCCCGCCGCGCTGGTTAACTTATGCCAGTCCTCCTTCCTGATGAATCCCTTTCTCACGCTATTTGAATCCACCATCGCCTCGGAACAAAGCATCCTCAATGCGAGCTGCTCCTTCGACATTTCGAGGCTGAAGATAGCAATAGGCTCCCTCATTTCGAGCCCTACATGCTGGGCGATGTTGAGGCCAAGGGCTGTCTTGCCCATGGACGGTCTTCCGCCGATAACAACCAGGTCACCCGGCTGAAAACCTGTAGTGAGTGCATCTAGGTCGCCGAATCCCGAGGGAATCCCGGTGATGGCCTCTTTCTTGTCGTAGAGATGCTCGATCATCTCAAAGCTGCTTTTTATCACATCTTTGAGGGTGTAAAAAGATGTCTTTGTCCTTTTGTCCGAAATGTCGAAGATCGTTCTTTCCGCTTGATCCACCATTTCATCAGCCTCGAGTGAGGATTCATACACCCGTGCGGCAATTTCGGTGGCAGACCTGAGGAGCGCCCTGAGAAGGGCCTTTTCCTTCACAATCTTTGAATGGTATCTCACATTGGCTGAGGTGGGGACCTGCGTCACGAGACTGGAAAGATACGTAACTCCACCCACTGCATCCAGGTCATTGCTTCTCTTAAGGACATCAGTGACGGTGATTAAGTCAATGGCTTCGTTCTTGTCGAACAGGCCAAGCATGACATTGAATATCTTCCGGTGGGACTCTCTGTAAAAGTCTTCAGGGGAGAGAATTTCGAGGACCTTCGAAAGAGCCTCGTTCTCCAGAAGGATGGCCCCGAGAATGGATTGCTCGGCCTCGATATTTTGCGGAGGAACCTTGTCAAGGGCTAAATCAGTATCCCTCATCTTTCCACCAGCGCAGAACAGAACATGAAAAATTTAGAAGAGTTAACTGCCAAACGGCCCAGGCCGTGCCACGCAGACGCTCACGGGTTCTTGGCATAATGTCATTCTGCTACCACCTGAACATTCAGATGGGTTGTGAGTTCGGGATGGATCTTTATGTGAATGGAATAGGAGCCAAGTCTCTTGATAGGTTCGTCAAGGAGAATCTTTTTCCTCTCAATGTCAATTCCTTCCTTCTTGAGCGCTTCCGCAATGTCCATTGTCGTAATGGAACCGAAAAGCTTTTCCTCTTCTCCTGCCTTCGCGTGCAAGGTGAGGCTCAAGGCAGAAACCCTGTCGGAGAGCTGCTGCGCTCCGCTCTTGATCTTCTTTACCTTCTCCTCTATCTTCTTTCTTTCATGTTCCAAGGCCTTGATATTCTTGACGTTCGCTTCAACTGCAAGCTTTTTAGGGATAAGAAAATTCCTTCCATATCCCTCAGCGACATCCACTACCTCACCTATTTTCCCGAGATTTTTTACTTCCTCATGAAGGATCACTTTCATTCAGACAACCTCCTCTTCCACCGTAAAAAGTAGGGCTGCATGCCCTGGAATAATTCAGATGATATTGACTCATTCGCGATGCATTAGTATAGCATAATTTCCCGTCAATATCGCAATTTCTCCTATTGACCATACCCATTGAGGATCGCATAGAGGAAAAGACCGCAAAGTCACAGGGGAGACCCGGGAGGAGACTTCTCAGAGGTTACTGTGCAAGGGCGGGGAACCTTCCGAGAGAGGCTGCCTCTGGGGATTAATGATCCATATTGCCCCGAAATCCCTCTCCTGATACGCCCTCGCAAGCCCTAACCTTAACACCTCCAGGAGGGCGACAAAGGTGACGATCAGATACGTTCTCGTTCTCTTGTCCTGAAAGAGCTCTTCAAACTGTATGGCGTCCTGCTTTTCGAGCCTTTCCACGATAAAGGAGATCCTGTCTTTCACCGTCAGTGTCTCCCTCGTGATATTTGAGACCTCAGGAGGGGCCTTATCCAGCAGGTTTTTGAATGCTCCCAGCAGGTCAAAGAGACTCAGGTCAAAGAGGTCCAGTTCCCCTTCACCCTCAAGGGATTCTTCGCCCTCAGAGAGCCCGTCGTCTTTCTTTTCTTTCGTTCCGTAGCGGCCTTTCCTGGGGAATATCCTGCTCCATTCTTCCTCCCTCTCCCTAAGACCGAGGGACGCTTCCTTGAATGCCTGATACTCGATGAGCCTCTGAACCAGCTCAAACCTGGGGTCTTCCGGCTCCTCTCCCGACACTTCCTCCACAGGCAGAAGCATCCTGGATTTGATGTGGATGAGCGTTGCTGCCATGAGAAGAAACTCGCCCGCGATGTCAAGATTAAGTTCCTTCATCATGTCTATATATTCAAGGTACTGATGGGTAATAAGGGCAATGGGAATGTCATAAATATCCACCTTGTTCTCCTTTATGAGATGGAGAAGGAGGTCAAGGGGCCCTTCAAAAACAGGGAGCTTTATGCTGTAGACTTCTTCCATACGACGTTGTGCTGGTATGATAAACCATGTAGTCTGTAAAAGTCATTACTTGACTCGTGCTGATTTTCCATCGGAATTCCTCTCTCTCCCCGCCCGGGAGAATGCGCTTTCAGCCCTGCTGCGTTCTTTCTGTTGACTGTACGCAATTCCTCGCTCTACAATATGTCATTCTGAGGGAGGTCCATACATGATAACCACGCTTTTGGAGGGCAACAAGAAGTTTGTATCAGAGGACTTTGAAAAGGAGAAGGAATTCTACAATGCGCTCTTAAAGGATCAAAGACCGACGGTACTCTGGATAGGGTGTTCCGATTCACGGGTTGCAGTCAATACAATCACTCACACGAGACCAGGGGAAATCTTTGTCCACCGCAATGTGGGCAACATTGTGGCGACCAATGACTGGAACCTGAGCGCGGTGCTGGAATTTTCGATAAACCACCTCCATATCCCTGATGTGGTAATCTGCGGTCATTACGGATGCGGAGGCATCAACGCGCTCGACGAAGTGGACAGTGAAGACAAGTACATTCCCATCTGGCTCATCAACGCATATAAGGCAAAGGAACGGGTTGATGAAAAGCTGCAGGCCCTTCACATAGAGATAGACAACGAGAAAAGGCTCAAGCTCATTGTCGAAGAGAACGTACGCCTGCAACTCGATCACCTGCGGGAATACCCCTTTGTGAGGATGGCCATGAAACAGAAAAAATTAAACCTCCACGGCTGGGTGTATGATATGTCCACAGGGGAGATAAGAATCATTAAAACCGAAAGCCTGCTGAAGATTTAGATGCTTTTTAAAGAGGGTCCCTCTATGAAAGGTTTTCAATGGTCACCCTGGTTACTCTATACTTTTACAGGAAGGGTGGTGCTCATCCTTAAGGTTCTTACGAGATGAGGATTAACGTTTTGAGACAGACTCAATAAGTTGTATGAGTCCTAAGAGTATCGCCGCTGGTGTCGGAGGGCATCCCGGAATGTGACAGTCAACAGGTACCACGTTTGCCACGCCGTTGCTCACCGCATAACTCCCCCTGTAAATTCCTCCGTTCACTGCACAGTCACCGCATGCGATCACAAGTCTTGGTTCGGGAGTTGCGAGATATGTCTTCTTCAGCGCGAGTTCCATCTGCCTCGAAACAGGACCGCTCACCAAGAGTGCATCGGCATGTCGCGGTGACGCAACAAAATCAATACCGAATCTCTGGATATCATAGACGGGATTTGTGAGGGCTGTGCATTCCCACTCACAGGCATTGCATGAACCTGCATCCACCTGCCGTATCCTCAGAGACCTTCCGAAAATACCATTAATCTTTCTTGTGAGGTCCGTGATAAGAGTAACATGCTCAGGAGAAACCATAAAACCTTCAGGGAATGAAAGGGCCTCTCCTCGCCTCACAATGTTTCTCAGGATCTCTTTAATCATCAGCGTTCGTCATCTCCGTCACATGTCACATCCTGAATATGAAAGATTGAAACTCTTGTTACAGAGCGGGAAATCAGGAACTATATTGCCGTGCACTGCAAAGGGAACCGCGGGCCAGTTGCAAAAAGAGGGGGATCTCAGCTTCACCCTGAGAGGGTTCCCATCCTTCCCTGACATCACCCAGTAGAATACAGAACCCCGAGGTGTTTCAGTGTAACCGAGGGCAGACGCGTAAGGAGGGATATTCTTCATCTCATCTCTCAGTACGCCTTTGTAATTTTTTTCAAGGAGCGCATGAATCATGGATAGGGAACATTCGGCCTCTTCAGCCCTGATCATCATCCTCCCCAATACGTCTCCCCGTGCCATGGTATGGGCTTCAAATTCAAGTCTGTCATAAAGGAAGTGGGGATGTGCCTTCCTTATATCATCGTTCACGCCGGAAGCCCTAGCTGCCACGCCGGTGACCCCGAGTTTAACTGCTATCTCCCTGGAGAGCCTTCCGGTCTTCTCAAGTCGTTCCACATGAGATACTGTCCCGAGGAGGAATTTCATGAGCTTCTTGTATTCCTTTGTGACAACGTCCAGCGTCATCAAAACATCGTCGGCATGTGAGAACAGGTCTTTTGTAACTCCTCCTACAGTATTTATCCCTCTCAGATACCTGCTCCCCGAAATCCTCTCGTTAAGCTGCATAAGTCGTTCCTTGATGATCGCACCCTTCGCGTATCCCACCGCGAGCCCGGTGCCAGCACACATATTCCCGATATCGCCTATATGGTTGTAGAGCCTCTCCAGTTCCAGGACCAGGGTTCTTACGGCCTTCGCCTTTTCCGTACCGTCCATTCCTGCCATCCGTTCTACCGCCATGCAGTATGCGACAGAATGGGAGAAAGAGGAGGTCCCTGAAACTCTTTCCGCCAGGCTCACCCCTTTGGCAAACCCAAGGGTCTCAAAAAGCTTTTCTGTGCCCTTATGAGTATAGAAAAGCCTGGGCTCCAGAAAAAATATGGTTTCCCCCACTGCACTGAATCTGAAATGTCCGGGTTCAATGATCCCTGCGTGGACGGGCCCCACCGGGATCTCGTAAACCCCTTCCCCTTCGACCTTCATAAACTGATAAGGCTCTTTCTGAGCAATCCCCTCTCCCCACTCATTCAGATCAGCTTCGCTCATGCTCCAGTCCTTTCTCAGGGGATGGGAATCCTTCGGAAAGGAATCATGAAAGACAAGCCTTCTAAGATCGGGGTGTCCTTTGGGGATAAGGCCAAACATATCCCGGATCTCACGTTCATACCAGTGGGCTGCAGGGATTTCAGGGGTAATGGACGGGAAGGCAAGGTCGTCTTCCTTCAGAGAGAGAACCACAATGTCGAAGCGGTCAATCCCGGGAATCGAAAACACCGCATAAACATTAAAGACACCCTCAGCCTCTCTTTCATCAGTGCCAAACATGAGGCGGAGGACCGCGCGCTCCTTTGCGTAAAGATGCACGCATGTGCCTTTAAACTCATCCCTGCTCACATAGAGATAACGTTCGTTCAGGTGATCCCTTGTTCTCAGTGCTTTCTTAAGTATTCTTTCCACTATCTTATTCCTAAAATTACGACGCAGGATTTTATGGTACTGTCGAGGAAATCCGGAACCGTGACTCCGAGGACTACGATACACACGGCCATTACAATCATTACCGCATTCCCGAGGACATCCGAGAATCCGCAGGAACGGAAACAAGAAACGTCTGATACTGTTTCACCCTCCGTTCCTTTCGCACGTGGTTCTTCTTTGTCTTCAGACCTTCCGAACAGCATCCTTCCAAACCCGGAAAGCATTCCGTAAAAGACAAGGACAACAAAAATGAGAAACAGCCCTACTACAGGCCAAAGGGCTTTGTCCACCGCAGCCCTCAGGATGGTAAACTCACTTATGAAGATATTGAACGGCGGGGTACCAGCGAGGGAGAATGCGCCGATAAAGGTGAGTGTCCCCAAAAGGGGCATGGAAGACAGGACCCCCCGTATATTTTCAATGCGTGTTGAACCATAATGTGACTGGATCTTCCCTGAGGCAAAGAACATGAGGGGTTTCGAAAGGGCATGGTTCAGGATATGCAGAAGTGCGCCGTAGATACCCAAAGGGCCTCCTATGCCTATGCCAAGGGAAATAATCCCCATGTGTTCGATACTGCTATAGGCAAGGAGCCTCTTGTAGTTATCCTGGACAAGGATGAATACCGAGGACAGGCCTACGGAGGCGAGGCCGAAGAGGATGAGGAGGTTCCCGGTGAAAAGATCCCCTGTAGAGGGCTCCACAATAGAGACAAACCTCATCACCCCATAAAATGCGGTATTCAGCAGGATTCCGGACAGGAGTGCACTGATGGGGCTGGGCGCCTGGCTGTGGGCATCAGGAAGCCAATTATGCACAGGGGCTAATCCCGCCTTGGTACCGTATCCCACGAGGATAAAGATAAACGCGAGTTTCATGGTTGAGGGGTTCAGCCTGCCGGCAATGCCCTTAAGCACTGTCCAGTTCAATGCCCCCTCGGTTCCCATGACCGCTGTGGAGGCATAGTAGGTGATGAACGTCCCCAGGAGGGCAAAGGTGATCCCCACAGTGCAGAGGATGATATATTTCCATGCAGCCTCTATGGCAAGATGTCTCTTGTAAAAACCGAGCCCTATGAGAAGGGCAGATACAATGGTGGTCGCCTCTATGGCGATCCACATCAGGGCCAGATTATTTGCAACCGTCACCAGGAGCATGGTAAAAATGAAGAGATGGAGCAGGGCATAGTATCTCCTTATTCCCGTTATGTCGGTGAGGCCAACCTTCAGTTCGTGTTCCAGATAACTGATGGAGTAAAGGGCCGATGCAAGACCAAGGAACACCACCATTGCCATGATATATCCGGAAAGAGCATCCATATAAAGCATTCCATTCATCATCTCTGCAGGGGAAGAGATAACAGAGAGGATCGTGGGCAGAGAAACTGCTGCAAGGACAACAGCTCCGGACATGCTTACGTATCCTATACCCCTTGGGCTTTTCAGTAGATAACACAATGCCGCGGTGACGAGGGGTATCAGAAGTATCGCGATCATCAACACTATCCCTTCAATATAGTCAGGTTGTCGAGGTTAGAAGACGCAAAAGCTCTCTTGATCTGCACTGCAAATATTCCCAGGATGATCACTCCCATGAGCATATCGAATAGCACGCCAAGTTCTATAATGACGGGCATCCCGTAGGTCAGCGAAAAACCCGCGAGGAAGAGACCGTTTTCCATGAAGAGCAGCCCTATCACCTGGGTAAGGGCCTTCCTCCTGGTAATCATGACGAACAATCCGATAAGGATCACTGCAATGGAAATCTGGAGCACATTTTTCGAAAAGCCTGATACGAATATGCCCTCTCTCAGCGACGCATATACCACTGCCACGAGGGTCCCTGATATGGCGAGCGAGAGCGCATTGCTTATATAGGGTTCCACGTCATGGGTCACCTTCATCTGCCGGACCACTCTCCTCAGGAACATGGGAATGAGGATCCCCTTGCCCAAGAGGGTCGCGGCAGCAGCAGCGTACAGGTGGGGCTCCCCCCCCACCATAAGCGCCACGACTGCGATAAGGGACGCGAGCAGCCATGAATTCAGCGTGTAGATCTTCACACACGACTCCAGCCGTTTGACCGCGTTCATGGCGACCGCAGTGAGGAGTATTCCCACTGATATGAAATCGACCACTGAAAAAGCCTGTATCCAGTTCTTCATCATGACTTCATCTCCCCATCATGATATACGTGAGCAGTGACAGACACGCCAGGACAAAGGCCCCTCCCAAAAGGGAGGGAAGCTGAAAGAACCTCAGCTTTGCCCTTGTTGATTCTATCGCAGCCATCAGCACTGCCATGAAACCCATTTTAAGAAAATAAATGACACACGAAATGCCGAGCCCTGCAAACGTGGTACCTTGGTGAATTCCCACAGGGAAAAAGATGTCCATCCCAAGGGTGAAAAGGAGCATCTGTTTCATATAATGCGCCCACTCCATGAGCGCAAGATACCTCCCGGAATATTCGAGGAGCATCCCCTCGTGGATCATGGTAAGTTCCAGGTGTGTGTCGGGGTTGTCAACGGGTATCCTCCCCGTCTCTGCGATAATGGCAACAACAAAGGCAGAAAGGGCAAGAAGGTGGGACGGCGAATACACCATATTCTGTGCCTCTGCAATCCTCGCAATATTTGTGGAGCCTACCGATATGGCTGCGGTAAATATGCTCAGCATCATCATTGGTTCCACGAGAATCGCCACTGCCATTTCCCTACTGCTGCCCTCACCGCCAAAGGCGGTCCCTGCGTCAAGCCCTGCAAGGGCCATGAAAAACCTGCCTGTAGCAAGTATATAGATTAGCGCAATCACATCCCCCATGATACCGAAAGGCCCCTTTGTGGTGAGAACAGGGGTGATCATTGCAGCGGCAATGGTCGATGTGAACACAATGTACGGTGTTGCCTTAAATATCCAAGAAGTCACATCGGATATCACCATCTCCTTTCTCATCAGCCGTATCAGATCATAATACGTCTGGAATATGCCGGGCCCTACCCTCCCCTGCATGCGCGCCTTTATCTTCTTTATCATGCCCTGAATCAGGGGGGAGAAGAGAAGGATGATAATGAACTGAAGGTATTCCATATCAGCTTCCGAATATCAGAAGAACTATGAGCGTCACCAGTATGTACCCGAGGTAGAGGTGGAGGCTCCCTGACTGGAGGAGTCTCACCTTCCCGGCAATTCCGTGAATAAGACGCGTCCCCGGTTCGTAGAGGTACCGTTCAAAGAATGGAGTTATTTCACCGCTGTAGGTTATGGACTTCACAAAAAACGGCTTCAGGAGATAGGAGACACTCAGTTCGCGTTTGGGAAGATAGATCCGCTTGAAGATCATGCGAATCGGCTTTGTAAACGCTGTTGCCGTGTATTGCATCCTTGGAGTAAGGGAAGGCATACCGCAGTCCCAGGAATCGCCATAGCGACTCTTCCCTCTGCCGCCCACGCTGAAAAGGAAAGCCACTGTTGCCACAGACATGACAGCGATTGCGATGAGTATCCCTGCCGGGGACAGGGAAGCTGCGGTCTCGCTGATTGAGATAAGAGTAATGCCCGGCGACATCCCGGGGACTCCGGTAAGACTGAATACTGCGGGAGCAATAATCGCAATCACCATGCCAGGGAACAGTCCGAAGAGGAGGCAGAAAAGTGCGAGAACGGCCATCCCGACAAGCATGGAAGGCGATGACTCCTTCACATTCTCGGCATGATGGCTTCTGGGCATGCCCAGAAAAGATATGCCAAACGCCTTCACAAAACATGACGCTGCAAGGGCTCCGGTAAGTGCAAGGGCAGCGCCGCCCAAAGGCGAGATGATCTTTGAGATCACAGAGGGAGATTCAAATCCGAGGAGCAGGGACTGGAAGGTGAGCCATTCACTCACGAAACCGTTAAAGGGAGGAAGCGCGCAGATGGACACAGAGCCCACGAGAAAGAAGAACCCTGTGTAGGGCATTGTTTTGATAAGGCCGCCCATGTCCTCCATGTTCTTCGTGTGCGTTCCGTGCACCACCGAGCCGGCACCGAGGAAAAGCAGTCCCTTGAATACCGCATGGTTCAGCGTATGATAGAGTCCTGCAGTAAGGGCGATGGCAGCCAGGCTATACAGACCATTACTCATGAACATCATTGATGCGCCCATCCCCAAAAGGATGATGCCGATATTTTCCACACTGTGGTACGCAAGGAGCCTCTTCATGTCGTGCTCCATCAGGGCATAAAGAACGCCAAGGATGGAAGAGACCGCGCCAATCACAATAAGAGTGATCCCCCACCATTCCGCCCCCTGTCCCAGGAGATCCATGTTCACCCTCACCATGCCGTAAATTCCTGTCTTTATCATTACGCCGGACATGAGGGATGAGATATTGGACGGGGCAGCGGGATGCGCCATGGGAAGCCATGTATGGAGGGGGATAATACCCGCCTTGGTCCCGAATCCCGTCAGGAACAGGAGAAAAACCGCAGACCGTATCCCGGTGGGCAGCTGCATTGAAGCACCCTTGATCCCTGCGAAGTCCATATGTCCTGTATACCGGTAAAGGACGAGAAAGGCAGCGACGATGAAGGCAGTGCCGATATGGGTCATTATTGCGTACACCAGCCCTGCCTTTGACGACTCCTCACCCCTGTCAAGGGTGACAAGAAAATAAGAGACAACGGACATGGTCTCCCAGGAGATGAGAAAGGTGATAATGTTCCCCGATATAAGCACGGCGTACATAGTCAGGATGAAACCGTTAAAGAGGAATCCCATCAGTCCCCTGTGGTTCATCTCCCGCGTATATCCCATTGAGAAGAGGGATACCGAGAATGCCACAAGAGAAATGATAATCACAAAAAATCCTGAAATGCCATCTCCGGAAAAGAGAAGCTCAAAAACAGATGATATCGGAAGAGGTGACAATGTAAGAGGAAGCCCGAAGCAGAGGAAGAGACCGAAGACAGCGAAATTCAGGGCGCCTGCGGCAGAGAGGATAAAAGAGTAGGTTTTTGTCCTCTGGAGCGGCAGCAGGCAGACAACTGACCCCAAAAGAAAACACAGCACACCTATTGAAAGAAACTTTTCAGGGTACATGATAGGAAACAGCTTTTACCTTATCACAGACAATCAGCCCAACGCAATAAAGAGAAGGGCAATCTTGACAGTTCGGGGCCAGGGTTTCCGCATGGAGAGTCCTGGTCCCGCTTTGTTATGCAGTGAAAGAAGATCAGGGTATTACTTTATTCAGCGTGTATTCAACAATGCCTGAAGCACCGGCGGTTTTTAATTTCGGGATAATGTCTCTCACCGTTTTTTCGTCGATCACCACATCGATGGCATACCACCCCTTGTCGGAAAGGGAAGACACAGTAGGAGAATGCATAGCGGAGAGCAGGCTCAATATCTTCTTGAATGACCTTTCAGGCACGTTCATCTTGAGGCCGACCTTTTCCTCCGCGGCAAGGGCGCCCTTCAGGAGCAGTGCGATATTTTCCATCTTCTGCCTTTTCCCTTTATCATGCCACGCTTTCTTGTTCGCAATAAATCTTGTCGTAGACTCAATGATCGTCTCCACAATCCGCAGATTGTTCGCCTTCAATGAAGTCCCTGTCTCGGTGATCTCTACAATCGCATCAGCCAGGTAAGGCGGCTTCACCTCGGTCGCGCCCCATGAAAAATCGACCTCTGCCCTAATCCCCTTTGATTTGAAATATCTTTTTGTGAATCCCACCAGCTCTGTGGCAACCCGCTTGCCGTTGAGGTCCCTGATGCTCTTGATCTTTGAATCCGCAGGAACAGCAACAACCCATCTTACAGGCCTGAAGCCCTCTTTCGCATACCTCAGTTCAGCGACCTCCACTACATCCGCATTCTGTTCAAGGACCCAGTCGTGGCCGGTCAGCCCGCAATCCAGGACACCGTCTTCCACATACCGCGCCATTTCCTGAGCCCGGATGAGCATGGCCTCTATCTCGGGATCGTCAATCACCGGGTAATACGACCTCGCAGATACGGTAATGTGATATCCGGCCTTCTTGAATAGCCTCAATGTTGACTCCTGGAGGCTCCCCTTGGGGAGTCCGAGTTTCAGAATTGTCTTCCTGTTATCCATGGGCAACCACCTCCTCCGGTATTCCGATCCTCCCTAACACTGCGCTCGCTGCCGCTACCGCGGGATTGGAAAGATACACTTCACTCTCAGGATGTCCCATCCTTCCCACAAAGTTTCTGTTTGTCGTCGCCAGCGC
>Ga0335084_10003906_pt1 | contig 14657 bp, 13 predicted proteins | sample Lox_Sample_44_FD_206721 | JGI IMG/M metagenome (GOLD analysis project Ga0335084, IMG submission 206721) | Soil microbial communities from Loxahatchee National Wildlife Refuge, Florida, United States - Lox_Sample_4.4 | ecosystem: Environmental > Terrestrial > Soil > Wetlands | place: USA...
TCCGATCTTTTCGAAAACATGCCGGTCATCGCCATCAACGAGGCTGAACATCCGACGGCTGCCGCCCTGCGCGGCTGGGGGAAACTTCCACAGGAATACGCTATTCCCGAGAAGGCGCCGTCGCTCGCGGAAGCGCGCGAATATTGCCGGCGGCTGGCGCGCACACATTACGAGAACTTCTCAGTGGCGACCTGGTTCCTGCCGCGCCGGCTGCGGCAGCACTTCTTTCATGTCTACGCGTACTGCCGGATTTCCGACGACCTGGGAGACGAAGTCGGCGATGCTGCGGCCTCTTTGCAGCTTCTCGACCAGTGGGAGACGGAACTGAACGCGTGCTTTAACGGACATCCTCGGCATCCGGTATTTGTCGCGTTGGCGGAGACTGCCCGCGAGTTCGAGATTCCCAAGCACGAGTTCGCGGATTTGTTAAAAGCCTTCCGCCAGGATCAGACGGTAACGCGGTACGAAACGTTCAATGATCTGTTGGGATATTGTCTTTATTCGGCGAACCCCGTGGGCCATCTCGTTCTCTACTTGTGCGGCTATCGTGACCAGGAGCGCCACCAGCTATCAGACTTCACCTGCACCGCCCTGCAGTTAGCGAATTTTTGGCAGGACGTGTCGGTCGACTATGCAAAAGGCCGGATCTATCTTCCGCTCGAAGACCTGCGACGCTTTGGTGTCGATGAGGAAGACATCCGGGATCACCGAAATTCGCCCGCGTTTTGCGGAATGATGCGCTTCGAAGTGGCGCGGGCGCGGGAGTGGTTTGCGCAAGGTCTTCCACTGGCGAGAAGAGTCGATCGCGAGCTTGCGGTCGACCTCGAGTTGTTCAGCCGAGGCGGAATGGCCATTCTGAATGCGATCGAGCGGCAGGGATATGCCGTCCTCGGACGCCGCCCGACGATTTCGAAAGCTCGCAAGTTCGGATTGGTGGCCCGGGCGGCGCTGGGGAAACTGCGATGAGCACAGCGGTGGGAAACGCGCCGGTCGTCCAATTCGCTCCAACGCCATCGCAACTCAGGGTGGCCTATTCGGTCTGTCGCAGCATTGCGCGCGGAGCCGCGAAGAACTTTTATTACGGTTTTGTTGTCCTGCCGCATCGCAAGCGAGATGCGCTGAGCGCCGTGTATGCCTTCATGCGGCGGTGTGATGATATCGCCGACGATGAGCGCTTGAGCCATCATGAGCGTCAAGCCAAACTTGCCGAATGGCTGGACAAGGTACACCGGGCGCTCGCCGGGCAGCCAACCGACGACGCGGTTCTGCTGGCGCTCACCGACGCGCAGCGGCGCTACCAGATTCCTGTGGGGTTGCTCGATGAGCTCGCATACGGAACCGGTTCCGATGTCGAGCCCGATGGGGCGGCCGCAGCAGTGACCGCGGGCCCAGTCGCGCGCTATCAGACATTCGATGATCTGCGGCGCTACTGTTACGGCGTGGCTTCCGTGGTTGGGCTGGTGTGCATTCGCATTTTCGGTTACCGCGATCCGGCAGCGGAATCACTCGCAGAACGTTGCGGGTTAGCCTTTCAGCTCACGAATATCATTCGTGATGTGCAAGAAGATGCCGCTATGGGTCGGGTCTATTTTCCGGTGGAAGATCTGATGCAATTCGGGTTGACCGCATCCGAATTTGCCTCGCCGGATCTCAATCGAATGCGCCCGCTATTGGCGATGGAAGCAGAACGCGCCCGGGAATTCTATCGGGCGGGCGAAGAGCTGATCCCGCTGGTCAATGAAGACAGCCAGCCTGGCTTGTGGGTCCTGGTCACGATCTACCGGCGTTTGCTGGAGAAGATCGCGACGCGCCAATACGACGTGTTTAGCGAGCGAGTTCATCTGACAATTCCAGAAAAGCTCAGGGTCCTGACGCAGGGATACTTGAAGCGTATGTTGTGATGCCCCAGACGTGGACACAAGCGCCAACCGTTGCCATCGCCGGGGGAGGTCTGGCCGGTCTGGCTACGGGCTGCGCGCTTGCCGAGACGGGGTTTCGAGTAACGTTGTTTGAGCGGCGCCCGTTTCTCGGGGGAAGAGCATCGTCCTACCAGCATCCCGGCACCGGGGAAGTGGTCGACAACTGCCAGCATGTGTTGCTGGGATGCTGCACGAACCTGATCGAATTCTATCGACGGACCGGAAACGAAGGCCGGATTCGATGGTACGAGAAACTGACATTCCTGGAGCCGGGTGGCCGCGCCACGGTGATCGAGCCCTCGGGTTTGCCGGCTCCCCTGCACACGGCTAAGGCATTCCTGCGGGCCGCGTGCCTGAAACTCTCCGACAAAGTTGCGATCAGTCGCGCCATGGCCGCGCTGGCTCCATCGGTTCCGGCGGATAAAGGGGAGACGTTTCTGACATGGTTGCGCCGTCACGGCCAAACAGAACAGGCCGTGGAACGGTTCTGGAAACCAGTTCTGGTGAGCGCGCTGAACGAAGATGTGGACCGGGTCTCGGTGACGTATGCGGCGCAAGTAATTCGCGAATCGTTCCTGAAGTCGGCCTTGGCAGGAAAAATGGGAATCCCCACAGTTCCGCTAACCGAGTTGTATGCCGCGGCCGGCGACTATATTCGCAAGCGCGATGGGGACGTGCAGTTTCGTGCCGGTGTAGAGTCGTTCCGGGCGCAGCCATCCGAAGTGAGTCTGGTCTCGAACGGACAGCAAATGAAGTTTGATTATTTGGTGCTGGCCGTTTCCTTTGATGTGGTGCGGCGATTGCTGCCGGAATCACCGGCTACGCTTTTGCTTGCCGAGATGCTCGGGCGCTTCCAGCCCTCTCCTATCACAGGGATTCATTTGTGGTTCGACCGGACAATCAGCGATCTTGACCATGCCGTGCTGCTGGATCGCACTATCCAATGGATGTTCCACAAATCGAAATTCATTCAAGCCCGGGAAAAGACCGAAGGCAGCTATGTGGAGCTGGTGGTGAGCAGTTCGAAGGGCTTGGTCGAAAAATCGAAAACCGAAATCGTGGACCTGGCGATGAAGGAATTGCGAGAATTCTTTCCCGCCGCGCGAGAAGCGCAGCTGGTGAAGTCTGTTGTCATCAAGGAAGTGAACGCAACCTATTCGCCGCGGCCGGGAATCGATCAAGTCCGGCCGCGACCTGAGACGGCGTGGCCGCGTGTCTTCCTGGCAGGAGATTGGACTGCGACCGGATGGCCCGCTACCATGGAAGGAGCAGTGCGCAGCGGGTATCTTGCGGCGGAGTCACTCGCACGGATTGCGGGATGCAGGAATATGCGCTTCCTGGTTCCGGATCTGCCAGCGACAGGGTTTATGCGGCTGTTCGGGTAGGAAGACTGTCTCTGGGGCCTGAAGGGCTCATTTCTAAGCCGTTTCTAATCTTTCGACAGAAGTTACTTCGGTTTCTCGTCATGCAGTACCTTGTCGCCATTCTCAAGAAATCTGGCTCGCCATACGATCTTCTTTAGGATGGGCGAACCTACGGAGAAGGAAGAACGCCGGCGCAACCCGCGCTACAACTGCGGAGGACGGGCAAAGATCGTGCGGCTCCCTTCGGATGGAATCCTGCGTCCTGGCCGAATCCACGATCTGAGCCTGGGTGGATGTTGTCTGGAAACAACCTCGCCGCTGGAATGTGGGGTGATGGCGGAAGTTCTGCTGCGCGTCAACACGTCCTGTTTCCGTGCTATAGGGCAAGTGCGAGGGCTGAGGGACGGGATGCGAATTTGTATGGAGTTCCACCGGCTGAGTTCGAGAGGCCGTGACATGCTTGCCGAGTTGATCGAGCAGTTGGCCGCATTGCAATCCACGATTGACAAGATGAAGTCCTCGGGTCGGACTGATCCGGAATTGATTCGCAGGTTCTTTCAAAACCGAATCCGGGCCCGGCTACGGAGTGAACGTTTGCCCATCAGTGGCGAGGGAGAATCAACTTCCCTGATGCTGGCGCGGCGGGTCTTGGTCGTCGACGATGAAGACGGCCCAATTCCCGTCGATCTGTTTATCTAGGAAAGGGAAATTCCCACATTGCGTCAACCCCGGGAAGTTGTCCACCCGGTTCTAGAAGGCCATGAGTGCAACTCCGGCTGCAACCAGCAGGGCCGCAATCCATCGGCGCCGCCCTACTCGCTCGTGCAGGAATATGCGGGCAACAACGGCATTGGCGACGAATGTCAGCGAAGCGGAGGCCGGCACGACGAGGCTCAGATCTCCTTTGGACAAGCCAAAGAGAAGACTGTAGAAGGCGACGGCAAAGGCCGCAATTCCCAGCAAGAACGTGGGCCTGGAAAGAACGCGCACGATTACCGAGAGAGTTCCAACGCGCCGCCGAAGTTCAGCCACATCGCCGACACGCTTCATGGAGTAGGAAAGCAGGACGTCTCCAGTTGTGGCCGCAACCGTGATCAGCACGATGGCGAGCCATTCGTAGAGATGATTCACGGCTGTACCTCCTGTGGCCTGACGTCTTGGGGACGTGTTTCGCGGGCGTGCGAGACGGAGGGACCACCTGCCACGAAGCCCACACCCATCGTGACAAAGGCAATCCCCAGCCAGCGCGCAGAGGAAACGGATTCATGAAATCCGAATCGACCAATCAAAGCGACGAGCACATAACTCAGAGAGGTTGCGGGAAGCACGTATGTGAGGTCAGCGAAAGACAGCGCAGTCATGTAGGAAGCAAGAAAGGCCAATAGGAGGAGAACCCCACATGCCACCCAGGGGTTGAGAACCGCAAAGATAAGGCTAGCAGGATCGTGCAGGGAAACACTGGCGAGGTGCTTCATTCCCACGGCCAGCATGGAATCGCCGGCGGCACTGAACACGGTGACTCCAGCGAGCACGAGAGTCTTTCGGAAAGTCACCCCAGGTCTCCGCCTAAGCCTTGGCGGGTTCGACCGCGGTTGGCTGTTCCTTGCGGTTTTCCTTAACCCACTTGTGGCGCTGCGCGCGGAGTTTCAGGAAAGTGCGGGCTTCCTTGTACAGACGCTTGCGCTCTGAGCTGTCGAAAGCGGCTTTCTTCAGAATGCGATATGCAGCCTTGGGACGAAAATAATACTCGTCGTAAAAACGATGAACGGCGTCCATCACTTCCGTCGCCGGCAATCCTGGATATTCGATTTGCACCATCTGGTGGCCGGCATCATCCACCATCTTACTTTCATTCGTCATGAAGCCGTTCTTGATCGCCAATTCATGCAACTCGGTGCCCGGGTAGGCGTGCGCGACCGAGACCTGAATGGTTTCAACGTCGAGTTCCTTCGCGAACTTGATGGTATTCTGAATGGTCTCACGTGTCTCGCCCGGCAGCCCGAGAATGAAGTCTCCGTGAACGACCAATCCCAGTTTGTGGCAATTCTTGGTGAACTGGCGCGCATGCTCGAGCGTCGCGCCTTTCTTGATGTTTTTCAAAATCTGCTGATCACCCGACTCATAACCGACGATGAGAAGGCGGCATCCGGCATCCCTCATGGCCTTCAGTGTTTCGTAGCTCGTGGTCACGCGTGATGTGCAGGACCAGGTGAGTCCAAGAGGCTTCAGTTTCTTGCACAACTCTACCGTCCGCGCGCCTTGAATATTGAATGTGTCGTCGTCGAAGAAGAACTCCTTGACGTACGGCCAGTACTCCTTGGCTTTGGCCATCTCTCGCGCGACGTCATCGGTGGAACGCTTGCGCCAAGGATGCCCGCTCAGGGTCTGTGGCCATAGGCAGAAGGTACATTGGGCGGGGCAGCCGCGGGTGGTGTAGAGGGCCACGAACGGATGAAGCAGGAACGGCACGTTGTAACGCCTCACGTCCAGATCGCGCCGGTAGACATCGGTGACGTGAGGCAGCGCATCCAGATTTTCGATCTGGGGCCGGTCTGCATTGTGGACCACTCCGCCGTTTTTGCGATACGAAATTCCGAGAATCTCTTCCAGCGGTTTGCCCTGGGCGTATTCGACGATGGTGTAGTCGAACTCCTTGCGGCACACGACATCAATTACCTTGTGGTCCATCAGCGACTTTTCGGGCTGCACACTAACGTGCGGGCCGACAAAGGCAATCTTGAGGTTGGGATTGCTGTCCTTGATTGCTTCCGCGAGGCGGATATCGCCCGGGAATCCGGGGGTGCTGGTGAAGAGCACCAATAATTCGTAGTCTTTACAGGTCTGGATTGTCTCTTCCGCCGTGACGTGATGTGGGGGCGCATCCAACAATCGTGCTCCTTCCAACATGCCGGTTGGGTACGCCAGCCACACCGGATACCAGTAGGACTCGATCTCGCGGGTAGCCGGCCAGCGCGAACTTGCGCCTCCGTCGAAGTTCTCAAAAGACGGCGGATTCAAGAATAATGTTTTCAATGGCATAAGGTTGGGATTCCTATAATTGTAGCATTCTGGCCCCGAGGCCCCCAAAGCCGGAGACGCTCTCAATCCTGACGATCTGCGATCCGCCGCACTAATTTCCGCCCGAAGTTTGCAGGGCCCACTTTTCAAGATCGTCGGTGGCCAGTAGCAAATTCATACGCGCGCGCTGATATTCGAAATCGGCGTCCTGAAAAATGAGAAAGCGTTCGTTCGCCTGGGCGCGGGCATCCGCAAGATCGTGAACCGACCCGGTTCCGGTGTCGACTTTTGTTTGTGCCGCCTGGCTCAAGGATGCAGCAATTTCGGACTCAAGGCGCGCCACTTCGCGGGCGGCGGCGAGTTGTTCGACCGCGCGTTGCATGCGCAGAGTATCTTCCGACACCTTGTCGCGAGTCGCCTGCGCCTGTTGTGTTGCTTTCTGGGCTTCGGCATCGGCAGCTTGCGCGCGAGCACGCTGCGAGGCATTGAAAAACGGGAAGCGAATAGAAACACCGATGATGGCGTTGTTCGGCTGATACTTTTTATAGTACTGATCGTAGTTGTTGTACGCGGCCAGCCGCGCATATTGGGCGGAGAAGTCAATCGAAGGCCAGAGAGTGCGGTGCTCGCCCACAGCCCGGAAAGATTCTGCCAAGGCATGCTGGTCGGCGGACTTGATCTCGGGACTTGACGCGACCGCCTTTGTCGAAAGGTCGTCGTCAGGAATGGGCGGCAACGCAGGAATCGTCTCTGGCACGATGTCAATTGACGACGGCGTGAGTCCGGTGAGAACCGCGAGGTGGCGTCGCAGTGCGTCGGCGGCGCCGCGCGCCTCGGCGATGTGCAACCGAGTGCGGGCCGTCGTAAGCTTCGCTTTGTTCAGGTCGATCGCGCTATCTAATCCTTCTTGCGTCCGTTGCGTGACGATCCGTTCCATATCGAGGTCCTGCGCTTCATCGGGGCGAAGATGTTCGATACGCGCCTCCCACTTCGCAAGTTCGGCGTAGCTCATGGCGACGTCTTGAATCACGGCGGCGCGGTGCCCTTTGTCCGCGAATTGTGAAGCGAGCCATTCCTTCTTCGCCGCGCTGGTGAACTGCTGCTGAGCAGGGTTATAGAGGGTGCTTTGCGCCGACACGTTGAAGACGGAAGGGGCCGCCCCTTCCAGGGTGAGGGGAAATCCGAAGGAGTACCCCAACCCCGAGCCCGCCATCAGTTGCGGATAGTAGTTGTTGCGCAGTTCTCGAAATGAAGCGAAGGCACGCTCGACATCGGCTTTGGCTGCGACCGCAGTCGTACTGCGAGCCAGGGCCAGTTCGATGGCGCGCTGAAAGGGGAGCGGTTCGGCACAGAGCCGTGTTCCGCCGATGAGCGTGGCTGCAAGCAGCGCGAGGCGCGGGGAAAAGGTCCACCAGCGGAGAAGTCGAAGTTTCATCTCTTCACCTGTAATCGGCCGCGGTTTGGCCGCGACGCACAAATTGTAGTGGGATTGGAAAGCCGGCCCAAGTTTGTTTGGATCGAGTCTGCAGGCAGTGCCAAAAAGGTAATGGGAGTGTTTTCACCGCGCCACGCGGTTGAGGGCTTCTTGCGCCAGTCCGAAATTGCGGGCCAAGGCTAACGATGCCCGGTATTCCTGCGCGGCGCCAGCCTTGTCGCCTTGCTTTTCGAGCAGCGTACCCAACAAATAGTGGGCCTTGAATGCCGGAGCTTCCTCTACCGGGCCAAGCAGGTATTGCCTGATCAATTTGATGGCGAAGGGATAGTTTCTCCCCCCCCGCAAGAGGATCTGGGCCGCCTCCACGAGGGCGTCGGGACGAGAAAAAGGACCCTGGCTGGTCTTGAGAATGGCCTGTTCCATCTCGTCGTAGCGTTTTTGGCGGCGCAGGAACAGCGCCAGGTTGAGCCAGGCTTCGGCGTCGCCATGGCTCAGGTCGATCATCTGGTGGTATTCGCGCTCGGCCACGGCTGCGTCCTTGTTCTTCTCGGCGATACGCGCGTAGACCCAGTGTTCTCTGTCGGGCTTGATGCCGCCGATGGCCTTCGCCTGGGCGCGAGCCTTATCCTGGCCGCCGCCAATGATGCCCGGGGCTTCCAGATAGAACTCGGCAAGGTTGAGGCGGGCATCGACATCTTTGGGGTCGAGTTCAACGGCGCGCTGGAATTCATCGCGCGTCTTCCCAGCCAAGCCCACGGCCGAAAGGAAATTCGCGCGGTCGGCCTTTTCGCCGAAGACGCGGCCCATCCAAAGATGAAAACGACTGTTGTTGGCGTCAAGAGAGATGGCCTGACGGCAGGGAGACTCGGCGCGAGACCAATCCCCAAGCGCGTAATATGCTCGACACAGAAGATTGAACGATTCGGCATCGCGCGGAGCGGAAGAGAGCCGGTTATTTAGCGTGTCGATCGCTTCATCGACCCGGCCTGCGGCGAGCATGTCTCGAGCTGAGTCGGCGGCAGGGGCGGGCAAAGTCAGAAGGAAGAATGAGAAGAGAAGATAGAGAGCACGCACGTCCATTGGATTACTTGATCTGCGTCCCGTCTCCGATCCCTTTGCTGTTAAGAGAGTTGATCGCAACCGTATCGTTTGCGAGGAGACCGCGCGTTACCTCGACCTGAGTTAGGTTGGAGAGGGATGTTTCCACATCTCGACGTTTCAGGGTATTTCCGACAACTTGCAACACGTAGGGTTTGGAGTCGTCCATGCGGACCGCTTCGCGGGGAACCACGAGGACGTTGTCATGTTCGGCGGCGACAATCGTAACTCCAACGTTCACATTGGGCAAAAGTCTCAGGTCCTTGTTGTCTACCATGCAGGTTGTTTCGCCGACGTTGCGGGAGCCGTGCAACTTTACTGTGGAAGGGATCGAATTCACCGCGCCTGTCCAGACGCGTCCGGGGACGGCATCCCAGGTGACTTCGATGGGATTACCGCTCGACAACCGGGCAACATCGGGCTCATCCACGAACGCGCGGAGTTGGACCTTGCGCAGATCGGCCAATTGCAGAAGCAGTTGCCCAGGTGCGACGAAGACTCCGGGCTTGACTGGCAAGTCATAGACAATGCCGTCATACGGCGCGCGCACCGACGATTTTGCGAGCACTTCCTGAGCGGCCTGGTATGTAGCCTGCGCTTCCTCGCGCTGGGCTTCAACACGCGCTACTTCCGGCTTGGAGTAGCGCTGGGTCTGCCTCTGTTCGAGGGCGCGAAGTTGGGCGTCAGCGCGAGCCAACGCGTTTTCCGCTTCGCGCACCTCACCGGCGGTCGCGGCGCCTTGCGGCTGGAGACGTTTTAAGGCATCGAGGTTATGCAGCGCCGAATCGCGGTCGGTGCGGGCCTTCACCAGTTGGGCGTCCAGATTAAGAACTTCTTCCTGCGTGCCCCCGCGTTCAACGGCGCTGATGTCGGCTTGCGCGGTCTTCAATTGCGTCTGGGCGCGCGCGGCCTGTGCGCGGGCGTCGGCGGCATCCAGTTCGAGGAGAAGTTGTCCGCGCTTGACGAATTCGCCTTCGGCGATCAGCACGCGTCGCACCGTCGTCGCCGCGGGGGAATGCGCCTCGAAATTCGCAACCGGCTCAATCTTTCCGTTGGTCGAGATCAAGCTGCGGATATTCGCTCTTTCGACGACCGCCGTGCGAACTGGTACAGGATCATCATGGCGAGAGACGAAGGCAGCCGAGACGATTACGGCAGCCACTATAGCAACCGCGGCCAGGCCCCAGCGCCTCCGGGGGAGAGCCGAACTATTTCCGTTCAACGGCATACATAGGGAATCAGCACCAATGTACCACTCGCGGGCTGTTGCAGCGCAGCCAAACAACGATTCGGACTTACCCGGTTAGATGCGACCAGCGCGGGCGCGGACGGTCGGGTTTGCGCGGACTACGGTCGTTTCCCCTGGCGACTGGATACAATGAACGCATGCCAAAATCGTCACGCTATACGGCGGAGCACGCCAAAGCCGGGCTCGATCATGCATTTCCCGAAATTGAGACCTGGCCGAACCAGTTTCCGGGATACGAGATCGTCGTCGATGACCCGGAGTTCACGTCGGTGTGTCCGAAAACGGGGCTGCCGGATTTCGGAACGATCACGATTCGTTACACACCCGACCGCCGCTGTCTGGAATTGAAATCGTTGAAGGAGTACCTGCAGTCATATCGAAATCTCGGCATCTTTCAGGAAAACATCGTCAACCAGATATTGAAGGACGTTGTGCGCTGGGCAAAGCCGGTGTGGGCGGAGGTGAAGGGAGACTTTCGTCCGCGGGGTGGACTTTCGACGGTGATTGTGGCGAAGTGGCCGAGGAAGAGTCGGAAGTGAAAAGCTAGGTCTGGGGCAAAAGTATCCGAGTTCAACTTCCGAACCGCCTGTGAACTCGGACTCTGGCGACCGCCAGTGAATTTGCGCTCATCTACTTGCATCGGTACTTTCACACCTTTGGCGGTCTCCACGAGGTACACTACCGTGGCATGAGCGCGATGCGGCGCTCCAAGTCAGCAAAGCGCGCATCTGATCGGAGCGCGTCGAACTGCGGTTCGATGGCCAGTTCGGTTATCTGCGTGTCCCGTTCCGCGAAGGCGTTCTCCAGGTTCTCGAATGCTTTAGTCTTCTCGCCTAGGTGGGCGTAAATGATGGCGAGACCGTAAGGACGAACATAAGCCTCGGGAGGATTTTGTTGGTCCCTCGCAAACTGGAGTTGCTCTTCCCAGTAGCCCCGCTCGCCCTTCCTAGCTAGCTCCCGTTGCAGCGTGTCCATTTTCACAAGCACATCTTGCGGTTTCTCCCCGGCCAGGAGGCGCGCCTTTGTTTCCTCAGTGATGGCTTCGTCGTATCTTCCGAGGATGGCGTATAGCTGAGCCAAACGTTCGTGGTTTAAAGGGAAATTGGGGTCCATCTGGTTCGCTTTTTGGAACTGCGCGAGGGAATCGTCATAACGCCGCGCCCACTTGAAGGTCACTCCTGCGAAGGATTGAATGTGGGGCGAAAGTGGATCCAACTCCATCGCTTTTCTCATTTCTGCAATAGCCTCTTCGTGATGGCCGAGTGGCGAAAGGTAGCTGTTGGAGTAAAACAGGTGAGCGTAGGCGTTGTTCGGCTCGAGTTCGATCGCCCGACGAAACTCACCCTGTGCCGCCGGCCAACTGTATTCGTAGTGCGCTTTGACAAATCCCAGAGCGCAATGAGCATCGGCAAGCGTTTCGTCGAGGCTGAGGGCTCGATTGGCAGCCTCGAGGGCTTTGGGGGCTGCCTCTCCGGCGGGCATGCCTTCGAAAATCGGGGCAAGCGAATAGACGCGCGCAAGACCGGCAAAGGCAGGCGCATAACCAGGATCTAATTCTGTGGCTCGGGTGAAATACTTGATGGCTTGTTGGAATCCGTCCCGCGTCCGTAGGTTCCAGCCTTGCAAGCCTCGCAGATATGCGTCGTGGGCCTCCACATTCGTTTGGCCTGCGGCAGCCAGGCGTTGATGAGTCTGCTGCGAAAGCGTGAGCCGAATTTCACTCGCCGCCGAACTTGCAATATCGCTCTCGATCTTCAGGACATCGCTGAGTTCCCGGTCGTAGCTCTCGGCCCAGACGTGCGACTGGTCCGATGACTGAATCAGCTGGGCGGTGACGCGGATTCGGTCGCCGGAGTGGCGCACGCTCCCTTCGAGCAGGTAATTGGCTCCGACCTCGCGAGAAATTTGAGCCGCGCTCTTCTGAGTGTGTTTGTAGTGCATCGCCGACGTGCGAGCAATCACCCCGAGATGTTGCGGGTCAAGGCTCCCCAGTTGGGCAATGATTTCCTCCGTGATTCCGTCCGCCAGGTAATCCTGTTGGGAATCGCCGGTGAAATTTTCCAGAGGAAGCACGACCAGCATGATCTTCCCCGGCTGCGGTTTGTGGTGTCCCCCGGTTCGTAAGAGAACTGTGAACGCGACGACAACGAAAACGACGGCGACGAACCCAATCCAGCGAATTCGGCGGGAAACGACTCGCGGCTTGGCAGAAGTTGTCGTTGCGGGAGAGGGAGGCGAGGGAATCAGTTCCGGCTCGACCGGCGCTATGAAACGGTACCCGCGACGGGAAACTGTCTCGATGAATCGTGGGTTTTCCGCGGAGTCGCCGAATGCCACCCGCAGTTTCCGGATGGCCGTGTTCAGGCCTTCATCGAAACCGACATAGGTGTTGGCCGGCCACAACCGCGCCTGCAACTGTTCGCGGGTGACCACTTCTCCAGGATGCTGCAGCAGGATCTCCAGAACCCGAAAAGGCTGCTCCTGCAGCTGCACTCTTCGTCCTTCTTTGTGGACTTCGCCTGATCCGAAGTCAATTTCGAACAGACCGGTACGAACACGGCGGCTGGAACCGGCGGGCGTTTCCATCAACCTCCACCCAGGACATCTGATTCTAGCCCGGGAATCTGGTTCAGGGAACTCGATAACTCCTTCGGTAACTTCATCTTCGCAAGTCACCGAGAGTTTAGGGCGGGTCAATTGACCGGGCTCGGACCCTGCGCTAAAAGTGCCGACACTTCGGGGGTTGCTCCGTCGTGAGGCCGGAGCACGCTGAGGAAAACAAGACCAATGCATGAGGAGGGTTTATGAACAAGAGGCTAGTCGTAAGTGGTGTTCTGCTAGTGTTTGCGGCTTTGGGGGCAGGATACGCGCAGAGTGGACCGGCTGCCTGCAATAACAGGCTCATTGCCGGTAACTATGGATTCACCATCCAAGGCAACAAGTTGGGAGGCCCGGGACCCATTGGCCCGCAGTTTGGGGTAGCAATGACTCAGTTCGATGGCAAGGGTGGACTCAGCCAGATCGACACCGTCACGGTTAATGGCGAAGTGGTTGCCGATTTCACCCACCCCCCGGCCACGGGTACTTACACGGTGAATTCCGATTGCACGGGCACGTTCACAATCACCTTCACCGATGGCCGGCCGCCTGTTGCCGCGAACTTCGTCGTGGTGGAAGGTGGTTTGGAGATCGACACCGTCGTGGTCAGTGCCGGTGGAAACCAGGGAATCATCGCGACCGGCAGCATCGGGAAAAGGCGGTTCTGCAAACACTGATACCTCGGCTCGCTGACCGAGGGCAGAGAGATCGTCCGATCAAGGAACGATGAATCGAGAACTCCGTTCCGGTCTCCCGTGCCCTCGGAGCAGCCAAAGGGGCGTCATTGGTGCGTTTGGCGAAAATCTAATTGAACGACATTGCTGCCTTGGCCGGATATCCGAACTGGGTGTGCCGCCAACTCCCGGTTGGTCGGCAACCCTTACCTAATCTGGTTGGGTGAGAGTGTCCCGTGATCTGGGCACAATTGCCGAGACATAAACCGTCGAGTCGAAACAACGTCAGGCGCTATGAACGAGTGCTGGCGAGACGGCGGCAACTGTGTTATTGAGTTCACCATCGACAGGTCGGGGCGAACGAGAGGAGCAACCGGAATGGTACGGACCTATGGACTAACGCATATTAACCTCGTGGTACGGGATGTTGAGCGCTCCTTGCGGTTTTACGGGCAAGTCTTCGGGGTGGAGGAATACGGGAGGGCCGACGGGCTGGTCCACACCAGGACCCCCGGTTGCCAGGATGTCATCACCTTTGACGAGCAATCATCCGGCGCCGGCGAGTCACGCGGTATCCCACACTTCGGCTTCCGGCTCGTTTCCCCCGCAGATATCGACTCGGCTGTCGATGAAGTAGAGCGCGCCGGTGGCAAGCTGCTCCGGCGGGGCGAATTCTGTCCTGGCTGCCCCTACGCCTACGTTGCCGACCCGGATGGCTACGAAGTCGAGATTTGGTTTGAGTAAAGCAGCGGAGCCGGGTGATTCGAGCCATGTAACTCCCGCATTGTCGGCTACTCGGAAGTTGGTTCACGCCCGGGTAACTGCTCGGGCTCGCCATGCTATATTCGCTCGACTCGTGGCCAACGAAAAACTCTATCCGCGTACGGCGCTGATCGTCCTCACCGCGCTGAATCTGGTCAATTACGTCGACCGTTCTGTTCTGAACGCCGTCCAGCCGCTGGTGCAGGCGGAATTTCATGTTTCGAAGGCGCAGATCGGCTCGCTCACCAGCGCGTTTCTGGTCTTCTACATGATCGCTGCGCCGTTCGTAGGTCCGCTGGCGGACCGATACTCGCGCAAGCGCATCATCGCCTTCGGCGCGTTTTTTTGGAGCGGGCTTACGCTGCTCACAGCAGTCACGCATACATTTACCGGGTTGCTGATCCGGCACACGCTGGTGGGGATCGGCGAAGCGACGTTCGTGACGATTGCTCCCACGTTTGTGGCCGATCTTTTCGCTGAAGACAGACGCGGGCGGATTCTCGGTGTGTTCTACCTGGCAATTCCCGTGGGATTCGCGGC
>Ga0335084_10003908_pt1 | contig 14655 bp, 10 predicted proteins | sample Lox_Sample_44_FD_206721 | JGI IMG/M metagenome (GOLD analysis project Ga0335084, IMG submission 206721) | Soil microbial communities from Loxahatchee National Wildlife Refuge, Florida, United States - Lox_Sample_4.4 | ecosystem: Environmental > Terrestrial > Soil > Wetlands | place: USA...
GGACAGCTCGCGGGCGATGGCGTCGCGGTTCTCGAAGTAGAGATAGAGCGTCCCCGGCGCGTACTCGATGGCCTCGGCGATCTTCCGGACCGTCAGGGCGCCGAATCCCTCGCGGCGGACGATGTTGCGCGCTGCGTCGAGAATGCGCCCGCGGAGCTCGCTCTTCTCCCGTTCCCGCCGTTGAGTCGTTCCCACGGGTTCCGTCTTACTGCTTGACAGCCGGAACAGCCATCGATAAATGAACCTCGTTCAGTGAACATTGTTCATCAACAACTCATGGTTCAGCGGAGGCGGTCATGGTGGAGCGAATCGGGCTGGTCGGTGCGGCGGGCGCGATGGGGCAGAGCGTGGGGCAGGCGCTGGTGGAGCGGGGCAAGCCGTTCCGGGTCATCGGACGCTCGGCCGGTGCGCTCGAGGCGAGGTTCCGGGGCATGCCCGGTGTCGAGCGGGTCACCTGGGCTCCGGAGGATCCCGCCTCGGTCCGCGCCGCGCTCCGGGGGATCGACACGCTGATCTATCTGGTGGGCGTTCCGTACCATCAGTTCGCCCAGCACCCGGTGGTGATGCGGCAGACGCTCGAGGGGGCGATCGCCGAGGGCGTGCGGCGCATGGTGCTCGTCGGCACGGTGTACCCCTACGGGCTGCCGCGGACGACGCCGGTGACCGAGGACCACCCGCGCGCGCCGCACACCTTCAAGGGCCGGATGCGGAAGGCCCAGGAGGACCTGCTCCTCGAGGCCGACGCCGCGGGGAAGATCCGCGGAACGATCCTCAGGCTCCCGGACTTCTACGGCCCGGACATCGACAAGAGCTTCCTCCACGGCGCATTCGTCGCCGCGCTGCAGGGCGGGACGGCGAACATGATCGGGCCGGTCGACACCCCGCACGAGTTCATCTACGTCCCGGACGTCGGCCCGGTGTTGCTCGACCTCGCGGACAGGCCGGAGGCCTACGGCCGCTGGTGGCACCTGGGCGGGCCAGGGACCATCACCCAGCGCGAGTTCGCGACCAGGGTCTTCGCCGCGGTCGGCAAGACGCCGAAGATCCGCGTCGCCGGGAAGACCACCCTGCGAGTGATGGGGCTCTTCAACCCGCTGATGCGCGAGCTGGTGGAGATGAACTACCTCCAGACCGACCCGGTGGTGCTCGACGACTCGGCACTCCAGAAGCTGCTCGGGCCGGTGAAGAAGACCTCGTACCAGGACGGCATCCGCAAGACGCTCGAGGTGATGCGGGGCCCGTCCGTTGCCCGGGCGGCCTGACCCGAGGAATCGGCGGTCGTGGCTGGATTGACGCCGGAGTCAGTCTCTGGTGGAACGCCGCGTCATGGCGCAACCGCTCGGTCAACCAGGGCACTCGCGCGCCGTCGTGGTGAAGGGGCTCCGCACCCCCTTCGTCAAGGCGGGCGGCGTCTTCGGCTCGCTCACCTCGCTGGACCTCGGAGCGGCGGTGGTCCGAGAGCTGGTCGAGCGCGCGGACGTCGACCCCGCGGAGATCGACCAGATCGTCTTCGGCCAGGCCATCCCCACGCTCCTCGCCCCGAGCATCGCCCGCGAGGTGGGCCTCGCCTCGGCGCTCCCCAGAGGGCTGGAGGCCCACACCGTGAGCCGCGCCTGCGCCACCTCCATCCAGGCCTTCACCGACGTGGCCTCCGCCATGGCCGTGGGCGTCAGCCAGGTGGCCGTCGCCGGCGGCACCGAGTCGATGAGCGACGTGCCCATCTTCACCAGCCGGCCGCTCTCCCGCGCCCTGGTGAAGGCCAGCCGCGCGCGCTCCATCCCCGAGCGCCTCCGCGCCTTCGCCGGCGTCCACCCCAAGGACCTGGTCCCCGTCCCGCCGGCCATCGCCGAGTACTCCACCGGCCTCACCATGGGACAGAGCGCCGAGAAGATGGCCAAGGAGAACGGCATCTCGCGCCTCTGGCAGGACGAGATCGCCCTCGCCTCGCACCACCGCGCCGCCGCCGCCTGGAAGGCCGGGGTGTTCGAGGCGCAGGTGATGCACGTCCCCGTGCCCCCCGCCTACACCACCACCGGGACGACCGACGACATCATCCGCCCCGACACCTCGCTCGAGGCGCTCGCCGGGCTGAAGCCGGTCTTCGACAAGGCGCACGGCTCGGTGACCGCCGGGAACAGCTCGCCCCTGACCGACGGCGCGGCTGCGCTGCTGGTCATGCGCGAGGACCGGGCGAAGGCCCTGGGGCTCCAGCCGCTCGGAGCGCTTCGCGCGTTCGCCTATGCCGCCACCGACCCGGCCGACCAGTTGCTGCAGGGGCCGGCCTACGCCGCGCCGCTCGCGCTCGACCGGGCGGGGATGACCTTGAAGGACATCGATTTGGTGGAGATGCACGAGGCCTTCGCCGCGCAGGTGGCCAGCAACCTCCAGGCCTTCGCCAGCCCCGAGTTCGCGAAGAGGCTCGGGCGCTCCGCGCCGCTCGGTGAGGTGGACCCCGAGCGCCTCAACGTCCATGGCGGCTCCATCGCGCTCGGCCACCCCTTCGGTGCCACCGGGGCCCGCATCGTCATGCAGGCGCTCGAGGCACTCGCCCGGCGCGGCAAGAGCACCGCCCTGTGCACCGTCTGCGCCGCCGGCGGGCTCGGCGCGGCCCTGGTCCTGGAGCGCCTCTGATGGCTGCCTTCCGCTCGGAGATGCGCGGCGACGTCGCGGTCCTCACCCTCGACCTGCCCGGCGAGCCGGTGAACACGCTCTCGCCCGGCGTGGGCGCCGAGTTCGAGCAGGAGCTGCAGCGCCTCGCGGAGGACGCGGGGGTGAAGGCGGTCGTCTTCACCTCCGGCAAGGAGGACTTCGTCGTCGGCGCGGACGTGAAGTGGCTCGGCTCGCTCCACACCGCGGCCGACGCCGAGAAGGCCTCCCGCGAGGGACAGCAGGGTTTCGACCGGCTCGCCAGCTTCCCCAAGCCCGTCGTCGCCGCCGTCCACGGGGCGTGTCTCGGCGGGGGCCTGGAGTGGGCGCTCGCCTGCCAGGGCCGGGTGGCCTCGGACGCACCCCGGACCCAGCTCGGTGTCCCCGAGGTCCAGCTCGGTCTCCTCCCTGGCGCCGGGGGCACGCAGCGGCTCCCGCGCCTCATCGGCGTGCAGGCCGCGCTGGACCTCATCCTCACCGGGAAGGCGGTCCGGGCCTCCAAGGCGCGCAAGCTGGGTCTGGTCGACGAGGTGGTGCCCCGCCCCATCCTGATCGACGTGGCCATCGAGCGTGCCCAGGCGCTGGCCGCCGGCGAGGGCCGTCCTGCGCCGCGGCGGAGCCCCCGGGAGACGGTGACCCGCGCGGCGCTCGAGGGGAACCCCATCGGCCGGAGGCTGCTCTTCGCCGAGGCACGCAAGCAGCTGCTGAAGAAGAGCGGCGGCCACTACCCCGCGCCGGAGCGGGCGCTGGAGGTCGTCCGCGAGGGTCTGGAGAGGGGCTTCGAGGCCGGGGAGCGGGCCGAGGCCCGCGCCTTCGGCGAGCTGCTGGTCACCGACGTCAGCGCCCGGCTCCGGGAGCTGTTCTTCGCCACCACTGCGCTCAAGAAGGACACCGGCGTCGACGGCGCGGCCAGCGCGAGGGCGGTCCACAAGGTGGCGGTACTCGGCGGCGGCCTCATGGGCGGCGGCATCGCCTTCGTGAGCGCGGAGAAGGCCGAGCTGCCGGTCCGGATCAAGGAACGCGACGACGCCTCGGTCGGTCGAGCGCTGGCCCACGTCCGGGGCCTGCTCGAGGCCCGCGTCAGAAGGCGCCGGCTCGACCGGCGAGGGCTGGAGAAGGTGCTCTCTCGCGTCACGGCGACGACCGACCTCTCGGGCCTGGGGCGCGCCGACGTGGTGATCGAGGCCGTCTTCGAGGACCTCGGCCTCAAGCGCCGTCTGCTCGCCGAGGTGGAGTCCGCGACGTCCGAGGCCTGCATCTTTGCCTCCAACACCAGCTCCATCCCCATCGCCCGGCTGGCGGAGGGCGCCAAGCGGCCGGGCAACGTCATCGGGATGCACTACTTCAGCCCGGTGGAGAAGATGCCTCTCCTCGAGGTCATCACCCACGGGGGCACGGACCCCTCGGTCGTCGCCACCTGCGTGGCGCTGGGGAAGAGGCAGGGGAAGACGGTCATCGTGGTCCGCGACGGGCCGGGCTTCTACACCTCGCGGGTCCTCGCCCCGTACCTGAACGAGGCGGCGAATCTCCTGGTCGAGGGCGCCGAGGTGGCCGCGGTGGACACCGCGCTGCGGGCGTACGGCTTCCCCGTGGGCCCGTTCCAGCTCCTCGACGAGGTGGGCCTCGACGTCGGTGAGAAGGTCAGCCACGTGCTGCACGGCGCCTTCGGCGAGCGGATGACGCCCCCGGCCACCATGGCCGCGCTGGTCACGGAGGGCCGCCTGGGCCGCAAGGCGAAGAAGGGCTTCTACCGCTACGACGTGACGGGAAAGCCGGTGGACTCCAGCGTGTACGCTGCGCTCCCTGGCGGGGCGACCCGGGTCCCGTTCCCCGAGGACGAGCTGCGCGAGCGGCCGGTGCTCCTCTTTCTGAACGAGGCGGTGCGCTGCCTGGAGGAGGGCATCCTCCGCAGCGCGCGCGATGGCGACGTCGGCGCGGTGTTCGGCCTTGGCTTTCCGCCCTTCCGCGGCGGCCCGTTCCGGGCCATCGACGCGATGGGACCGGCCGAGCTGCTGCGCCGCCTCGAGCACTGGCGGGAGCGGAAGGGTGTCCGGTTCGAGCCCGCGCCGTTGCTCCGCCGGATGGCCGAGCGCGCCGAGCGATTCCACTGAGGCTCCGACTAGGCCGCCGCCTTCGCCGCCGCTCCCTCGCTCTGCAGCAGCCGCACCGGGAGCACCATCGCGTTCAGCCCGGCGAACTGGAGCCGGCGCTGGATCTGGTACGCGGTCTCGTTGTGGAGCACCCGCTGGTACCAGTGCTCCTGCTCGAACACGAGCTTTCCGGCGAAGAACAGCGCCCGGGGAAACTCCTTGGCCACCTCCCGGGAGAGCTGGGTGGCGGTCTCCACCGCCTCCGTCCCCAGCGCCATCCGCGCGGTGGCCGCCAGCCCGAGCCCCTGCGCCAGCGCCACGTACTCGTCGAGCGCCGCCCGGGTTCGCTCCTTCACCTCCACCACCTCGGCGATGTCCTTGAAGGTGGCCGAATCGATGACCCCCACCGAGAGGAAGACGAAGTTCTGGAAGTAGTTGGGGAAGAGTCGCTGGATGGTGAGCAGGGAGTGGACGCCGAGCCCGGCGTAGCTGCCCACCAGGAGCACCGCGGTGGGCTTGCCCGGCTCCAGCGCCCGGGCCGGCGCCTGGGACTTCGGCATCGAGGGGAGGATGTCGTCGAGCCGGCGGAGGCTCTGCTGAACCTTCCGGTAGTGGGCGCGGGTCCAGACGAAGATCGCCACCACCGCCCCGGTCACCACCAGGGTGACCCAGGCCCCTTCCCGGAACTTCTCGAAGACGTTCACCACCAGGATGCCGACACAGAGCACCAGGCCCACCACGTGGATCGCTCCCTGGCGACGCCAGTCCGTGCGGTTCTTCCGCTCGCGCCACCAGAAGCGGCACATCGCGAGCTGGCTGAGCGAGAAGGTGACGAAGACGTTGATCGCGTACAGCGTCACCAGGGTGGTGATGTCGCCGTGGGTGTAGAGCAGGGCGAGCAGCGACGAGCCGCCCATCAGCAGCACCCCGTTCTGCATCGTCAACCGGTCCGACAGCTGCGCGAACCGGTGCGGGGCCCAGCTGTCCACCGCCATGTTCGCCATCACCCGCGGCCCGTCGAGGAAGCCGGCCTGGGCGGCAACGAAGAGGAGCAGGGCCTCCGAGGCCAGGGTGATCCACACGAACCACTGGCCCACCGGCAGCCCGAGGACACGGAACGCCCCGGCGAACCGGCTGGCGAGCACCGCGTTCATGGTCTGCCCGGCGACCGGCGTCACGTGCAAGAGGAGGTAGGCGAGGGTGATGCCGCCGGCGGTGAGGGCGAGCGAGGTCGCCATCAGCATCATGGTGCGCCGCGCGGTCTCGACCTTGGGCTCGCGCATGATCTGCAGGCCGTTGCTCACCGCCTCGATGCCGGTGTACGTGCCGGCGCCCATCGAGTAGGCGCGGAGAAACAGGGCCACCATCCCGCCCACCCCGAGCGTCGCCACCCCGGACGACAGCCCGCTGCGGACCTGCTCGTTGACCACGTGCACCTCGTCGACGCGGCTGAACACCGAGCCGCCGATGAGGATGACGTGGGTGAAGAGGAAGAGGAGGAAGATCGGCGCGAGCACCGTCACCGACTCGCGCACCCCGCGCAGGTTCAGGACCACCAGCACCCCGATGGCCAGGAACTCCACCGGAAGCTTCCAGCCGTGGAGCGACGGTGGCACGAAGCTGAAGATGGCGTCGGCCCCTCCGGCCACCGAGGTGGTGATGGTCAGGACGTAGTCCACCATCAGCGCGCTGCCGGAGATGACGCCGGCGGTCGGACCGAGCAACCGCGTGGCGACGATGTACCCGCCACCGCCGAAGGGGAAATGCTCGATGATCCGCGAGTACGCCGTGGCGATGATGACGACCGTGAACGCGGTGGCCAGCGCCAGGAACGGCGCGAGCGCCACCTGCGTCCCCAGCGCCTTGAACGACTCCTCGGGGCCGTACGACGACGACGACAGGCCGTCGGCTCCCAGGCCCACCCAGGCCAGGAAGGCCACCAGCGAGACGTGGTGGAAGACGCCAGGGTCCTCCACGCTCCGCGGGCGTCCCACCAGCCAGCGCCGCACCCGCTGTCTGAGCGGCGGAGGCTCAGGGTGCTGGGGAGCGGGGGACGGCTCTGCGCTCTGAGGGTCCACGGGCGTGGCGCCCGGGTCTAGCCCCGGCGCCCGACGAGGTGCAAACAGTCTTGTGTCTCAACGGGGGGTGCGCCCGGTGCTAGCCTGTGGGCTCTCCCCCATGAACCTCTGGCTGGTCACCGCGCAGGACGCCCCGGGGAGCGCGCTCATCCATGGGCTCGAGGAGGCGGGCTGGACGTGCACCTGCTTCGCGGACGGAGAGGCCGTGGACCGCGCCGCCGGCGCCGAATCCCCAGACGCCTTCCTGGTCATCGAGCCGTGCCCACCCTGGGGTGCGGCGGGGCTGCTCTCGCGGATCCGGGTGAAGACCGAGGCGGCGCGGCCGGTGCTCGTGCTGGGCGTGGACGACGCAGGGGTCAGGGCACAGCTGCTGGACCTCGGTGCCGACGACGTGCTCCCGGCGAGCGTGGGCGCGGAGGAGCTGCTCGCTCGGCTGCGCCGCCGCAGCGCGGTGTTCCGTGGTGCCTCGGGGCCGATGACCCGGGGCCCGGCGGACCGGGTCGCCGTCGTGGACGCGCTCACCGAGGTCCACAATCGCCGCTACTTCCTCCTCCGGCTGGAGGACGAGTTCCGTCGCGCGCAGCGGTACGACAACCCGCTCGCCCTGGTCCTCGTGGACCTGGACCAGTTCCGGGGGATCAACGAGTCCTTCGGGCACCTGGTGGGAGACGGGGTGCTCCGCGGGGTGGCCCAGTGCCTGGTCGCCGCGGTCCGGGAGACCGACACCGTCGCCCGCACCGGGGGTGACGAGTTCGCCTGCATCCTCCCCCAGACGCACCTGGCCGGCGCGCTGACCGTGGCGGAGCGGATCCGCCGCGACGTCGCGGCGCTCCGGCCCGGGCCTGGCGCAGAGGTGCTCCTCACCGCCAGCGTGGGCGTGGGAAGCCACCCCGCGGTCCACGTGCAGACGCCCGAGGAGCTGATCGGCGCCGCCGACGGATGCCTGGCCCGGGCCAAGCGCGAGGGGCGCAACCGGGTCTGCCTCGCAGACCCCGGGGTCGAGCGCCTGGGTCGGTAGCGACCACAAGCCCCCCTGGTGGGTGTAGAATGACCCCGGGTCCAAACGCCTGCACCGGGCAAGACGGACCTGATCCTCGGAGGTTGGCAACGACCGGACGGGTGGCCGGGCGGTTGCAACCCCATGTCACCGACTGGACGACCCTTCATGGAGCCTGCGCTCAGGATGTCGCCCGCCCAGGGGCGGCTGCTGGTGGTGGACGACGAGGAGAACATCCTCAAGTCGCTTCGCCGCGTGCTGCGCAGCGGAGACTGGGAGATCCGCACCGCCCTCGACGGCGAGCGGGGTCTCAAGATCCTCGAGCAGTTCACCCCCGAGGTGGTCATCTCGGATTTCCGGCTCCCCGGCATGAACGGGGCGGACTTCCTGGCCCAGGTGAAGCAGCGCATCCCGCTCGCGCAGCGGATCATGCTCACCGGGCACGCCGATCAGCGGGCCATCGAGGAGGCCATCAACCGCTCCGAGATCTTCCGCTTCATCGCCAAGCCCTGGAACGACTCGGCGCTGCTGCTCACGGTGCAGAGCGCCTTCGAGCAGTACGCGGTGCAGAGCGAGAACGCCCGCCTCCAGGAGATCACCCGGGCGCAGAACGAGGAGCTGCGGGCCCTCAACGCCGAGCTCGAGGAGCGGGTGCAGCAGCGGACCCGGCTGCTGGTGGTGGCCAAGCGCGAGTGGGAGCTGTCGTTCGACTCGCTGGACCTGCCCCTGGCGGTGGTGCGGGGCTCGGACCACAGCGTCCGCCGGGCCAACGTGGCCTACGCCCGGGTGGCGGGGCGACCGGTCCAGGGCGTGAGCCAGAACCCACCCTGCCACCAGTTCCTCTTCGGACGTGACACCCCGTGTACGGGCTGTCCGATGAAGACCGCCATCTCCAGCGGCAAGGAGGGCCGGGCAGAGATCCAGCACCGGGGAAGAATCTACGTCCTCGACGTCTACCCCATGGCGGAGGAGGGGCAGGCGGTGTGCGCGTACCGGGACGTGACCGACGAGCGGACCATGACCGCCCGCCTGGTCGAGACCGAGAAGATGGCCGCGGTGGGCCAGCTCGCCGGTGGCGTGGCGCACGAGATCAACAACCCCCTGGCCGGGATCCTCACCTTCGCCCAGCTGATGAAGCGCGACGCCGGCCGGGCCAAGGGCGACCTGGATTCGCTGCAGCTGATCGAGGAGTCGGCCCTGCGGTGCAAGCGCATCGTGGAGAGCCTGCTCCAGTTCAGCCGCCGCTCGCAGGAGGGCGACCGCCGCCCGTTCGACCTCAACCGCTGCGTCGACGATGCGGCGTTCCTCTTCCGGGCCCAGCTGAAGAAGTCGCCCGAGGCGGTGCTGGACGTCAAGACCGAGGCCAACCTCCCGCCGGTCATCGGCGACACGGGACAGATGGGGCAGGTGCTGCTCAACCTCCTCCAGAACGGCCTGTACGCACTGGAGGGCAGGGCGGGCTCGCTCAGGGTCCGCACCGGACGGCGCGACACCCACCTCTTCTTCAGCGTTCACGACAGCGGGACGGGCATCGAGCCCTCGGTGCTCCCGCGCATCTTCGAGCCGTCATTCACCACCAAGCCCCCGGGCCAAGGCACCGGTCTGGGCCTGGCGATCGCCTACCGCATCGTCCAGGACCACGGCGGCCGCTTCGAGGTGCAGAGCGCTCCCGGCGACGGCTCCACCTTCACCGTTCTTCTTCCCATCCCCCCAACGTCTTTCCCGTCTGTGAGGAACTGATGAGCAAGCGCCCTGGCAAGATCCTGGTCGTGGACGACGACAAGGTCGTTCTCCGCGCCGTCACCGAGATACTTCAACGAGAGGGCTACACCGTCGTCGCCATCGACGACGCGGTGGAAGGCCTCGCCGCCTCCAAGGACCCGACCGTCGACGTGGCGGTGCTGGACATCCGGATGCCGCACCTGTCGGGGATGGACCTGCTCCGGGCCATCAAGCAGGCGAGGGCCGACGTGGAGGTGGTGATGATGACCGCCTTTGCCACGGTGGAGACGGCGGTCGAGGCGGTGAAGGCCGGCGCCTACGACTACCTGACCAAGCCCTTCTCCAACATCGACGAGGTGAGCCTCACCGTCGCCAAGGCGCTGGAGCGGAAGCAGCTCAAGGACCGCACCCGCGTCCTGGAGGAGCAGCTCAGCGTCAAGGGCCAGTTCGAGGACCTGATCGGCCAGTCGGGCCAGATGCGGGCGGTGTTCAAGCTGGTGGAGACGGTGAGCTACTCCAGCGCCACCGTCCTCATCCAGGGCGAGAGTGGCACCGGCAAGGAGCTGGTGGCCCGGGCCATCCACTACCGCAGCCCGCGCAAGGACAAGCCCTTCATCGCCGTGAACTGCTCGGCCCTGACCGACACCCTGCTCGAGTCCGAGCTGTTCGGCCACGTGAAGGGGAGCTTCACCGGTGCCACCGCCAACAAGAAGGGGCTCTTCGAGGCCGCCGACGGCGGGACCATCTTCCTCGACGAGATCGGCGACGTGCCGCCGGCCACCCAGGTCCGCCTGCTCCGCGTCCTCCAGGAAGGCGAGGTGAAGCGGGTCGGGGCGAACGACACCATCAAGGTGGACGTCCGGGTCATCGCCGCCAGCAACGTCGACCTCGCCCGGGCGAAGGACCAGGGCAAGTTCCGCGAGGACCTCTTCTACCGGCTGAACGTCATCACCGTCTCGCTCCCGCCGCTGCGCGACCGTCCCGAGGACGTTCCGCTCCTGGCCGGGCACTTCCTCCGCCTGTACGCGGGGAAGATGGGCAAGAAGGTGACCGGCATCTCGCCGCAGGCGATGGAGGCGCTGGTCTGCCACCGGTGGATGGGCAACGTCCGCGAGCTGGAGAACGTCATCGAGCGCGCGGTGGTGCTCACCTCGCGCGAGGTGGTGGACGTGGAGGACCTGCCCCAGCAGCTCCGGGAGTCGCAGGGCGGCGGGGGAGACGTCGAGGTGCTCAGCCTCGCGCACCTGCCTTACGCCGAGGCCAAGCGGCTGGCGATGCGGGCCTTCGAGCGGCGGTACCTCTCGGCGCTGCTGGAGAAGAGCGGGCACAACGTCTCCAGCGCCGCCCGGGCCGCCGGCGTCGACCGGAGCAACTTCCGCCGCCTGCTGAAGCAGTACGAGGTCGTCCGCGGGCCGCTGCAGCAGCCGATGGCCAAGCCCAAGGCCGAGCCGATGACCGCCTGAGGAGAACCATCCGGAGGTCCGCCATCCCGGGCACAGCGACCCGGGCGGCGTCCCTGACGGGGCAAAGAGGGCCTGCTCGGCGCGCGCCGGGCGGGCCCTCGCTTTTCTGTCGATGGCTCTGGCAGTGTCCGCCGCCCCGATGCGGAATGCACTCTGGCTGGCGATGGCGGCGCTGGTCGTCCTGGTGGGCGTGGCGCTCTGGCGGACGTCGACCGTCGGGCCGGCTCGGGCGCTCCGGCGGGAACTCGAGGCCCGTGCCACCGCGCGGTTCTCGCGTCCGCCGCACGTGCAGCCACCCGAGCCAGGATCATTCGGTGAGCGAGCGGCGGGCCCCTGGGACGCGCTCGCCGAGCTCGAGGGGTCGTCGGCGGACGTCGAGCTGTGCCGGGCGGTGCGGGACGGGGAACGACCGTTCGATGCCCTCTCGCCCTCGTGCCGACGCGAGCTCGGGGGGTCGGCCGGACCGCTGAGCGCGCTGCTGGCGGCGACTCACTCCGCCGAGGCCGGCCCGCCCCAGGGTCTGGGGACCCTCGACCTGCCGACGCCCTCGGCCCGACCGCGCGGCTGGTCCACCTTGCCCTACGCGGCGAAGCTCGGAGCGCTCCGCCTCCGCCAGCTCCTCTCCCGGGGGGATGCAGCGGGCGCGGTGCGCACCTGCGTCGACCTTCAGGCCCTCGCCCGCGACGCCTCGTGGGGAAGCGGGCTGGCGGGGCGTCTTCCGGCCCTGGCGGTGGAGGAGGTGGCGTTCCGTCCCTGTGTCGCGGCGCTCGATGTGGCCCCGGTGGAGGTGAAGCACTCCGCGGCGGAGGCGCTCCGCCGGGTGGAAGAGGGGACGCCCGCGCTTGCGGTCATCGTGCGCGAGTACGCACTGGGGGCCCGTGCGCAGGCCTTCGCTCCATTCCTCGGAGCCCAGGGTGCGCTGCCGGGGCAGGTGGCTGTCTGGGCCCGGGAGAACGACCCGGTGGGGCGCACCGACTGGCGGTTCAGCCTCGCCCTCGGAGATGCGTGGCACCGCGTCGACGCCCGGCTGGGGGCAGCAGTGGAGGCGGCAGGCCTGAAGATGCCTGCGCGAGCCGAGCGCCTCGACATCCTCGCCGCCGGAGAGCGCCCGTGGATGAACCCCCGCGCGGCGTTCGCCTTGCCGCAGCTTGGCCGGGCCGCCCGGTCAGACGCGCGGGCGCGCGCTCAGCTTCACTTGCTCCGGGGTGCCGTCACCGCGGACCTCCTCCGCTCCGAGACGGGAAGGTGGCCGGCGGGCGGCGAGCTCGACGCCGCGCTGGGAGGGGGAGGGCAGATCGCCATCCAGGCGCAGGGGGAGACCGCCACCCTGGTGGACTCCGCCGTGCCCCGCGGGGAGCTGGCCGTCACGGTACGTTCGGACCGCTGAGCCGGGCTGGCGCTTCGGTTGGGCGAGGTAGGGTGAAGGCAAGGATGAGCGGGTTCAAGGACCATTTCTCCGCCGCCGCGAGTGGTTACGCCGCGCATCGGCCCGTCTATCCGCGAGCGGTCGCCGAGGCGCTGGCAGCACGGTCCCCCGGGCACGGTCTCGCCTGGGACGCCGGCTGCGGATCGGGGCAGCTCTCGGTGGTGCTGGGGGAGGTGTTCGACCAGGTGCTGGCGACGGATGCCAGCGCCGCGCAGATCGCCGCCGCGACGCCGCATCCGGCGGTGCGCTATGCCGTCGCCCCTGCCGAGACGAGCGGACTTCCGGACGGAAGCGTCGACTGTGCCGTGGCCGCGCAGGCCGCCCACTGGTTCGACCTCCACGCCTACTACCGCGAGGTGCGCCGGGTGGCGCGGCCCGGTGGGCTGATCGCCCTGGTCACCTACGCGGTGATGGAGGTGGACCCCGGGGTCGAGCGCGTCGTCGAGCGCTTCTACTGGAAGACCCTGGAAGGCCACTGGCCCGCGGAGCGCAAGCTGGTCGAGGAGGGGTACCGCTCGCTGCCGTTCCCGTTCGAGCCAGTGGAGGCACCACCGCTCGTCCTCGAGCACCGCTGGAACGTGGAGCAGCTGCTCGGGTACGTCGGGACGTGGTCCGCGGTGCAGTCGCTGCGGAAGGCTGGCCGCGGGGCGGAGCTCGATCGCTTCGGAGACGAACTGCGGGCAGCGTGGGGCGATCCGGAGATGGGTCGGCTCATTCGCTGGCCACTCTCATTGCGGCTCGGGCGGGTCACCCCGCTCCTCTGAGTCCGACTGGCGCCCGCCGCTCTTGGGCTGGCGGGGGAAGCGCCGGCCGTTGACGCTCCGAAAGTACGCTGCGGGTGAGACACCGAGCTCGCGCTTGAAGGCGCGACAGAATCCCTGACGGGTGCGGTAACCGGTGAGCTGCGCGATCCGTGCGAGATCCGTCTCGCCGTCGCGGAGCAGCCTCGCCGCTCGGCGCGCACGCCAGCGCCGGATGTGCTCGGAGGGACTCGAGCCGGCGAACTGCGCGAACAGCGCGCGGATGCGACGTTCCGAGCGCCCCGAGGCCTCCGCCAGACTGCGGACCGTCTCGGAGCTGGGGTCCGCCGGGGCCGGCGGAGACAGCTGCCCCTTGATCACCGGATCGGCGAGCGCCCGGAGCCAGCCCTTGTCGGTCCAGTCGAGGTCACGCAGGTGCATCCGCAGGGCCTGGACGAAGAGGCCCTCGCACAGAGCCCGTGAGACCTCCCTGCGACCGAGCAGGGGCATCGCGTACTCGGCGAGGAGTGCGGCAAGTAGCGGCTCGAATGACCCGGGCGCCGGCACCCTGCGGACGCTGGCCCGGATGAGCGGAGGGAGTGAGTCGAGCAGCGGATGCCCGTGGGGAGCATCGAAGTCGACACGCACGGAGAGACACTTCGGCGGCGGGGTGCCGTCGGAGGCCGCGCGGAGCGCGCCGTCCACACCCTGCCCCACCACGAGGATCTCCCCGGGCTCGAGCCGAAGGGCCCAGAGCGGAAGGGCCACATCGATGTGACAGCGACCCGCGAGTGGGACGTGGAGCGAGATGGCATCCACCGGGAACGCGCGCCGCCCCGGGCTCGGAACCGGGCCATCGTCGAGAAGGCCGCAACGCAAGCGCAGCTCGGTCAGCGCATCTTCGAGCGCATCGGTCGCCTCATCCATTTGCAGCGGCCGAAGCAAGAAGCGCGCACACGCACAAAGGGACGACTTGCGTCCGCGCGGGTTCCCAGCTTGCACTCGCGAACCCGAACCGGACGGTCGCCAGGGGAGGGGGGGCCAGGCACTGGCCGAGGCGTCCGAATCTGGTTCGCAGCTTCAACGTGGGAACCAGCGCGCCGGCCCCGAGCTCGTGAGCCGAGGGAGCGAGCGACTGCGGAGGCTGGACAGCCAGTCTCGCGACACGGACGGCTGCTGCGCAGATTCCCAGGTTGCACTCGCGAACCCGAACCGGACGTTCTGGCGAGGCCGCACCCCCCCCCCGCCGTCGAGCGTCCGGAAATGGTTCGCAAGTTCGACGAGAGAATCCGAACCGGCGGGATTCGGCAACGCTCATCAATTGCGAACCCGCAGCGCGACCAGCACCCGGACCCAGGGCGGCGATCGGCTCCCGGGCGCTCCGGATGGCGGACGAGCTGGACAGCGCGCCGGCACGGGTCTGGTCGCACTTCGGCCTCGGTGCGGTGGACGAGGCGGAGAGGAAGCTCGCTGCCGCGCTCAGGCGCTACGAG
>Ga0335084_10003911_pt1 | contig 14651 bp, 13 predicted proteins | sample Lox_Sample_44_FD_206721 | JGI IMG/M metagenome (GOLD analysis project Ga0335084, IMG submission 206721) | Soil microbial communities from Loxahatchee National Wildlife Refuge, Florida, United States - Lox_Sample_4.4 | ecosystem: Environmental > Terrestrial > Soil > Wetlands | place: USA...
CGCGATGCGCGACATCCCGCTGCAGATGGAATCGCTCAAGGCGGGCAAGTGGCAGGCCGGCGTCGGCAATACCCTGCGCGGCAAGACCCTGGGCATATTCGGCTACGGGAAGATCGGCGCCGTCGTCGCCGGATACGGCAAGGCCTTCGGCATGAACGTCCTGGTGTGGGCGCGCGAGGCCTCGCAGGCGAAGGCGCTCGCCGACGGCTACGCCGTCGCGCCGGGCAAGGAGGCGTTCTTCGCCGGGTGCGACGTGATCTCGCTGCACTTGCGCCTCATCGACGCCACGCGCGGCATCGTCACCGCGGCCGATCTCGCGCGGATGAAGCCCACCGCCCTGATCGTCAACACCAGCCGGGCACCGCTGATCGAGCCCGGCGCGCTGGTGAACGCGCTCAGGGCCGGGCGCCCGGGAAAGGCGGCGGTCGACGTCTTCGAGGAGGAGCCGCTACGCGACACCGGCCATCCTCTGCTCAACATGCCCAACGTGGTGTGCACGCCGCACCTCGGCTACGTGACGCGCGAGGACCACGAGATCGCGTTCGCCGAGATCTTCGAGCAGATCAATGCCTACGCCGCGGGCAAGCCGATCAACGTCGTCAACCCCGAGGCCCTGACAAGAGCGCGAGCATAAGGAGGACCATGGACACCATCGACCGCAGCCTGTCCGAAGAGCAGCGCATGATGCGCGCCAGCTGCCGCGCCTTCGTCAACGACTTCGTCACTCCCTTCATCCGCCAGAACTGGCAGAAGGAATGGCTCATGGACCCGGACGCGCGCCTGCCGCGCTCCATCCTCGAGCAGGCCGACAAGATCGGCATCCGCACCCTGGGCATCCCCGAGGAGTTCGGCGGCATCGCCCTCGACCCGGCGCGCGAGGTGCAGACCTTCGCGCTCATCTCCGAGGAGATCGCGCGCGGCGACTCGGGGCTCTCCGACAAGCTGGTGCAGATCTGGAAAGTGTCGGTGCTGCTGCGCAACGTCGCGCCGCGGCACCTTCAGGAATACTGGTTCCCGCGCATCGTGAAGGACCCGGCGTTCCTGCTCGCGCACTGCCTCACCGAGCCGCGCGGGGCCTCCGACCGCTGGCTTCCCTACAACGCGCCCGAGGCGGCGATGCAGACGCGCGCGGTGCTCAAGGGCGACGAGTGGGTGATCAACGGGCGCAAGCAGTTCATCAGCAACGGTTACGACGCGAGCCTGTACGTCGTCTACGCCAACACCAAGCCCGGCGCCGGCATGCTGCAGGGGACCTCCAGCTTCCTGGTGCCGCGCGGCACCAGGGGCCTTACCATCGCGCGCTGCAACGAGACCCTGGGCGGCCGCTTCATGAACAACGGCGAGCTGGTGTTCGAGGACATGCGCTTGCCGCGCGATCATCTGCTGGTCGAGAACGACGCGCTCGCCAAGACCGGCGTGTACTTCAAGCCCGGCAAGATCATCCAGGCCTCGAAGAACCTCGGCATCGGCGTCGCCGCCTTCGAGCGCACCGCCGACTACGTGCAGAACTACGTCCAGGGCGGCCGCATCCTGATCAAGCACCAGGCGGTGGCGCTGCGGCTGGCCGAGATGGCGACCTCGCTGCGCGCGGTGCGCGCGCTGCTGAACGAGGCCGCGCGCGCGGTCGACGAGCGCGCCCCCGACGCCGACGAGCTGTGCAACATGGTGAAGCTGTTCGCCTCCGAGGAGGTGTTCAAGGTCGCCAAGCACGCGGTCGAGCTGCACGGCGGCAACGGCATCATGCTCGACTTCGGCATCGAGAAGCTGTTCCGCGACGCCGCCGTTTTCCTGCACATGGACGCGACCGTGGACATCTCGAAGTTCAAGATCGTGAAGGCGATGTTCCCCCACTCGGCCGGCGCCTATGCCGGACCCGAGGCCGGGCCCCAGGCCTAGTCGGCGGCGAGGCGGTAACCGACCCCGGCTTCGGTCAGCAGGAACCGCGGCCGCGCCGGGTCGGCCTCGAGCTTGTGCCTCAACGCGGCCATGTGCACGCGCAAGTAGTGGCTGCGCTCGACGTAGGCGGGCCCCCACACCTCCTTCAGCAGCTGCCGATGGGTGAGCACCTTGCCCGCATGCTTCACCAGCAGCGCCAGCAGCCGGTACTCGATGGGCGTGAGGTGCACTTCCTTCCCGTCGACGTGGATGCGCCGGTGCGCGAGATCGACTTTCAGGTCCGCGACCGCGAACACCCCGCCCCTGTCCTGCGCCCCCGCTCCTTGCGCGTGGCGCAGCGCGACGCGGATGCGCGCGAGCAACTCCCCCAGGCCGAAGGGCTTGGTGAGATAGTCGTCGGCGCCGGCGTCGAGCGCGGCGACCTTGTCGGTCTCGGTCGCGCGCGCCGAGAGCACGATCACCGGCAGCGCGCTCCACTCGCGGATCTTCTTCACGACCTCGACCCCGTCCATGTCGGGGAGGCCGAGGTCGAGGATCACGAGATCCGCCCTGCGGTTGGCCGCCTCGGCGAGGCCCTGCGCGCCGGTCTCGGCCTCGTGGATCTGGAACCCATGCGATTCGAGGCCGGTGCGCAGGAAGCGGCGGATCTGCGGATCGTCCTCGATCGCGACGATGACCGGCCTGGGCTCGCTCATGAAGGCTCCGTCTGCCTCTCCTCGCCCTCGAGCGCGGGAGGCGCCTCGTCGCGCGGCAGGGTGAAGCGAAACGCCGCGCCGTGCGGCGAGCGGTTCTCGGCGCGTATGGTGCCGCCGTGGGCCTCGACGATGGCGCGACAGATGGTCAGGCCCAGGCCCACGCCGCTCTGCGCGCGCTCGGGCGAAGCCCGGTAGAACTTGTCGAAGAGCTTTTCCTCCAGGCCGGGCGGGATGCCCGGCCCTTCGTCCGCGACGCTGACCGTCACCGCCGCAGGCGCGAATTCGGCGGAGATCTCGATCGCCGTTCCCGCGGGCGTGTACTTGAGGGCGTTCTCGACGATATTCACCAGCACCTGCTCGATCAGCACCGCGTCGAGCTTCACCAGCGGCGCGTCCTCCGGCAGGGCGATCCTCACCGGGCGGCCCTCGAGGCGCGCGCGCAGCCGCGTGAGCACCCCGCCGACGACCTCCTCGAGCGGGACCCAGTCGCGCTTGAGCGTCACCGCGCCGGCGTCCAGCCGCGCCATGTCGAGGATGTTGTTGGCGAGCGTCGCCATGCGCTGGCCCTCGTCGTAAATGGTGCGCGCGAGCTCCCGCTGCGCCTGGGGCGAGAGCCGCTCGGGCTCCTCGGCGAGGCTGCTCGCCGCGCCCACGATCGACGAAAGGGGCGTGCGCAGGTCGTGCGAGATCCCGGCGAGGAGCGAGTTCCTCAGGCTCTCGGTCTCGACCTTGATCTGGGCGCTCTGCGCCGCTTCGGCCAGGCGGACGCGCTCGAGCGCGAGCGCGACCTGATTGAGGATGGTCTCGAGCAGGCGCTGCTGCTCGGGCAGGAACACGCGGCGCAGGCTCGAGGGCAGCAGGGCGAGGACTCCGAGCGGGCCGGACGCGCCCTGGATCGGGAAATAGACGGCGTCGCCTCCCGGCAGCGTGTCGGTGCCGCGCCCGGCGATGCGGCCGTGGTCGAATACCCACTGCGCGACGCCGAGGTCGGCGCTGTGCAGCGAATACGACTGGCTCTGGCCTTTCGGGTGGACGATGCGGCCGGCGGCGTTCGGGAAGAGGATCGCGCACTGCGCGCCGAACTCCGCGCCGATGTGGCCCGCGGCGGTGCGCACGATCTCCTCTTCCTTGAGCGCGGCGGCCAGCTCGCGGCTGATGGCGTAGAGGCTGGCGGCGCGCTTTTCCCGGTAGCCGGCGACGCGCGCCTGGGTGCGCAGGCTCGCTGCAAGGCTGCTGATGACCACGCCGACCAGCAGCATCACCGCGAAGGTGACGAGGTAGCGGATGTCGGATACGGCGAAGGTGAACTCGGGCGGGACGAAGAAGAAGTCGAAGGCGGCGACCGAAAGGACCGAGGCCAGGATCGACGGACCCCGCCCCGCGCGCGTCGCCACCAGCATCACGCCCAGCAGGTACACCATCACCAGATTGATGAGCTCGGTCGGCCCGGAGACGAGAAAGCCGATGCCCGTGCACACCGCCGGCGCCAGGACGGCGACGGCGTACCCCGGCCAGCGCGGCTTCGCGCCCTCGCGTTCCGCCTCCGGCAGGCCGAGGTAGGCGCGGCTGCGAGTGATGACAGGCGTCTCGCCGGGCTTGACTCTCTCGCCGCCGAGCAGGTAGACGTCGATGTCGTTGGCCTCGCGCACCACCGTGTCGACCACCGAGCCGAGCAGCCAGCGGCGCAAGCCGGTGCGCGTGGGCTTGCCGAGCAGGATCTTGGTGACGTTCTTCTCGCGCGCGTAGTCGAGGATGGCGCTCGACATCTGCGGCGCGCCCAGCGTCGCGGTCGTCGCGCCCAGCGATTCCGCGAGGCGCAGGTTCTGCATGACGGCGTCGCGCTCGCGCGCCGGCAGCCCCTGCAGCTGCGGCGTCTCGATGTAGGCGACGATCCAGTCGGCGTGAAGCGCCGCGGCGAAGCGGCGGCCGGCGCGCACCAGGTGCTCCGCCAGGGCGCCCGGTCCGATGCACACCAGGATCAGCTCGCCCGCCTGCCACACCTCGCTGATGCCCTGGTCCTCCCGGTACACGCGCATCTGCTCTTCGACGCGCTCCGCGGTGCGGCGCAGGCTCAGCTCGCGCAGGGCGATCAGGTTGCCCTTGCGGAAGAAATTCTCCACCGCGGCCTTCGCCTGCTGCGGCATGTAGACCTTGCCTTCCTTCAGGCGCTCGAGCAGCTCCTCGGGCGGAAGGTCGACGAGCTCCACCTCGTCGGCCTTGTCGAACGCGGTGTCGGGCACGGTCTCCTGCACGCGCACGCCGGTGATGCCGCCGACCACGTCGTTCAGGCTCTCGAGATGCTGGACGTTGAGCGCCGTATACACGTCGATGCCCGCGTCGAGCAGCTCCTCGACGTCTTGCCAGCGCTTGGGGTGGCGCGAGCCCGGCGCGTTGGTGTGCGCGAGCTCGTCGACGATGATGAGCGTCGGGCGGCGCTCGAGCGCCGCGTCGAGATCGAACTCGCGCAGCCGCGCGCCGCGGTGCTCGACCGGGCGCGCCGGGAGGACTTCGAGGCCTTCGAGGAGCGCCGCGGTCTCGGCGCGGCCGTGCGTCTCGACGATGCCGATGACGACGTCCGCGCCCTCGCCGTGCTTCTCGTGCGCGGCGGCGAGCATCGCGTAGGTCTTGCCGACGCCGGCGGCGGCGCCGAAGAAGACCTTCAGCTTCCCGCGCCTGCGCCTGGCTTCCTCGCGCTGGACCTTCGCGAGCAGGGCGTCAGGATCGGGGCGCTGTTCGGCCATTATGGCCGGAAGTATAGGGCAGTCACTTCAAAGGGGGCATGCCGAAAGCGAGGCCGGTCGCGGCCGATCGCCGGGACCTGCCCGGACGCGTTTGCGCGGCGGCCCGGGCCGTGAAGCGGCTAGAACAAGCGCTCGGCGAGCCGAGCGAGTCGCTCCGCCCGCTCTTCCGGACTCGCCGAAGTCGTATCGCGTCCGGAGCGGAGCTGAGATTCGATCGCGCGAGGCGTGACCAGCGTCACTTCCACTCGAGGGAGCGCGGTGAGTGCCGTTGCGGTCGCCAGGGCTGCAGCTCCGCAGGCGCGAATGCAGACGTGCGCGCGCGACCGCTCGTGAGCGATATGCTCGCGCAACGCCGACACGCCGGTCTCGCCCGCCGCATAGCGGGAAGGAAGCGTGCGTTTCCCGTTCGTCCGCTCGGCGATCACCAAAGCACCGTCGTCGGCGATGTCGACGCCGTAGTAGTGCTCGCCAGGATTGACCGGTGTTTTCATGATTCGACTCCTTCGTCTATCGTCCCTGGGGCGGTGCCCGATGACTGCGCATCTTGCTCGTCAGGAACACCAGGACCAGCGGGGCCCACAGGATGGAAAGGAAGATCCCGAGACCGACTAGGACTTCGACTGGGGTAAGCATGGTTTCACCCGTGACAGTTAGGGCAGGAACATCAGCGTACGCACGGTCACCGTGAGGACCAGCAGAGCGATGAGGCAGCACGCGGCCAGCACAGCCGGGACGTGCCTGCTCCGCTTTCCGGTTGTCGCGGCGGCGATCACGATGCCGCCCGCGACTGCGAAGCGTTCGATTGCAGGCAGGGCATCTTGATGGGTCGCGGCGCGCAGCGGGGATTCGCCTCGACGGCGGCCCGCTCGCCCCGGGCGGCGCGCACGATGCTGTGCTCGGGCTCTCCGGGGAGGCTCGTCAGGGTGCTCACGCCCGCAGCGACCACCGTAGCGATGGCGACGCGGATCAGGGCGCCTTTGATCAGATCTCTCATGGCTCGATCTCCTTGCACGCTGCAAATATAGAGATACGAGCGCAAATGTCCGGTAAAGAGTGGCCCCGGGGGTGTAAAGAAGGCGTAAAGAAACCGGTCGTCCCGCGCGCTGCGGAGCCCCTCGGTCCTGTCACTCCCCGCTGTTGCGGCCCCGGTCGAGCTCCGCGCGCCTGCGCCTCCATACGCTGAAGAGCACGCCGAGCTTCTGCCGGCTGCCGAGCCGCTCGTCGGACATGGCATCGAGGAAGTCGGACAGCGCCTTCGACTTGGCGACGGCGTAGAGGATGAAGGCCAGGGCGGGAATGAAGACCAGCAGGAAGTAGGCGATCTTCGTCGGGAGCGGGTTGTCCGCCGCGGCGATCAGGTTCATGCCGAAGTAGCCGGTGGCGATATTCACCACCAGCCCGAGGATCGTCACCACGGTCAGCCGCACCACCGTCTCGGCCTGGCGGCGCACCTGGTCGCTGTCCAGGTAGTGGGTCATGTCCTGGATTTCCTGTCTCGCCTCCTCGTAGAGCGCGTCGGTCCTCAGATGGCGCGACCAAATCGTGAACAGGTCTGCGGCCTGGGCCTGGTCCGATACCGCGTGGAACCAGTAGCGGTGCGTGAAGCGCAGGAAGATCTCCATCGTCTGCCGGATGCTGCGCTTGAAGACCCGGATCGATTCGGACCGGCGGATGTCGAGCCGGCTGATCGCGACCACGAGCCGATCGGCGAGCATGAGCAGCGACGCCTTGTGGAAATGGGCGATCAGGCCCAGGAGAAAGAGCTGGTGGCGGAACTGGCCGAGGATACCGCTCTCCGCGTCGGTGAAGAACGGTTCGCCGGCGCTGCCGATCACGGTGAAGGCGTGGCCATTGCAGATGAACCGCGTATTCATCCAGTCGTGCGGCCGGGTCTGGTCCCAGTAGCGGTCGTAGCAGTAGCGGTACTCGAAGTCCTGCAGGAAGCGCTCGGAGTAAGGCAGCGTTTCCGGGTCGCCCGGCCGCGTCACCAGGCCCAGCCGCACCCAGTCGCCGCGCGTCAGGCGCGTCACGTCGTCGAACGCGAGGTAGCTCATCAGCGGCATGCGCTGGTACTCGATCTCCCGGTAGCGGACCGCCCCCGGCCGGTCCGAGTGATGCAGCACCAGGGGCCAGAGCAGGTACTCCCAGTGGAAGGCGACGCAGGGCACGCGATGCTGGCACACGAAAGACAGGAAGCGTTCGCGCTTCTCGTAGTCCGACGCCGCAAGCACCCGGCCCTCGCGCGATATCCACTCGACCCGCTCGGCGCAATGCCCGCCGCGGCCGCTCGGCTCCCAGTGCGTCGGATAGGCGCGCCCGAACCGGTACAGCGTGTCGAGCGCCCTCGAGAGCGTGATGTCCTTGGCGAAGATCTCGACCACCAGGATGGCGATGTCGATGTCGTAGAAGAAGCACAGGTCGACGTGGGCGACGCCGAACAGCATGGGCTCGGGATCTTCGGGAAACGTGATGCGCACCTGCGCAACGTCTGCGCGCCGGAACACGCGGATCGGCGAGCCCCCGTAGCCGCCGGCGTCGCCCTCGCCGTACAGGAAGCGCTGGACGTAGGGCAGGAAGGTCACGAACTCCCTGTAGTGGCGCTCGCCGAACTGCGCGGGATCGGCGGTGAACTCGTCGGCGACCTCCTTCCACACCGAGTCGATGCCGGTCCGCTCCAGCAGCTCCCAGTGCTTCTGAATCTGGGCGCCTTCGCGGCGCGGCATCAGTTGCACCGGCCACAGCACGATCTGCCGGAAATCCCTGACCAGAGGCTGACCCTTCGCGGCCGCGTCCTGGCCCGCAGACCCGCGGCCGGGAGGAGTCGGGTCTGGCACGGTCATTCTCCTTGCCGCGCGGTCAGGAGTCGGTCTTGCTTCGCGCGCCCGAAGACGCCGCGGGCGGCGTGTGGGGGAAGCGCCGCCTTCGCGCCGCCCATTCGACCAGAACCGCTACCAATACCAGCGGGACAAGGACCACCAGAAACGCCATCACGGGTTCAAGAGCAGCCATGATCGGACCAATGTCAGAGCAATCGGCCCGCCGCGGGACGGCTGCTCAGCGCAGCGCGTCGAGCGCGAGATTCAGCTTCAGCACGTTCACGCGCGGCTCGCCGAGGAAGCCGAGCTGGCGGCCTTCGGCGGCGTCGGCGACCAGCGCTCTCACCTTCGCGGGATCGAGGCTGCGCGCCTTGGCGACGCGCGCGACCTGGTACTCGGCCGCGGCCGGGCTGATGTGCGGGTCCAGGCCGCTTGCCGACGCGGTGACGAGGTCCGCCGGCACCGGCGCGGTATTGCCCGGATCGGCGTCGCGCAGCGCCTTGATGCGCGCGGCCACGGCGTCGGTGAGCGCAGGATTGGTCGGGCCCTGGTTCGAGCCGCTCGACGAGGAGGCGTTGTAGGGATAGGGCGAGGTCGCCGACGGCCGGCTCCAGAAGTGCTTGGGATCGCCGAAGGGCTGCCCGATCAGGGCGGATCCCACGGGCTTGCCCTCGCGCACGATCAGGCTGCCGTTCGCGCGCTCCGGCATGCCGACCTGCGAGATGCCGGTGACCAGCAGCGGATACGCGATGCCGGTCAGCACGGTCAGCAGGATGATCGAGACGAAAGCGGGTCTGAGTTGGGCAAACATGGTTTGTCTCCGAGGATCGTTCCGGGAAGTCCTACGCCATTCCCATGGCGGCGAGGATCATGTCGATCAGCTTGATGCCGGCGAAGGGCACGATCACGCCGCCGACGCCGTAGATCAGCGCGTTGTCGCGCAGCAGGGGCCCGGCGCCGATGGGGCGATAGCGCACGCCCTTCAGCGCGAGCGGAATGAGCGCGACGATGATGAGCGCGTTGAAGATCACCGCCGACAGGATCGCGCTGTTCGGCGTGGCGAGGTGCATGACGTTGAGCGCGTTGAGCTGCGGGTAGGTGGTGGCGAAGGCCGCGGGGATGATCGCGAAATACTTGGCGACGTCGTTGGCGATCGAGAAGGTCGTGAGCGCGCCGCGCGTCATCAGCAGCTGCTTGCCGATCTCGACGATCTCGATCAGCTTGGTCGGATTGGAGTCGAGATCGACCATATTGCCGGCCTCTTTCGCCGCCTGCGTGCCGGTGTTCATCGCCACCGCGACGTCGGCCTGTGCCAGCGCCGGCGCATCGTTGGTGCCGTCCCCCGTCATCGCGACCAGCCGTCCCGCCCCCTGAGTCTCGCGGATCAGCTTGAGCTTCGCCTCCGGGGTGGCCTCGGCGAGAAAGTCGTCGACACCGGCCTCGGCGGCGATCGCCGCCGCGGTCAAGCGATTGTCCCCGGTGATCATCACCGTGCGGATCCCCATGCGGCGCAGCTGCGCGAAGCGCTCCTTGATCCCGCCCTTGACGATGTCCTTCAGCTCGATCACGCCGAGCACGCGCGTGCCATCGGCCACCACCAGGGGCGTCGAGCCGCGGCGCGCGACGTTGTCCACCAGCATCAGCACTTCGCCCGGAAACTTTCCGCCCTTGGACTCCACCCAGGCGCGGATCGCGTCCGACGCCCCCTTGCGGATCTCGCGCCCTTCGAGGTTCACGCCGCTCATGCGCGTGTGCGCCGAGAAGGGTACGAAGGTCGCGCCGAGCGACTTGATGTCGCGCTCGCGCAGGTTGAATTTCTGCTTGGCGAGCACCACCACCGAGCGCCCTTCCGGAGTCTCGTCGGCGAGCGACGCGAGCTGGGCGGCGTCGGCGAGCTCGGCCTCGGTAACGCCCGGCGCGTGCAGGAAATTCGAGGCCTGCCGGTTGCCGAGCGTGATGGTGCCGGTCTTGTCGAGCAGCAGCACGTCGACGTCCCCGGCGGCCTCGACGGCGCGTCCGGAGACCGCGATCACGTTGGCGCGCAGCATCCGCCCGATGCCGGCGAGGCCGATCGCCGACAGCAGCCCGCCGATGGTGGTCGGGATCAGGCACACCAGCAGCGCGACCAGCACCGTGATCGTGACCGGATTGCCGGTCTTGGTGATGTCGACCGCGTAGATCGAGAACGGCAGCAGCGTGACGGTCGCGAACATGAAGATCAGCGTCATCTTCACCAGCAGGATGGTGAGCGCGATCTCGTTCGGCGTCTTCTGCCGGCGCGCGCTCTCGACCATGGCGATCATGCGGTCGAGAAAGGACTCGCCCTGGTTCACGGTGACGCGCACGACCAGCCAGTCCGACAGCACGCGCGTGCCGCCCGTGACCGAGCAGAAGTCGCCGCCCGACTCGCGGATCACCGGCGCGGACTCCCCGGTGATTGCCGATTCGTCGACCGAGGCCACCCCTTCGATCACCTCGCCGTCGGCGGGGACGAATTCGCCGGCCTCGACCAGGAACAGGTCGCCCTTCTTGAGCGCTGTGGATGCGACTTGCGACCAGTTGGCCGTTCTCTGGGGCTTGTCCAGCTTCTTCGCCATGGTGTCGCGCTTGGCGCTCCGCAGCGCCGCGGCCTGGGCCTTGCTGCGGCCTTCCGCCACCGCTTCGGCGAAGTTCGCGAACAGCACCGTGAACCACAGCCACAGGGTCACCGCCAGGATGAACCCGGCGGGCGCCTCGCCCTTGCCGCCCAGCGCCTGGATCCACAGGATCGTGGTGAGGAAGCTGCCCACGTACACGACGAACATCACGGGGTTCTTCCACTGCTGCTGCGGCAGCAGCTTCACGAACGACTCGAACAAGGCGTCGCGAACGATGCCGCGCGTGATCAGGGCCCGCGGTGGCAGGGGAACGGCTGGAAGGGCTTGCGTGCTCATGAGGATCTCACTCCGATTTTCCGGCGCGACCTACTTTGCGCCGTAGAGAACAAGGTGCTCGACGATCGGTCCGAGCGCGAGCGCCGGGAAGAACGTCAAGGCACCGATGATGACGACCACGCCGACGAGGAAGAAGATGAACAGGGGCGTGTGCGTTTCCAGCGTTCCGGCGCCGGCCGGGACCTTCTTCTTCGCGGCCATCGAGCCGGCAAGCGCGAGGACCGGGATGATGATCCAGTAGCGCGCGAAGAACATGACGATGCCGAGCGCCGTGTTGTAGAAGGGCGTGTTCGCCGAGAGCCCCGCGAAGGCGCTGCCGTTGTTGCCGCTCGCCGACGAGAACGCATAGAGGATTTCGCTGAAACCGTGCGAGGCGGGATTGGCCACGCCCGCCCGGCCGGCGTCGGTCATCACGCCGGTCGCCGTGCCGAAGAGCGCAGTGAAGAGCGGCACCAGCACCCCGATCGAGGCCATCTTGATCTCGTAGGCCTCGATCTTCTTGCCGAGGTACTCGGGGGTGCGGCCGATCATCAGCCCGGCGACGAACACGCCGACGATCACCAGGAGCAGCATGCCGTAGAGCCCGGAGCCGACGCCGCCGTAGATCACCTCGCCGACCTGCATCAGCCACAGCGGCACCACGCCCCCGAGCGGGGTGAACGAGTCGTGCATCGAGTTCACCGAGCCGTTCGAGGCCGCGGTCGTGGCGGTCGCCCACAGCGCCGAGTTCACCACGCCGAAGCGCGCTTCCTTGCCCTCCATGTTGCCGCCGGCCTGCGCGGCGGACGCGGTCTGGTCCACGCCGAGCTTCGCGAGCGCCGGGTTGCCGGCCTGCTCCGAGCCGACGCACACCGCGAGCAGCGCGACGAACACGATGGTCATCGCCGCGAGAACCGCCCAGCCCTGGCGCCGGTCCCCGACCATGACGCCGAAGGTGTAGCACAGGGCCGCGGGAATCAGCAGGATCGCCAGCATCTCGAGGAAGTTCGAGAGCGGCGTCGGGTTCTCGTAGGGATGCGTCGAATTGACGTTGAAGAAGCCGCCGCCGTTGGTGCCGAGCTGCTTGATGGCGATCTGCGAGGCGACCGGGCCGACGGCGAGCACCTGCTCCTTCTGCGTCGCCTTCTCGGTGACCGGATTGCCCTTGTCGTCCTTCAGCGGCTGGCCGGCGGCGTCGAGCTTGGGATTGTCGTATTCGACCGACTCGACGAGCGGCACGGTGTGGTAGGCCGAGAGCGTCTGCGGCATGCCCTGCGCGACGAGCACCAGCGCAAGGACGAGGGCCAGGGGCAGCAGGATATAGAGCGTTCCGCGCGTGAGATCGACCCAGAAATTCCCGATCGTCCGCGCCGACTGGCGCGCGAGGCCGCGGATCAGGGCAATGAGCACCGCCATGCCGAGGGCGGCGGAGACGAAGTTCTGCACCGTGAGCGCGAGCATCTGGGTGAGATAGCTCATGGTCGACTCGCCGCCGTAGCCCTGCCAGTTGGTGTTGGTGACGAAGCTCACCGCGGTGTTGAACGAGGAGTCGGGCGACACCCCGGCCATGCCGGCGGGATTGAGCGGCAGGACGTTCTGCAGGCGCTGCAGGCCGTAGACGGCGAGCAGCCCGAAGAGGCTGAACCAGAGCACCGCCAGCGCGTACTGGGTCCAGCGCATTTCCTCCGCCTCCTTCACGCCGCAGAGCCGGTAGATCAGCCGCTCGAGCGGCGCGCCGAGCTGGTTCAGGATGGCGGGCTTGCCTTCGTAGATCGCCGCCATGTACGTGCCGAGCGGTTTCGCCAGCGCGATCAGGACGACGACATAGAAAACGAGCTGCAGAGTACCGTTGGCAGTCATTAGAATTTCTCCGGCCAGAGGAGAGCGATGACGAGGTAGACGAAGATCGCGGCGGCGATGGCGCCGCTCAGAAGGTAGACCCAGCTCATGGCCGCCCCTTCAGCTTGTCGAAGCCGTACACGAGCGCGACGCTCACGGCGGTGAACGCCACCATCAATGCGATGTAAACCAGATCCATTGCAGCCTCCTTGGGAATCAGGCGCCAACAGAGTGCGCCCTGCCGAAGGCGGCGGGTTTGACCTACATCAAGCCGCCTTCTTCCACCACGCGGGTGAATGTAGGCCCGCCGCCGTCAAGGCGGCGTCAAGACTGGCGACCGGGATGTAAAGAAGGTGTAAAGAAGCCCGCCGGAGCTATGATACGTACCGTATCTCCTTCAACCCGCCCCGAGGAGCAGCCATGGATCGAAACGCGTACATCGAGAGCCTCAAAGCCCAGCTCGACAAGTGGAATACCGAGGTGACCAAGTGGGAGGCCCAGGCATCGAAGACCCAGGCGAGCATGCGCGCGGAATACGAGAAGCAGCTCGCCGCCGTCAAGCAGCACCAGCAGCAGGCGATGGAGCAGCTGCGCAAGGTGCAGGCCGCCTCGGGCGAAGCCTGGACGGAGCTTCAGCGCGGCGCGGACGAAGCCTGGGCGGCGATGCGCAAGGCCTTCGAGAAGGCGAGCGCGCAGTTCACGCAGGGCAAGAAGTGAGCAGGGCCGGGGGGCGCCCCGGCCCGGAACGGACGGCGGCTAGCCTCTTCCGAGCATCGAGTCGAGGCGCTCGATGTCGTTGATGACGCGCCACTCGGAGGCGCCGGCGCCCTCGACCCGCTTCTGCCACGCCTCCAGGCGCCCCGTGTAGCGCCGCGGGTCGACGTTGTCGGTCTTGAGCTTGACCACGTTGAGCGCCACCACGCGGATGTTCTTCAGGTCGATCGGAATGTCGCGGACCGTGGCCTTGTCGAGCTCCTCCTGCATGTCGGAGAAGATCAGGATGGTCCTGGTGCCCGCGCCGGTCTCGTTCAGGAACATCCCGCCCTGGATCAGGCCGCCGGTGATGTCGGTATAGGCGCTGCCGCCCGCGGTCTTCACGAACGCGTCGATCTTGTCCTTGAAGGCGCGCTTCTGGGCGTTGGCCTGAGAGGGGCGGTTGTCGAAGGTCACCTTGGCGATGATGTCCTTCTCGCTGAAGCTGCGGCTCTTCACCCGCGCCACGGCGAGCGAGTCCCCCGGCTGCAGCGTGCCGAGCAGGTAGTTGATGATCACCTGCGCCTTGCCGACTTCCTGCGCGTAGGTGCCCGAGGTATCGACCAGCATGTAGACCGCCTGGGTGTGGCTGCGCTGGTCGGTGCAGGCCGAACCGGCCAATGCCAGAAGCGACGCCAGAAGCAAGCGCTTGAGCATGTCCGCCTCCTCTACGCCGCTTTCTTCATGGGGCGCGATTCCCGCGCGCCCTCGTCCGAGCGCGCCGCCAGCACCAGGCGCTCGGCCAGCAGCGGCAGCACGATGAGGACGTCGTACAGCGTCGTCAGCACCTTGCACAGGCTGCGCACCAGGTTGCCGAGAACGCGCAGCACGAAGCCCGTGACGCGCACCAGCATCACCAGGGTCGCGCCGCCCACGGTCCGGGCCGAATAGACGAAGGACTCGAGCGGCACCGCGACGAAGGCCAGGGCGAACGGCAGGATGAACCCGAGCAGCATCTGGCCGGCCGTAGGAATGCGCGCGAGCAGCGGGTCCGCGGGC
>Ga0335084_10003912_pt1 | contig 14650 bp, 9 predicted proteins | sample Lox_Sample_44_FD_206721 | JGI IMG/M metagenome (GOLD analysis project Ga0335084, IMG submission 206721) | Soil microbial communities from Loxahatchee National Wildlife Refuge, Florida, United States - Lox_Sample_4.4 | ecosystem: Environmental > Terrestrial > Soil > Wetlands | place: USA: Florida...
GGTGTCGGTGGCCACCGGGAGGTGGGGCCCGTGGGCCTCGGTGTTGCCCACGGGCAGCAGCGCGATCGGGCGCTCCTTGAGAGCCTGCTCGATCTCGGTACAGCTCAGCTCGGACATCAACACGTTGTCGGCCATGGTCCTCGAAGGAGGATACGTTCCTTCTGCTCCTTTTCGCTCTCTCGGGAGAGGTGACTTGGGGGGTGGATTCGTCTATCCGATCCGTCTTTATACCCGATCGCCGCAGCCCGTGCCACTCACCGGCGGGACTAGCGCCCCCGCGCCCGCTGCAGCTCCATCTGGGAGGCGAGGAGCCCCAGGCGGAGCGCGATGCTGGCCGCGACCGTGGCTTCGAAGAGGATCAGCGCCACGGCCTGGCTCCTCCAGCCCACCACGGCGAGCCGCGCGTCGAGGGCGCCGAAGAGCGCCAGGAGCCCGGCTCCGAGCGCCAGGACGACGACGTACTGGCCGAGGGCCGCGAGGAGGTTCCGGGCGCAGAAGCCGAGGCTGGAGAGGAACGCGAGCCCGGCCGACAGCCGCTCCTCGCGCACGACCAGCACCTTGGAGTGCGACGAGACCATGTGCACGAGGACGAGCGCGAGCAGCAGGATGCCGTTGCGCCCGAGGGTGAGGGCGACCGCCGTCCTCTCCGAGACCGCCTCCCGCGCGAGGCCGTCCACCCAGCGGGCGAACGGCGCGTCGATGGCGAACACCACCCCGGCCGCGGCCAGGGCGAGGAGGCTCACCCGGAGGATCCGCCCGAAGTAGAAGCCCGAGCCGTGGGCGAGCCCGCGGACGGTCCAGCCGCCCTGGGGGGCGCGGAAGACGCCGAGGAGGCCGCCGGTGAGGAAGACCTGGAGGAGGAGGTAGAGAGCGCCCACACCCAGGATCGCGGGCGGGACCGCGGCCCGGGCTCCCCCGGCGAACAGGCCGACGGGCAGGAACCCCTTCAGCAAGAGGTCGAGGTTCCGGTAGGCGAACCCGGTCCCGAGGATCTCGGGGGAGAGGGCGGAGGACGCGCCGCGCGGCTCGGACGACCACTGCGCCCACCAGTCGAAATCGAAGCCGGACATCATCCGGTTGGATGCGCCCCGGTGGACGAGGTCGCCCTCGAGCTCCATCGCGAGGGGCACCGCGAGCACGAGGCCGAAAACGAGGTTGGCGAGGAGAACGAGGAGGACGAGGCCCCGGTTGCGCCCGAGGGAGAGGAAGCCTTTGCCGAGAGAGGTCCGCATGGGCCTCACCCCACCACCGCGTGCAGCTCGAGCAGGCTCTGGAGCCAGAAGAGGTAGCGCGCGGCCCACTTCGTCGCGGCCCGCCGGGCCGGCCCTTCGTCCGAGAGCCACTCGTTGTTCGACGGACGGACGTCGATCGCGATCTTCCGGTCCGGGTCGACCACCGCCCGCACGACCTTCGCTCCCTCGTACCGGAACCGCGTCCAGCGGTCGCGGCCGTCCCAGGTCTCGCGGACCCTTCGCCCGTCCGCGAACTCGACCTGCAGCTCCACGGGCAGGACCACACCCCCGTGGCGCACGACCGTGACCCGGGACTCGAAGGGCCCCGCCTCGTCCCTGGGGCGTGCGTCCTTCTCCGGTGCTCTCAGCTCCAGCCGGCGGTCCTTCCCCTCGAACCAGCCGGCCGGCCGGCGGACGGGCTCGCTCTTCACCTCCACCCCGTAGTCGCAGAGATCGGAGGAGAAGAACGTCTGGTCGAAGAAGAAGCGCCAGTCCCGTCCGGTGACGTCGTTGACGGTGGCGATGAAGTCCTCCGTGGTGGGGTGGGCGAAGCGGAACCTCCGCGCGTAGGTGCGGAGGACCTTCACCATCGTCTCCTCGCCGAGAAGGCCCTCGAGCGTCTGGAGGACGAGGGCGGGCTTGCCGTAGGAGTTCAGGCGGTAGGATCCCCCGTCGCGGTAGGTCCAGGCCTTCCTCGCCATGGCGTCGGCCTCGCCGTCCTCCCGCAGCCCGACGAGGCTCTCGCTGCCCCGGGCGATCCGGACTCCGGGTGCGACCACCGGCCAGCCCACTCTCCCGCCGCGGCCGGCGTCGGCGCCGAAGTACCGGCGTGCCCAGCCCCCGGGGCCGAGCACGTGGTCGATCGTCTTCGACGTCATGTAGGTGTTGAACCCCTCGTCGAGCCAGGCCTCCTCGAACTCGTTGTTCGCGACGAGGCCGTACCAGAACTGGTGGCCGGCCTCGTGGATGGTCACGCCTTCCGGGCTCTGCAGCTCGGGCGGGGCGAACACCGAGGCCCCGCCGGTGAAGAGGGTCGGGTACTCCATGCCGCCGGAGGCCGAGCCGTAGGCGGGGTCCACGACGGTGATCTGGGGGTAGGGGTAGGGTGCGGACCACGTCCCGTAGGCACGGAGCGCGGCCTTCGCCGCCCCGAGGTACCGCTCGGCGAGGTGGGCGTGCTCGGGCTGCAGCAGGAGGCGGACGTCCACCGGCGGGTAGCCGGGGTCCTCGAAACGCGATCGTCTCTCGAGGAAGCGACGGCTCGCCGTCCAGGCGAAGTCGTGGACGTCCTCCTGCACGAAGCGGAAGGTCTCGGCGCCGTCGGGGTCGTCCGCTTTCGATTCGAGACGTCCCGTCGCCCCGACCACGAAGCCGCGGGGCAGGGTGAGCTTCACGTCGTAGACGCCGAAGTCCGAGAAGAACTCCGACCAGGGGTAGAAGGGATGGCAGTTCCAAGCACCCTTCCAGAAGACGCCGATCTTCGGGAACCACTGGGCGACGAAGTGGTAGTCGTGCACCCAGCCGGCACGGCCGATGCTGCCGTGGGGAACGAGCGAGTTCCACTCGACGCGGAAGCGGACGGTCTGTCCGGGGGCGACCGGCTTCTCGCTCCGCACCTCCATCACCGTCCGGTCGTCGGGGTTTCCGTCCTCGTTCAGGTAGCGGATCGTGGGGGTCAGGTCCTGGATCGTGCCCCCCGGCCCCGCGCCGCCCAGGAGCCGCACGCCCTTCACCTCGATCCAGCCGTAGGTCCGCTCCTCCCGCTTCCGGTCCTGCGGGGCCCGGCCGCCCTCGCCGCGCGCCATCGTCGAGAGGTTGCTCCGGAAGGCGTTCCAGTAGAGGTGGAAGGGGAAGCTGGAGAGAGCCTGCTCGCTCGTGTTCCGCCACTCGAGGACGAGCGTGCCGGTGAGCGCGTGCTTCTCCGGGTCGAGCCGGGCCTCGATCGTGTAGCTCGCGTTGCGCGGCGAAGCCTCGGGCAGCGGGGGAAGGCCGGGGGCATCCCGGCCCGCCACCGGCGGCAGGGGAGGCGACGCGTGGGGTGGGGCGGCGGCCTGCGCGCCGGGAAAGGCGAGCAGCGCGGCGGCGACCGCGGCGATCGCGACGCCGGCGGTTTCGGTGCGCATGGCGATGGCCCTCGGGATCCCGCGGCGGTCTCCGCGGGAGACCGGGATTCTACTCCGAGGGCTTCATGAGCTGCACCGGCCCGACGAGGCCCGTGGGTTCCTCGTCCTACCAGATGGAGCGCTTGCGAGCGCGGACGTTCCGGCGGCTGCCCTTGGGCCGCCCCCCGCCCGGGCCGCCCGGCCGCCCCCCGCCCCCGAACGGCCGGCTCATCCCGCCGCCCCCGCCGCCGAACGAATGGGCCGGGCGCTCCGACGCCTCGTTGACGCGCAGGTTGCGGCCGCCGAGGAGATGGCCGTCGAGCTTCTGGATGGCCGCCGCCGCCGCCTCGTCGCTGGCGAAGGAGACGAACGCGAACCCCCGCGGCCGCCCGCTCCCGCGATCCGTCGGGACCACGACCTCGGTGACCTCGCCCGCCTGGGCGAACAGCTCCTGCAGCTCCTCGCGCGTCGTGTCGAAGCTCATGTTCCCGACGAAGACCTTCGTGCCCATGGCACTCCTTCTCTCTTGGGGCTCTGGGCTGGCGGGCTCAGGGCCGGCGGGTCCGTCTCGCGCCCTCACCCGCCTCCTGCGACCGGAGGCAGCCGCCACGACACAGGCAGGACGAGCCCATTATAGGCGAGTTTGCCGCGATCGACTCGGCCGCCCGGGCGCGAAGGCCGAGGCCCGAAGGCTCCTCTCAGACGTCGCAGATCCTGAAGGCCTCCTCCAGCGCCCGGAGCGGCTCGTCCGTGGGCACGAACTCCTGGGCGAGGAAGCCGGCGTAGCCGGACTCGACGATCGCCCGGCAGATCGCCGGGTAGTTGAGCTCCTGACGGCCGTCGATCTCGTGCCGTCCGGGCACGCCGGCGGTGTGGAAGTGGGCGATCGAGGCGATGCTCTCGCGGATGGTGCGGATGACGTCGCCCTCCATGATCTGCATGTGGTAGATGTCGTAGAGGAGCTTCACCCGAGGCGAGCCGACCTTCTTCACCAGGGCCAGGCCCCACGCGGTGTGATCGCACATGTAGTCCTTGTGGTCGACCTTGCTGTTCAGCAGCTCGACGCACAGCGTGACGCCCTTCTGCTCGGCGTGGGGGGCGATCTGGCGCAGGCCCCGCGCGCAGTTCTCGAGCCCCTCCTCGTCGGACAGGCCGGCGCGGTTGCCCGAGAAGCAGACGATGTTCGGGACCTGCGCCTCGGCCGCGAGGTCGATCGCCTCGCCGAGGGCGTCCAGGATCGGGCCGTGGTTCTCGACGCGGTTCAGCCCCTTGTCGATCGTGACCGGCGCCCCGAGCATCGCGAGGGGGCAGACGAGGCCGTGCTTCCTCACCACCGGCCAGTCCGCCGGTCCGAGGAGGTCGATCCCGCGGTAGCCGATGCGCGCGGCGTGGCCGCAGAGCTCGTCGAGCGACATCTTGCCGAAGCACCAGCGCGAGACGGACTGCTTCAGGCGGCCGCGGACGGCGGGTCCCGCGCCCTGGTCCGCGCCCGCACCCTCCCCTCTCCGGGCCATGCCCAGGGCCGCCGCCGCGAGCGCCGCCCCGCCCCGAAGCACGTCTCGCCGTCCCCGCTCGAACGCTCGCGCCATGCTTCCACCTCCCGCGCCGCGGAGTGTACCCCTGCCTCATGGCCAGGGGCGCCCGCCCGGACGGAGGGCTACTTCCTGGGGTAGGGCGGCACGGGCGGGAACTGCCACGGCTGCTCCCGGATCTTGCCGAGCGCCACCTCCACCGCCTTCTCGAGCTGCAGGTCGCGGCCGGCCGTCACCGAGGCGGGGTCGTCGTCCTGGAGGACGTCGGGGTCGGCGCCGTGGTTCTCGACCAGCCACTTCCCTTCCCGCCCGTAGAAGGCGTTGTTCGACTGCTCGACTCGCCCGTTGTCGATCGTGCGCTGCCCGTTGACGATGCCGACGAGGCCGCCCCACGAGGGCACGCCGACCACCGTCCCCAGCTGGCGCGCCTTGAAGTGCTCGACGAACGCCTCGCCGTCGGAGCCGTTGTCCTCGTTCGACAGGAGCACGAAGTGGGCGCGCGAGGCGGGGTTCGGGTAGCGGTAGGGGTCCATGCCCTTCAGGACGTTGAAGGCCACCTGCCGGCGCTCGAGCTTGTCGATCAGGAAGTACTCGGTCCATCCGCCGCTGTTGCCGCGGACGTCGATGACGAGACCCTTCTTGTAGCGGAAGGCGCGCCAGAACTTGTCGAACTGCATCACGCCGCCGCCGCCCATCGCCGTGACGTGCATGTAGCCGACGTCGCCGTTCGAGAGCCGGAGCACCTTCTCCACGTTGTCGCTGACCCAGCGCGCGTAGCGGGCCTCGCGGTCGGACTTCACGGGCTTCACGCGGTAGGTGCGCGGCGCGGGGTCCCTCGGGCCCCGGCCCACGGTCAGGACGACCTCGTCGCTCTTGCCCACCTGCAGCCGGCGGAAGTAGTTCTCGGGCACCTTCACGGGCTGCCCGTCGATGGCGAGGAGGTAGTCGCCCTCCTTCACGTCCACGTCGGGCCGGGCGAGGGGCGCCTCGACCTCGGTGAAGTACGGGGTGGGGCCGTACACGCGGGCGAAGCGGTAGAGGCCGGTGGTGGGGTCGGCGACGAGGTCGGCCCCGAGCAGCCCCGGCGAGACGGCGGGGGCCGGGGGAGTGGCCGACGGGCCGGTGTCGCCCCCGCTGATGAAGGTGTGGGAGACGCTCAGCTCGCCGACCATCTCCGACAGCACCCAGTTGAGCTGCGGGCGCGTCCGGATCTCCTCGACGTACGGCGCGTACTTCGCCCGGATCGCCCTCCAGTCGCGGCCGTGCATGTCCTTGTCGTAGAAGAAGTCGCGGTACCAGCGCCACGCGTCGGCGAAGATCTGCCGCCACTCCTCGCGAGGCGCGACGCGGTAGGTCATTCCCGTGAGGTCGACCTCCGTCCCGAGCTTCTTCGTCTCGTACGCCTTCGCGAAGGAGGAGACGAAGAGCGCCGCTTCCTTCCGGAAGACGAGCTCCTCGCCGTTCACAGAGACCTGCGCCTCCGCGATCCTGTCGTCGAGGGCGACCTCCTTCTCGTCCTTCATCGAGAAGACGTGGAACGTCCACTTCGTCTTCCCGCCCGGCGTGTAGATCTCCTCGTACTCGTCCTCGGTGAAGAGCGGCACCGAGGACCAGGCGACGTAGCCCTTGCCGGCGAGGAGGTGGAAGTCGTTGCCCGCATCCACGGGCAGCGCGTAGACACGCGACTGGATGCCGTCTTTGTCCAGGCGGAGGCGGGCCGGGTCGTCCCTCTTCTCTCCGTCCTTCTCCGCCGAGGAGGTCGCCGGCGTGGCCGCCTCCGTCGCGCCTCGCTTCACGAAGGGCGGCTTCTCGCCCTTGCGCAGCTGGACGACCATCACCCGGGCCGGGTTCGCGACGATGTGGTCGTCCTCGAACGGGTCCATGCCGATCTGGTAGTTCCGGTAGGACAGGAAGTAGAGGTAGCCGCCGTCGGCGTCGAAGCGGGGATTGAGGTTCTCGTAGAAGTCGTCGGTGAGCTGGACCTTCCGTCCCTCGAGGGTGTCGTAGAGGAAGATGACGTTGTTGCGGTTCTCCCGGGGGAGCGAGTACGCGACGAAGCGGCTGTCGGGCGACCAGGAGTAGTCGCTCACCTCCCAGGTGAACTCGTCGTTGTCGAGGTAGTGCGACTCGTCGATCTTCGTCCGCTTCTTCGTGCCGAGGTCCACGACGAAGAGCGAGAAGTCCTTGTCGCCGAACATGATCTTCTTCCCGTCCGGGGACCAGCGCGGGTGGTAGACCTTGCGGTCGAGGTCGGTCGTCAGCGGGGTCGTTTCGCCGGTCGCGACGTCCCTCACGTAGAGCTGGAACTCGCCCGTGGCGTCCGAGAAGTACGCGACCTTCTTCCCGTCCGGCGAGAGCCGCGGCGTGTCCTCGCGCACGCCCGGGGTCCGCGTGAGGTTGCGGGGCAGCGTCTCCTTCTCGGAGATCGCCAGGTGGAAGACGTCGCCACGGGCGGCGAGGACCACCGCCTTCCCGTCGCCGGCCACGTCCACGAACTGGACGTAGTCGGACGGGTCGATCCAGCGGTCCTGGAGCCTCCAGTCGTCGGACGGGATGCGCACCGTCACCTTGCGGGGCGTGCCCCCGGCGGTGTCGAGGACGTAGAGGTAGCCGCTCTGGACGTAGACGATGCGCTTGCCGTCGCTCGACGGGGACATCACGTCGAAGTCGGTGTAGCTCGTGACCTGGCGCGCGGCGCCGGTCCTCAGGTCCTGGGCCCAGAGGTTCGTGACGCCGTCGGCCGATCGGTCCGAGTTGAAGTACATCGTGTCGCCGATCCACATCGGGTAGGCGTTGCGCCCCACGTAGTCGGTGACCGCCTCGAAGCTCCTCGCAGCGAAGTCGTACATCCAGATGTCGGGGTACTGGCCGCCCTTGTAGCCCTTCCAGTTGTAGTCCTCGTTGCCCTTGCGGACGTAGAGCATCTTCGAGCCGTCCGGGGAGAAGCTGCACAGCTGGCCGCGGTCGATGGGGAGCGGCTCGGGCAGGGTGGCGTCGAGGGCGACCTCGTAGAGCCTCTGGTCGCGCGCCATGGGCGGGACGCCGAAGCGCGACCGAAAGACGACGCGCCGGCTGTCCGGCATCCAGGCCACGACCTGCCCGCCGAGCGGCGGCCAGGTGAGACGGGTCGGTGCGCCGCCCTCCGAGGGCATCACCCACACGTCGAGCTGGCCGTCCTGGTTCGTGCTGTACGCGATCCACTTCCCGTCCGGCGAGAACTTCGGGGCGAGCTCGCTCGACGGGTGGCTCGTGAGGCGGATCGCCGTGCCCCCCTCGATGCCGGTCGTGTAGATGTCTCCCTCCCACGCGAAGACGATCCTGTCCCCCCGGATGTCGGGGTAGGTCATGAAGCGCGCCTCGCCGGCGGCGGCGAGCGTGGCCGAGGGAACGAGGAGGGCGAGGAGCAGGGCGCGTGCGCGCAGGAGCATTTCAGGACCTCCGCCGGGATTCTAGTCCGCCCCGCCGATCGCCGGCCAGTCGAGGCGGGGGGGCGGGCTCGACGCGCGGCGCCCGCCGGCGGGAGAATCCTGACATCCGGTCGGGGAGCCGATGACGATCCTGCTGGTCGAGGACGACGACGTGATCGCCGAGTTCGTGATCGGCGGCCTGGGAGAGGCGGGCTACGCGGTGGAGCGCGCACGCGACGGAGAGGAAGGCCTGCGCCTGGCCCTGGACCACGACTGGGACGCCGCCGTCGTCGACGTGATGCTGCCCCGCCGCGACGGCCTGAGCCTCGTCGAGGAGCTGCGGAAGCGCGGGCGGCGCACGCCGGTCCTGATCCTGAGCGCCCGGCGCAGCGTGGACGACCGCGTGCGCGGGCTCCAGGCCGGCGGCGACGACTACCTGGTCAAGCCCTTCGACTTCTCCGAGCTTCTCGCCCGGCTCCAGGCCCTCCTGCGCCGCGCCGGCGGCCTCGCCGCGCCCTCGCGCCTCGAGGTGGGCGAGCTCTCCCTGGACCTTCTCTCCCGGGAGGTCGTGCGCGCCGGCCGCAGGCTCGACCTGCGTCCGCGCGAGCGCGCCCTCCTCGAGTTCCTGATGCGCAACCCGGGCCGGGTCGTCTCCCGGGCCGCCCTCCTGTCCCACGTGTGGGGATACAGCTTCTCGCCCCACACGAACGCGGTGGACGTCCTGGTGTCGCGGCTGCGGGACAAGATCGACCGGGGCTTCCCGACGCCGATGCTGCACACCGTGCGCGGGGCCGGCTATGTTCTCAAGGCTGGGTGAACGCCTCCGGGCCGCGTTCGGCCTGGGCCTCGCCGCCTGGTACGCGGGGCTCTTCGTCCTCGGCTCCCTGGGGCTCTTCGGCCTCAGCTACGTGCTCCTCGCGCGCTCGCTCGAGCTGCGCGACCGCGAGGCCGTTCGCCTCACCCTCGCCACCTACGCCTCGCTCTACGAGACGGCCGGTCCGGCCGGGCTGTGGCGGACTCTCGCCACCCAGGAGGCGCTCGGCGCCCACGTGGACCTCTTCGTGCGGGCGATCGACCGCGACGGGGCGACGGCGTTCCTGAGCCTGCCCGGCCGGTGGTCGGCGTTCGACCTCGGCCGGCCGGTGCCGGTGCCGCCACCGGGGACCTTCAGCTGGGAGCGGCTCTCCGCGGCACGGGACGAGGACATCCTGGAGCTGGCCACGTTGCCTCTCCCCGACGGCGCCTTCCTCCAGGTCGGCCGCAGCACGCGGGGCCGGCGGGAGGTTTTGCAGCGTTTCCGGGACCTGCTCGGCGTGGTTCTGGGGGCGACGGTGCTGGCGGGCCTCGCCGGCGGGGCCCTCCTCACGCGCCGGGCGCTCCGCCCTCTCCGCGCCCTCGCCCGCACCCTGGACGGCATCGTGCGCACGGGTCGTCTCGAGGCGCGCGTCCCCAACGGCGTGGACCGGGGCGACGCCTTCGACGCGCTCGTGCGCCTCGTCAACGCGCTCCTCGGGAGGATCGAGTCTCTCGTCGGGGCGATGAGAGGATCGCTCGACGCGGTGGCCCATGACCTGCGAACGCCGCTCATGCGCCTGCGGGTCTCGGCGAGCCGGGGACTCGTCCCCGGGGCCGACCCCGGGCGCTGCCGGGAGGCGCTCTCCGACTGCCTCGAGGAGGCGGACCGGGTCCGGGACATGCTCGACAGCCTGATGGACATCTCGGAGGCGGAGGCGGGCGTCATGGCCCTGCATCTCGAGAGCGTGCCGGTGACCCGTCTCTTCGGCGAGGTGCAGGACCTCTTCGGCGACGTGGCCGACGAGAAGGGCGTCGCCCTGCGCGCCGAGGAGAAAGGCGCCCTGGCCGTGCGCGCCGATCGCACGCGGGCCCTCCAGGCCCTCGCCAACCTCGTCGACAACGCCTTGAAGTTCACGCCGGCCGGCGGCGAGGTCGTCCTCTCGGCGCGGCGCGACGGCGCGACCGTGGCGCTGAACGTGGCCGACACCGGGATCGGCATCCCGCCCGAGGACCTCCCGCACGTCTGGGAGCGCCTCTTCCGGGGTGATCGGAGCCGCTCCGATCGCGGCTTGGGGCTCGGCCTCAGCCTCGTGAGGGCCATCGCCGTCGCCCACGCCGGCGAGGCGACCGTGGAGAGCGCTCCCGGGAAGGGCTCGACCTTCACCCTGCGCCTGCCCGCTGCGCACGACTGAAAGCCGCCGGACCTCCACCTTTCACGTCTGTAACGTTCGCGACAGGTCGTGGCAAGGCGTCCTTCCGTCCAACTCGGTGAGAGCCGAGGAGGGAGCCGGCCGCAGGGGCCGGTCAGGCCGTAGACCGCCGCGGCCTCGAAGGAAGGGAAGGAGACGCGAGTCATGAAGGCACAGTGGAAGACGTTCGGAGGGATCGGGGTCGCGGGGGCGGCCGGCCTCCTCCTGGGGGCCCTCGGCTCCGGCGAGATCCGGGGAGCGGAGCGTCGGACGCCCGCGGAGGCGAGCGTACCCGCGGCACCTTCGACGGCGGAGGGCGCGGTGACCCTCGGCACGTTCCAGGCGATCGCCCACCGGGACGACGCCGCGGTCGTGAACATCAGCACCTCGAAGGTGGTCCACGAGGCGAAGATGATGGACCCCTTCTTCGAGTTCTTCGGACGCAACGGCTCGCCGCTCGGCGCCCCCTGGGGCCGGGGCGGAGACGAGACGCTCACCCAGCGCTCCCTCGGCTCGGGCTTCGTGGTCGACGCCAGGGGATACGTCCTCACCAACCGCCACGTCGTGGACGGAGCCGACCAGGTCCAGGTGACGCTCGCGAACGGGCACCACTACAAGGCGAAGGTGGCGGGGGAAGACGCCCGCACCGACATCGCGCTCCTCAGGATCGAGCCCCGCGAGACCCTCGTCCCCCTGCCCCTCGGCGACTCCGACGGCACCCAGGTGGGCGAGTGGGTGATGGCGGTCGGGAACCCCTTCGGCCTCGGCGGAAACAGCGTCACCGTCGGGGTCGTGTCGTTCAAGGGGAGGACCCTCGACCTCTCGACCCACGGAACTCCGGTGGACATGCTCCAGACCGACGCCGCCATCAACCCCGGCAACTCGGGGGGGCCGCTCATCAACGCCCGCGGCGAGGCGGTGGGGATCAACACCCTCATCATGACCGGCGGCGCCCAGCAGTACTCGGGGGTGGGCTTCGCGGTGCCGATCAACGTCGCCCGCGACATCCTGCCCCAGCTCCGGGACAGGGGGCACGTGGTGCGGGGCTGGCTCGGCGTCCAGGTCCAGGCGATCGACGAGGACCTCGCGAAGAGCCTGAAGATGAGCGACACCCACGGCGCCCTGGTGAGCAACGTGGCCTCGGGCAGCCCCGCCGAGGAGGCGGGCCTCAAGGCGGGCGATGTCGTCCGCGCCCTCGACGGGAAGGCCGTCGAGACGAGCTCGGACCTCTCGAGCCGCGTCGCGGCCAAGGGGCCGGGCTCCCGCGTCGCCCTCGACGTCCAGCGCGACGGGTCCGACCGGACGATCGAGGTGAAGCTCGGGACCTTCCCCGACCAGGAAGCGGCCGAGCCGAGGGCGGACGAGGGCCACGGACGGCTCGGGGCGGGGGTCCGCACCCTCACCCCCGACGTGGCCCAGGGCCTCGACATGCCGGCCGACGCGCACGGGGCGGTGATCGTCCGGGTCGAGCCGGGCAGCCCGGCCGACGCCGCCGGCCTGCGCGAGCGCGACGTCGTGGTGAGCGTGGACGGCCAGCCGGTCGCCAGCGCGGAGGCCTTCCGGGCCGCGGTCGAGAAGGCCCGCTCCGGCGACGTCCTTCGCCTTCGGGTCCGCCGCGGGCCCGGCTACCTCTTCGTCGCCGTCCGGCCCTCGTAGGCGGAGGGGCGGGGGGCGGCCCTCGAGGCCGTCCCCCGCTCGCCGTTCCCGCCTCGTTCCGCGCCCGGGCGTCCCCGCGGCGCTTCCCGATCAGATCCGGCCGCCGAGCAGGGCCTTGCCGATGCGCCTCGCGGTGCCCAGGAGGCCGAAGCGCTCCGTCATGATGCGGCCGTAGAGGGCCTTCAGGTCCTTCGGGGGAACCGTCTCCTCGCCCTTGGCCCGGAGCTTCACCGCTTCCGTCGGGCAGGTGCTCACGCACACGCCGCAACCGATGCAGCGGTCGAGGTCCACCGCCGTGGCGCCTTCCCCGGAGCGCAGTGCGTCCATCGGGCAGCGGGACCGGCACGTGCCGCATTCGGAGCAGAGCTCGGCGTCGACGGTCGCCTGGTAGTTGGAGTGGAGGTACTCCGCGGGGCGCGGGAAGAGCTTCGCCGCCTGCAGGACGCCGCAGCAGCAGCCGCAGCAGAAGCAGATGAAGAAGGGATCCCGGGCGTTCGCGGGCTGGAGGACCATGCCCTCGCGCTCGGCCTGGTCGAGGAGGGCGAGCGTCTCCTGCCGGGTGAGCGGCTGTGCCTCTCCCGAGGTCGCGGCGGCGCGGGCCACTCGTCCGATCATGAGGCAGACCCGGCGGGAGGTGGTCTGCCGGCAGGGCTCGCCGAGGAGGTCCTTGCCCTGCCGGCAGACGCAGTTCCGGGTCGCCCAGGGGCCGTCGCCCTCCTCGATCAGCTTCCGGGCGTCGTCGTAGCGCCCGACCAGCCGTTCGGGGACGAAGCGGGCGTTGACGGGTATCGTCCGCATCTGCTTCGTCTTCGCCCCGAGGAGGGTCGAGGCGAAGCCCTCGCGGGTGTATTGCTCGAAGTCCTCCTGCAGCTCCCGGGTCAGCCGATCGACCTGGGCTTCGTACATCCCGATCGCTAGCGGGGCCCGCGAGTAGCGCTTCGTGCCGCGGCGGGCGAGCACGCCGCCGCCGAAGATTGCGCCCTTCTCGACCATGCGGTCGAGCGTTTTCTCGAGCTCCTCGGCCGGCCGGCCGGGGAGCCGGTGCTGGATCCTCTCGACCGTCTCGGGGACCGCGCTGAGGGCGACCGCCACCTCGGCCTCCTCCGGCGTGAACAGCCTCCTCAGGATCCGCAGCTCGACACCCGACTCCGTGGCCGGGTAGCCGACGGGCAGCTCGTCGAGGTGCTGCTGCAACCGGCGGTAGACGTCGTCTTCGTCCGGCATCGCTCCCTCCCGCGACCGTCCGAGGACCGGACCCGCCGGCCTCGGGCTCACAGCTCGACGCCTCCTTCTCCCGTCCACTCGAAGGAGACCTCGCGCCCGCCGAGGCGCCAGCGGCGGGGACAGGTGGTCTCCAGCCAGTCGAGCGGCTCGGCCTGCGGCTGGGGGAGCGCGGCGAGGGCGAAGGCCTCGCGTACCGCCGCCCTCTGCTCCGGGCCGAGCGCCTCCCGCGCGTGGGAGAGGAAGAGCGGAGTGCCGCTCCCGGCCACGAGGCGGAGCCAGCGCTCGGCGAGCGGCCAGGGAAGGGCCTTCGTGACCGGAGCGCAGTCGGCGTCCGCGGCGAAGAACGTCCCGTGCTGGGGCATGCGGAAGGCCATCGTGTTCACCCCCATCTTCCGGGTGCGCTCCCACTCCCGCCCGCTGGTGTCGTCACCCGTCCGCTGCAGCTCGAAGAACCCCGCCCCGAGGTGGCCGATCGTGTTGCAGCCGATGAGCAGGGACGCTCCCGCCGCCTCGCGGAGGGCCGAGTAGAGGCCGCGCACGATCTCGGCCGAGGTGCGGGTCCGGTCGGCGAACGACCATCCGTCCGCGGTCACGCTCGGGCCCATCTCGAAGCCCCACCGGCCGAAGAGGTCGTAGGTGGTGAAGTCGTGCTTGACGAGGTCGTAGTTCCACTCGCGGGCGAGGCGCGCCACGTCCTCCCGCACGAGGGCGAGGGCCTCGGGCACGCTGGGGTCGAGGACCACGCCGGGGTAGTCCCCCCGGAAGCGGGAGGCGGGCAGCGTCCACGAGTCGGGCACGCGGTCCACGGTGACGAGCGGGCGCACCCAGAGGCCGGGCCGCGCGCCCTTCGACCGGATCTCCTCGGCGAGCCTCGGCATCGGCGGGAAGAGGCGGTTCGGCTCGCGCCAGGGTCCGCCCGCGGCGCCGTGGAGGCCGATCGCGCCCTGCCAGCCCGAGTCGATCACCGCGAACGGCCGGTTCCCGCCGGCCGGGGAGAGCGCGACCACGTCGTCGGTGATCGCGCGGATGAGGTCGGCGTCGATGCGGTCGTAGGCGCTGTACCAGCTGTTGCCGCCGTAGACCGGAGCGGCCGGGAGGCGGGGCCGATCGTGGAGCTCGGCGCAGAGGGCTCGCGCGGCGGCGAAGGCCGATTCGCCGTCCCGGCCTTCGCGCGCGACGACGGTCGCCGCCTCGAGAAGCCGGCGGCCGAGCTCCACGCCCCGGCCGCCGCAGCGGGTGTCGAGGAAGAGGCTCAGGCCCTCGGCATCCAGCCGCCAATGGGCGAGCGCGCCG
>Ga0335084_10003915_pt1 | contig 14645 bp, 7 predicted proteins | sample Lox_Sample_44_FD_206721 | JGI IMG/M metagenome (GOLD analysis project Ga0335084, IMG submission 206721) | Soil microbial communities from Loxahatchee National Wildlife Refuge, Florida, United States - Lox_Sample_4.4 | ecosystem: Environmental > Terrestrial > Soil > Wetlands | place: USA: Florida...
GCGATCGCACCGAGCGCCGAGGCGCGGATGAGGACCAGCTCGGTCCAGCCGAACAGGAACGCCGGCAGGCGGCCGAACCCCTCGCGGATGTAGACGAAGACGCCGCCCGAGCGCGGGTACATGGCGCCCAACTCGGCATAGGTCAGGGCGCCGCAGAGGGCGAGCGCACCGCCCAGCACCCACACGCCGAGCATCGCCCAGGGCGACGGGACGCGCTCGGCGATGATCGCCGGGGTGCGGAAGATGCCCCCGCCGATTGTCGAGCCGATGAGCACGGCAACGGCGCTCCACAAGCCGAGCCGCCGCGGCAGCCGTTCGCCCCAGCGATCCGCAGGTGCAGTCATGGCGAGCGAGAATATACATTTCGGCCACCTATGACGCGCCGATTCGTGACCCTCGCCTGGGCCGCAGCAGCGGCCACCTATCTCCTCATCATCCTCGGCGCCATCGTGCGCATCACCGGCTCGGGACTGGGCTGCGGGGAGCACTGGCCCCTCTGCAACGGCAAGCTGCTCCCGCCGCTCGATCTCCCGACGATGATCGAATACGGGCACCGGCTCGCCGCCGTGGCCGTCAGCGTGCTGGTCGTCGCGCTGGCCGCGGTGGGGACGATGGAGGCGAAGACGGTGGGGAGTGGGAGTGGTACTGGACGGGTCAGGGCGAGCTACGTCGCCGTGGGACTGCTCGCGCTGCAGATCGCACTCGGCGCGATCACGGTGAGGCTCTCCCTTCCAGCGTGGACAGTCATCCTGCATCTCGGGACGGCGATGCTGTTGCTCGCCGTGTTGCTGCTGGCGGCACGAGGACCCCGACTGACCCCGGGCGCAAGCCCGGGGAATTCGGTCACCCCGCGCTTACGCCCGGGGTTAGTAGCGGCCGCCCTCGGGTTCGTCACCATCCTGCTCGGCGCCCTCACCGCCAACATGGGCGCCGCGGGGGCGTGCACCGGATTCCCGCTGTGTAATGGCAGCATCATGCCCGAGGGCGCCCTGCAGCACATCCACTGGACCCACCGGCTGCTCGCGTACGCGCTCACCCTGTATCTCCTCGTGTGGGCCTGGAAGACCCGCGCGCCCGCCGCCCGCCACGTGCTCTACCTCGTGTTGGTGCAGATCGCCGTCGCCGCTGCGATGGTGCTCTTCGCGCTCCCTGCCCCGCTCCAGGCGACCCACGTGGCGGTGGGTGCCGCGGTGTGGGCAGGCCTCGTGCTCGCAGCCCGCTAATGGCGATCCCGTCGCCGCGCGCGCTCGGCTGGCTGTGGCCGCGTATCCGGCCGTACCGCTGGCAACTGGCTATCGCGACCATCGGCCTCGTGCTGTCGGCCGCCATCGGCCTCGCGTTCCCGCAGGTCGTCCGCCACCTGCTCGACGCGGCATTCGTCCAGCACGACCGGGCCATGCTCGACCGGATCGCGCTGATGCTCGTCGGCTTGTTCAGCATCCAGGCGATCGCGAGCTTCGCGCAGACCTATCTGCTCTCCTCGACCGGCGAGCGCGTGGTGGCGCGGCTGCGCCAGGACCTGTTCGAGCACCTCGTGCATCTGTCGCCCGCGTTCTTCGCCGAGCGCCGCACGGGCGAGTTGGTGAGCAGACTCTCGGCGGACATCGGGACCGTGCAAGGGCTCGTCAGCTACCAGCTTTCCGAGTTCGCGCGCCAGACGCTGTATCTGATCGGCGGGATCACGCTGCTCACCCTGACCAATCCCCGCCTCATGGCCACGGCACTCGTGGTGGTGCCGTTCGTGGTGGGGTCGGCGATGTTCTTCGGGCGGCGGCTGCGGCGCACCAGCACGCAGGTGCAGGACAAGGTGGCGGACGCGACCGCGGTGGCCGAAGAGGCGTTCAGCGAGATCCGCATCGTCCAGAGCTTCGTCCAGGAAGCCGGGGAAGCGGCGCGATACGGCTCCGGGATCCGCGCCGTCGTCGACGCGGCGATCCACCGCGCCGTGATCCGCGGTGCGTTCTTCGCCGTCATCACGTTCGCGACGTTCACCGGTACGGCGGTGGTGCTGTGGCAGGGTGGCCGGCTCGTGCTCGCCGGCGTCGTGACCGCCGGTACGCTCGTGTCCTTCCTGCTCTATACGGTCTTCATCGGGGCGGCCGTGGCGGCGCTGGTGAGCCTGTTCTCGAGCTACCAGGAGACAGTAGGCGCGGTGCGCCGGGTGTTCGAGCTGCTGCAGACGGCGCCCACGGTCGCCGATCCGCCCGCTCCGCAGCCTCTCGCGCGGCCGGTGCGCGGCCACGTGGGCGTCGCGCACGTGTCGTTCCGGTATCAGCCCGAGCTGCCGCTCGCGGTCGACGACGTGTCGTTCGGGATCGCGCCGGGCGAGGTGGTCGCACTGGTAGGTCCGTCGGGCGCGGGCAAGACCACGCTGGCGAATCTGGTGCCGCGCTTCTGGGACGTGACGTCCGGCTGCATCACGCTCGATGGCATCGACATTCGCTCGCTCGCTCTCGCGGACCTGCGCGGCGCGATCGGCATCGTGCCCCAGGAGCCGACGCTCTTTTCGGGCACGGTCGCCGAGAACATCGGCTACGGCAAGCCCGGGGCGACCCAGGACGAGATCGTCGCCGCGGCACGAGCCGCGCACGCCGAGGAGTTCGTCGATCGCCTGCCGCAGGGCTACCAGACGGTGGTGGGACAGCGCGGCATCAAGCTCTCGGGCGGGCAGCGCCAGCGCGTGGCGATCGCGCGCGCTCTCCTCAAAAACCCGGCGGTGCTGATCCTCGACGAAGCGACGTCCAGTCTCGACGCGGAGAGCGAGCACCTGATCGAGGAGGCGCTCGAGCGCTTGCTCCAGGGCCGAAGCACGTTGATCATCGCGCACCGGCTCTCGACGGTACGGCGGGCCAACCGGCTAGTGGTTTTGGATCGCGGGAAGGTCGTGGAGGAGGGGACGCATGTGGATCTGCTCGCGCAAGGCGGGGTGTACGGGAAGCTGTATGAGAGACAGTTCAGGGATGATTAGGCGGTAAGCGAAGGTAGGAGGCGGTAAGGGGCGGTAGGGGGCGGTGTAGGTAGCGGCGAGGCTGGCTGGACAGGATCCAGACGCGCTTCGGGCGGGAACAGTGCCGACGCTGGAAGCAACCGAAGGCGTCATTGCGCGTGAGTCCGCAACTTTCTCGAGATGTTCGCAGCGAAGGGGCTAGAGCAGGTGCGGTTCGCACTCCCGGAACGTCCGGCCAGGAACGGGATGTGCGCCCTTCCGCGATGCTACATTTCTTGCGCGATGAGGTAGAAGAAGTAGCAGAGGGCACCAGTGGCAACGAGGGCAGATATCCAAAGCCATCGAATCTGGCGCTTACCCTCGGAGTTGTACTCACTTGGCAGGAACGCGCGAAGCTGCCAGGGCGGAAGGAACCTGTACCACCATTCTGGAGGATCGCGACGCATCGGGAGGAGCTTACCCACCGTTATGACGTACCAAAACGCCGCCAACGCAAGGACGACCTCACTCGCAACGATCCGGTTCATGTCGTTCGTTTTTTGGAAATGACGCCGTGATGTGGTATGCGGCGAGCACGAGCTCGGCACCGCTGCCATGCCGCGAAGCGCTCGTAGGGTAGCACAGTCGTACAATGGGGAGACAGCACCGGTGGATGGGATCTCAATTCCGCGCACGTTTCACCTTACCGCCTCCTACCGCCTCTTACCGCCTCTTACCGCCTCTTACCGCCTCTTCCCGCCCCCTACCGCCCTAGAAATTCAGCACATCATCATACGCGTCCCACCCCATCAGCGTCCGCCAATCCCCCCGTGTCGGCTCGCTCGTGTCCGTCGAATACACGAGAGAGTAGTTGCCGAAGCGGGTGAGGTCCACGAAGCAGTACTTGCGCCGCTGCACGCCGCTCGTGTACCCCCACAACTGGAACGGCAGCTGCTTGCCCACGCCTCGGCGCGTGACGGTCACGTCCGGAGGACCGTATCTCAGATAGATCCGCCCCCGGTCGGTACGCCAGCCCGGCGCCGGCGTCGCGCCGCCCTCGCTGAACTTCTTGTTCACGTACGCGATACGCGCGTTGAACTGCTCCTCCGCCTCGTTCCGCGGCGTGCCGGGCGTGGGGTCCCGCTTGACCCAGAACATGCGCAGGAAGTCGCGCTTGGCGGTGAGGCCGAGCCCCGGATAAATGCCGCGCTCGCTCTGGAGCATGATGTAGACGAGCGGGGCGTACAGGCTATCCAGCACGGCCTCGTTTGCGGCCGCGATGCGATCCCGGCCGGACAGGGCCTGGGCGGCCTGCCCCGGGGCAGCAGCCGGGAGGGCGAGCGCGAGCAGCACCCAGGGGGCGCGGAGGGGGAAAAATTGACGGCGCATCTTAGCTCATATGAACACCACGCCCCGGGGGTGGTTCCTCCCCGGGGCGTCGTGCATCTCGCGGCACGGCTTCGTCAGGGCCGTGAGATGCTGGTATAGAGGTTCCTAGACGTCGCTCCTGCATAATTCTCGATCACGTAGTAGTGCGTTCCGGGCGGGTACTTGAAGTTCCCGGTCGCCTGGGGCTTGGAGCCCGTCGCGCCGCCGCCCCCATCCTCGAAGCAATTAGCCCCAAAAGCCGCCACTGTGCTGTCAGCGCACGCATAGACGTCGATGTCGGGGGCCGCCGAGGTACCGATCCAATCCGTGGTGAAGTTCAGCACCGTGCTGTCCGCCAGCGTGAACTTGAACATTACGCAGGGGCCGGATGACCCGAAGCCGAGGACGCCCTCCGGGCACACGGCGACGTTGCTCGCGGCGGGGGACGTCGCGATGAAGTGCGTGGTCGCGCCCGCACCGGGCAGGATGCTCGTGATATCGGGCGCCGTCTGCCACGAGTTGGCGCCAGCCCAGTGGTCACCCGTCTGGTGCATCACGCCGGCGCTCGGCAACGTCACTTCGAGCCCCGTCACATAGGTCACAACCACCCCGTCGATCGTCAGCGGCCCCACATCTGAGAACGGCGCCAGGACAGTCACGGCATTGGCCGACTGTCCAAGCACCGTCGGGGTCTGGCCACCGGGGAACGTGATCGCCACTGTCGCCGGGTTGAACTTGAGCACGGAGGTCGAGTTGATGACTACCGTGTCGCCGCCCTTGGGCGTCAACGTCGAGATGGCTCCGTTGAACGCGAGCGGGAGCACGCTGACCGCCACGGTGTCGCTCAGCCCTGCGCCCGTCACGTTTAACCTGGTGTGGCCGGGCGCTTTCGCATCGACCACGTAGGCGTGCCGGGCGCCATCCACCACGGGCCGAGTGGTATCGACCGCGACCGTGGCGACACTCGCGTCCGCGGACGTCACGCCGATGTCCGCGGCGATAGTGTTGAGCTGCTCGTCCCGCACGGCAACGAGCAAAGCCGTGGCCTTGCCCTCGTCGATGAAGATCTGGCCAGGCACGAGGTCCACGGACGCCGGCCCGCCCCGCAGGTCCGCGGTCGGATCACCCTTGCAGGTCCAGGTGCCGCTCGCGAGCGCCGCGCAAACCACCGCGATGTACAGTGCCCTCATGTTGGCAATCTCCTAGAAGCGCTGGATCTCCGCGATCGCGTCGGAGCTGAGCATGGTTGTCCAGTCCATCGGACTGCGTTCTTCCTTATCGTCACTGTAGATCAGGGAGTAGTTCCCCAGTCGCGTCAGATCAAGAAACACGAACTTCGTGATCCGTTCCTTGGTGTACTTCCACGCCTCCCACGGACGGTCGGGGCCGCTCTGCGGCTTGCGCAACACATCGTCCGGATCGCCGCGCTGCATGAAGACCCGTCCCCGGTCGGTGCGCCACCCCGGCACCTGCGCCGCGCCGCTCTCACGGAAGCGCCGGTTCGCGTCGGCGATCCGCGCATAGAAGCGGGTCTGGAGCTCGTTCTCTGGCGTACCGGCCGTCGGATCGCGGCGGTGCCAGAACTCCCGCAGAAAGCGCCGCTTGCCATCGACCGTGAGACCCTCGTACGGGCTCAGCTCCTCCTGCTTCGACAAGTACACGAGCGGCCCGAACAGCGAGTCGAGGGTGGCCTCGGTGGCCTGGCTGAACATGTCGTCGGCCGGCGCGCCCTCCGCTGCCGCCGCCACTGCGCGCTCGGTCTCGAACCCGCCCATCCGGAACGGCGCCTCGCGCGTCACCGTGTCGCCGCCCGAGCCCAGCGTCAGCGCCAGCGTGTACGTGCCCGGCGGCAATCCGCCGAGGTCGATCGACGCCGCGATTGGGCCGCCCCCGGCCGCGATCGCCGTCGTCGTGGTCGGCGACGCCACGATCGCATGCCCGTCCGATCCGACTACCCGCAACATCCAGGGCACCGTGCCCGCGCTGTCGCGATACACCTCGCAGTAGTACCACAGCGCCGCGTGGGTCGGCGTCAGCGCGAGGTCGGGGGCGCTCTCGATGAACAGATTCCCCTTGCGCACCTCGCCCGCGCCCGTCAGCGTGTCGCCCGTCCGCCCCGTCCGGATGCCGTAGGCCAGCAGCAGATCGGACGCCTGTGGGCGGGCCGCGAACCCCGTCAGCGGCAGCTCCACTGCCTCGCGCATGCCCGACGCCGAGTCCTGCACGGCGATCGACACCGTGTAGCTCCCGGGCGCCACGGCAAACGCGAACGGCTCCACGCTCTGTGCGCCTGCCACCGCCCCGCTGCTCCATGGCACGCGCCGGGACCACGCGTCGGTCGCGAGGACCGTGCCCTGCGCATCCATCACCCGGAAATCGACGCGATATGCGGCGAAGCTTCCGGGGCCCTGCGTCACTCGGGTCAACATCCGGTGCGGCACCCGCACGAATCCGTTCACGAGCGTGCGGTCACCCCGCAGAAACCGCACGACGTCTCCGACCACGTGCTCATCGGGCGCCTGCCGCGGCAGGCTGGCAAAGACCGCGCTCAACACCATCCAGAGGAGCACGCCCACCTCTGCTCGCGTTACTTCACCAGTTGACGGTGAAGCTCAGGAAGTTCGTGCTGCCGAGCGGTCCCATGTCCCGCCACGCGTAGTCGAACCCGAGGCCGAATGCACCGCGCTGATAGCCCAGACCGAACCCGGCGGCCAGCCCCTGCCGGTTCTCCTTGCCGCCCAGCGCCGTCGAGAACCCCGCCGCGGTTCCGGGATCGACGTTGTTCGCCGGCTGGTAGGTCCAGGAGGCGCGACCCGCGAAGTGGAAACCCGACTTGCCGATGTCCGAGAGCGCGAACTCGCCGCCGAACGCGAACCCGGCCTTGTTGTTGTTCGGCTGGTTGAACTCCGACAGGATGGTCACGCGCGACTGCTCTTTCGCGAGCGCGTCCACGGCCACGGCGACGCGGAACATCACCGGCAGCCCCCAGTCCTTGGTCTTGTAGGTCGAGGGCTGGGTCTCCTGCGGGACGTCCACCTGGCCGGGCACCGGCGGCCGGGTCACGCCGACGTCGAGCGGCGTGCCGGAGTAGTGCAGCGTGCTCCCGAGGTTCTGGATCACGAAGGACGCGCGGATCGGACGGCCGCCCGTGCTCGCGTGGAAGCTCGTGCCGAAATCGACCGCGACCGCGCTCGCGCTCACGTCCGCGAGCCGATCCGAAATGAACTTCATGGTAATGCCGGCCGAGAACCGGTCGCTGAAGTTCTGGGCGTAGGTTGCGCCGGCGAACGTTTCCGCGACGCTATAGGTGCGTCCCGTGCCGTCGGGCTCGTCCACGGTGTACTCGGGCTGGTCAGAGAAGCCGTAGTTGCCGACCTGGAACCCGAAGGATCGGGCGCCGCCTCCGACCGGGATGGCCAGCCCCGCCCACGTGTAGTGCGTCCCGTCCACGTAGCTGTACGTCGACACCATGGCGCCCGAGTGCTCGAGCTGCGCCGTGCCGGCGGGATTGTAGTACAGCGCGCTGACGTCGGTCGAGAGAGCCGAGTAGGCCCCGCCGAGCGCCGTACCGCGGGCGCCGGCGCCGAGCAGCAGGAACTCGGCCGACGTGGTGCCGTAGGCGGTGTTGTCCGCCGGAATGTTGATCTGGCCGGCGAGCCGCGCGGCGCCCAGAGGCAGCGCCACGAGAGCCAGCGCGCAGAATCGCAAGAGACGGGTCATGGCAGGGTCCCTCTTTCGCTATTGCGCGTAGTTGACGAGCGTGAACCGGCCGATCTTGGCCTTACCGTCCGGTGTCTCGACGTGGTAGAAGTAGACACCGGATGCCACCACCTGCTGGTTCCTGTTGCGCAGGTTCCACTGGGCTTCGGCGCCGCCGGTCGCATCGTTGACCGTGAGCACCTGCACCAGGACGCCGGAGAGCGAGTAAATCCGGATGATGCACTGGCTCGGCAGATTCACGAATCGCAGCACCTTGCTCGTCGTGGACTGCTCGAACTGGTTCGTCACGTAATACGGGTCAGGCACCGTATGAATCTTCGCGAGCGAGGAATCCGCGGTGACCGATGCGTCGAACTTGGTACTCGTGTACTTCGCCCGCACCGTGAGTCCCGGCACGGCCGGGGGCCGGACGTCCGCGGCCTGGAACTTGTAGCCACCCACCGCGCCGGTGATGTTGCCCGCATAGAAGCGCGCGTACCACACCGTCGAGGACGGCAGAGCAGCCATCTGCATCAGGAAGAAGTGGCCGTTCAGATAGAAGATGAACCCGTTCCCGGTCGAGGGAGCCGCACCGAGCACGGCCGCGTTCGCGAAGGTGCCCGCCTGGAACAGCACCGGACTGAGCTGCGCCGTGTTTTGCATCGCGGCTGAGGCGCCGCACTCGGCCATGAGCGTGGCCGAGGGCTCGGTGCAGAAGATGTCCGTCCAGGTCAACATCGCGGAGTTGTTGTCCGGGGTGTTGCCTGAGGGAATCGCGGCGAACGACGCGCCGTTCAGGAATCCCCACGTGGGCCCAACCCGGGCCGAGAACTTCACCTTCACGTGGTGTGTGACGTCCACGACCGAGTCCACCGCCCCGGGCGTCGTGGCCCAATACACCTTGAAGTCGGCGGCCCGATACACGGTAGCGCCGATCGACTCGAGGTCGCGCAGCGGGAAGCTGTTCACCGTGCTGTACGACTGCGGGTGGAAGATCCCCACGCCAGAAATGGCCCCGGCGTTCCGGCTCAGGTCGGCCTGAACGCAGCCCCCGGCCGCGGGTGAGCACATCAGGCCGTTCGGGTCCGCGGTGTTCTCGTTCGCAGCGCCGGCCCACCAGCGCGGCCCGTTGAAGTCCGCATTCGCGGGATCAGCGTTGATGCTCGAGCGACCCCACGACGCCAGCCGCCACGCACCGGGGGCGGCGAGGGTCAACTGCGGCAGCAGGGCATACGTCGAATCACCACCGTACGTCCCGGAGAGGGTCTGATCGAACGGAATCTTGGGAAGCAGCTGTTTGGCCGTATCCGTAACATCGATCGGGTCGACAAACAGCGGTACCGCGTACGGCGTAGTCGGGAACGGGCCCAGCGCGCGCACGTAGTACGTCGCCGGGCCACCGGTGCCATAGCCGTCGGGATCGCCGAAGCCGGCCGCGATGGAATCGATGATGACCCGGACGCTGTCACCCTTCACGACGGCCGGAAGGAACGCGGGGAATCCGAGCGAGATGCCATCCGTCGGCGCCGCCGGGCCGGAGAAGGTCCCATTGCTCGCCAGGGTCGGCGCGGCCCCGCTCAAGGTGCTCCCGTCGCCGCCCACGATCGACACGGCCAGCGTGCCCTCGTTGACCTGCGTCGAGTTCTTGCGCGGGACGACGGTCCGCGCCGCCGGCCGGCCTTCGAGCGCCGTGTACGAGGCACCGGTCGACTTCACCGAGTTGATGTCAAAGGCCGCGACCGTGTAGAAATACGTGAAGCCGTTCCTGACGCCGTTGTCCACGTAGGCGAACGGCACGCCGTTGTTCCTCAACGGCAAGCACGGGGACGGCTTGCAGGTGCCGTTGACTCCGCCTCCGGTGCCTGCGGTATCGGCCTGGTTGATCTGGATGGTGCCGAGCGCGACCGCTCCGTTCGCCAGCTCGACGCGCCCGCCCGGCGGGATCTGGATGAACGGTTGCGCAATCGCGACGTGGTGGCCGGTACCCAGGTCCGGCGGGCAATCCGTGGTGACACCGAGCTCAGGTGCGCAATTGCCGTACGGGATCTGTGCCGTGAAGTCGATGAACTCTTTCCCCGCGTAGTCGAACTGGGCGATCAATTCGAGATCGCCCGCGCTGCGGCCCCGGTAAATACGGTACCCCTGCACGTCGAGGTCGCGATAGTTCGGGTCGTAGAGCTGACCGATGGGATCGGATGCGACCGCGAAGTACGGATCGGGCACGGTTTCCGTGTTGCTCGGGCTCCACACGACCGTCACCTGATTGTCGCCCGGGATAAGGAAGAAGTTGGGCGCGTCGGGCGGGAACGGGAGCAGGAACAGGGCGTCGAACACCGCCTGCGCCACGAGGGCCTTGCCGAACAGCGAGCGCGGGACCGTGGTGATTTCGTTTTGCTCGATCTTGCCGCTGGGGCCCCCGGCGGGCGCACCGCCGGTGTCACCCACGATCGTGAGCGCGCCGAAGACGCTGTCGAGTGCGGTGAGGGTCGCCGAGCCCGTTGCCAGAGACTCGGGCTGCGCAGGGAATGCGCCGCCGGTCGGGAAGACCAGCGCGGGACCGCGCGCGGCGATCGCGGGGTTATTCACCGGCGCGGCCGCAATCAGCGCCACGGCGATGGTCTGCGACTGTCCGGGCTTGAGCGTGAACGGGCCCGACGACTCGAAGAACCGGATGTCGTCGGGCGTCGTCGGGATGTAGCAGACGTGCGCTTGCGAGCGGGTCTGGCCGGTCGAGAGGTTGTAATTGCACGGAGCATCGCCCTTGGCGACGTCCAGGGTGCCCGACAGGTAGCGATACACTTGGGCCGCATTCGCGGCGTCGCCGAACGCTCCGGCGTTCACCGTAGCGCTGTACAGCACGAGCCCGATCTCGCCCCCAAACGGATTGGCCGGATCAATGAGCGGGCTCTTCAGGTACTTGACACCGACCTCACCGACGGTCGTCGCGAACGGCGGGGGGAAGATCAAGGGGGGGTACACAAAGCCCGAGGTATTGGGATCCGTGTACCAGTTGCTCTTGAAGGCGACGCCCATGTTGAACGGCAGGTTCACCGTCGTGAGGTTCTGTTTGGCGCCGCCCGCGTCGACGTCCGCGTCGATCGCGAACGCGAAGTAGGCGTTGGTGATGGTGTATCCGGTGTCCGGAATTGACACGGCGAACGCGGCGTCGTTCGCTGCCTTGAATTGGCGGCCATAGGAGGTCAGCGAGTCGGCGTCAGTGCGGGTGCCATACACGCTCGCCTTCGAGGCAGTGATGTTCGTGATGGTGAAGATCCAGTACTGGATGTCCTCGTTGCCGCTCGGGAAGTTCCACGCCAAGCCGCGTTCGTCCACCATCACCCCGAGGGGATGAGGGCGGCCCGCATTCTTGGTGGGATTGCCGTCCCAATAGCGGGTCCACACGTCTTGCTGCGAGAGCGTCTTCCGTCCGCGAAGCACGGGCGCATAGAGCTGGGTGTTCGGCACGTACGCGTCGCGCGGCCAGTTGTTGATGTCGTCGGGGTTCGTCGCGGACCAGATGAGCGAGAGCTTGTCGCCGTTTTCGTGCTGGCCGCTCGGATCTTCGAAGAACGCCGCAGTGGTGTCGCCCGCCCACCCGAAGCCGGTCAGCGATGGATCGACGACGCCGGTGACCTGCGTACCCGCACCGAACACGTACTGGTCGGGCTTCTGGGGCCAGAAGCCGCCGCCCACCGTGGTCGACCCCTTGGGATCCGAGCAGACGTGCCCTTGCGCGTCGAGACCGCAGGTGAAGCGGTTGATGGTCATCTCGCTCAGGAACCCGGCGAAGAGCTGCAGCGCCGGCCGCCGGACGCCCGGCTTCGGTACCGCGCCTGCGCGCGGCGCCACGAAGACCAATCCCAGCGCGACGGCCGCAGCTGCCTGGAATCCACGCGCCAACGAACGATTCGACATAGCCCCACTCCTTCGCATGGAAAGACCCGTCACGCGATCCTCAGAACGTGAGCTCGAGACCCACACGGATGAGCCGCCCCGGTCCGTAGAACCGGCTCGGCGCGTTCATGAGGTTGTACCAGCCCGTAAACGCCGCGTCGTACTCCTGCTCGGTGAAGACGCCGTCGCCGTTGCCGTAGCGCGCCTCGGCCCGCATCAGCAGCACGCAGTCCACCGGGCCGCTCGAGAAGTTGCCGTTATTCTTCCCCTGCCAGCCGGCGCAGCCGCCGTTCAACGCCGTGAAGTCCACCGCGTTGGTCGCCGTCAGGATCCCCGCGCCGCCCGCTTCACCCGTCAGCAGCGCCGTCTGCTCGTCGATGAACTTCTGCTTGTACTTGTCGTAGGTAACGTCCCCGGTCTCCCAGAAGACGTCGATCACGTTCTTGAAGTTGAAAATGTTCCGGCCCTCGGCGAACAGCGTCCAGTCCATGCGGCCCAGATGCATGCCCTTGGTGAGGCGCAGGTCCACGTTCTTGAACCACGGCAGCGTGATGCTGTTGATGGGACCTTCGCGGATGCAGGCGAGGCCGCACAGGCTCGAGAACGTATAACCCTGCTCCTGCGGGACGAGCGGCGTGAACGGCAAGCCGCTCGCAAACCGGAACGCGGCGAAGGCGCCGAAATTCCGGAAGATGCTCCCCATGGTGGTGCCCTTGTGCCAGTCATTCGGGAGCTGGAGCGCCAGGGAGCCCGTGATGTTGTGCGTGCGGTTGTCGTCGGTCGGCAGGATCGCCTGCGCCGGCGGGCTGGTCTCGCCCGTCAGGCCGTTGATCTCGCGCGCCGCGACGTTGATGTAGCTGAAGGGGTCGGAACCCGTGTTCTTGGCGACCTGAATGGTGTAGCTGATCGCGCCGCTGAACAGGTTCGAGAAACGCTTGTCGAGCCGCATGTCGATGCCGCGCACGTTGCCGAAGTCGGCATTGGTGGCGATGCGGGCGTCACCCGTGTTGTAGACGTTCGCCGTACCGCTGGGCTGCTGCGGATCCGCCAGCTGGTAGATCCGCACCGCCACGTCGGCCAGCTTGTCCTTGTTGTACGCCGCGATGTCGAACACCATGTCGCGGCTGAAGGCGTGCGTGAAGCCGAACTCGAAGATGATGGTCTTCGCGAAGTCCAGGTCGCGCCCGAACGTCTGGTTGCGGTTCGTGCCCGCGAGATCGGTGTTCAAGCCCCGGAACATGAGGTCGAAATCGGGCGTCATCACCTGGTGCGCGTACGAGAGACGGAATTTCGTGTTCTCGGTCACCGGGAACGACACCTGGATCCGCGGGCTCCACGCGGTGTGGCTCGGCGCGCGGATGAAGGAGGCCGTGGGATTGTACGGATCGAACGGCTGCGTCGCGCCCGGGATGATGCCACACTCGTCGACACCGGGGGGCCGGTTGGCGTTCGCGGGATAGCACACGGAGTCCGACGGCAGGACGCCCACCGTCGAGATTCGGCCCGGCACGAGCGGGAAACTCGCCTGCGAATCATAGTAGTCGTAGCGCAGCCCGCCCACGATCACCACGTCGCCCAGGTCGAGCCGGTCCTCGATGTAGCCGCCGAAGGTGATCGGCGTCGCGTGATACGCGTTCAAGGCGAACGAGCTGTTGATGCCGTTTACCGCGTCATAGCGGGCGGTGTTGAACGAGTGGTACTCCCCTCCTGCCTTGATGCGGTTGTACCGATCCGCCTGCCAGTCGAAGTTGACGTAGCCCAGCCAGCGTTGCTCGCTCGTGAGCTGCACGCGGTTGTCGAGCCCGGAGGTGTAGAGCGCCAGCCGGTTGCTCTGCTCCACACCGTACGGGTTCATCCGGTACGGCTGCACCGAATTGAGATCGTTGTTGTTCAGGTACGGCAGGTCGTCCTGGCACGCGCCCTCGCCGGCCGCCACGCACTTCATCTGGATGTCGTCGAGGTAATGCACGTTCTGGTAGGTCGAATCCTTGATCCGGACCGAGTGCGTCGTGTTGAAATCGATCAGGTAGTCGAAGGGCGACAGAATGAACCCGCCGAACGGATTGCGCGTGTCGAGGTCTGACTGGCGCGTCAGGATGCCCGTGATCGAGCGGTCGGACTGATACGAGAGCCTCACGTCCACCGCCATGGCGCGCTCGCTCGACCGCGCCAGGTTCTGCGTCCAGGTCAGGAATGTCGCATAGCTCGTGACACTCGTCCCCGTGTAGTTGGCGGGGTTGTAGAGATCGCTCGACGCGCTCGAGACCAGGTTTTGGCCGAGGTTCAGGTTGCGGTTCATGTTGTTGCCCGCGGCTCCCACCGCGCTGATGCGCGAGCCATTGCCGTACGTGTACTGCAGTTTTGCCATCAGTGTGTTCTGCCCCCACGACGAGAAGGGCATGCGCAACGACTGGCACTGGACGTCGTAGTTGCCGCGGATCGCGTTGGCGGTGGAGCTGCCTGGCGCGGGCGCCTCGACCGCGCCGTAGTCGCCGCAAGTCCCGTTGACCTGGACGAAGCGCGGGATCGCGACGTCCGCCGTGTCGGTCACGGCCCCGTTCGCGCTCCACGTGTTCGGCTGGCGGACGATCGTGTCCACGCCATTCATGACGAAAATCGGCCGGTCGTTCTGCGACCCGGCCTGGACCGGAACCAGGCCGTCGATCGTGTTCGACGCGGTGGATTTTGTGCCCTGCAGCGTCGTCGACACGAAGAAGGTCAGGTTGTGCAGGACCGGCCCGCTCAAGCTGGCTTCGAT
>Ga0335084_10003916_pt1 | contig 14643 bp, 13 predicted proteins | sample Lox_Sample_44_FD_206721 | JGI IMG/M metagenome (GOLD analysis project Ga0335084, IMG submission 206721) | Soil microbial communities from Loxahatchee National Wildlife Refuge, Florida, United States - Lox_Sample_4.4 | ecosystem: Environmental > Terrestrial > Soil > Wetlands | place: USA...
TCGGCTTGCCGAAAAGGTAAAGCGCCGCGAGAGGCTTCGCCGCGTCGATCTCGCCCGTGTGCTGCACGACGGGTCCGAGCGGGAGCGCGTAGCCCTCGCGACCGAAGACGGGGAACTTCTCGAGCGTGGCCCGGTAGCGGATCACCTGGCGTCCCGCGATGCGCTGCCGGCTGGCGAGGTCATACCACGCCCCAGGGGGCAGGGCGACCTCGACCTCGCCGCCGGGCGCGATGATGGGCGCGATGAGCAGCGTATCCCCGCACATGAACTGCGTCTCGTATCCGCGAGTCAGGCCGACCGAGGGAAACGCGAGCGGCATGGCTCGCATCACGGGCAGCCCCGTTGCGCTCGCCTGCCCGATCACGCGCTTGAGATACGGCAACAGCCGATAGCGGAACTCGATCCACTCCCGCGCGATCCTCTCGCTTTCCTCGCCGAAGCTCCAGGGCTCGCGCGGGCCGATGCCGTGTGCGCGCATGTGGGAGCTGAACACGCTCATTTGCAGCCAGCGCAGATACAACTCGGCGGACGGCTGCTCGGAGCCGTAGAAGCCGCCGATGTCGGTCGCGTGGTAGGGCGCGCCGCTCATGCCCCACGACAGCGCGCCGCGAATGCTCGCGGCCAATCCCTCCCAGTCGCTTTGCGGATCGCCGCCCCACTGGACGGGATAACGCTGGCTACCGGTCCAGCCCGCGCGACCCCACACGATGGGCGGCCCCGCGTCTTGGCGGCCGAACTTCCTGGTCGCGTCGAAAACGCAGCGGTTGTAGAGCAGAGGGTAGACGTTGTGCAGCCGCGCTCCGCGATCGCCGTTGGCGGCGACCGCGTCGTCGGGCACGTGCTCGCCGAAGTCGCTCTTGATCACGTCGACCCCGGCGCGAAAGAGCGCTTCGTGCGCGTCGCGCCACCAGGCGTATGCCGATGGGTTCGTGAAGTCGACGATCCCGGAGTCGGGCAGCGGAGTCAGCGTGCCGCCGAATGGGGACGTGGCCGGCGAGGTATCCCACGCGAACACACACGGTTGGCCGTCGGGTGCCTTGAGCAGGAAACCCCGCCCGGCGAGCTCCGCGAACAGCGGCGAGTGGACCGATACGTACGGATACTCCCAGACGCAGATCCGCAGCGCGTGGCTCTTCATGCGCGCGATCGCGGCGGCGGGATCGGGGTAGCGGGTGGCATCCCAGCGGAAATCGAAGCGGGTGCGCACCTCCCACGCCGCACGCCCGTCGAGCGTCAGCACGTCGCACGGAATGCGATGCGCGCGCAGCTGCTCGGCCACCGCGATCGCCTCGTCGGCCGTGCGATAGTACGCACGCGACATCCAGAGACCCAGGCTCCAAAGAGGCACGTCGGGCGCGCGGCCCGTGAGCGCGGTGAAGCGCTCGATGATCTGCGCGGGATCGCGGCCTGCGAAGAGGAACAGATCGAGCGCCTCGTCCTCGACCGCCACGGCGTAGGAGCGATGCGACCAGTCGGGGTGACCCACCCCGTGCAGCACCGTTCCCGGGGTGTTCACGAACACGCCCCATGCCCCGGCTTTCGCGCCGGGACTCCAGCAGAAGGGGACATTCTTGTACGCGAGGCCGGTGTTGACGCCGAGCGCGTCCTCGACGCGCGACTCCACGATCTGCCCACGCTTGTTCAAGGGGCCGAACTTCTCGCCGAGCCCGTACACCGCTTCGCTTGAAGCGAGCGCGAACGAGCCCAGCCACTGCTCGCCGCCGCGCGTGCGGCCGATCACCGGGAGGCGAGGGAAGCCACGGAAGTGCTCATCGGTGATCGAGCCGAGCACCGGCTGTTCGTCGAGAAGCAGGCGGAACTTGAGCGGCTCGCCAGTCAACTCGAGGCGCGTGCCGCCGGCGCTGAACGACCAGGTGCCCGAATCAGGCTGCGATACGTCGCAGCGCTGCGCGCGGCCGACGACCAGGCCGTAGTCGGGCCTCGTGTTCGGTCCGACGCGCAGCCGGAAGATGCCCGGCCCGTAGCTGGCGATCTCGAGAACATCGCCCGTGCTCGTCGCGAACGCGGCGCCGGAAGGCGACGTTCCAAGGCTGTTCGGCGCGTTCAGCCGGATGTAGGCGTTGCTGTCGAAGGACATCGTACCCGGCTCCCGCTAGCCGGCGAATTTTGGCTCGGCCAGACCGGCGACATCGACGCGCATGGCGAAGATTCCGCCGGACTGCGGCCAGTGCGCAAGCTCGTCGGCCTGCCGCCGCTGCCGCGCGCTCGTCACGTACAGCGTCTTGAGATCCGGGCCGCCGAAGGCGCACATCGTCGGGCAAAGCGCGGGAACCGCATACTCGGCCACCTTGATGCCGTCCGGCGCCAGGCGCACGATCTTGCCGCCGCTGTAGAACGCGCTCCAGTAGAAGCCTTCGCTGTCCACGGCTGCGCCGTCGGGACGCTCGTCCTCGTGAATGAACTGCGCGAGCACGCGTCGGTTCGAGAGCGTTCCCGTCGCGGCGTCGAAGTCCCATGCGCACACCGCGCGCTGGACCGTGTCGGCATGGTACATCGTGCGCTGATCAGGGCTCCACGCGAGCCCGTTCGAGATCATGATGTCCCCGAACATCGCCGTCAGCCCGCCGCCCGCATCGAGGCGATACAGATGAGCGCTGCGCACGTCGCGGCGCTCGTTCATGCTCCCCACCCAGAAGAGTCCCTGGGGCCCGCAGCGGCCGTCGTTGAAGCGGTGCGACGACGGATCATACGGCGCCTCGGCGATCCTGCGCCCGAGCCTTGCCTCGGCGTCGAGCAGCCAAATCCCGTCGCGCAGCGCCGCGACGAATCCACCGTGCCGGCGCAGCGCGAAGCTTCCGATGGACTGCGGCATCTGCCAGACTCGGTTTGCACCGGTCGCCGGGTCGAAGCGGTTGAGCGAGGGCGCATTGATGTCCACCCAGTAGAGCACCTGCTCTTCGGCGGACCACGTTGGACATTCGCCGAGCTGCGCCTTCGCGTCGAGCACGCATTCGAACGGGGAGCGCATCAGGCGGGGCAGTGCACGGAAATGCGCATCGTACAAGAAAACGTCTCGCCCGGCGCGAGCACCTTGGTGCCCGTCTCGCCCGCAGCGGCCGCCTTCCGCGCGCGGTTGAATGCGTCCGTCATATGGCTGACCGGCTCGACGGCGAAATAGTCGCGTTCTGCGGGAACGTAGACGACGAGATGCCGGCAATGAGCGTCGGCGTCGATCTCGACCGCGATCCCGCGCTCCGGCCAGCGGATGAATGCCGGCGGATGCCAGCCGGCGAAGCAGTGATCGAGCGTGGTGTCGCCGAGCGCTCGCGCAACCGAAAAGTCGAAGCGCGGCGCTAGCGGGACGAGCCGCGTCGGCAGCTTGGTCGAATCAGTTTCCCAGACGCTTGTTGCGGCGAAGCGCAGCTCTGTCGATGCGCGGCGCGGGAAGAACGGATGCCAGCCCAGCCCGCAAGGGGAAGGTTCGGAAGCCGAGCTCGTCAGCGCGAGCCGCACCGTGAGCGCGTCCGGCGCGAGCACGACCTCCTGCAGTGCGCGATAGGCAAACGGCCACTCGCGGGCCCGCGATCCGACCGCGTCGTGCACGAGCTCGAGGCTCGCCCGCGAGGATGCGGCCTCGACCACGCGCCAGCTCCGCCGCCAGCCGTTGCCGTGGATCGCATTCGGCTCGCCCTCGAGGAATCGCGCCAGCGCGTAGCTCGCGCCCCCCCAACGCAACGCGCCTGCGGCAATACGGTTGGAGAACGGCACCAGCGGATACGAGGCGAACCCGCGCACGTCGGCCGCCGCGAGCGCCCCTGCGTCGGTGGCTCGGAAGAGAGCAACGCCGTCGCGCTCGAACGCGACGACGGCGCCACCGACCTCGGGCGCGAGCAGGAGCTTCAGCGCGCCCGCGCGAAGCTCGATCACCCGCGCATGGCCGCGAGGTACTCCTGAGCCCGACTGACCATCAAGGCCATGTCGGACCCGATCGCGATCCAGGAGAAGCCGTAGCCGAGAAACTTCTTCGCCATCTCGGGATTGAAGCCGATGATGCCGCAGGGTTTGCCGAGCCGCTTGCAGGTCTGCGCCGCGGTTGAGAGCTTCTCTTGCACCGCGGAGTTGCCGATGTCCCCGAGCAGTCCCATCGAGGCCGACAGGTCCGACGGGCCGATGAAGATCGAATCGACTCCAGGCACCGCAGCGATTGCCTCGAGCTGCGCGAACGCCGCGGCGGTCTCGATCTGCACGATGACGCAGATCTGCTCGTGCGCGCGCTTGAAGTAGCTGGGGACCGTCCCGTAGCGGCTGCCGCGGTGCGTGCCGGCCACACCGCGCACGCCCTCGGGCGGGTAGCGCGTGTAGGCCACCGCGCGCCGCGCCTCCTCGGCGTTCTGCACGAAGGGCAGCAGCAGCGAGAGCGCGCCGGCGTCGAGCGCACGCTTGACCATCACCATGTCGTTCCACGGCGGACGCACGATCGCCTGCGCCGGCGTGCCGGCGATCGCGCGCAGGATGTCCGCCATCTGCGGCGGGTCGATCGGCGTGTGCTCCGTGTCGACGACGAGGAAGTCGAATCCCGCGCAGCCGAGCGCTTCGGCGGTGGAGGTCGCCCCGCTGGCGAGCCAGCAGCCGAGCGGCGTCTTGCCGGAGGCGATGGCGCGTTTGAAATGATTGACGGGCAAGTCCATCGCGGTGTCCTTGGAAAAGGTCATCCCGGCGAAGGCCGGGATCCAATTTGTCACGTGACTCGCGCCCCGGCCCGCGCCGGAGCGACAGCAGTTGCGCGTTTCGCTCACTATTGTAGCCGCTTACAGAATCGGTGCGGCGCTGCTACCATGCCGCCGCATGCCCGCGCTCGCTGCCGCCGCGTCTTACCCGAGCCTCGCCGGACGCACGGCGTTCGTCTCCGGAGGCGGCTCGGGAATCGGCGCTACGATCGTCACGCGCCTCGCGCAGCAGGGCTGCAAGGTTGCATTCTGCGATCTCGCCGACGAGCCGTCGCAGAAGCTGGCAGCGAATCTGCTTCCGGCCGAAGTGCGTTACTACGCCTGCGACGTGCGCGACATAGTGGCGCTCAAGTCAGTGCTCGCTGCGGTCACCCGCGAATGCGGGCCGGTCAGGGTGCTGGTGAACAACGCGGCGCGTGACGACCGTCACGCGCTCGAGAGCGTGACGCCCGAGTCCTGGGACAATGCGCTGGCCGTTAACCTGCGCCACCATTTCTTTGCCGCGCAGGCGGTCGCGCCGGGTATGGCGGAAGCCGGCGGCGGCTCGATCATCAACCTCGGCTCGGTCTCCTGGATGCGCGGCACGCCCGGCATGGCCGCGTATACGGCGGCGAAGGCGGCGATCAACGGCCTCACGCGCACGCTGGCGCGGGAGCTGGGGGCGAAGAACATCCGCGTGAATTCACTTGTGCCGGGGGCGATCGACACGCCGCGCCAGCGCGAGCTCTGGGTCGGCCCGGAACTCGAGCGGGAGTTTCTCGCGCAACAGTGCCTGAAGTTCCGGCTCGACGAGGACGACGTGGCGCGCGGGGTGCTGTTTCTCGCCTCCGACGACGCGCGCGGCATTACGGGTCATAATCTCATCATCGACGCGGGCCTGGCGCAGACGAGCGCCGGGAGCTAACAGGAGGAGAGGATGAAAACGCTGAAAATCCTGCTCGTCGGAGCGATTGGCATGGCGCTCGCCGCCACGGCGGCAGCCGAGACCACGCTGCGCATTTTCATCGGCGGGCAGCAAAGGCCCGACGTGATGCGCAAGGTCGCCGACGAGTACCAGCAGAAGAATAAGGGCGTGAAGGTGGAGATCGAAGTCGGCGGCGCGACCTCGGAAGCGCAGCAGCAGTACCTCAACACCGTGCTAGCGTCCAAGGACTCGGTGCTCGACGTGATCCTGATCGACGTGATCCGGCCCGCGCAATGGGCGGCCGCCGGCTGGGCCGAGCCGCTCGACGGCTATCTCGGCGCCGACAAGGCGAAGCTGCTGCCGACGTATCTCAAGGCGTATCAAGACGCCGACCAGGTCGATGGAAAGCTCGTCGCGCTGCCCTTCTTCGCCGACGCGCAATTCCTGTACTACCGCAAGGACCTGCTCGAGAAGTACAAGCGCCCCGTGCCCAAGACCTGGGACGAGCTGATGGAGACGGCGCAGATCATCACCAAGGGCGAGAACAACCCGCAGCTGCAGGGCTTCTCCACCGCAGGCGCGCCGATCGAGGGGACGGTGTGCACGTATCTCGTTCCTTTCTGGGGTGCAGGCGGCGAGTTCATCAAGAACGGCAAGCCCAACCTCGATTCGCCGGAGGCGCGCAAGCCCTTCGAGCTCATGGGGCGCCTGAAGGTTGCGGGGGTGCTGCCCAAGAACATCGGCGAGATCGCCACCGACCGCATCCGCGTGGACTTCCAAGCAGGCAACGTCGTGTTCGCGCAGAACTGGGGCTACTTCTGGAACCGCGTTGAGAACGACGCCGACACGAAGGTCAAGGGCAAGGTCGGCGTCACCACGCTGCCCGCCGACAAGGGCGGAAAGAGCGCCACCTGCATCGGCGGCTGGCAGCTCGCCGTCTCCGCGTTCTCGAAGAACAAGGCGGAGGCGGTGAAGTTCGTGCGCTGGCTCTCCTCGCCGGAGGTCTCCAGGATGATGGCGGTTCTCGCCTCGAACCTGCCCGTGTTCCCGCAGGTGTACAAGGACGCGGACGTGCTCAAGGCCAATCCCTGGTTTGCCGACGCGCTTCCGGTGGTTGAAAGCGCGAAGTCGCGACCGGTCACGCCCCGCTACACCGAGGTCTCGGACGCGATCCGCACGAACGTGAACGCGTATCTGTCGGGAACGAAGACGACCGATACCGCGCTCGGCGACATGAAGTCACGCCTCGCGGCTGTTTATCGCTGAGTCGATGGCCGTTGCGGGCGCCCCGCGCAGGAGCCTGTCCGAGCGCGCGCTGGGTTTCGTTCTGCTCGCGCCGGCCGCGGCGCTGCTGCTCGCGATCGTCGTCTATCCGATCGCGCAGCTCGTCTGGAACAGTTTCTTCGACATCCACCTCGCGGAGCCGTGGAAGGGCGAGCCGTTCATCGGACTCGACAACTACCGGCGTGCGCTCGACGATTCCCGCTTCTGGTCCTCGCTCGGGCACACGGCGATCTACGCGGTCGTGACCGTGCCCGGCGCGCTATTGGTCGGCCTCGGGCTCGCGCTGCTCGCCAACATGCCTTTCCGGCACAAGTGGCCCGTGCGCCTCGGGCTGCTGCTTCCCTGGGCGTTGCCGCTCGTCTTCTCCGGGCTCATCTTCCGCTGGTTCTTCGAGTACAGGCAAGGCATCGTCAACGACCTGCTCTCGCACGCCGGCATCGAGCCGCTCGCCTGGCTGACCGACCCGGGTCTTGCCATGACCGCGATCTGCATCGCGATCGTGTGGAAGTCCTCGTCGTTCATGGCGCTGATGCTGCTCGCCGGGCTGCAGACGATCCCGCGCGAGCTCTACGAGGCGGCCGACGTCGACGGCGCTTCCGCCTGGCAACGCTTCGTATCGATCACCCTGCCGATGCTGCGGCCGGCGATCTTCGTCGCGCTCATCTTCCGCACCATTACCGCCATCCAGACGTTCGATATTCCATATGCGATGACCGGCGGTGGGCCGGGCGACTCGACGGAGACGCTTGCGATGTACATCCAGAAGACCACGCTGGACTTTCTCGACTTCGGCTACGGTTCGGCACTCGCCGCGCTGATGTTCGTCGTGAGCATGATCGCGACCAGCAGCTATCTGCGCTACACGCGGCGCAGTGCGGGACGGGACTAGAGATGCGGCTGCCGCGGCGCAGGGCGATGGTGTGGCTGGCGGGGCTCATCGTCGCGGTGAACGGCTTCTTTCCGGCGCTGTGGATCCTCTTCACCTCGCTCAAGACGGAGACCGAGCTGATGGCCTATCCGATCAGCTACCTGCCCGCCGCGCCGACGCTCGCCAATTACATCACCGCGTTCACCGAGCAGCCGCTGCTGCGCTTTCTGTGGAACAGCTTCGTCGTCGCGTCGCTCTCGACTGCGTTGTGCGTGCTGGTCTCCGCCTGCGCCGCCTATGCGCTGACGCGGCTGCGGGTGCCGAAGCGCGATCTCATCATGGCTTCACTCATGGCGGTGGCGATGTTCCCGCTGATCTCGCTGATGGTGCCGCTGTTCAAGGTGATGCGCGACCTCGGGCTGCTCAACACCTACCTTGCGCTCATACTGCCCTACGCCGTACTGTCGATGCCGGTGTGCACGCTGGTGATGGCGAGCTTCTTCCAGGACATCCCGGCCGACCTGGAGGCTGCAGCGATGGTGGACGGCTGCTCGCGTGTCGGCGCGCTGTTTCGCATCGTGGTGCCGCTCTCGGCGCCCGGCGTGTTCACCGCGGCGATTCTCGCCTTCGTGAACGCCTGGGACGAATTCCTCCTCGCGCTCACCATGATGAACCGCGTCTCCATGCGCACGCTCTCGGTCGGGATCACGCTCTACCAGGGCGAGTTCGCGTTTCCCTGGCCGCTCATCTCCGCGGCGCTCATCGTGGCGATCGTCCCGATCTCGATCCTGATCGCGTTGTTCCAGGAACGCGTCGTCGGGGGATTGACCGCGGGGGGCGTGAAGGGCTGATCTCCCGAGTGGAGAGCCCTTATACTTTGAGCACAACGCCTCGCGATTGCAGGCAGGGGAAAACAGTGAACGAAAAAGAAGATACGCAGGAAGGCGGCGCATCGGGCCTGCAGCGGGTTCTCGGCTTGCGCGACGTCGTCCTGCTCTACGCGGTCGCGATCATCGGACCGCAGTGGCTCTCGACCGCTGCGCAGTCCGGCGCTCCCAGCCTCGCGCTGTGGCTGCTCGCGCTAGTCGCGTTCTTCGTCCCCTGCGGGTTTGCCGTCATGGAGATGAATTCGCGCTATGCCGGTGAGGGTGGGCTCTACGTCTGGGTCAAGCAGGCGTTCGGAGACTTCCACGGCTTTGTCTGCGGCTGGTCGTACGTCGTGTCGAACTTCGTGTTTTTTCCCACGCTGCTGCTGTTTCTCACCGCCGCGGCCGCCTACGGTGTCGCGGCGCCGGGCCTCAAGGACGACTATTCGTTCAACGCCGTGCTGTCGGTCGCGGTGATCTGGTTCGTCATCCTCGCGAATATCCTCGGCCTGGCGCGCGCGAAGTGGATTCCGAACGCGGGCGCCATCGTCGTGGTCGTCGTGCTGTTGATTCTTGCGGCGGCGGCGCTGGCCCTCGTATGGCGTTTCGGCAGCACGACGCCGTTCGCCGGCGCTCTTGTGCCAGACTTCTCGGACGGCGCGCTCGTCAAGTCGTTCGCGACGATGATGTTCGGGCTCGTGGGCTACGAGCTCGCGCCCCTGATGGGGGCCGAGATCCGCGATCCGCGACGCGTCATCCCGAGAGCCATCCTCCTGTCGGCCGTGGTGATTATCGCCTTCTATCTCGTCGGGACGTGGGCGTTGCTCGCGGCGCTTCCGAGAGCGCAGATCGACGCGCTGTCGGGAGTCCCTGAGGCGCTCGCGACCATCGCCGGAAGGCTCGGAGCGCCTGCGCTGGGAACCATCGCCAGCGCGCTGATCGCTCTCGCGAGCATCGGAGGCCTCGCCGCATGGGTGACTGGCGGCGTGCGCATGCCTTACGTGGTCGGCGTGGACCGCTACCTTCCCCCAGCACTCGGTCGGCTGCACCCGCGCTTGCACACGCCGGTCATCGCGCTCGTCGTCACGGGCGTCATCACGACCATGCTCGTGCTCGCAGCGCTTGCCGGATCGACGATCGGCGAGGCTTATCAAGCGCTCGTCGACATGACGATCATTCTCACCTTCATTCCACTCGTGTACTTGTTCGCGGCGTTGCCCGTGTTGCACGCGAAGCGCGTCGGCGAGCAACATCAGGTGCTGCCCGTCCCGGGTGGCGCAGCGGGCATGGCGATCGTCACTGCGCTCGGCGTCGGCTCGACCCTGCTCTCGATCGTGTTCGCGCTTTCGCCTCCGGAGCACGGCTACGTGCCGATGTTCTACGCCAAGGTCATCGCTGGTTGCATTCTCTTCCTCGGTATAGGGTTCATGTTCTACTACACGCGGCGGAACACGCCTGCCGCGGCCTGAGTCTCGGGGGAACGCTCAATGCGGCTCTTCGAGGCTGACCGCCACGAGCGGCTGTCCGGCTCACGATGGGATGCGAGTGTGGCGCGGCGAGCGATCGACGCGATCGTGCACGATTGCGAGGAGTGGTTCTCGTCCGGTCGGCTGTGGCCGCCGCACCCGCTCGACGCGGAAAGCGAGAAGGCGTCGGCCCCTTACACCATGCTTTACCTCGGCGCCGCCGGAACCATTTGGGCCCTCGACGATCTTGCGCGACGAGGCTTGGCGGCGCAGACAGGGCCGTTCGCCGAAGCGCTCGCCGAGCTCGAATCGCTCAATCTGCGGGAGATCGGCGACCCGCCTGAGGGCATCGAGTCGTATCTGATCGGTCGCTCCGGGGTCTTGCTGACGCGTTGGAGGGTGCGACCGGCGCCGGAAATCGCGGAGCGACTTGCGCGATCGATAGCGGCGAACACGCGAAACCCGACGCGCGAGCTGCTCTGGGGCGCGCCCGGCACCATGCATGCAGCGCTCGCGATGCACGAGTGGACCGGCGAGAGCCGCTGGGCAGGTCTGTTTCTCTCGTCTGCGAGGGCGCTCGAGGACGCGCTCATCGAGGGCCCCGAAGGTTGCCAGCTCTGGGACCAGGAGCTCTATGGGCGCCGATCGACGTATCTCGGCGCGGGACACGGCTTTGCGGGAAACGCCGGCGCGATCGTGCGCGGGCTCGCATTGTTTCCACTGCGCGAGCGCGCGGAGTGGATCGAGCGCATCGTCAGAACCACGATGGCGACGGCGAGGCGGGAGGACTCGCTGGCAAACTGGCCCGCATGGCCCGCGAGCGCGCGCGACGAGCGCTTTCTCGTCCAGTGGTGTCACGGGGCACCCGGCTTGGTAACGAGCCTTGGCACGCTACGCGATGCGCGCCTCGACGACGTGCTTGTTGCCGCCGGCGAGCTGGTCTGGAAAGCCGGGCCGCTGCGCAAGGGCTCGAGCTTCTGTCATGGGACCGCAGGAAACGGATATGCCTTTCTTAAGCTCTTCGTTCGGACCGGCGACCAGCGCTGGCTCGATCGAGCGCGCGCGTTCGCGATGCACGCGATCCAGCAGAGCGAAGCGCATGCCGCGAGCTACGGGATGCGTCGCTATTCGCTCTACACCGGCGATCCTGGTCTGGCGATCTATCTCGCGCGATGCATCGCTGGCAAGTCGGACTGGCCCACTCTCGATCCGGAGTCGTAACGCGATCGGCACAATCTGCAGGTTATAATCGACCCAAAACTCTGCGTGGGCCTGCGGCTTCCGGCCGCAGGCCCTTAATTTTCGGTTCTAGCAAATCGCATGCGCGCGCACTTCTCCCGCACTGCATTCTTCGAAGGTGTGCGCGACATGTCGCCGATGCTCCTCGGCATCGTTCCGTTCGGAATCGTCTGCGGCGTCGGCGCCATCGCAGCCGGCGCCTCTCCCGTTGCCGCGCTCGCGATGTCGATGATCATGTTCAGCGGCGCGGCGCAGATCGTCGCGACGCAGCTCCTCGCCGCAGGCGCTCCGTTCGCGGTGATCGTGCTCTCCTGCCTCGTGGTGAGCCTGCGGCTCATCATGTACAGCGCGGCGCTTGCGCCGTACATGCGCCCGCTCGACCGTCGCTGGCGAAACCTCCTCGCCTACGTCCTCACCGACCAGGCGTTCGCGCGCACCATCCAGCGCTTCCGCGACTCCGACGATACCTCGGGCAACGCCTCGTATTTTCTCGGCAGCGGCGCGCTGCTGTGGGTCGTCTGGCAGCTTTCCAGCCTGGTCGGTGTCTTCGCGGGGAAGGTCGTTCCGTCTTCCTGGCAGCTCGAGTTCGTGGTGCCGCTGTGCTTCCTCGCAATCCTGGTTCCGCTGCTCCGCGATCGGATGTCGGTGCTGGTCTTCGCGGTCGCGGCCGTGGCGGTCGTCGTGCTCGACGCGATGCCGCTGCGCCTGTCGATGATCTGCGGCGGTTTGCTCGCGATCGGGGCCGGCGTTCTCGCCGATGAGGCACGGGCACGCACTTCGAGGCGAGGGACGCGATGAGTCGTGAGCTCACGATCTGGCTGCTGATTTTCGCCGTCGGCGCAATCACCTATGCAGCGCGGCTCTCCTTTATCGTCCTCTTCGCACGGCGCGAGATGCCGGCGCTGCTCGCCGAAGCGCTCAAGCACGTGCCGGTGGCGATGGTCACCGCAATCGTGGTGCCGGCGATCGTCTTCACCTCGCCCGGCACGCTCGGACTCGATGCTGGAAATCCGAAGCTCGTCGCCGCGCTCGCCGCTGCCGCGGTTGCGTGGTGGCGACAGAGCGCCGTGCTCACCATCGCCGTCGGCATGGGCGTGCTCTGGCTGCTGCCGTATCTTGTGCGCTAACATCGACCATCATGCGCTTCGAAGGCACCGACACCTACATCGCCACGCCGGATCTCATGCTCGCGGTGAACGCCGCGGTCACTCTCGAGCGGCCGCTGCTGGTCAAGGGAGAGCCGGGAACGGGCAAGACGATGCTCGCCGAAGAGGTCGCCCGCGCGATCGGGCGGCCGCTCGTGCAGTGGCACGTTAAGTCGACGACGAAGGCGCAGCAGGGGCTGTACGAATACGACGCGGTATCGCGACTGCGCGACTCGCAGCTCGGTGACGAGCACGTAGCCGATATCGCGCATTACATCAAGCGCGGCGTGCTGTGGGAGGCGTTCGAATCGTCCACCCCGGCGGTCGTCCTGATCGACGAGATCGACAAGGCGGACATCGAGTTCCCGAACGACCTGCTGCGCGAGCTCGATCGGATGGAGTTCTACGTCTACGAGACGCAGCAGACGATCAAGGCAAGGCATCGGCCGCTCGTGGTGATCACCAGCAACAACGAGAAGGAGCTCCCGGATGCGTTCCTGCGCCGCTGCTTCTTTCACTACATCAGGTTCCCGGACAAGGAGACGATGACCCGCATCGTCGATGTGCATTTTCCGGGGCTGAAAAGGACCTTGCTCAAGGAGGCGCTGGAGGTCTTCTTCGAGCTGCGCGAGGTGCCAGGATTGAAGAAGAAGCCTTCCACCTCGGAGCTTCTCGACTGGCTCAAGCTCCTTCTTGCCGAGGACATCCCGCCCGAAGCGCTTCGCAGCTCGGACAAGAAAGTGATCATCCCGCCGCTCCACGGCGCGTTGCTCAAGAACGAGCAGGACGTGCATCTGTTCGAGCGCGTCGTATTCATGTCCCGATCGGGGCGCTAGATGGCTTTCGTCGAGCCGGTGACGCTGCGCGGCCGGCACGCGACGCTCGAGCCGCTTGCCCGGGAGCACGGGGAAGCGTTGCGGCGCGCCGCTGCGGACGGCGAGCTGTGGCGACTGTGGTACACGTCGGTCGCGCTGCCGGAGAAGATGGGCGAATACGTGGCGGCCGCGCTGGAGATGCGCGAGAAGCTTGGCGCGATGCCGTTCGTCGTTCGCGACGCCGCAGGCGAGGTCGTCGGCAGCACCCGCTACTTCAACGTCGACGCCGCCAACCGCCGCCTGGAGATCGGCCACACCTGGTATGCGAAGCGCGCGCAGCGCACGGCGATCAACACCGAGTGCAAGGTCCTGCTGCTAACGCACGCGTTCGAGAAGCTGCGCTGCATCGCGGTGGAATTCCGCACACATTGGTTCAACCACGCCTCGCGCGAGGCGATCCTGCGGCTCGGCGCCAAACAGGACGGCGTGCTGAGGAATCACCAGCTCGGGCGCGACGGCAGCTACCGCGACACGGTCGTATTCAGCATCATCGAGAGTGAATGGCCGGCGGTGAGGCAACACCTTCGCTTTCTGCTCGAGCAGCCGCGCTAGCCAATCGCATGCTCATCGACTTCTTCCTCTACCTCAAGACTGCGAAGCTGCCGGTCTCGACGCGCGAATTTCTCACCCTGCTCGACGCGCTCGAGCACAACGTGGTTTCGAACAGCATCGACGACTTCTACTTTCTCGCCCGCACTTGTCTGGTGAAGGACGAAGCGCTCTACGACCGCTTCAACCTCGCTTTCGGCGCCTACTTCCACGGTGTCGAGGGGATCTTCGACATCCGCGCGGAGATCCCGGAGGAATGGATCCGCAAGGCGATCGAGGGAACGCTCAGCGAGGAGGAGAAAGCGCTGGTCAAGGCGCTAGGCGGCTGGGACAAGCTCATGGAGACTCTGAAACAGCGCCTGGAGGAGCAGCGCGCGCGACATCAGGGCGGCTCGAAGTGGATCGGCACCGCGGGCACGAGTCCCTTCGGCGCCTATGGCTACAACCCCGAGGGCATCCGCATCGGACAGGAGAGCGGGCGCAGTCGCAGCGCGATCAAGGTGTGGGACGAGCGCACTTTCCGCAATCTCGACGATTCGGTGGAGCTCAACACTCGCAACATCAAGATTGCGCTGCGGCGGCTGCGCCGCTTCGCACGCGAAGGCGTGCCCGAGGAGCTCGACCTCGAGGCGACCATCGAGGGCACGGCGAAGAACGCGGGATGGCTCGACCTGCATCTCGTGCCCGAGCGGCGCAACCGCGTGAAGGTGCTCCTCTTCCTCGACATCGGCGGCTCGATGGATCCGCACGTGCGCGTCT
>Ga0335084_10003917_pt1 | contig 14640 bp, 15 predicted proteins | sample Lox_Sample_44_FD_206721 | JGI IMG/M metagenome (GOLD analysis project Ga0335084, IMG submission 206721) | Soil microbial communities from Loxahatchee National Wildlife Refuge, Florida, United States - Lox_Sample_4.4 | ecosystem: Environmental > Terrestrial > Soil > Wetlands | place: USA...
GCTCGAGTCCATGCAGATCGCCGTCAAGCGGGGGCTCAAGCTTTCCTGCTTCATCGTCATCGGCTTTCCGGACGATACGCCCGCGACGCTCAGGCAGACGAGCCGGCTCCTCCGCAAAATGGCCTGGCTCGGGGTCTACGACGTCGCCGTGTCGAAGTTCGTGCCGTACCCGGGGTCAGAGCTCTTCTCGAGGCTCCAGCAAGAGGCCAAAATCCAGCTTGATGACGACTTCTTCGTCTCGCCGATGGACTTCTACACCCAGAAGGCGCCCTCGTACGCCGACGCCGTCAGCACGCGCCGTCTGTACTGGACCATGATGTGGATGTTCTGGAACTTCTACCTGCTCTCGTTCCTGTTCCGCCCGCTCCGCGTCATCCGGACCCTCGTCAAGGCCGTCGCCACGGGCACCGAGGACACGCGCTACGCGAAGTGGTTCGTGGATCGCTTCTACACGCGTCGCCGCTGGCGCAAGCTGGCGGAGACCGCGCACCGCTGAGCGCCGTGGCCGGCCGGGCTTCGTTCTGGTCAGCGCGCCGCGTGATGGTCACGGGCGGCGCCGGGTTCTTCGGGTCCTTCGTCGTCGACCGCCTGCGGGCCGAGGGCGCCAAGGAGATTTTCGTCCCGCGGAGCCGCGACTACGACCTGGTCGACCCGGGAGCGGTCCGGCGCGCCTACCGCGACGGGAGCCCCGACATCGTGATCCACCTGGCGGCCGTCGTAGGCGGCATCGGCGCCAACCAGAAGCACCCCGGCGAGTTCTTCTACAAGAACCTGATGATGGGCGCCCAGATGATGGAGCAGGGGCGGCAGGCAGGCATCGAGAAGCTCGTCGCCATCGGCACCGTGTGCTCCTACCCGAAGTTCACCCCGGTGCCGTTCAAGGAATCGGATCTCTGGATCGGCTACCCGGAGGAGACCAACGCGCCCTACGGGCTCGCCAAGAAGATGCTGATGGTCCAGTCCGAGGCCTACCGCCAGGAGTACGGCTTCAACTCGATCAACCTGCTGCCGGTCAACCTCTATGGACCGCGCGATAACTTCGACCTCGAGAGCTCCCACGTCATCCCCGCGCTCATCCGCAAGTGCCTCGAGGCCAAGAACGCCGGGGCGCCGTCGGTGCCGTGCTGGGGCACGGGCCGGCCGACGCGCGAGTTCCTCTACGTCGAAGACGCTGCGGAAGCGGTCGTGCTGGCCGCCGAGCGCTACAACACGAGCGACCCGGTCAACCTGGGCTCGGGCTCGGAGATCTCGACGCTCGAGCTGGCCGAGCTGATCAAGTCGATCACGGGCTACGCGGGCACGCTCCTCTGGGACCCGAGCCGCCCCGACGGCCAGCCGCGCCGCGCGCTCGATACCTCCCGCGCCGCTACGGCGTTCGGCTTCAAGGCAAGGACGCCGTTCAAGGTCGGCCTCGAGCGTACCGTCGAGTGGTACCTCGGCCAGGGAGGCGGCCGCTCCTAGCGTGACAGCCAGCGACGCGATCCGCTGGGCGCGCCGGGTGCGGAGCGAGCGGCCGCCGGCCGCGCTGGACGAATACCTCGCCGGCTTCGAAGCCTTCTTCAACGACTACGCGGGCCGCGTCGACTACTGGCGCACCCGCAACCCCGGTTACCACGCGTCGATCGCGTCCTTGGCGCGCTTCTACGTGCCCCGGGGCGCCCGGGTGCTCGAGGTCGGCTGCGGCTCGGGCGATCTCCTGGCCTCCCTCGACCCATCGGAGGGCGTCGGCATCGACCTCTCGGCATCCATGGTGGCCCTCGCATCGGAGCGCCACCCCCAGCTCGAGTTCCGACATCAGGCGGCCGAGCGTCTCGACCTGCCCGGCCGCGAGTTCGACTACATCATCCTGTCCGATCTCGTCGGCTACCTCTTCGACATCCGGGGCGCGCTGGAGCGCCTGCGGGCCGTGTCGCATCCCCGGACGCGCATCATCGTCAACTGGTACAGTCGTGTCTGGCAGCCGGTGGTCCATCTCCTCGAGGCGCTCGGGCTCAAGTACCCTCTGCCGCTGCTCAACTGGACGACCGTCGGTGACGTCGAAAACCTGCTGCGACTCGCCGGTTTCGAGACGGTGCGTTCGCGCGGCCACATTCTCCTGCCGCTCCGGGCAGGCCTTCTCAGCCGCTGGGCCAACCGCTTCCTCGCGCACCTGCCCGTCCTCCGCTGGTTCGTGTGGACCAACTGGGTCGTGGCGAGACCGATCCCGCGGGCCGCGCCGGACCCGCCGGGCGTGACGATCGTCTGCCCGTGTCGCAACGAGATGGGGAACATCGGGCAGGTGGTCCACCGCCTTCCACGACTCGGCTCACGCACCGAGCTCATCTTCGTCGAGGGGCACTCGAAGGACGGCACGCTCGAGGAATGCCGGCGCGTGGCGGCGGCCCATCCGGAGATGGACATCAAGGTCCTGGTCCAGAGCGGCAAGGGCAAGGGCGACGCGGTGCGGCTCGGCTTCGCGCACGCGTCGGGCGACATGCTCATCATTCTCGATGCCGACCTTTCGGTCGCGCCGGAGGACCTGCCGCAGTTCTACGAGGCCATGGTATCCGGCGCGGGGGAATTCGTGATGGGCTCTCGCCTCGTCTACACCATGGACCCCAAGGCCATGCGCTTCCTGAACCTGCTCGGCAACCGCTTCTTCGGACTCCTGCTGAGCGTCCTGATCGGCCAGCCGATCAAGGACACGCTCTGCGGCACCAAGGTCATCTGGCGCGGGGACTACGCGCATCTCGAGGCCGGGCGCGCCCACTTCGGCGACTTCGACCCGTACGGCGACTTCGACCTGATCTTCGGGGCGTCCAAGCTCAACCTTCGAATCGTGGAGATCCCCGTGCGCTACCGCGAGCGCACGTACGGAGCGCCGAACATCAGCCGCTTCGCCGACGGGTGGCTGCTCCTGCGCATGTCCGCGCTGGCGGCAGGGCGCCTCTTCTTCGCAGCATGAGCGATGCCGCGACGCTGGCGCGGCACCGCGCCGCGTGGCAGGCGCGCCCGGAGCTTCGCGCCGTCTACCGCGAGTGGTTCGACCGGCTGCTGGCAGCGGTGGCCGCCCGGCGCCCGGTGGTCGAGGTCGGCTCCGGCCCCGGCTTCTTCAAGGAGCGCGTGCCCTCGCTCGTCGCCACCGACGTCGTCCCGGGCCTTGCCGTCGACGTCCGCTGCGACGCCGATATCCTGCCCTTTCGCTCAGACAGCGTCGGGGCCATCGTGATGGTCGACACGCTGCATCACCTGGCGCATCCGCTCGACTTCCTCGCCGAGGCGGCGCGCGTGCTCAAACCGGGTGGACGGCTCGCGATGGTGGAGCCGTGGATCACGGCGCCGTCCTGGGTGCTCTATCGGTATTTCCACCACGAAGACTGCCGGTTGGGGGTCGATGTGGCGCGGCCGTTCGGGCCGGACCCCAAGGCCGCCCTCGACGGAAACGCCGCCATCCCGTACCTGCTCCTTGCGAGACTGCGCGGGAGCGGCTTGCCGTTCCACCTCGTGAAGGCGGAGCCCTTCGTCGGCCTGCCCTACCTGGCGACCTTCGGCTTCAAGGTCAAGGGGCCGCTGCCGGGGCTCGTCCAGGCCGTGGCGCGCTGGGGAGAAGGGGCGCTCAGCCCGCTGGCGCGCTGGCTGGCCACGCGCACTTTCATCGTCCTCGAGAAGCCGGCGTAGGAAAGCGGCAGCCGGCGCTGCTATCCTTGAGCGGATGACCGAGCCGGCGTACCGTCTCGAGGATCTGGGCGATCGGCGCGTGCTCACCGTTGGCGGGCGGGAGTACCCGACGGCGTACAGCGCGCGGGTCGTCCGCATGCTCATCGAGCGGAAGGGCCCTGCGCGAGCGCCGCAGTACTTCTCGTTCAAAGAGACGCGGGGCCGGCTCTTCCTCGATCCACTCTTTGCCTACCTGCGCGCCCGCGGCGCCCGGCCGCTCGAAGTCCTCGAGGTCGGTTGTTCCTTCGGCCATATCACCGAGTACCTGGCCGCGCACCCTGACGTGCGGGGCATCACGACGTTCGACACGGACCCGGCGTTCGTCGCCATCGTGCGGCTCAAGGTCGAGGAGATGCGCCTGAGCCGCGTGAGGGAGGTGCGCCTCCTGTCCAACGACGAGACGAGAAGGCTGCCGTTCCGCGACCGACAGTTCGACCTCGTCCTGGTCCTGGGCGTGGTCGAGCACCTGCCGGTGCGCGGCCGCCGCCAGATCGTCGACGAATACTACCGCGTGCTCGCGCCGGAAGGGCACATCGCCATTCTCGACACCCCGAACCGCTTCTTTCCGCTCGAGACGCACTCCGTCGGGCTCCCGCTGGTTCAGTGGCTCCCGGCCCGCGTGGCGTACGCGTACGCGAAGGTCGGGCGGCCGCGCCGGTTTCGCGGTGTCGGTTACGGCGAGTTCGTGGCGGATGGCACTGGGTGGCGGAACGCCTCGCTCAGCGAATGCCTGCCGTCCTCGGCGCTGCGGGGGCTCGAGGACGTCACGGAGGAGGCCGGGTACGGGTGGAGATTCTTTCGCGGCACTGCCCGCTCGCGCACGCGCCGGGCGCTCCTGCCGGTTTTCGCGCTCGCGTGCGGCGCGCTCCGGCGCCTCGGCTTGCCTCCCTCGCTCGCCCTGCCGTATCTGAACGTCGTGCTGCGGAAGCGGGCGGCCCGATGAAAGCCGGTCCATGGAGCTTCCTCATGTATCTGCTGCTTCCCCAGCCCGCGAAGATGGCGTTCCTGCCGCCGGCGCTCGCCGGGCAGCTCGACCGGATCAACCTCGCGGCCAATGTCGCGATGTATTCCGGGAGCGGCGCCAGCGGGTACGACGCGGCGCACCGCTACGATGCGGCGGAGCATCACGAGTATCCCGCCCAGCAGCTGGTGGAGGGCGCCTGGCCCGGCGATGGGTACGGCCGCGCCCTCGAGCTGGGAGCCGGCAGCGGATATTTCACGCGACTGATCGCGCGCCGGGCCGACACCGTGACGGCCGTCGAGCCCGTGCCCGACATGCAGCGGGTGCTCCGGGAGGGATGCGAAGCGCACGCCATCCGCAACGTCGAGATCCTGGCGTCGTCCGCGGCGGACTGTGCCAAGCGGCTGCCGGCCGGATCCGTGGACTCGGCGCTTGTGATCCAGTCGCTCCACCACATGCACCAGCGGGCCGAAATCTTCGAGGCGCTGGGGCGGGTCGTGCGCCCGGGGGGCCGGCTCCTGATGGTCGAGCCTCACCACAATCTCCGGCGCGCGGCGCGGCTCGCACGCAACTGGGTCAGGCACTATCGCGCGCCCGAATTCTGGTCGCGCGAGATCAACTGGGGGACGCACGACTTCGTGACGTGCGGGGAGATGCGGGCGCTGTGCCGCCACGGCGGGTTCGCGCGACCGCTCATCACCGGGTACTGGTTTCCCTACCTGAGTCGGCTCGTGCCGGATCCGGCGCGCCGGTTTCGTCTCGAGTCGCGTCTCGGCCGCGTCCCGGGGCTGCGCCACATGGCGGGAGTCCTGGCTGTCGAGAGCCGCCGGCCGGGCCCGGCGCCGTCGTGACATCCCCGGCGGTGTCGGTGCTGATGGGCGTCTGGAACGGGGCGCCCCATGTGAGGGAGGCCGTCCTGAGCATCCTCTCCCAGACGGTGACCGACCTTGAGCTGGTCGTGGTCGACGACGACTCGTCGGATGGGACGCCCGAGATTCTCGAGTCGTTCCACGACCCCCGGCTCCAGGTCCTCCGGCGGGCCCGCGGCGGCCTGACGTCGGCGCTGAACGCCGCGTTCAGGCTCTCGCGGGCGCCACTCGTAGCCCGCCTCGACGCAGACGACCTCGCGCTGCCGGATCGCCTGGAGCGGCAGCTCGCCTTTCTCTCAACGCATCCGGCTGTCGGGCTGCTCGGCACGGCTGCGCGCGAGGTAGACGCCTCCGGGCTCGACGTCGCCATCGTGCGTCCCCCCGCGGACGATGCGGGGATTCGGCGCGCCCTCATCCGTCGCAATCCCTTCGTGCACTCCTCGGTGGTCATGAGACGGGCCGCGATGGAGCGGGCGGGCGGCTATGACGAGGCCTTCCCCGTCGCCCAGGACTACGATCTCTGGATGCGGATGAGCCGCGTGACACGCATGGCGAACCTGCCGGAGCCGCTGGTGGTCCGCCGGCTCGGGCCCGGGCGGGTATCGGAGGCGCGGGACACCGAGCGGCTCAGGGCGGAGGCCGCTGTCCGGTGGCGAGCGGTGCGGAGCGGGGTCTACCCGCCCTGGTGCGCGCTCTTCGTCCTACGCCCGGTCCTCGCCCAGGCTGTCCCGCCCGGCGCGCGCCGGCTTCTCCGCCGGCTCGGGGCCGGGTGACCCGGCTGCGGGGCGCCCCTTTTGCTGGCGCGCTCGGATCCCTAGCGTATAATTGTCGCAACTGCGTGAAAGACTGAATCTTCTTCAGGAGCGTGGCGGATGCGAGTGCTGATCACCGGCATCACCGGATTCGTCGGCAGCCACATGGCCGAGTATGCCTTGGCGAAGGGCGCCGAAATTTTCGGCTCGACCCGGTGGCGGAGCAAGACGGAGAACATCGAGCACCTGCGCTCGAAGGTGACCTTCATCGAATCCGACCTCCGGGACCTTTCCTCGGTCCGGGCGCTGCTCGAGACCTCGGTGCCCGACTACGTCGTGCACTTGGCGGCCCAGAGCTTCGTTGGCGTGTCCTGGCACGCCCCGGCCGAGACGCTGACGACGAATATCATCTCCCAGGTCAACCTGCTGGAGGCCCTCAGAGGCCTCAAGATGTCGCCGCGCTTCCTGGCGGTCGGCTCGAGCGAGGAGTACGGCCTGGTCCTCGAAGACGAGCTGCCGATCAAGGAGACCAATCCGCTCCGGCCGCTGTCCCCGTACGCGGTCAGCAAGGTGACGCAGGACATGATGGCCTACCAGTATTTCAGGAGCTACGGCCTGCCGATCATCCGGTCGCGCGCCTTCAACCACGAGGGACCCCGGCGCGGGGACGTCTTCGTCACGTCGAACTTCGCCCGGCAGGTGGCCGAGATCGAGGCCGGGCTGCGCGAGCCGGTGGTGTATGTCGGCGACCTGACCCCGCGCCGCGACTACTCCGACGTGCGAGACATCGTGCGCGGATATTGGCTCTTGCTCGAGCGCGGCGAGCCCGGCGAGGTCTACAATCTCTGTTCGGGGCGGTCGTGGCCGATCCAGGCGGTCCTCGACTTCGTGCTGAAGCTCTCCACGGTGAAGGGGATCGGCGTCAAGGTCGACCCGGCGCGGCTGCGTCCCTCCGACGTCATGGTCCTCGAGGGGGACCCGAGCAAGATGCACAAGGCCACCGGCTGGAAGGTGGAGATTCCCTTCGAGCGCACGCTCACGGAGCTGCTGGACTACTGGCGGCAGCGGACCCGCGCGTCCCGCTGATCCCTGCCTCGCGAGCCGGAATGGCCCCCGGCCGGACGCCCGGACACCGCCCCTCGGGCACTCGTCCACGAGTCGCGCTGGTCCACGACTGGCTCACTGGCATGCGAGGCGGCGAGCGCTGTCTCGAGGTCTTCTGCGAGCTCTTTCCCGAGGCCGACCTGTTCACCCTGCTTCACGTGCCCGGCTCGGTCTCGCCCACGATCGAGGGGCGGCGCATCGTGACATCGTTCATCCAGCGGCTGCCGGACGCACGGCGCCGCTACCGCCACTACCTGCCGCTTTTCCCGGCCGCCATCCGCGGGCTCGATCTCGCGGGCCACGACCTGGTGCTCTCGTCGAGCCACTCGGTCGCCAAGGGCGCGCGCGTGCCCGCGGGAGCGCTCCACGTCTGCTACTGCTTCACGCCGATGCGGTACGTGTGGGATCTGTACGACGAGTACTTCGGCCCGCGGGCGGGATTCGCGACGCGGCTGCTCATGCCGCCCGTGGCGGCGGCGCTTCGCCGCTGGGACCGGCGCACGGCCGCTGGCGTGCACCATTTCGTCGCCATCTCGCGCTTCGTGGCCGACCGCATCCGCCGCGCTTACGGCCGCCAGGCCGATGTGATCTACCCGCCCGTGGATGTCTCCCGCTTCCGCGTCGAAGAGTCGCCGGGTGAGTTCTACCTCGTGGTCTCCGCGCTGACGCCGTACAAGCGCGTGGATCTCGCGGTCGAAGCCGCCAATCGCCTCGGGAGGCGGCTCGTCGTCGTCGGCACGGGGCCCGGGGAAGCGAGGCTTCGCGCGATGGCGGGCCCGACGGTGGAGTTTCTCGGCTGGCGCGACGACGCCGAGACAGCGGAGCTCTACGCGCGCTGCCGCGCGCTGATCTTCCCCACGATCGAGGACTTCGGCATCACCCCGCTCGAGGCCATGGCCGCGGGACGCCCGGTGATCGCGCTGGGGCAGGGGGGCGCGCTCGAGACCGTAGTGGCGCCGGGCGGCAGCGACCCCCCGACGGGCCTCTTCTTCGAGGAACAGGACGCCGAGAGCCTCGCCGCCGCCATCCGACGCTTCGAGTCAGGGGCGGTCCGCTTCGAGCCCAAGGCCCTGCGCCGCCGCGCCGAGGCGTTCGACCGCCCGCTCTTTACGGAGCGGATGGAGAGCTACCTCGGCTCCCGCTGGCGGGAGCACGCGCCGTGCTGAAGGCGTACTCCCGGCTCCTCGAGCAGGTGATGCTCGTGGGCGACCTCCTGCTCGTCGCCGGCTCCTGGCTGCTCGCATACGCCGCGCGATTCTACGTCATCGGCCCGCCGTCGCGACACGGCATCCCGCCGCTCGAGCCGTATCTGCTCATGCTCCTGCCCATCCTGATCGTCTGGGGCGTTGCGTTCCGGGCCTTCGACCTGTACCACCCGCGACGCATCGGCTCCCGGCTGTCGGAGGTGGCGGGCATCGCGAAGGCCTCGACCGTCGGCGCCCTCGTTCTGGTGAGCGTGATGACGTTCTTCTTCCGCGAATACGACTACTCGCGCGTGGTCATCGTGTACTTCTGGGTTTTCTCGATCGCGTCGGTGTCCCTCGCGCGCTACGCCTTCCGGGAAGCCCTGCGCGTCGCCCGCCGGCGAGGCTACAACCTGCGCTACGCCCTCGTCGTGGGCGGGGGCGATCTGGCGGCCGGCGTTGTCCGGAGGCTCCGGGCGCGGCCGGACACGGGCATCCAGATTCTCGGACTGGTTGGAGACGACAAGCTGGCGGCGGCGGGGGTCCAGTCGCTCGGCGGCTTCGCGGACCTTCGCGCAGTGCTCGACGCCCACGAGGTGGACCACGTGATCCTGGCGCTCGCCCACGAGGAGTACGGCCGGCTGGGCGGGCTCCTCGAGGCCATCGGCGACGAGCCGGTCACGATCCACGTGGTCCCAGATCTCGGCCGCTTCACCTCGCTCCGCGGGGGCGTCGAAGAGTTCGAAGGGCTGCCCTTCGTTCACCTGCGGGAGTCGCCGCTGTACGGGTGGAACCGGGTCGCGAAGCGAGTCTTCGATGTAATTTTCTCGCTGGCCGTGCTGTCGCTCCTGTCGCCCCTCCTGATCGCGCTCGCCGTCGCGGTCAAGCTGACGTCGCGCGGGCCCGTGCTCTACGGGCAGGAGCGGATGGGGCTCGACGGCCAGCGCTTCCGCATGATGAAGCTCCGTACCATGCGCGTGGACGCCGAGAGCGAGACGGGGCCGGTGTGGGCCTCCCCCGCCGACGGCCGGCGGACCCCGATCGGCACCTTCCTCCGGCGCTTCAGCCTCGACGAGCTGCCGCAGTTCATCAACGTCCTGCGCGGGGAGATGAGCGTCGTCGGGCCCCGGCCCGAACGCCCCGTGTTCGTCGAGCGCTTCAGGCGGACAGTGCCGGGCTACATGCTGCGGCACAAGGTCAAGTCCGGCGTCACCGGCTGGGCACAGGTCCACGGGCTTCGCGGCAATACGTCGCTCGAAAAGCGCATCGAGTACGACATCGAGTACATCGAGCGATGGTCGTTCTGGTTCGACCTCAAGATCATCGGCCTGACGCTCGTCCGGGTGCTGTTCGACCGGAACGCCTACTGAAGTGCTCGGCCTCCGTCGCGGCCTCCTCGCGGCGTTCGTCGTGGGCCTCGGCCTCTCGATCACGCTGGCGGAAGGCGCGCTCGTTTGCCTGACGCTGCTCTGGCTCTGGCGACTCGGCGATGCGCGGGTTCGCGGAGGCCGGTCGTGGCCGCTCTGGCGGCCGGTGCTCGCGTTCACGGGAGTGACCCTTCTATCGGTTCTCGTCTCCGGCCACGTGACGGAGAGCCTGGCCGCGTCCAAGACGCTCCTGCTGATGGCCGCGCTCTACGTGACGGTGGACGCTCTCGAGGACGCGGTGGACGGCGACCGCTTTCTTTCGTGGCTTGCCCTGTCGGCCGCCGCCGCCGCGCTGGCCGGACTCGTCCAGGTGACTGCGTGCCCGGTCCCGGAGCCCGCGGGCGGGCTCGCGCGGTGGTTCTTTCACCGCTGCGATCGCGCCCGCGCATTTTTCAGCATCTACATGACGCTGGCCGGTGTCCTCAACATCGCGCTGCTCGCCACGCTGCCGCGCGTGCTTCCAGGAAACGTCCGCGCGTGGAGCGGGCCCGTGTGGCTCCTGACCGCGCTCGGCCTCGCCATGACGTATACACGCGGGGCGTGGATCGGGCTCGGCGCGGGCGCGGCCGCGCTGCTTCCGATGACGCGGCGGGGCCGCCTCGCTCTCTTGGCGGGCCTGGTTCTCCTGCCTCTGCTCTTCCTCGCCGGGCCGCGCGATCTGAGCCACCGCTTCCGCAGCATGTTCGACCCCGACGAGGCGGGGATCAAAGAGCGCGTCTACATGTGGCGGAGCGGCGCGGCCATGTGGCGGGAGCGGCCGCTGCTCGGCTGGGGCCCGGGCGGCGTGAAGCGCGAGTATTCCCGGTACGCCCTGCCCGAGGCCTTCAAGAAGCGCACGGGCCATGTGCACAATACGCCGCTCCAGCTCCTGGTCGAGCGCGGCGTGCTTGGACTCGCGGCGTGGCTCGCCATCTGGATCGCCTTCTACCGGCGCGCCATCGGCACCCTGCGCGCCCTCGACCAGAGCCGGACGCGCGCGCGCGCGCTCGTGGCCGGCAGCATCGCCGCCGTGACGGGCTTCCTCGTCGCCGGCCTCTCCGAGTACAACTTCGGCGACTCCGAGGTGGTCATGGTCGTCTGGGCTGTCGCCGCCCTCCCGTGGGCCGGCGAACGAACGAAGGCGGGCTAGTAGCTTTGGGACATCTCCGTGGCGGAGCGGACCTTGACGAAGTAGTCCTTGAAACGGTTGAGGTCGTCGTCGGAGACGAGGTCCGCGACCATCAGGCAGACGAGCCCGGACTGCTTCCAGACGATCATGGAGAAGCCGTCTGCCTGTGTGACCAGCGGCCGCCACTTCGCGATCTGGACGCGGCCGCGCTCCGGGATGGCCACGTTGGGGCCGCGCGCGATGACGTAGCTGACCGAGTGGCCGTCGCGGTCCTGGTAGGTGAGCGCCAGCGCGCGGCGTCCCTCGAGAACGGTCGGCCGGGCGTTGACGAGCCGGATGTCCTGGTCGCCCAGGAAGACCCAGTTGAGCAGCACGCCGCTCTCGTCCATCACGCCGGGCAGGGCGCCCTGCATCGCGTCGGGACGCGTCTCGCCCCAGAGCACTGCGCGCGCGTGCTCGGTCATGACCTCGCGCGAGAGCAGCTGGAGCGGGTCGGGGCCCGAGCCCGGCAGGGCGGGCAGCATCAAGAGCAGCATGACCATGGCGGTGACGAGCGCGGAGAGCGCGGGAGCCAGCCAGAGCGACGGCCGGGGGCGGCCCTCGGGCGGGTTCAGGGCCTGGACGACGGACACGCGCAGGCTCGCGGGCGCCTGGTGTCGCGGCAGACGCTCGCGCAGGAGCCGCGCGATGTCGTCCGCTTCGCCGCCGTGGTCGTTGATGTCGGTCGTCATGTTGTCAAGCCTTGTCCGGCCCGCCGTAGTCCTTGAGGAGCGCCCTCAGCCTGTCCTTGGCCCGGAAGATCCGCGACTTCACCGTGCCGACCGGGCAGTCCATGACGCGGGCCACCTCTTCGAGCGACAATCCCTCGACTTCAGCCAGCACCAGCGGAGTCCGGAACTCCTCCGGTATCAGGGCCAGCGCCCGCTCCAGGTCCATGTAAACTCCCGCGCTCTCGCCGTCCTCGACCGGGGCGTGGTGGAACATCGGAGCCTCGCCGTCGGGCACGCCCGCCTCGCTGATCGCGGGCTCGCGCTCGCGGAGGCGGTAAAAGGTCAAGAAGGTGTTCCGCAGTATCTGGAACATCCAGGCGCGCATGTAGGTTCCCGGTTCGAACCGGTGGGAGAATCGGAGCGCCCGGGCATAGGTCTCCTGGACCAGATCCTCGGCTTCGGACCCGTTGCGGGTCAGGTAGACGGCGAGGTTGTAGAGCGCGTCGAGGTGCTTGAGTGCCTGCTGCCTGAACTCGTCATCAGCCACGGCGGGGGTTCCCCGACACCGGCTACTCGAACCACCGGGCCGGCAGGTCGGATGGGCGCACCTCGTGCTCGTCCGCCACCGCGTCCAGCAGCTCTCGGATGGTCTGGTAGAGCACCGGGTGCTCGAGCTCGGGTGCCAAGTCGGCCAACGGGCGCAGGACGAAGGCGCGCTCGTGCATCAGGAGGTGCGGGATGTGCAGGTGGTCGGGGCCGCTGATCACCTGGTCGTCGTAGAGAAGGATGTCTATGTCGAGCGTGCGCGGCTCGTAACGCTGGTCCTCGAGCCTGGCGGCTCCGCGCGTGCGGCCCATCAGGCGTTCCACGTCCTGGACCTGTTCGAGGAGCGCCGGGGGCTCGAGGGTCGTCTCGATCGAGACGACGCAATTGAAGAACCAGGACTCCTGGTTCCGGGCGCTCTGCCCCGGCTGGCGCTCCCACGGCTCGGTCCAGTACACGGGCGAGGCGTCGAGGAAGCGCACCTCTGGCAGGGCCTTCAGGTGCAAGACGGCCTGGCGCAGTAGGGTGGCGCGGTCGCCCAGGTTGGAGCCGACGGAGAGGAACACCTTGGCCATGCCGTGTGGCATCCCTTTCCTTTGGCGGCGCTCAGCGCCGGCGGCTCAGCTCCACTCCGGGGATGCCCTGGAGCCCTTCCATGGGAGGCGTCAGCTTCCGCACGCGCACGCGCACCTCGGAGCAGGGGAACTCGCCAAGCAGCATGCTCGCGAGCCTGCCGGCCAGCCGCTCGAGGAGATTGACGCGTTCCTTGGTCGACTCTTCCACGATGCGCGCCGCCACGAGCCCGTAGTCCACCGTCGTCCTGAGATCGTCCGACGCCGCGGCCGGGGCCAGGTCCACGAGGAGCTCGGCGTCCACAGAGAACCACGCGCCGACGGTCTGCTGGGCTTTCGTCACGCCGTGGTGTCCATAGAAGCGGACGTCTTCGAGGAAGACCTTGTCGGCGCTCAGAGCTTGAGTCCCTTCAGCCGCTCCATGGCCTCGGCCAGGCGCTTGGCGTCGATCGTCAGCGCGATGCGGTAGAACCCCTCGCCGGACGGGCCGAAGCCGACTCCGGGCGTGATCACGCACCCGACTTCGTCGAGCAGGCGTGCTGCGAAGGTCCGCGAGTCGAGCCCCTTGGGCACGGGCGCCCAGACGAAAAAGGCCGCCTTGGGCACGTCCACCTCCCAGCCGAGCGACTTGAGCCCCGCGACCACGACGTCGCGCCGCTCCTGGTAGATCCGCACGTACTGCTCGGAGACGTCCTGAGGCCCCGCGAGGGCGGCGATGCCCGCCTCCTGCACCGCCTGGAAGACGCCCGAGTCCACGTTGGTCTTTATCTTGCCGAGGCCCGCAAGGTAGCGCGCGTTGCCGACGCAGAAGCCGATGCGCCAGCCCGTCATGGAGTACGTCTTGGACAGCGAGTGGAACTCGACGCCGACTTCCTTCGCACCCGGCGTCTCGAGAAAGGAAGGCGGCCTGTAACCGTCGAAGCGGAGCTCGGTGTACATCGCGTCGTGACAGACAATGATGCCGTGCCGGCGCGCGAAGGCGACCACCCTGGCGAAGAACTCCGGCGTCGCCACGGCGGCGGTCGGGTTGTTCGGGTAGTTGATGTACATGATCTTCGCCCGGCGCGCGACGTCCTCGGGGATCGTGTCGAGATCGGGCATGAAGCCGTTCTTCCGCAGGAGCGGCATGAAGTGCACGTCGCCGCCCGCGAACCACGTCCCGGCGGCGTAGACTGGGTAGCCGGGGTCCGGCACCAGCACCACGTCGCCCGGGTTGACCCAGGCGAGCGGCATGTGCGCTGTGCCCTCCTTGGAGCCGACCAGCGCCAGCGCTTCCGTCTCGGGATCGAGCGTGACACCGAAGCGCCGCTTGTACCACTGTGAGACGGCCGTGCGGAACGACAGCAGGCCCTCGTAGTCGGGGTAGCGGTGGTTGGCGGCGTTCTCCGCAGCACGCTTGAGCGCCTCGATGATATGCGGCGGCGTCGGCAGGTCGGGATCGCCGATGCCCATGTCGATCAGGTCGGCGCCGCGGGCGCGCGCCTCGCGCTTCTTCTTGTCGATCTCAGCGAAGAGATAGGGGGGCAGCTTGCGGAGCCGCTCGGCCATCTCGAAGGTCTTCGGCGTCTGGGCCACGGGGGCTGGTCTCCTATCAGGCTGCTGAAAAAGACGCATCTGCGTCGTTGGCGCCCTCGGCCGCACGCTCAACGTACCGGAAGTACGCCTCGCGTGCGGCCGTCGGGCGCCGCCACGCATCTGGGCCTTTTTGAGCAGC
>Ga0335084_10003919_pt1 | contig 14636 bp, 15 predicted proteins | sample Lox_Sample_44_FD_206721 | JGI IMG/M metagenome (GOLD analysis project Ga0335084, IMG submission 206721) | Soil microbial communities from Loxahatchee National Wildlife Refuge, Florida, United States - Lox_Sample_4.4 | ecosystem: Environmental > Terrestrial > Soil > Wetlands | place: USA...
TACCTGACCGAGACCACCTCGGGCCTGACTTACGTCGTCAACCGCTTCCGCGGCTGGCCGCACTCGGGCCACGTGACGCTGGTCCGCGGCGAGCGCTCGCGGCTCGCGGATTTCGCCTCCGACAGCCTCTAGGCCCGGCCGCGGTGAACCATCACCGCCGGCCGCGGTCCCAATCCTGAGCCATGCCGCCCGCCAACCCCCTGCTCCGCCGCGTTTTCCTGGCTGCCGCGATCGGGCTGCTGACCGCGAGCGCGGCGCTCGCGGCGGCGCCCGCGGCGCAGGAGCTGCCGGACATCGGCACGCCGGTCGACCAGATCCTGAGCGGCAGCGACGAGTACAAGATCGGCGCGATGATCATCCAGGGCCTGCGCGACCAGGGCCAGATTCTCGACGACCCGGAGATCAACGAGTACATCAACTCGGTTGGCTCGCGACTCGCGAGCCACGCCCAGGAAGGCACGGTCCGGTTCACCTTCTTCGTCGTCAAGGACCGTGGCATCAACGCGTTCGCGCTGCCCGGCGGTTTCGTCTGCGTCAACGCGGGCCTGCTGCTCGCGACCGCGAGCGAGAGCGAGCTCGCCGGCGTTCTGGCGCACGAGATCTCGCACGTCACCCAGCGCCACATCGCGCGCAGCATCCAGGACCAGAGCAAGGCGAGCCTCGCCTCGACCGCCGCGATGCTCGCCGCGATCCTGCTCGGCGCCGTGTCCGGCAACTCCAACGTCGGCATGGCGGGCGTGATGGCGGGCCAGAGCGCCGCGATCCAACACCAGCTCAACTTCTCGCGCGACAACGAGTACGAGGCCGACCGGGTCGGCATCGGCGTGATGGCCGCGGCCGGCTACGACCCGAATGCGATGGGCTCGTTCTTCGAGACGCTCGAGCGGCGCATGGGCAATCCCGGGCCGAACGCCAAGATCCTCGAGTTCCTGCAGACCCACCCGGTCACCAGCGGCCGCGTCGCCGAGGCCAAGAACCGCGCCGCCAGCTACCCGATCGTGCGGCCGGTCGACTCGACCGGCTACCGGCTCGCCCGCGAACGGATCCACGTCATGACGCTCGGCCCGGAGGACAATCCGCGTGACGTCTACGCCGACGCCGCGTCGGTCGACCTCGCCGTCGGCGACTACCGCTACTACGGCCGCGCGCTCGCGCTGATGCAGGCGAATGCGCCCGCCGAGGCGGTGCCGATCCTGCGCGACCTCGTGCAGCGCCATCCCGACACGATCGAGTACCACTCGGCGCTCGGCCAGGCGCTGCTCGGCGCCGGCGACATCGAGGGCTCCCGCGCCGTGCTCGAGCGCGCCAAGGACCTGTTCCCGCGCAACGTGCCGGTCACGGTCCGCTACGCCGACACGCTGATGCGCGCCGGCGATGCGCGGCTCGCGCACGCGGTGCTGCTCGATCTGTTCAACAACGTGCCTCCGACCCAGGCGCAGGTCCGGCAGATCGCGCTCGCCGCCAGCGCCGCGGGCGAGGCCGCCGAGGCCGACTATTACATGGCCGAGTACCACGTCATGAACGGCGACCTGACGCTCGCGATCGAGACGCTGCGGCTCGCGCTCTCGACGCCCAACCTGACCCCGGTGCAGCGCGCCCGCTACAAGGCTCGGATCGACGAGCTCAAGGAATACCTGCCGCCGCGCGTGCAGGCCGCAGTCGATCGCGGCGAGCCGCTGCCGGCGCCGCAGCCCGACGGCCGCCGGCAGTGACCGGCGCCCGGTGCTGGTAGACTCCCCGCCCAGCAGGGAGGTCGCGATGCTCGTATCCCAGGACACCGGCCCCGGGCCGGGCACGCGTCGGCAGGCCGCAGCGCTGCTGCTGGCGCTCGCCGCCACGCTTCTCGCCACCGGCGCGCTCGCGGCCGACACGGCTGCCGACCCGCTCGAGCGGCTCAACCGCGCGACCTACGCCTTCAACGACGCCCTCGACCGGATGCTGGCGCGGCCGGTCGCCAAGGCCTACCGGGCCGTGGCGCCGGAGCCGGTGCGCAACTCGGTCTCCAACTTCGTCGCCAACCTCGAGTACCCGACGACCATCGTCAACGACGCGCTGCAGGCGAAGTTTCGCGACGCGGGCAGTGACCTCGTGCGCTTCCTGGCCAACTCGGTGATCGGCATCGGCGGACTGTTCGACCCGGCGACGCATTTCGGGCTGCCGATCCACGACGAGGACTTCGGCCAGACGCTCGGCCGCTGGGGCGTGCCCGCCGGCCCCTACCTGATGCTGCCGGTGCTCGGCCCGTCGGACTTTCGCGATGCGCCGGCCCGCTACGCCGATACCTTCACGCACGTCGAGCACTACGGCACGACGGTCGACACCGAGTACGCGATCTGGCTGCTGCGCCAGCTCGACCGGCGCACGCAGCTGCTCGCGACCGAGGAGGCGCTGCAGCAGTCGTTCGATCCGTACGCGGTGGTGCGCAACGCCTACGTCGCGCGGCGTGAGTATCTGGTGCGCGACGGCAACGTTCCGGAGGAGACGTACGACGAGCCGGTCGGCGACGCCCCGCCGCCCGCGTCGGCGGCGCCGGCTGCCGAGGAGGCGCAGCCGCAGTCGGCGCCCGAGCCTCAGGCCGCGCCGGGCCCGGCGGCCCCGCCGGCGCAGGCGCCGGCAGAGCCGCCGCCGCCCGAGCCCGAGCCGCGCTAGGCCGGCGCCGCCGCGGCGGCGCCCAGCATCGCTTCGACGCCGCAGACGCGCGCGAGCGCCGCCAGCTGCGGCGGCAGGCCCGCGAAGCTCAGCACCTGCCCCGCCGCGCGCGCGCGCTCGACCCAGGCCAGCAGCACCGCGAGGCCCGCGCCGTCGGCGGCCGTCACGCCCGACAGGTCGACCGCGACGCGCGTCTGGCCGTGAAACGCCGCAAGCCCGCGCTCCAGCAGCGCACGCGCGCTGGTCATGTCCGCGGTGCCGGCCAGCCGGTAGCTGCCCGCCGCGCCCTCGAGCGCAAAGGTCGTTGCCGGCCGCCGTGCCATCGGCGCGCCTAGCGCTTGGCCGCGCCGCTCGCGGGCTTGTCGCTCGCGATGTGCACGTCGAGGCCCTCGCGCTCGAGGCGGCTGATCACTTCCTCGAGGCCCTTCTGGCTCACCTCGGCACCGAGGTCGGTGCGGTAGTTCTTGACGTACGAGATGCCCTCGATGATGACGTCGAAGGCCTTCCAGCCGGCGGCGGTCTTGCGCAGGCGGTAGTCGACCGGCACGACGGCGCCGCTTGAGCGGGTCACGAGCGTGTGGACGGTCGCCTGGGTGGCGGCCGGGTCACCTCGAAACGGCAGGAGCTTCAGCCGGTCAGCCGTGAAATCGGCGATCGCCCCGCCGTAGGTCCGCAGCAGCGCCCGGTACAGCGCATCGACGAAGCGCTTCTGCTGTTCCGGCGTCGCGGTGCGCCAGTTCTGCGCCAGCACCAGCTGTGCCGCGTACTCGGTGTCGAAGTGCGGCAGCAGGATCGTGTCGACCAGCGGGTAGGCCTTCTCCGGGTCCTTCTTGATCGCGGCACGGTTGGCGTCGAGCGCCGCGAACATCTTCTTGGACACGGAGTCCATCAGTTCCTGCGGCCCCAGCTGCGCGCTCTGCGTATCGGCCTGGGCCGACGCCGCGAGCAACGGCGCGACGGCGACCGGCGCGAGCGCAAGCAGCGCAACGAGGGCGAGGTGCGGCAGGGACGGACGATCGGTCACTTGGCGGCTCCTTCGGATTTCTTGGCCTCGCCCTGCCCGGCCTTGTCGAACAGGTACTTGCTGATCAGGTTCTCGAGCACGACGGCGGACTGCGTGAGCTCGATTCGATCGCCGTCCTTGAAATAAGTTTCCGCGCCGCCGGGCGTAAATCCGACGTACTGTCCGCCGAGCAGGCCCGCGGTGTAGATCGCGACGTCGCTGTCGTCGGGGATCCGGTCATAGCGGCTCTGGATCGCGAGCCGCGCCACGGCCTTGTAGGTCTGCGTGTCGTAGTCGATCGACTCGACCCGGCCGACGGTGACGCCGCCGATCGATACCGGCGCGCCGACCTTCAGGCCGCCGACGTTGTCGAAGCGCGCAGTCAGCCGGTAGTTCTGCTCGTGCCAGACGAAGCCCTTGCTGGTGATCTGCGTGACCATGAAGAACAGCGCGGCGAAGCCGAGCATCACGAACAGTCCGGTGCTGAGCTCGATCGTCCGTGTCCGACTCATCGCCTGTCTCCTCCGCTCACAGCAGCAGCGCCGTCAGCATGTAGTCGAGCACCAGCACTGCGACCGAGGAGGTCACGACGGTGCGGGTGGTGGCGCGGCCGACGCCTTCGGCGGTCGGCACGGCGTGGTAGCCCTCGTAAACCGCGATCGCGCTGCAGGCCAGGCCGAACGCGCCGCTCTTGATGATGCCCTCGGTGATGTCGCGCAGCTCGACGGCACTGCGCATCTGCGACCAGAACTGGCCGGCGTCGACGCCCATCAGCGTCACGCCGACCAGCTGCCCGCCGAAGATGCCGGTCATGCTGAAGATCGCCGCGAGCAGCGGCATCGCCACCACCCCGCCGATGAAGCGCGGCGCGCACACGCGCCGCACCGGGTCGACGGCCATCATCTCCATCGCCGCGAGCTGGTCGGTCGCGCTCATCAGGCCGATCTCGGAGGTCAGCGCCGTGCCGGCGCGCCCGGCGTACAGCAGCGCCGTGACCACCGGCCCGAGCTCGCGCAGCAAACCGAGCGCGACCGCCGAGCCGAGCGACTCGGTCGAACCGAAGCGGCGCAGCAGGTCGAAGCCCTGCAGGCCGAGCACCATGCCGACGAACAGCCCCGACAGCATGATGATCACGAGCGACAGCGCGCCCGTATTGTGGACCTGCTCGACGAGCAGTCGCGGGCGCAGCAGCGCGCGCGGCGTCACCGCGCACAGCCGCGCGGTGAACAGCGTGAAGCGGCCCCACTTCTCGGCGAGCTCGCGTCCGGTGACGGCGAATTCGGCGCCCAGGCTCACGCCGGCACCTCGGCGCCGAGCAGCTGCGCCTCGTAGTCGGGCGCCGGGTAGTGGAACGGCACCGGGCCGTCGGCCTCGCCGCTCATGAACTGGCGCACCACCGGCGCCGGGTCGGCGGCGAGCCGCGCCGGCGTCCCGGCCGCGGCGACCTTGCCCGCCGACAGCAGGTAGGCCGTGTCGCACAGCAGGCCGATCTCCTGCACGTCGTGCGACACGACGATGCTGGTCAGGCCGAGCGCGTCGTTGGTGCTGCGAATGAGCCGCAGCACCACGCCCATTGCGATCGGGTCGAGCCCGGCGAAAGGCTCGTCGTAGATCAGGATCTTCGGGTCCATCACGATGGCGCGCGCGAGCGCCACGCGCCGCGCCATGCCGCCCGAGAGCTCGGCCGGCATCAGCCGCGCGGCGCCGCGAAGGCCAACCGCCTGCAGCTTCATGAGCACGATGCGCGCCACCAGCGACTCCGGCAGGTCGGTATGTTCGCGCAGCGGAAACGCGACGTTCTCATACACGTCGAGATCGGTCAGCAGCGCGCCGTTCTGGAACAGCATGCCCATCCGCTGGCGCAGGCGGTACAGCCCGTCGGTGTCGAGCCGGGCGAGATCCTCGCCGTCGACCTCGATGCGCCCCGCGCCCGGCCGGATCTGACCGGTGATCAGGCGCAGCAGCGTCGTCTTGCCGGTCCCCGACGGCCCCATGATGGCGGTGATCCGGCCGCGCGCGATCTCGATGTCGAGGCCGTCGAATATCGTGCGCCCGCCGATGGCGTACGAAACCCCGGCCAGCCGCGCGATGCAGCCGGCCGCAGCCCGCGCGCCCGGGTCGGTGGCGGAGTTCATGGCGTCGGCCGGCCGCAGGCGCTCAGGCCGCCTGCTTCTCGAGGCCGGGATCGTACCGCCCCTGCGTCGCGAGGCCGTTGAGGCGGGCGCGCTTGATGAACTCGCGCTGCGCCGCCGCCACGTGCGTCGCGGCGCCGCCCCAGGCGGCGAGCGCGGTCGCCTGCAGCGCCCGGCCATAGCTGAACGACAGCGCCCAGGGCAGGGAGCCGCTGCGGTTCATGAGGTCAAGATGCAGCGTCGCCTCGCCCTCGCTCTGGCCGCCCGACAGGAACGCGATGCCGGGCACGGCCGCCGGCACGTGGCGCCTGAGGCAGCGCAGCGTCGCCTCGGCGACCTGCGCGGGACCGGCACGCTCGGCGCACTTCTGCCCGGCGATGACCATGTTCGGCTTCAGGATCATGCCTTCGAGGTAGACGCGCTGGGCCGCGAGGCGCGCGAACACCTCGCGCAGCACCGCGCCGGTGACCTCCTCGCAACGCTCGAGCGTATGGCCGCCGTCCATCAGCACCTCCGGCTCGACGATCGGCACGATCTCGGCCTCCTGGCAGAGCGCCGCATAACGCGCGAGGAGCTCGGCGTTGGTCTCGATGCAGGTGCGCGTCGGGATGCCGGCGCCGATGTCGATCACCGCACGCCACTTGGCGAAGCGCGCGCCGAGCTTGTGGTACTCGGCGAGCCGTGCGGCGAGCCCGTCGAGACCCTCGGTGATGACCTCGCCCGGGAAGTTCGGCATCGGCTTCGTGCCGGCGTCGACCTTGATGCCCGGCACGACGCCGAGCCGCGTCAGCAGGTCGGCGAAGCGCTCGCCGCCCTTGGCGGACTGGCGCAGCGTCTCGTCGTACATGATGACGCCGGAGATGAACTCGGCGGCGCCGGGCGCGGCGAACAGCAGCTCGCGGTACGCGCGGCGGTTCTCCTCGGTCGATTCGACCTTGATCTTGTCGAAGCGCTTTTTGATGGTGCCGGTGCTCTCGTCGGCTGCGAGAATGCCCCGCCCCTTGGCGACCATGGCGTGCGCGACGCGCGCGAGTTCAGTGCGGTTCATGACCTGACTCCTCTTGTGGCGCCGCCGCCACGCGGACGGACCGGCAGCTCGAAACGAAGTCCCCAATGATAGCGGATCGCCCCCGCCAGCCGGCGCGTGTCCGCACGGGTGGCTTGGCGCCGGCGGCTAATAGGACTAAAATGGTCCTGTATCGTGAGGTGCCCCACCGATGCTGCGCATCAGCAAGATGACCGACTACGCGACCGTGATCCTCGCGCACCTCAATGGTGATGGAACCGGCCGGCGCACCGCCGTCGAGCTCGCCGAGCTCACCGGCATCGGCGTCGCCACTGTCAGCAAGGTGCTCAAGGAGCTGCAGCGCGCCGGTCTCGTCGCCTCGACCCGCGGGGCGCATGGCGGCTACGCCCTCGCCCGGCCCGCCGCGGCGATCAGCGCCGCCGACATCATCGACGCCGTCGAGGGACCGGTCGGCCTGACCGAGTGCGCGACCCATCCCGGCCAGTGCGGCCTCGAGCCGAGCTGCCGGGTCGGGCGCAGCTGGCAGCGGGTGAACGTCGCGATCCGCCGCGCGCTCGGCGATGTGAAGCTCACGCAGCTGACCGGCCGCGACGGCGCCGCCGTGCCGGTGCCGGACCTGACGATCGCGCTCGGCGCACGCCCCGGCGTGCGCGTGCGGGCCTAGGGCGCGCCATGACCAGCACGCCCGCGGACCTCGACGAGCTGGTTGGCCAGAAGTACCGCCACGGCTTCGTCACCGACATCGACTCGGACACCGTCCCGCCCGGCCTCGACGAGGACGTCATCCGGCTGATCTCGCGCAAGAAGGGCGAGCCCGCGTTCCTGCTCGAGTGGCGCCTCAAGGCGTACCGCCACTGGCGCACGATGGCGGAGCCGCACTGGGCGCACGTCAGGTACCCGCCGATCGACTACCAGGCGATCTCCTACTATTCCGCGCCGAAGGCGAACACCGACGGGCCGAAGAGCCTCGCCGACGTCGATCCCAAGCTGCTCGCGACCTACGACAAGCTCGGCGTGCCGCTGCACGAGCGCGCCCGCCTCGCCGGAGTCGCCGTCGATGCGGTTTTCGACAGCGTCTCGGTCGCGACCACGTTCAAGGCGCGCCTCGCCGAGGCAGGCGTGATCTTCTGCCCGTTCTCCGATGCGGTGCGGGAACACCCGGCGCTCCTCGAGCAGTACCTGGGCACCGTCGTGCCGCCGACCGACAATTTCTACGCGGCACTCAACTCCGCGGTGTTCACCGACGGCTCGTTCGTCTACGTGCCGAAGGGCGTTCGCTGCCCGATGGAGCTGTCGACGTATTTTCGCATCAATGCCGCCAAGACCGGCCAGTTCGAGCGCACGCTGATCATCGCCGACGACGGCGCGTACGTGAGCTACCTCGAAGGCTGCCTGCCCGCCTGGGAAGAGGTCAGCTGCGGGGACGAGATGCGCTGCATCCGCGACGTGGCGCTCCATGACGTCGTGCTCAACGACCGCGGCGAGGAAGCCGAGGTCGGAAAGATCATGCGGCGCGCGTACGCCGGCGACCTCGTCGAGATCACGCCGCGCAGTCCGGGGAACCGCTTCCACGTCACGCCGGAGCACCCGGTGCTCGCGATTCGCCGCGAGCAGGTGCGCGGTTCGCGACGCGCTGCCGGGCGCTGGGCAGACATTCATCATGGGCGCCTCGCGGCGGCGCAACCCGAGTACGTCCCGGCAGCGGAACTCGCACCGGGCGATCTCCTGGTCTTTCCCGTCAACAAGGTGGAGCGGGATGACCCGTCCCTCAGCGATGACTTTCTGCGCCTGCTGGGCTATTACGTTGCCGAAGGCCGCGTCACGAGACTCAACGGCCATGACGCGGCAGAGTGGCGCCTGGGAGAGCACCAGCCCGACGTCGCCGACGAAATCTCGCTGCTCGTCGAACGCCTGACAGGCAAGCGCCCCTCGCGCACGCATGACTCCAAGCGCCACGCCGTGCACTTGGTAGTGCACTCGCTCGAGCTTTGCGAGCAGCTCGAACGGCACGGCGGCAAGCATGCACAAGGCAGGCGCTTCAGCAAGGCAGTGATGGATCTGCCGCCCCAGCGCCAGCGCCTCGCCACCGATACCTATTGCCGCGGCGACGGCAGCATCGGCCGCAATGGGCCGCAGACGACCATCCGCTGCGCTACGGTGTCGCGAACGCTCGCGTTCCAGCTCCAGGAGATGCTCGCCCGCCGCGAGATCTTCGCGTACCTCAACATTCGCCCGGCAGTCGACGAGACGATGAAGAACGGGCGCGTGATTCATCACCGCACGATGTACGTCCTGCATTACACCGACAAGACCCGCGGTCGCCGCGCGATCCTGCGCGATGGCTACTTCCTGGTCCCGGTCCGCAGCACGCGCCGGCAGCCATACCACGGATTCGTCTACAACTTTGAGACGGCAACGGACCCGCATTCCTACCTCGTCAAGGGGTTCGCGGTGCACAACTGCACGGCGCCGATGCGCGACGAGAACCAGCTGCACGCGGCGGTGGTCGAGCTGGTGGCGCTCGACGATGCGAACATCAAGTACTCGACCGTGCAGAACTGGTACCCGGGGGACGAGCACGGCGTCGGCGGCATCTACAATTTCGTCACCAAGCGCGGCGAGTGCCGCGGCCGCAACTCGCGCATCTCCTGGACCCAGGTCGAGACGGGCTCGGCGATCACCTGGAAGTACCCGAGCTGCGTGCTGCTCGGCGAGAACTCGGTCGGCGAGTTCTATTCGGTCGCGGTCGCGAACCACTACCAGCAGGCCGACACCGGCACCAAGATGATCCACGTCGGCCGCAACACCAGGAGCACGATCGTCTCGAAGGGCATCTCCGCCGGCCACGCCCAGAACACCTACCGCGGCCTCGTCAAGGTACTGCCGTCGGCCGAGGGCGCGCGCAACTACACGCAGTGCGACTCGCTGCTGATGGGCGCGCGCTCGGGCGCGCACACCTTCCCGTACGTCGAGGTCAGGAACCCGACGGCGACGGTCGAGCACGAGGCGACCACCTCGAAGATCGGCGAGGACCAGCTGTTCTACTGCCTGCAGCGCGGGCTGTCGGCCGAGGATGCGGTCAACATGATCGTCAGCGGCTTCTGCAAGAGCGTCTTCAAGGAGCTGCCGATGGAGTTCGCCGTCGAGGCGCAGAACCTCCTGGCGGTGAGCCTCGAGGGCGCGGTGGGTTGAGGACCAGCCACAAGGGTTCGTACATGAGCGACATCCACAAGGGCAGCGTCATCCTCGAGATCCGCGGACTCGCGGTCGAGGTCCAGGGCCGGCGCATCCTCGACGGGCTCGACCTGACCGTTTGCGCCGGCGAGGTGCACGCGATCATGGGCCCGAACGGCGCCGGCAAGAGCACGCTGTCGCAGGTGCTCGCCGGGCGCCCGGACTATGTCGTCACCGCCGGCACCGTGCGCTACCTCGGCGAGGACCTGCTGGCGCTGGCCGCCGAGGAGCGCGCGCGGCGCGGGCTGTTCCTGGGCTTTCAGTACCCGGTCGAGATTCCGGGCGTCAACAACGTCTACCTGCTGAAGGCCGCGCTCAATGCCCGGCGCCGCCAGCAGGGCCTGCCCGAGGTCGACGCCTTCGAGTTCCTCGGCCTGGTGCGCGACAAGATGCGCCTGATGCAGATGGACGAGGGCTTCCTGTCGCGCGGTGTCAACGAGGGCTTCTCCGGCGGCGAGAAGAAGCGCAACGAGATTCTGCAGATGACGGTGCTCGAGCCGACGCTTGCGATCCTCGACGAGACTGACTCCGGGCTCGATATCGATGCGCTCAAGGTCGTGGCCCACGGCGTCAACGGCCTCAGGCGCGACGACCGCGCGATCGTGCTCGTGACCCACTACCAGCGCCTGCTCGATCACATCGTGCCGGACCAGGTGCACGTGCTCGCCGGTGGTCGCATCCTGAAGTCGGGCGACCGCAGCCTCGCGCTCGAGCTCGAGCGCCGCGGCTACGACTGGGTCCGCGCCGAGGCCGCCGCGGCATGAGCGCGATCGCCCAGGCGACCTCGCCGCTCGCGCGCCTCGCGACGGCGCTGGCGGGGCTGCCCGGCGGGCCGGCCTGGGCCGCCTGGCGCGGTGCCGCGCTCGAGCGGCTCGTCGCCGCCGGCCTGCCGACGCCGCGCGACGACGCCTGGAAGTACACGAACCTGCGCCTGCTCGGGCGGCGCGATCTGAGTCCCGCGCCGCCGCGGCCGCTCGCCGCCAGCGCGCTCGCCGACCTGCCGGCCATCGCGGGGCCGCGGCTGGTGTTCGTCGACGGCCGGTACCACGCCGGCCTCTCGGCCGCGCGCCTGCCGCACGGCTGCACCTTCACGCCGTTCGCGGCGCGCTTCGCCGCGGAGGCGCCGGCCGCGCTCGGCGCGACGCTCGCCGGTGACGCGGCGCTCGCCGACGAGCGGGTGCGGACGCTGAACGCGAGCCTCGCTGCCGACGGCCCGTCGCTCGTGCTCGCCCCCGGGGCGCGGCCCGACGAGCCCGTCCACCTCGTGCATGTCGCGAGCGGCGGCGGCGCCTATCCGCGCACCCGCGTCGAGCTCGGCGCCGGCGCCGCGCTGGAGCTGCTCGAGTACCACCTGACGGCGGGCGGCGCCGAGGCCTTCGTCGCGGCCGCCGGCGACTTCCGGCTCGCCGCCGGCGCCGCTCTCGTCCACAGCTCGCTGCAGGTCGCCGGCGAGCGCACGATCCTACTGGATGACGCGAGCGTCGTGCTCGCCGCCGGCGCGCGCTATGCGCACCGGCTGGTCGCGCTCGGCGGCCAGCTGACGCGCCTCGACCTGCGGGTTGCGCTCGCCGGACCCGGCGCACGCGCCGAGCTCGCCGGCGTCTTCTTCCCCGACGGCAGCCGCGAGCAGCACCTGCGCACGCTCGTCGAGCACCGCGCGCGCGAGACGGTGAGCGACCAGCTCTACCGCGGCGTCGCCTCCGGCCGCGGCCGCGGCAGCTACGACGGCAAGGTCATCGTGCACCCGGGCGCGTTCAAGACCGAGTCGCGCCAGTCGAGCCGCAACCTGCTGCTCGGCCGCGAGTCCGCGATCGAGTCGCGCCCGCAGCTCGAGATCAACGCCGACGACGTCAAGTGCAGCCATGGCGCGACGACCGGCACGCTCGACGAGCAGATGCTGTTCTACCTGCTGGCGCGCGGCCTCGACCGGGACACGGCCCGGGCGCTGCTGACCTACGCCTTCGTCGGCGACGTGCTGCGCCGGCTCGCGCCCGACGCGCTCCGGCGCGCCGCCGAGGCGCGCGTGCTCGGCCGGCTGCCGGCAGCCGAGCTGCTGCGGGAATTCGTCGCATGAGCGCCGTGCCCGCGAAGCCGGCGCCGCTCGACGTCGCGCGCCTGCGCGCCGACTTTCCGATTCTCGCGCAACGCATCAACGGCAAGCCGCTCGCCTACCTCGACAACGGCGCCTCGAGCCAGCGGCCGCGCGCGGTCATCGATGCCGAGCGCCGCTACGCCGAGGAGATGCACGCCAACGTGCACCGCGGCGTGCACACGCTCTCGCAGCGCGCCACGGACGCGTTCGAAGCCTCGCGCGAGCGCGTGCGGCGCTTCCTCAATGCGCGCTCGGGCCGCGAGATCGTCTTCACGCGCGGCACGACCGAGTCGATCAACCTGGTGGCGCAGTCGTTCGTGCGGCCGCGCGCCCGGCCGGGCGACGAGATCCTGATCACGCACCTCGAGCACCACGCCAACATCGTGCCGTGGCAGATGGTCTGCGCCGCGACCGGCGCTGTGCTGCGGGTCGCGCCGATCGACCGGCGCGGCGAGGTGGACCTCGACGCGTTCCGCGCACTGCTCTCGGAGCGCACGCTGCTGGTCGCGGTCGCGCACGTCTCCAATGCGCTCGGCACGGTGCTGCCGGTCAGGGACATCGTGGCACTCGCGCACGCGCGCGGCGTGCCGGTGCTGATCGACGGCGCACAGGCCGTGCCGCACTTGCCGCTCGACATGCAGGCGCTCGACTGCGACTTCTACGCGTTCTCCGGCCACAAGCTCTACGGCCCGGACGGCATCGGCGTGCTGTACGGACGCGAGGCGCTGCTCGAGTCGATGCCGCCGTGGCAGGGCGGCGGCGACATGATCCTGTCGGTCAGCTTCACCGGCACGACCTACAACCAGCTGCCGTTCAAGTTCGAGGCCGGCACGCCGCACATCTCCGGCGCGGTCGGGCTCGCCGCGGCGATCGACTATGTCGATGGCGTGGGCCTCGCGCGCATCGCCGCATGGGAGCAGGAGCTGCTCGGCCACGCGACCCTGCGGCTCGGCGCGATCGACGGCCTGACGATCATCGGCACGGCGCGTCACAAGGCGAGCCTGGTGTCGTTCGTGGTCGACGGCGTGCACCCGCACGACCTCGGCACGATTCTCGATCAGGAGGGCATCGCGATCCGCACCGGCCACCACTGCGCAATGCCGGCGATCGAGTTCTTCGGGGTGCCGGCTACCGCGCGCGCCTCGTTCGCCTTCTACAACACCCGCGACGAGATCGACCGGCTGGCGGCGACGGTCGCGGCCGCGCGCGCGATGTTCCGCTGAGGAGGCCGGCGGTGGACCTCAAGGAGCTGTACCGCGACGTGATCCTCGACCACAACCGGCGACCGCGGAACTTCGGCCGGCTCGAGCCGCCGGCGCGCTCGGCACGCGGCCACAATCCGCTGTGCGGCGACCAGCTGACGGTGTACGCACTGCTCGACGGCGAGCAGGTCCGCGATCTTCGCTTCGAGGGCGCCGGCTGCGCGATCTCGGTCGCCTCCGCCTCGCTGATGACCGAGGCGGTCAAGGGCAAGACGCGCGCCGAGGTCGCGCACCTGTTCGGCACCGTACACGACCTGCTGACGCGCGCCGACGCACCGGCCCCGGCCGAGCTTGGCAAGCTTGCCGCGTTGTCGGGGGTGCGCGAGTTCCCGGCGCGCGTCAAGTGCGCGAGCCTGTGCTGGCACACGCTCAACGCGGCGCTCGCCGGCGCCGGCACCCCGGTCTGCACCGAATAACGTCCACGATCCGAGCGAGCGATGCGCCAAACCGACAGAGAACCGTTCGTCGTCAGCCGTGACGTCAAGGCCGTGCTGGTCCCCGCCGGCATCGAGGTCAAGCTGCGCACCGGCAGCGTCGGCTACATCACCCAGGCGCTCGGCGGCAGCTTCACCGTCTACGTCGAGGGCAACCTGTTCCGGGTCGCGGGCGAGGACGCCGAGGCGATCGGCCGCGAGCCGCCGCAGCGCCTCGAGCTGCCGCCGGACGCCACCGACGCCGACGTCGAGAAGCTCGCCTGGGAGCAGCTGCGCACCTGCTACGACCCCGAGATCCCGGTCAATATCGTCGACCTCGGACTCGTCTACTCGTGCGAGATCTCGCGGCGCGAGGACGGCAGCCGCGCGGCCGCCGTGCGCCTGACGCTGACCGCGCCGGGCTGCGGCATGGGCGAGGTGCTGGTGCAGGACATCAAGGACAAGCTCGAGCAGATCCCGACCATCGGCGCGACCGACGTCGAGCTGGTCTTCGACCCGCCGTGGAGCCGCGAGATGATGTCCGAGGCGGCACGGCTGCAGACCGGAATGATGTGATGGCGGCCGAGCGCGAGGCCGCGGCGTGGGTCGAGGTCGCCCCCGCCGCCGAGGTGCCGCCGGGCGCGCACCGCGTCTACGAGGTCGACGGCCGGTTCGTGGCCGTCTACAACGTCGGCGGCGAGCTGTACGCGATCGAGGACCTGTGCACCCACGACGGCAACCCGCTGTCGGACGGTCCGGTCGAGGGCGACGAGGTCATCTGCCCGCGACACGGTGCCCGCTTCTGCCTGCGCACCGGCGCCGCG
>Ga0335084_10003922_pt1 | contig 14633 bp, 15 predicted proteins | sample Lox_Sample_44_FD_206721 | JGI IMG/M metagenome (GOLD analysis project Ga0335084, IMG submission 206721) | Soil microbial communities from Loxahatchee National Wildlife Refuge, Florida, United States - Lox_Sample_4.4 | ecosystem: Environmental > Terrestrial > Soil > Wetlands | place: USA...
ATGTTGGTCGCTTCGGCGAGCACCTCCATCACGCGCATGCTTCGTACCGCCACCATCATCTGGAAGGCACGCGAGTACAGGAAATCACCCACCAGCACCGAGGCCGCGTTGCCGAACGCCGCATTCGCGGTCCGGCGGCCGCGGCGGAGCTCCGATTCGTCGACGACGTCGTCGTGCAGCAGCGTGGCGGTATGGATGAACTCCACCACCGCGGCGAGCTCGTGGTGATGCGGCCCGCGGTACCCGCACGCGCCCGCTGCAAGCAGTACGAGCACCGGGCGCAACCGCTTGCCGCCGCTGGCGATGATGTACTCGGCGACCTGCCGCACCAGGACGACGTCGGAGTCGAGCCGGCGGCGGATCAGGTTGTCCACGGCCGCCATGTCGTCGGCGACGAGGGCGCGGATCGGGTCGAGCGAGGCGGACAAGCGGGGCCGGCGGGTCCAAGGAAGGCCCAGACAGAGTAGCACAAGCGCTCTTTGACTCGACCGCGCAGCCATCGGTATAATGCTGAGTTTCCTGGGGATTTACCCTGCCATGGGCGGTGCGCATCATGTACGCGGTTATCAGGACCGGCGGTAAGCAGTACCGGGTATCGGCCGGCGACAAGCTCAAGGTCGAGAAGCTCCCGGCGGAGGTCGGCGCCGAGGTCGTCCTCGACGAGGTGCTCGCGATCGGCGAGGGTGAAACGGTGAAGTTCGGCGGCCCGCTTCTCGCCGGGGCGGCGGTGAAGGCGACCGTCGTCGCCCACGGCAAGCACGACAAGGTTTCGATCTTCAAGCTGCGCCGCCGCAAGCACTATAAGAAGTCGCAGGGGCATCGCCAGCAGTACACCGAGATCGCCATCACCGGCATCTCCGGCTGATCGCCACCGAACGGAGCGTCAAATGGCACACAAGAAAGCAGGCGGAAGCTCGCGGAATGGCCGCGACTCCCAATCCAAACGGCTCGGCGTGAAGCGCTACGGCGGCGAGGTGGTCCCGGCCGGCAGCATCATCGTGCGGCAACGCGGCACCAAGATCCACGCCGGCCCGAACGTCGGCATGGGGCGCGATCACACGCTGTTCGCGAAGGTCGCGGGCCGGATCGAGTTCGGCGCCAAGGGCCCGCAGTCGAAGCAGGTCGTGAGCGTGATCCCGGCAGCGTAGACTGGCTTCCTCACAGCGAAGCCCTATCCTTGCGATAGGGCTTTTTTGTTGGTGCCCTCCGGCAGCATGAAGTTCGTCGACGAAGCCCGCATCTCCGTCCACGCCGGCAAGGGCGGGGACGGGGCGGTCAGCTTTCGCCGCGAGAAGTACGTGCCCCGCGGCGGGCCCGACGGCGGCGACGGCGGGCGCGGCGGGAGCGTGTACGCTGTCGCGGATCGCAACGTGAATACGCTCATCGACTACCGCTACGCCCGCATCCACCGCGCGAAGGACGGCGAGAAAGGTCACGGCAAGCAGGCCAATGGCCGGGGCGCGGACGACATACGGTTGCGGATGCCGGTGGGTACCGTCATTACCGATCGCGAGAGTGGCGCGCTCATTGCGGACCTCGCCGCGCACGGACAGGTCGCGGTGCTCGCACAGGGCGGTCGCGGCGGCCTCGGCAACGTCAACTTCAAGTCGAGCGTGAATCGCGCGCCGCGCCGGGCGACCCCCGGCAAGCCCGGCGAAAGCCACGAGCTCGCCCTCGAGCTCAAGGTGCTCGCCGACGTCGGGCTGCTCGGGCTACCGAACGCCGGCAAGTCCACGTTGATCCGCGCCATCTCGAGCGCGCGGCCGAAAGTAGCCGACTATCCGTTCACGACGCTCCACCCCAGCCTCGGCGTCGTGCGCGTCGACATGAACCGGAGCTTCGTCGTCGCCGACATCCCGGGACTGATCGCCGGCGCCGCGGAGGGCGCAGGCCTCGGGCACCAGTTTCTGCGTCACCTGGCGCGCACCCGGCTCTTGCTCCATGTCGTCGACATCGCACCGTTCGACCCGGCCGCCGATCCGGTTCGCGACGCACGGGCGATCGTCGCCGAGCTGCGGAAGTACGATGAGCGCCTGTACCGCAAGGCGCGCTGGCTGGTGCTCAACAAGGCCGACCTCCTCCCACCGCCTGAGCGCGATCGCGCGGCAGACGAACTTGTGCGCCGGCTGCGCTGGAAGGGGCCGCGGTTTGTCGTGTCCGCCCTCACCGGCGAAGGCTGCCGCGAACTCTGCTACGCGGTGATGAACGAGCTGGAGCGCAAGTCGTGAACGACCGGGTGCGCGACGCGAAGCGACTCGTCGTCAAGGTCGGAAGCTCGCTCGTCACCCGGCAGGGCGAGGGCCTCGACCTTGGGGCCATGGGAAACTGGGCGCACCAGATCGCGCAGCTCCGGGCCGCCGGGAAGGAGGTGGTGCTCGTCTCGAGCGGCGCCATCGCGGCCGGCATGCAGCGGCTCGGCTGGAAGAAGCGGCCGCACGCGATGCACGAGCTGCAGGCCGCGGCCGCAGTCGGCCAGATGGGGCTCGCCGAGGCCTACGAAAGCTGCTTCCGGAAGCACTCGATCCGCACCGCCCAGGTCCTCCTGACGCATGCCGACCTCGCCGACCGGAGCCGGTACCTGAACGCGCGGTCGACGCTGCGCACGCTGATCGCCCTCGGCGTCGTCCCGGTGATCAACGAGAACGACACCGTCGTGACCGATGAGATCCGCGTCGGTGACAACGACACGCTCGCGGCCCTCGTCGCGAACCTCATCGAAGCCGAGGTCCTGGTGATCCTCACCGACACGGCGGGTCTCTTCACCGCCGACCCGCGGCGGGACCCGGCCGCGACGCTCGTCCGCGACGCGCGTGCCGGTGAGCTCGCGCTCGAGGAGATGGCGGGCGGGGTCGGCAGCGCGCTCGCTCGCGGCGGCATGCTCACGAAGGTCCTGGCCGCGAAACGCGCAGCGCGGAGCGGGGCGCACACGGTGATCGCATCGGGCCAGGAGCCCGAGGTGCTCCTCCGGCTCGCCGCGGGCGAGGCGATCGGCACGCTGCTCTACGCGGACACCGCGCCGCTCGCCGCGCGCAAGCAATGGCTCGCGGACCATGTGCAGGTCGGCGGCCGGCTGGTGCTGGACGCCGGCGCAGTCCGCGCCCTCGCGTCGAGCGGGAAGAGCCTGCTGCCGATCGGGGTCAAGCGCGTGGAAGGTGAATTCGAGCGCGGCGCCGTCGTCGCCTGCCTCGGCCCGGACGGCCGCGAGATCGCCCGCGGGCTGGTCAACTACAGCGCGGCGGAATCGCGCCGCATCCTCGGCCGCCCGTCGAGCGAGATCGAAGGCGCCCTCGGTTACGTGGACGAGCCCGAGCTCATCCACCGCGACAACCTCGTGCTGCTCTGATTCCGCCTCAATCGGCGAGCGAGCCTTCCGGGCGGGCGTTCGGATGCCGGCCGAAGCGCAGCGCGTCGACGCCCTCCCGCGGCGTGTTGATGGTGTGCTTGCTCGGACAGAAGAAGTTCCAGTAAAGCTCCCGGCGAAACATCGGCGTGGTGCGTTCGCTGACCGGCTCCCAGCCCGCCCCCTTGACCATCACCCATGCGCCGTCGCGATTGGCGCGCGCGTAGATCTTGTGTTCCCGCGTGATGCAGCGGAATCCCTCGTAGCTGACGTTTTCCGCCGACGCTGTCTTGGCGACGACGGTGAACCGGACGATGCCCTCGCCCGGCAGCGAAATCGAGGTCGAATCCACGAAATACTCGAGCGACGTCTTTGGCGTTACGTCGTAGCGGATCAGCGTCTGCTCCTTCGGGAACGACGGGAGCTTCACCTCCGGCTCGACCTTCGCCCTCTGGGGCGAGGCGGGGTCGTCGACCTCCTCGGCGGTCACCAGCGGCGTGGGGCCGGAGCAGGCGCTGACCGCGATCACGGCCGCGAGGGCGAACGCGGTGAGAGGCTTCACGCGAGGTCCGCGACCAGCGCGTCCCGCACGCTGCGCGCGACCGCCGGGATCTCGGCGTGGTACGCGGGATGGTCAACGCCGATCGCGAGATCGCTGCCGCGCTTGAGCGCCTGCGCCATCGGCTCCGCGAGCTCGAAGCGGAGGAAGTGCACCGCGGAAGTCTTCTCGTCGTTCTCGCGCTCGAGGTCCTCGTCGGCTACGGCGTAGACGCGCTCGCAGCCCTCGACGCGGATCCAGACCCGGTCCTCGATGCCCTTCAGCCGCGCCAGCATGCGCTTGCGCTCCGCCGGATCCGGGTACTCGATCATCATCGTCGCCTTGAAGTTGCGCCCGTCGGGGACGAGGGGATTATAGGCTTCGAGCTCGCTGCGGATACCGTCCTCCTCGAAGACCCGCTCGATCCGCAGCATCTCCTGGATCTGGTAGCGGATGGTCAGCTCGTCCTCGAAGGCAAGGGCGACGTGAGCGCCGAGCTCGATCTTGCGGTTCTTTTTGTGCGCGATCACGCGCGCGCGGAAGTCATTGCGCTGCCGCGCGTAAGCCTCGAGCGATAACAGGCTGCCCCGCTCGATCTTGGCGCTCGTCATGACCGCCGCCCAGCCAGCCCGTAGGCAATGCGCAGCAGCGCGAGCGGGTGCTCCCGGCGCGCGCGCGTCTCACCCATGCCCTGCTCGATGTGCCGGCCGGCGATCGGACAGTCGGAGCTGATGTAGTCGGGATCGGTGCCCGCCATCGCCCTGAAGACCGGTCTCCCGATCTTCATCGCGTTCGCGAAATACTCGGTCTTGACGCCCCATGTGCCGTCATGTCCCGAGCACCGCTCGACCGTGTTGACCTGCGTGCCCGGCAGGAGCTCGAGCAGCTCGCGCGTCTTCTGGCCGACGTTCTGCACCCGGGCGTGGCAGGGGATGTGGTACGACACCTTGCCGAGCGGCTGCTTGAAGTCCTTCTTTAGCAGCCCGTCGCGGTTCCTGAGTACGAAGTACTCGAACGGGTCGAACATCGCCTCGGCCACTGCCTTCACGTCCGCGTCTTCGGGGAAGAGCAGCGGCAGCTCCGACTTGAACATCAGCGTACAGGACGGGATCGCCGTCAGGATTGCGTACCCGTCGCGCGCAAGCTTGACGAGCGACGGGATGTTGACGTTCTTCAGACGCGCCACCGCATCGAGGTCGCCGAGCTCGAGCTTCGGCATCCCGCAACAGGCCTCCCTCTCGACGAGGACGTACGGAATCTCGTTGTGGTCGAGCACGGCGAGCAGATCGTCGCCGATCCCCGGCTCGTTGTAGTTCACATAACAGGTGGCGTAGACCGCGACCTTTCCGGGCGTGCGCTCGCCGTCGCGGACGTCGTGCCGCTTGGCCGGCGCGGCGTGGCCGCGGAACCTGCCCGGGCTGTACGGTGGCAGCCGCCGCTCGTGGTGAACCCCGAGCACCTTCTCGAGCGTCGCGCGCGCCGGACCGTTCGCGTTCACGGCGTTGACCGTCTGGGCGACGACCGGGATCGCGGCGAGCTTGCCGAGCGCGTCGGTGCTCGACAGGAGCTTGTCGCGGAAGCGGACCTCGCCGTTACGGAACTTCACCGCCTTGGCCCGCAGCATGAGATGCGGGAAGTCGACGTTCCACTCGTGCGGCGGAACGTACGGGCACTTCGTCATGTAGCACAGGTCGCACAGGTAGCACTGGTCGACGACCTTGGTGTAGTCCTTCGTGTCGACGCCGTCCAGCTCGCCGGTCTTGCCTTCGTCCACGAGATCGAACAGCGTCGGGAAAGCGGTGCACAGGCTGACGCAGCGCCGGCAGCCGTGGCAGATGTCGAAGACGCGATGCAGCTCGCGGTCGACCTTTTCGGCATCGTAGAAATCGGGCGAGCGCCAGTCGATCGGATGACGCGTCGGGGCTTCGAGGCTGCCTTCTTTGGCCATGATGGATATAGCCGTGTGGACCGGCGCGCGCGGGCGCCGGCGAAAACAACGCGGTTGCAAGCAACGCGGTCGGCAGGCAAGCGAGGAGCGGCGGGGACGCCGCTCCTCCCCCGAACGATCGCGCGGCGCGTCAGTCGGCGAGCGAGTCGAGCGCCTTCTGGAAGCGGTTCGCGTGCGAGCGCTCGGCCTTCGCGAGCGTCTCGAACCAGTCGGCGATCTCGGCGAAGCCCTCGGACCGGGCGTCCTTCGCCATCCCCGGATACATGTCGGTGTACTCGTGGGTCTCGCCGGCGATCGCCGCCTTCAGGTTCTCGCGCGTGCGGCCGATCGGTAGCCCGGTGGCCGGATCGCCGACCTGCTCGAGGTACTCGAGATGGCCGTGCGCATGCCCGGTCTCGCCCTCGGCGGTGGAGCGGAAGACGGCGGAGACGTCGTTCTGTCCTTCGACGTCCGCTTTGTTCGCGAAGTACAGGTAGCGGCGATTGGCCTGCGACTCGCCGGCGAACGCCGCCTTGAGGTTGCCTTCAGTCTTGGATCCTTTCAGCTGTGCCATGAGCGGCCTCCTTGTTTGCGCCAGAAGTTTGCGGGGGTCTCGCCCCCTCGCGAGAAGCCGATTTAGACTAGCTCTAAATCGCTGGCCGACTATAGGCGCGGGCCCATGCGCCTGTCAAGCCGGTCGTCACCGGCCGAGCGCCGCTTCCACCTCGGCGAAGGTCGCGGCCACCGACGTAGTCTCGATGCTGATGCCGAGATCGCTCGCGATCTGGGTGAGCGAGAAGATGCCGCGGACGGTGTCGCCGTCCGCCCCGGTCTCGACGACGAGCGCGTGCTGCCGCCCGGCCTTGTGCAGCGTGGCGGCGACGTGGCCGATCTTCGCGTCGATCAGCGCGTCGATCGGCAGCGCCTCCATCCGGTCGAGCGGCGTCATCACTTCGCGCACCAGGACTTCGTGGTGCTTCACGCCGTGCTCGAGCGCCACCTGCATCGGCCGCTCGCCGAGGACGTCGGTCGCGGTAATGATGCCGAGCACGCGGTGCGCATGGTCGACGACGATCAGCGAGCGCACGCCGCGGCGGATCATCGACCGGTTGGCGTCGTCGACCGACGCGTCAGGCTCGATCGTCGCCGCCGGCACGATCGCGAAGTCGGTCATGACCGACAGTGCGCGGGAATCGAGCGTGAGCCGCTCCCCGCTGTGCGGCGTCGTGGCCCGCAGGCGGGCCCCCGACCTCAAGCGTCGCAGTGGCAGGGCAGCGTAGTCGAGCGTCATTGCCGGTCCTCCGTGGAGACTTGCGCCAAGGTCAGCGCTAGCGCGTTTCGCGCGGGACCCGCGGTCCGTCGGGCCGACGCTGGTCGCGGGCGAGATAGCGCGCGAGCTCCGAAAGCGCCTGCTGGTACACGTCGCGCTTGAATTCGATCACGCTGTCGAGCGGGACCCAGTACTCGCTCCAGCGCCAGGCGTCGAACTCGGGGCGCTCGGTTGCACGCAGGCTGACATCGCAGTCCCGGCCGACGAGGCGGAGCAGGAACCAGATCTGCTTCTGGCCGCGGTAGCTGCCGCGCCACTCGCGCTTGATCCACTGCGCAGGCACTTCGTAGCGCAGCCACCCGCGGGTCCGCCCGAGGATCTTCACGTGACAGGGCTCCAGCCCCACTTCCTCGTGCAGCTCCCGGTACATCGCCTGCTCCGGCGTCTCGCCGTGCTTGATGCCGCCCTGCGGGAACTGCCAGGCGTGCTCGTGCACGCGCTTTGCCCAGAAGACCTCGTGCCGGTGGTTGCAAAGGACGATCCCGACGTTGGGGCGGTAGCCGTCCCGGTCGAGCATGATCGGCTCCGTAAAGCAGTTGTCCGGATCCATTCTTCCACAATTCCCACGGGCTGCAAAGCAAGGGCGCGCGCGGGTGCGGCTCCGTTAGAATCCGCCCGTCTCTGGGGATCACGCCATGCGGGCTTCGCAGTTCTTCGTCTCGACGCTCAAGGAAGCGCCGGCCGACGCCGAGATCGTCAGCCACAAGCTGATGCTGCGCGCCGGGCTGATCCGCCGGCTCGCGGGCGGCATCTACACCTGGATGCCGATCGGCCTGCGCGTCGTGCGCAAGGTCGAGGCGATCATCCGCGCCGAGATGAACCGCGCCGGGGCGATCGAGGTCTTCATGCCGGCGATCCAGCCGGCCGAGCTGTGGCAGGAATCCGGCCGCTGGATCAAGTACGGTCCCGAGCTCCTGCGCCTCAAGGACCGGCACCAGCGCGACTTCTGCGTCGGCCCGACCCACGAGGAAGTGATCACCGACGTCGCGCGCCGCGAGCTCCAGAGCTATCGGCAGCTGCCGGTGCACTTCTATCAGATCCAGACCAAGTTCCGCGACGAGATCCGGCCGCGGTTCGGCGTCATGCGCGGCCGCGAATTCACGATGAAGGACGGCTACTCCTTCCACGCCGACTACGCCGATCTCGAGCGCGAGTACCGGAACATGCACGACACCTACTCGCGCATCTTCAGCCGGCTCGGCCTCCGGTTCCGCGCGGTTGCGGCGGACACCGGTTCGATCGGCGGCACCGGCTCGCACGAGTTTCACGTGCTGGCCGAATCCGGCGAGGACGCAATCGCCTACTGCCCGCAGTCCGACTACGCGGCCAACGTCGAGCTCGCCGAGGCCGTCGCGCCGCCGGGGCTGCGCGCGGCGCCGGGCGCAGCGATGCAAAAGGTGCCGACCCCGGGCAAGACGCGCTGCGAGGACGTCGCCGCCCTCCTCGGTCTCCCGCTCACGCGGACGGTGAAAGCGATCGCCGTCATGCACGACGAGGTGTTCAACCTGCTGCTGGTCCGCGGCGACCACGATCTCAACGAGATCAAGGCGCAGAAGCTTCCCGGCCTCGACCCGTTCCGGTTCGCCACCGACGCCGAGATCGAGCGCCACCTCGGCTGCAAGGCCGGCTACATCGGCCCGGTCGGCATCGAGCCGGGTATCCGCGTCGTCGCCGACCGATCGGTTGCGGCCATGGCGGACTTCGTGTGCGGTGCGAACGAGGCAGGCTATCACCTCACCGGCGTGAATTTCGGTCGCGACCTGCCCGAACCCGCGCTCATCGCGGACATCCGCAAGGTCGCGGCGGGCGACCCGAGCCCCGACGGCAAGGGATCGCTCGAGATCGTCCGTGGGATCGAGGTCGGCCACATCTTCCAGCTGCGGACGAGGTACTCGACCGCCATGGAGGCGACTTTCCTCGACGAGCAGGGCAAGCGCCGTCCGTTCGAGATGGGTTGCTACGGGATCGGGGTAACCCGCATCGTCGGCGCGGCGATCGAACAGGGCAACGACGAGCGCGGCATCGTGTGGCCCGACCCGATCGCGCCTTTCCTGCTGGCGATCGTGCCGCTCGGCTACCGCCGCAGCGACGCGGTCCGGCAGACCGCCGAGGCGCTGTACAAGCAGCTTGTCGATGGGGGCATCGACGTCCTGCTCGATGATCGCGACGAGCGCCCCGGCGTCCTCCTCGCCGACTCGGAACTAATTGGCATCCCGCACCGCATCGTCATTGGGGATCGCGGGCTCAAGGATGGCAAACTTGAATATCAGGGCCGCAAGGACGCGTCCCCGACCGTAGTGCCGGTCGCCGAGGCAGCCGACTATCTGACAGCGAAACTGTGCGCAACCTCCTGACCACGGGAATCCTTCTCGCCCTCGCCGCGGCGCCGGGCGCGGCAAGCGCGGGCGCGCAAGAGTACGAACCGCTCTCGGCGAGCGTGCAGGCAGCGATGTCGCGCGCGATCAGCGACAAAGGCGTACCGCAGCTCAAGTTCGCTCACCCCGAAGACGGGTACAAGTGGCTCCTCGCGATGTCGGACCGGCTCGCGAAGCGCGTCCCGGACACCCAGTACCGGGTCGAGCTGCTGAAGACCGTACACTATGAAGCCACCCGCGCCGGCCTGGACCCGCAGCTCGTCCTCGGCATCATCCACGTCGAAAGCGGCTTCAAGAAGTACGCGGTGTCGAAGGCCGGCGCGCGCGGGCTGATGCAGGTCATGCCCTTCTGGGTCGGCCTGATCGGCGCGAAGGACCACAACCTCTTCCACCTGCGGATGAACATCCGCTACGGCTGTGTGATCATGCGCCACTATCTCGACATCGAGAAGGGCGACCTCTACCGCGCGCTCGGCCGTTACAACGGCAGCCTCGGGCGGCCGGAGTACCCGAACCTGGTCCTCGCCGCCTGGAAAGGTACGTTCAAATACGAGGGGCGATCGGCCTGATCGCGGCGCCTTCAGTCGGCGAAGATGCCGGCGATGGTCGCCTGGATGGCGGCGGCGGCGGCCGCCGGATCGGCCGCCTGGCGGATTGGCCGCCCGACCACGATGAAGTCGGCACCGTTCGCGAACGCCTGCGCGACATCGACGGTCCGCTTCTGGTCGTCGGCTGGCCGGTTCTCGACCGGGCGAATCCCGGGGGTGACGACGAGGATCCGGTCGCCGAGCTCGCGCCTGAGCATCGGCGCCTCGAGTCCCGACGAGATCACGCCGTCACAGCCCGCCTCGAGCGCCCGGCGCGCACGCGACAGGACGAGGCGGTCGACGTCGCAGGCGAAGCCGAGATCGTCGAGATCGCCTCGATCCAGGCTGGTCAGCACCGTGACCGCGAGGATCTTCACGTCGCCCTTTTCCGCGGCGGCCGCTTCCATCATCTTCTGGTTGCCGTGGACGGTCGCGAGCGCAATGCCACGTCCGCGCAGTGCCCGCACGGCGCTGCGAACGGTCTCCGGGACGTCGAAGAACTTGAGGTCGACGAACACGCGCTTGCCGCGCGCGACCAGCCAGTCGACGAGCTCGAAGTAGCCGCCGCTCATGAAGAGCTCGAGGCCGAGCTTGTAGAACGCCGCTTCGTCGCCGAGCTTCGCGACGAGCGCGCGTGCATCGCTCACCGACGGGACGTCGAGCGCGACGATCAGGCGCTCGCGGCGCGGAATGTTGCGGGAATTTGCCACAGTTTCTCCGGCACGCTCTTTGCGTTAATCGGGTTCGCAGGCACCTCACCACCCCGATGATCCTGAATTTTATCTCGGCGACGAGCGGTACCGACGAAGACGGCGAGTTCTCCCCGGAGAACCTCCGTGGATGGCTGTCGTCGCTCTCGGCTGCCGACGCGACCGGCAGCGCGCGCGCGCTCATCGACCGCTTGGTAGAGGTGAACAAGGCGGAGCTGCAGAGCCGCCTGCGGCTGCGGCTGCTCGACATGTTCCGCGACCACATCGACTGGCTCCTGCCGCAGCTCGAGAGCCGGATCGCGCGCGCGCAGCCGCCGCTGTCCGGGAATCTGCGGCAGGTCGCTTACTTCATCGAGAAGCTCCTGAAGGAGCTGGCGCTCGGCTACTCCCGTGTCGTCCTGCGCGTGCCGCGGGCGTGGCTGTCGCTCGGCTTCAAGGGCCAGCTCCACGTCCCGCTCACCCGCGCGATGGACTTCCATGCGCGCCGGCTGCAGCTCAGCCAGCGCCTCTACGCGCGCAACCCGGGCGGGGTCTGGAGCGAGCTGCACCAGCTCTACCAGGTCGCGCGCGACTGGGGCTTCGCCGAGCGCGAGATCGAGTCGCCGCAGACCTCACCGCTGCGCGTCTACCGCGACGCGCTGCTCCTCGCCTTTGCGCAGCCGACGAAGCTGATGCACGGGGACTTCCTCCGGGTGCAGGCCTATCTCGCCGCCAACGCCGATCTCGCCGAGCTCGCCGCGGGCGGCAAGGTAGAGGACCCGCTCTCGGTGTTCGCGGTCGATCCGCGCCGCGACCGGCCCGGGATCGCCTACGCGAAGCGTGCCGACGCCGGGTTCGACAACGGCGCGATCCTGCTGCTCACGCACCGCCTCGTCGAGCGGCTCCAGGGCCAGCTCAAGAAGCTGCACGATGGTGTCCCGCCCGCCGCGCTCGGGCTGCCGGAGGAATCCGCCCGGCTTGCCTACCAGGAACTGATGCAGCGCCTGATCACCCACTGGCGCGGCGAGCGGAAGAACCGCGCCACGCGCATGCGGTTCCATCCGCGGGTCGAGCTGTGGGTGGGCCTGCGCGAGATCTGGCGCGTGCTGCGCGCCGAATCGCCCCAGGACACGCCCGCCGCCGACATCACGCAGCGCGAGGCCCCGGCCCGCGCGAGCGAGTGGATCATCGCCAACGAGAGCTCGCGCGGCTTTGCGCTCAAGTACATGTCCGGCACGCTGCCGCCGATCAACGTCGGCGAGATCGTGGCGATCAAGGGCAAGGACCGCGGGTCGGTCTTTGTGTGCCTCGTCCGCTGGATCCTGTCCAACACGCCCGAGCATTTCGAGCTCGGGTTGCAGCAGCTCGCGCCGGTCGTGGTCCCCGCCGTCTACAAGCCGGCCCAGCCCGAACGCGTGGCGCCCGAGCCGATCCTGTTCTTCCCCGAGATGCCGGCGCAGAAGCGCGCGCCGGCCGTCGTCGCGCCCCCCAACCGCCTCCGCTCGAACGAGTCGTTCAGCCTGCGCCATCGTCGTGGGCGCCTCGATCTCCGCGCCAGCCGCGTGATCGAGAAGACGCCGAGCATCGAGCTGATCGAGGTCTTCGCCTCGCAGACCGCCTGAGCGTACGCGCCCTCGCGCCGGCGTGAACTGGTTCACGGCGCGACGCTGACGCGGGTGTAGCGAACGTGTCAGCTGTTCGACGGCACCCCTGAACGTTCCCTTCGGGCGTCCGCACCGCTCGGCGGGCCTGCTTGCGTCACGCGGTGCCCGGGTGCGATCCTGTGACCGAACGCACATTCGGACGTGCGGGGGCTTCGGGCAGCGTTTCGGTCGACGTTACGAGCGCCGGTTCGGCACTTCGCAGGCCTCGAGAAGCGGCAGGGTGTCACAGCCGAAGCCGCGTCGTGCGGCCCGCGGGAAACCCAGTGGCATGGTCCTTGCGACCCCGGGGACAGGTCCGCACGACGGACCGCCGCTCGATAACATCGACTACAGGAGCCGGAGAATGCCACTGCACTTGACGCTGCCGCAGACCGCCGAGGGCGAGTCGAGGCGATTCGAGCTCGCACCCGAAGAGGTGCCGGGCTGGCTCGCCACGCTGCCCAAGGACGACCCCCACACCGCGGGGCGCATGATCCTCGAGAAGCTCGCTCCGCTCAATCGGGGACGGGTCCGGATCACGCTCCGCCAGGACGTCACCGAGGGGATCCTCGGCTTCGTCGAGCACCTCCTGCCCCGCCTCGACGCCGCGCTGGCGTCGGGCACGCTGCCGCTCTCGCTGCAGACGCGCAGCTCCGCGGGGCTGGCGGAAGATCTGCTTACCGAGCTCGCCTACTCTTACAAGCTGCTGCTGGTCGAACAATCGCGGCGGCTCTTCGGCTTCGCCTCGAGCGGCCGGGCGCTGCTCCCGGTGCTGCGCGCGATGCAGATGCTCGCGCAGCGGCTCAAGCTCGGCTACCGGATGTACGCGACCAACCCGAAGTCGGTCTGGTCGGAGCTCCACGAGCTCTATCAGTTCGGGCTCCGGCGCGGGCTCGCCAACCGGTCGCTGGTCGAAGGCGGCGAGACGCCGCTCTCGGTCTACCGCGGCGCGCTGCTGCTCGCGTTCGCCGAGCCGCTCAAGCTGATGCAGGGCGACCTCGACCGCGTCGCCGCCTGGCTCGAGCGCTTCGGTCACCAGTCGACCCTCGGCCCGGCCGGCCAGCAGAAGAGCGGCCAGGGCCTGTTCCTGATCAAGGCGCAGCGCGACGTGCCCGGGTATGCGCTCTCGAAGCGCCACCACCCGGTGCCGCAGCCGCACGACCTGCTGCTGAACACGCTGCCGCTCGCCGAGCACCTGCTCGACCAGCTCGCCCGCCTGTCGGCAGGCGAAACGGCCGCCGCCGTGGGCCTGCCCGAGGAAGCGGCCGACGCCGCATTCCGGGATCTGATGGGCCGGCTCGTCAAGCACTGGGGCGCGGTGCCGAACCGCCGTTTCACGCGGCTCCGCACGCACGCGCGCGTCGAGGTCTGCGTCGGCATCCAGGGCATCTGGGAGTTCCTCAATTCGCGCGGGACGACCAAGCCGGGGGCCGGCGAGTGGATGGTCACGAACGAGAGCCCGCGCGGCTTCGCGCTGATGCACGTCAAGGGGCCGATCGAGCCGATCCGCGTCGGCGAGGTCCTCGGCCTGCGGACGCGCGACAGCCACACCTGCCACATCTGCGTCGTGCGCTGGGTGCTTTCCGACAACCCCGAGCACCTGGAGCTCGGCCTCGAGGAGCTCGCGCCGACCGCGCGTCCGGTGTCGATCCGCAAGACCCGCGGCGCGGCGCAGGAGCCGGAGCACGTGCTGCTGCTGCCCGAGGTGCCGTCGCTCAACCAGGCCCCGGCGATCCTCGCGCCGCTCTTCCCGCTCGACTCGACCTGCGAGCTCTCGCTCGGCGACCTCCAGTCGAAACTGCGGGTGCGGGCGACGCGGCTGCTCGAGCGGACGGTCAGCGTCCAGCTCGTGCAGTTCAGTGCCGTCAGCTAGGGAAACCGTGGCTCTGGGGGTCAAAGGGGGCTGTGGCCCCCTTTGTTCAGGCCCGCTCTAGCCGTCTACCTGAGTGCCAACCGTGCGGGGCGCCGGATCTACCTGGCGCCCCGTACGTCTTGGCGGCGGCGTTTGCTCGTCTTCCACGAGGGTGCGGAGCGGCGCGTTGATCACCCGACCGGCCGCTGACGCTGCCCGTTCCATTACACCGTCGACCACCGCGTCGCCCGCCTGCCAGCTGCCCGAACCGGCGAACACGAGCCCCTCGTAGACCTGTGCGAGCGTGACCGCGTCCGGATCGCAGGCAAGCGCCCACCGGTCGCCCACCACG
>Ga0335084_10003923_pt1 | contig 14630 bp, 11 predicted proteins | sample Lox_Sample_44_FD_206721 | JGI IMG/M metagenome (GOLD analysis project Ga0335084, IMG submission 206721) | Soil microbial communities from Loxahatchee National Wildlife Refuge, Florida, United States - Lox_Sample_4.4 | ecosystem: Environmental > Terrestrial > Soil > Wetlands | place: USA...
CCACGAACGCGTCCCAGGACGTGGCAGCCGGCAGCACCACGATGCGGGGCCGCTCGAGCAGATCGGGCGCGATGCCCGCCGCGTCGCTCACCGCCCCGTCGGTCACGACCACGAGGGGCCCGCCCCGCGCCGCCGCCGCCTCGAGTGCCGGCGCGAGCTGGCTCGCCCCGTCCGTCGGCGGCAGCGTATCGAACGGGGCCACCTGGCCTCCGAACCGCCAGATCACGCCGCCGTGGGCCACCGCCCGAGCGGTGTCGAGCGCATCACGCCACCGCGCCGTCATGCTGAGCGAGGCGTCGAGCAGGACGAGGGGAGGCGCCGTGGTGTGCGTGGCGCGGGAGGAGACGGGATTCCAGATCAAGAGGATCAACGCGCCGCAGCCGACCACCCGCAGCGCCGTGAAGCCGATCGTCAGGCGGCGATACACTCGAGCGCCTCGACCAGCGTGAACCGGCCCTCGTACAGCGCCCGGCCCACGATCGCGCCGGCGAGGCCAGCCGCCCGGACGCTGCGCAGGTCGTCGAGGGATGCGACGCCGCCCGATGCGATGACGTCCAGGCCGAGGGCGGCGATGCCGCGGGCGCCCGTCACGTCGGGGCCCGTGAGCATCCCGTCGCGCGCCACGTCGGTATAGATGACCGTGCGCGCGCCCTGCGCTTTCACCCGGCGCGCGAGGTCGAGGACGGTCAGGTCGAACACCTCCGTCCACCCGCGGACCGCCACCTGCCCCGCCTTCGCGTCGATCCCCACCGCGAGCCGCTCGGAGCCGTGGCGCGCCAGCAGGCGGTCCACCAGGCCGGGATCGGTCGCGGCCTTGGTCCCGATGACCACGCGCGTCGCGCCCCATGCGAGCATTTCCTCGATCGCCTCCTCGGTCCGCAGGCCGCCGCCCACCTGCACGCGCACCGGGGTCGCGGCGAGGAACGCCTGGGCGATAGCGCGGTTGTCGCCCCGCCCGAATGCCCGGTCGAGATCGACGAAGTGGACCCAATGCGCGCCGGCGGCGGCGAACTCGCGGGCCACGGCCACGGGGTCGTCCGCATACGCGGTCGCGCGGTCCGCCGCTCCCTGCTGCAAGCGCACTACGCGCCCGCCCTGGACGTCAACGGCGGGGTAGAGTTCCACGGTGAACGAGGAAACTAATCGCTGCGCGCGACGACGCTCGCCGCCGCCGGACGGCGGTCGAGCTCCGTCCGCAACTCGGTGCGGACGGCATCGAAGGCGGAACGCAGATTGTTGGGCACGGGCGCGCCCGCGCCCATGTCCTTGCGCTGCGGATTGGTCGGCCGGCCGTTGACGAGGAACTCGTAGTGCAGGTGCGGGCCGGTGGAGAGCCCGGTCGAGCCCACGTAGCCGATCGTCTCACCCTGCTCCACCGCTTGCCCCGCGCGCAGCCCGCGCGCGAACGCCGAGAGGTGGCCGTAGCGGGTCCGGATGCCGTTGGCGTGGCGCAGCTCGATCAGGTTGCCGTAGCCGCCCACGTCCCGGCCGACCTCCATCACGATGCCGTCGGCCGTCGCGCGGACGGGCGTGCCGTAGGGCGCCGCGAAGTCGATCCCCGCATGATTGCGCCAGATGTGCAGCACGGGATGGTAGCGGCCGCCGAAGCCGCTCGAGATGCGGCGGAACTGGAGCGGCGCGCGCAGGAACGCGCGCTTGAGCGAGCGGCCGCCCTCGTCATAGAATCCCGCCACTCGGGCTCCGTCATCGCTGAAGAAGAACGCGAGCTGCGGCGTTCTCGCGACCTCGACGTCGGCGGCGAGCACGCGGCCGAAGCGCCGCTCGCCGTCCGGCGATTCGAGTCGCTCGAGCACCACCCGGAACCGGTCCGCGGGCCGCACGTCGCGCGTGAAGTCCACCTGCCAGTCGTACACGTCGGCGATGGCCCATGCGAGGGCGCGCCGCTCGGCCGCGGGGAGGAAGCTGTCCGGCATGGCCCGATCGAGCGCGTCGTACAGCGACGTCTGGATCGTGCCCGTCACGCGCAGCCGCGAGATGGTCCAGGGGATGTCTTCCGCGTGCTCCACCCAGCCGGTCGCGCCGCGCTCGAATCGCAGGCGCCGCTCGTGAGAGACCCGCACGGTCACACGATCGGGAACGCTGTCGGTCTGGAGCCGCCGGAACTGCAGCACGAGGCCGGGCCGCAGCCTTCGGACGGGGAGGTCGGTCGCCGCCGCGAGCAGCGCGGCGCCGTCCGCGCCCGTGATCCCGCCGCGGTCCAGCACGTCGGACACGGTCTCCCGCCGCCGCAGAGTATCGGCGTACTCGACGTAGGCGTGCTCGACGCGGATCGGCGGCGCGGTGAGCGCGCGCCGTCCGGACCAGGCGTCCCGGGCGGCCCACGCGAGCGCCGCGACGACGAGCGCGCCACTCGCGAGGTAGTGGCTCGCGCGCCGCGCCATCAGTCCATCTGGCGCCGGATGAAGGTGGGAATCTCGAGCTCGTTCACGTCGGCCACCGGCGGCGGCGTGGCGGGCCGCTTCACCACGTTCTCCGCCGGCTTGGCGTAGCCCGGCACGGGCGCCGGCGTGGGCCGGGCGAGTCGCTCGCGGAACGGGAGCACGCCCGGGGCCGCGCCCGCGCGCGCGGTGGCATCAGCCGCCGTCGCCGCCTTGTCGAAGCCGGTCGCGATCACCGTGACGCGAATCTCGCCGTGCATCGCCGGGTCGTTCACGGTGCCGAAGATGATCTCCGCTTCTTCGCCCGCCGCGTCCTTCACGACGTCCGAGATCTGCGTCACCTCGCCGAGCGTCAGGTCCTCGCCGCCCGTGATGTTGATCAGCACGCCCGTGGCGCCGGTGATCGAGATGTTGTCGAGCAGCGGGCTCGAGATCGACTGCTGCACCGCTTCCATCGCGCGGTTCTCGCCCCGGCCCGTGCCCGTGCCCATGATGGCCGCGCCGCCGCCCTGCATGACCGTCCGGACATCGGCGAAGTCGACGTTCACGATGCCGGTGACGGAGATGAGCGTCGCGATCCCCTGCGTCGCGTGCAGCAGCACGTCGTCCGCCTTTTTCAGGGCGTCCTGGAACGGGATCCCCTTCCCCACCACGGCGAGGAGGCGCTCGTTCGGGACGACGACGAGCGTGTCCACGTGCTTCTTCAGCTCGGCGATGCCCATTTCCGCCTGCCGCATCCGCTTGCGGCCCTCGAACAGGAAGGGCTTGGTCACGATCCCGATGGTGAGCGCTCCGACGTCGCGCGCCATCTGCGCGATGATCGGCGAGGAGCCGGTGCCGGTGCCGCCGCCCATGCCGCAGGTGACGAACACCAGGTCCGCGCCGTGCAGCGCGTGCAGCACCTCGTCGCGATTCTCTTCCATCGCCTGGCGCCCGATCTCCGGCCGCGCGCCCGCCCCGAGCCCGCGCGTGAGCTTCTTGCCGATCTGGACCTTTACGTCGGCCTTGTTGTTGAGCAACGCCTGGGCGTCGGTGTTCACCGAAATGAACTCCACGCCGGGCAATCCTTCGTCGACCATGCGGTTCAGGGCGTTGCCGCCGCCCCCGCCGACGCCGACGACTTTCATGCGCGCGTTCTGCGAAACGGTCTCTTCGAGCTCGAAGATCATGGTCTCCTCGGGTCTCCGATCAGAAGAAGTCCTGTAACCACCGCTTGAGCGATCCCATCCACCGGTCCATCCCTGCGCTTCCCGCCCGCGCCATCGACCCGCCGGGCGCGACTCCCTGTGCCACCTTCCGTGCCGCGTACAGCACCAGCCCCACCGCGACCGCGTAGCGCGGCGCCTGCACGCTGTCCACCAGTCCCGAGATGAACTGCTCCGGCGCGCCCGCGCGCACCGGCAGCGCGAACGACTCGCGCGCCAGCTCGACCATCCCGGGCAGATGCGCTGTGCCGCCCGTGAGCACCACGCCAGCAGGTAAACGCCCGCCGCCGTAGCCCGCCCGCTCGAACTCCCGCCCCACGAGATCGAAGATCTCGTCCACGCGCTCGTGGATGATGTTCGACAGCAGCTCGCGGGGCGCCTGGCGCGCTCCCTGCCCCGGTGTGGACGGCAGGTTGATCATCTCCGACGCGTCCACGAGCGGCGCATAGGCCACGCCGTGCCGCTCCTTCAGGCGCTCGGCTTCCGTCTGCGTCACGCCCAGCACCTGCACCAGATCGGTCGTGACCTGCGCGCCGGCGTACTTGATCGACGCCAGATGCCGGATCTTGCCCTCGTGGAACACGGCCACCCCGGTCGATGCCCCGCCCACTTCCACGAGGGCCACGCCCAGCTCCCGCTCGTCGTCCGTCAGCACCGCGTAGGACGCGGCGAGCGGCTCGAGCACGAGGTCCGCCACGCGGTAGCCCGCGCGCTCGATGCTCTTGCGCAGGTTCTGCGCAGCGGTCGTCTGCATGGTGACGAGGTACATCTCGACCTCGAGCCGCGTGCCCGTCATGCCCACGGGGTCCGAGATGCCGCGCTGCTGGTCGACGACGTATTCCTGGGCGATGTCGTGCAACAGCTCGCTGTCGCGGCCCAACGAGACGGCGCGGGCGACCTCGTTCACGCGCGCCACGTCCGTGGCGGTGATCTCCTCGCCGTTCACGGCCACCACGCCGGAGGACGGCCGCGCGGCGACGTGCTCGCCGGCGACGCCGCAGCTCACCGCCGCGACCTTCACGCCCGCCATGCGCTGGGCGTCGCGCATCGCCGCCACCACCGAGCGCGTGGTCTCGTCCAGGTCGCGCACCATCCCGCGCCGGACACCGCCGTTCTTGGCCAGCCCGACACCGAGGATTTTAGCCACCGGCGCCCGCGGCAGATCCCCGACGACTTCGGCGACCACGGCGCACGTCTTCGTGCTGCCGAGATCGAGGCCGGCCACGAGCCGGCGCTCCCGCGTCATGCCCTTCCTCCTCGTCCGCGGCCTTCGCGGTCCGCCGGCGCGCGGCGCCGCACGACCACTTGCCCCGCGAAGCGCGCGTCCAGCTCGGTGTAGCGGCGGCGCCGGGCGGCGAGGTCGCGCGCCACGAGCGCCACCGCGCGAATCTCGGCAGGGCCGGCGTCGCGGCGCAACAGCACGCGGTAGGAGCCGCAGTCCAGGACGACGCCGCCGCGGGCAAGCCCGCGCGCGGCGATCACGCTTTGAAACATGGCCGGATTGACCGCCTGCACGACCGCGAGCACGGCCACGACCCCGGGCTCGGCCGTGGCAATGGGCAGGTCGAGCCCCGTCCGCTCGGGATCGAACGGCAACGCGCCCCCCGCGGCGTCGACCGCGACGAGACTGCCGCCCGGAACCGCGGGCACGAACGCGGCCGGCTCGACCTCGCTCACGCGGACTTCCAGGGTGCCGGGCCAGCGACGGACGACGGATGCCGTCGCGACGCCGCGCAGGCCCTTCACGCGGTCGGCGAGGAGGCGGGTGTCGGCGAACACGCTCGCGCCCGCCGGGATCCGCAGCGCGGTGAGCACCGCATCGGGGGCGAGATGCTTCACGCCGACCAGGTCAACCTGCTTGACGCGAAAGAGGGGAAGCCGTTCGAGGACCCGCGGGACGACCATCCAGAGGAGAGCGACACCGACTGCGACACCGACAAGGATGACCACACCGGCCGCGGCGCGCCGTCTCCCCTGTTTCCGGCGGCCGCGTCGCCTCACCGTCCGTTCCTCCATCCCGCCGCGTTCGTGCCGAGCCTGGTCACGAGCGCCGGCCCGACCTGCGTGACATCTCCTGCGCCGAGGGTGAACACGACGTCCCCGGGCACGAGCAGCCGGGCGACGCGGTCGACGAGCGCCGCGCGATCGCGCACGGCGGTCACCGCCGCGCCCGCTCGCGCCGCTCCACGCGCTACCAGCTCTGCGGTCACTCCCGGCATCGGTTTCTCCCGCGCCGCGTAAATGGGCGCCACCACGACCACGTCGGCTTCCGCCAGCGCGCGACCCAGCGCATCGCCGTGCAGCGCCGTCCGCGAGTACAGATGCGGCTGAAACACCGCCACGAGACGCCGCCCGGGAAACACTTGCCGGGCCGCCTCGAGCGTCGCGCGCACTTCAGTCGGGTGGTGCGCGTAGTCGTCCACGAATGTGGCGCCACCCGCTTCGCCAATCCGCTCGAACCGCCGCGCCACCCCGGTGAAGCGCTCGAGTGCCGCGACGGCCTTCGCGCGATCGGCGCCCAGCACCTCGACCACCGCCAGCGCCATCGCGGCGTTGCGCAGGTTGTGCATGCCGGGCACGCGCAGCCGGACCGGAACGTCCGAACCATCCGCGAGCCGCACCCGCGCGCGCGATTCGTCGGGCCCGAGCACCACGTCCGCGATCCGCACCTCGGCGTCGGCCGCCGTCCCCACCCGCCGCACCGGCACCCGCAGCGCCGCGGCCACCCGCCGCGCGCCCGCATCGTCCGCCCCGACCAGCGCCTGCCGCGCCCGCCCCGCGAACTCGACGAACGCCTGCTCGAGCGCCGGGACGTCGCCGTAGCATTCGAGGTGGTCGGCCTCCACGTTGTTCACGACCGCCACCGTCGGCTCGAGCGACAGGAACGCGCGGTCGTATTCGTCAGCCTCGACCACGAACAGCTCCCGCCCTCCCAGCAACGCGTTCCCACGCCACCTAGCGACGCGGCCGCCGGCGAGTCCCGTAGGATTTCGCCCGGCGGCCGCCAAAGCCTCTGTGACCATCACCGTCGTGGTCGTCTTGCCGTGGGTTCCGGCTATTGCTACCAGCGTCCCCCCAGCGACGGCCTGGCCAAGGGCATCGGCCCTACGCACCACGGGTATACCGAGGGCGCGCGCTCGCTCGAGCTCCGGGTGCTGCCCTGCTACAGCGGCCGTCACTACCACGGCGCGTGCTTCCGCCAGATGCGCCGGATCGTGGCCCCGCCATATCTCCACCCCCAAGGCTGCCAAATCGGCTGCTCCCGAGGGGTCGGCATCACATCCCGTTACCGCTAGACCCTGTTGCCTGGCCAGGAGCGCCAGGCCGCTCATCCCTGCTCCGCCGATACCCATGAAGTGAATCGGACGGGGATCGCCGGTTCCAAACAAGGTCATTAGTGGGGAGCTAATATAAGGAAAATGCGAAACTTGCGAAAGACTTAGGCCTTCGAGTCCGCGAGTGTCAAGATTCTTGACACTATGGCTCGGGCGGCGTCGGGGCGTCCTCGCTCCCGCGCGCGGGTCCCGATGGCCTCGAGTCTCACCCGGTCATCGAGCAGCTCGGCGATGGTGCGCGCGAGCAAACCCGGGGTCAGGTCGCGCTCGGGGAGATGCACCGCGGCGCCCGCGTCCGCGAGCGCCCGCGCGTTGTACGCCTGGTGATCGGCGGCGGCCGTCGGCAGCGGCACCAGCACGCTCGGCTTTCCCCACGCGCACAGCTCGGCGACCGTCATCGCGCCGGCTCGACACACCACGAGATCGGCGGCGCGGTACGCCGGCGCGATGGGATCGAAGAAACCCCGCACCACCACGCGGCCGGAAAAGGCGTACCGCGCGAGCGTCTCCGCGTGCGCGGCTCCCGTCCCCCATAACACGCTCACGCCGCGGAGCGCGCCCTCGTCGAGCGCTCCCGCGAGCGCCTCGTTCAGCGCGCGCGCGCCCTGGCTGCCGCCGAACAGGAGCACGCACGGTCGCGGGCTGTCGAGACCGAGCTCCTCTCGCGCGGCGTCGCGATCGCCGGGCTGCGGCGGGCGGATCGGATTGCCGAACGCAAAGACTTCCGTGCGACTCCCGATCGCGATCCGGGCGCGCGCCTCCGGGAAACCGAGGTGCACCTGCCGCGCGGTGCGCGCCAGACGGCGCGTGGTGAATCCGGGAAAGGCGTTCTGCTCCTGCAGCGCGGTCGGGATGCCGCGCCGCTGCGCCCGCCAGACCACGGGACCGGATGCGTACCCACCCGTCCCGATCACGATCGCGGGCCGCTCGGCGTCGAGCAACCGCCCGATCGCGGGCCAGACCCGCGCGAGCACGAGCGGCCACCGCGCGTTGCGCCACCACGTGCGGCGATACAGCGGCTCGAGCGGCAGCAGATGGTGACGATAGGGGTAGCGCGGCAGCAGCTGCGCCTCGATCCCCCGCACCGCACCCACCATGACGGGCTCGACGTCGGGGCGCGCGTTCCGCAGGGCCTCGGCCAGCGCGAGCGCGGGGATGAGATGGCCGCCGGTTCCGCCGCCCGCGATGAGTACCTTCACCGCCGCTTCATTTCCGTCTCTGCCCCACGCTGATCAGCACCCCCGTCACCACGAGCGATATGAACAGACTGGAGCGCCCGTAGGAGATGAACGGCAGCGTGACGCCGGTCGCGGGCAGGAGCGCGAGGGTGACGCCGAAGTGCAGGATGGCTGAGATGCCGATCAGCCCGGTGAGCCCGACCGCCAGGAGCTGTCCGAACGAGTCGGGCGCGCTGCGCGCGATGCGGAAGCCGAGCCAGCAGAAAATTCCGAACAGCAGAAAGATCACGCTCGCTCCGATGAAGCCCCATTCTTCGCCGATCGTCGAGAAAATGAAATCGGAGTACGCGTACGGCAGATACCCGAGCTTCTGCTGGCCCTGGCCGAGGCCGACGCCCAGCAGCCGGCCCGACCCGATGCCCACGAGAGACTGATGCACCTGCCACGTCGCCTCCGAGGGCGCGCTCCCCGGATTCAGGAACGTGACGACCCGGGCGAGGCGGTACTGCGCGCTCGCCACCGCGCCAAACATCAGCGGCACGCTCACCACGCCGATGGCGAGAAAGTGCCCGATACGCGCGCCGGCGCTGAACAGCACCACGCCCGCCAGAAGACCGACGAGCAGCGCCATCGAGAGATTGGGCTCGAGGAAAATGAGCGCGAGGAGCGGCACGAGAATGGTCACGAACGGCAGGAGGCCGCGCTGAAAGGTGCGGATCTGGTCGCCCTTCTTGGCCGCGAGCATCGCCGTCCAGAGGACCACCGTGAACTTCGCGAGCTCTGACGGCTGGACGCTCACCACCCAGAGATTCACCCAGCGGCGCGCGCCGTTGATCGTGGGCGCAATGGCGTGCGTGAACGGCAGGAGCGGGATGATGAGCAGCAGCGCCGTGACCGCGAGCAAGGGCCAGGCCACGCGCTGCCACACGCGGTAGTCCGTCCGGGCGAGCGCCACGGCCACGGCGCCGCCCGCGAGCGCGCCCAAGAGCTGCCGCAGCGCGAACCCGGCGCCGACGTCGCCCAGCGGCGTCGTGACGAGACTCGACGCGCCGTACACCGCCACCACCCCGAACACCACGAGGATCGCGGCCACGAGCGCGAGCAGCCGGGTTTCCCACCGCCGGTCCATCATCGCTGCGACGCGAGCCGGCGGAACATGCCGCCCCGCTCCTCGTAGTTCGTGAACATGTCGTAGCTCGAGCAGGCCGGAGAGAGCAACACCGCGTCTCCCGGACGCGCCGCCCGCCGGGCCCGGCGCACCACGTCCTCGAAGGTCGTCCCCCGCTCGAGTGGGACTTTCCCGCCGAGATCTCCCTCGACGAGCGGCCCGGCCTCGCCGTAGGCGATGACCAGGCGGCAGCGGTCCCTGAGCAGCGGCGCGAGCCGGGTATACGGCTCGCCCTTGTGGCGGCCGCCGAGCAGCAGCACAAACGGCCGCTCCATCGCTTCGATCGCCACCACGGTCGAGGCGATGTTGGTCGCCTTCGAGTCGTTGATCCACAGGACGCCGTCCACCTCACCGACCGGCTCGAGGCGGTGGGGCAGCGGCTGGAACGAGCGGAGCCCGGCCGCGATGGCGGGTGGCGGGACGCCCGCCGCCTGGACGGCGAGCGCGGCCGCGAGCGCGTTCGCGACGTTGTGGGCGCCGAGCAGGGGCAGCGCCGGGCGGCGCAGGAGCTCCACGTCGCCCAGCCGGAGGCTCTGCTGGGCCGCGTCGTACCACCCCTCGGCGCGCCCGCGCAGCGAAAACCGCGTGACGCGGCCGGCCGCTCCCCGGGCCAGCGCAGTCACCGCCGCGTCGTCCCCGTTCAGGACCCATACGTGCCGGCCGGTGGCGTTGCGAAAGAGCAGCCGCTTGTCGGCGTAGTACTCCTCGACCGACGCGTACCGGTCGAGATGATCGGGGGCCAGGTTCGTCACGACCCCGATGTCGGGCGTGAAGTGCGGGCTGTCGTGCAGCTGGAACGACGAGGCCTCGACCGCGAGCCACTGGAACGGCGGGGTCGCGACGGCGGCCTCGGAGAGCGGACGCCCGATGTTGCCCGCCGCTTCGGCGTGCACGCCGGCGGCGCGCAGCAGGTGCGCGACGAGCGCGGTGGTGGTGGTCTTGCCGTTCGTGCCGGTGACGGCGATGCAGCGGGTGCCGGTGAGCGCGGTGAACCCGAGGTCGAGCTCAGACAGGATCGGGACGCCGGCGCGTCCCGCGGCTTCGAGCGGTGGAGCGTTCGGAGGCACGCCGGGCGACACGACGAGCGCCACCGCGCGCGCGATGCGGGCGACGTCGTGGCCGCCCACCTGGACCTCCACGCCGCCGAGCCCGCGCAGCGCCGCCAGGTCCGGCGCGCCCGGGACCTGCGCCGCGCGATCGCTCGCGTACACGCGCACGCCCTCCCGCGCGAGAAGCCGCGTGGCGGCAACACCGCTCCTGCCCAGCCCCACCACGGCGACCTCATTGCCGCGCCAGGCGCTGGGAATCATCGCACCTTGAGCGTGGCGAGCGCGATGGCCGCGCACAGCACGCCCAGGATATAGAACCGCATCACCACGAGCGGCTCCGCCCAGCCGAGCTTTTCGAAATGGTGATGCAGCGGGGCCATCCGGAACACCCGGTGCGCGTCCGCGTATTCCTTGCCCCGCCGCTTCTTGCGCCAGCGGTACACGCCGGTCTGGAGGATCACCGACACCGCCTCCGCGGCGAACACGCCGCCCGCGATGAGCAGCAGGAACTCCGCCTTCAGCAGGATCGCGACCGTACCGAGCGCGCCGCCGATCGCGAGCGAACCGGTGTCGCCCATGAACACCTGGGCCGGATAGGCGTTGAACCAGAGGAAGCCGAGCGCCGCGCCGGCGAGCGCCCCGCAGAAGATCGACAGCTCGCCCGCGCCGCTCAGGAAGTACACGCCGACGTAGCGGCTCCAGTCGAAGCGGCCAAAGATGTAGGCAAAGGCCGCGAACGCGCCGGCGGCGATGGCGGTCAGGCCCGTCGCGAGCCCGTCCAGCCCGTCGGTCAGGTTCACGGCGTTCGAGCTGCCCGTGACCACCAGCGTGACGAACGCCACGTACAACCACCACGGCATCACGATCAGGATGTACTTGAAGATCGGGACCTGGGTGGAGGCTGCGGGCAGGTCGGGCGCGAGCGGCCAGATCACGAGCACGAGACCCAGCACGATGCCCAGCGACACCTGGCCGACCAGCTTCCAGCGGGCGACGAGCCCCTGCGACTTGCCCCGCACGATCTTCAGATAGTCGTCGATGAATCCGATGGCACCCATCCACAGGGTCGCGATCAGTGCCACCACCACGTAGCGGCTATCGAGCCGCGCCCACAGCAGTGTCGGCACGATCGTGGCGAGGAGAATGAGCATGCCGCCCATCGTGGGCGTGCCCCGCTTGCCCTGATGGCTCACCGGCCCTTCCGCGCGGATCACCTGCCCCACTTTGCGCCGGCGCAGCCGCTCGATGACGGGCGGCCCGCACAGGAACGCGAGCACGAGCGCGGTCACGGTGGCGGCGGCGGCGCGAAAGGTGATGTAGTTGAAGAGATTGAAGATGATGTGGTGTCTGGCGAGCGGCGCGAGCAGGTGGTAGAGCACTTCCGATTGCCCTCGGGCGATAGGGTCAGGTCAGGTGCCGCAGCACGCGCTCGAGCGCCACACCACGCGACGCCTTGAGGAGGACGATCTCTTCTCCTGTGAGCGCCGCCTTGAGCCGGGGCCCCAGCGTCTCCGCGTCCGGCGCCGCGAGGTAGCGGGGACCCGGGACGAAGCCGAGCGACGCGAACGCCGGAACGAACTCCCCGACGGCGGCGATCAACGCGGGCTCGAGCGCCGCGATCTCCCGGGCCGCCGCCGCGTGCAATCTTGCACTCTCCGCGCCCAATTCCAACATCGAGCCCACCACCACCGCGAGCGGCCGGCCCCGTCGGCCGGCCAGCCAGTGCGCGAACCGCGCCGCCCAGCGCACGGACCCCGGGTTGGCGTTGTAGGTGTCGTCGATCACGGTCAGCCCGCCGAGCTGGCGCAGGTCGCCCCGCCCCGGCGGCAGGCGCACCTGGGCGAGCGCGCGGAGCGCCGCGGCGGGGTCGGCGCCCGCCGCGCGGGCAACGGCCACCGCCAGCATCGCGTTCTCGATCTGATGGAATCCGACGACGGGCAGGGTGACCTCGGCACCGCCGAAGCGAATGCGCGGATGACCCGCGTCGTCCAGGTCCGCCCCTTCGGGACGGACGTCGGTGGCGCCCGCCGGATCGCCACCGGCGACGATCGTCCGGGTACGGCGCCGGGCCTCCGCGGCGAGGGCGGGCGGCTCGGTGCCCACCACGGCGAGTGGGACGCCTTCGGCGAGCGCGATCTTCTCCCGCATCACGCCGTCGAGCGACCCGAATCCCTCCACGTGCGCATAGCCGACATTCGTGACCACGGCGATCGTGGGCTCGATGATCCGCCGGAGCCGCGCGATCTCCCCCGGCACGCTCGCTCCCGCTTCCACGACCAGCGCTGCGGTGTCAGCCGGGGCGTCGAGGATCGTCAACGGGACGCCGATCAGGTTGTTGAGGTTGCCGCTCGTCGCATGGACGCGCCAGCGCGTGGCCAGCGCGGCGCGAATCATCTCCTTGGTGCTCGTCTTGCCGCTCGAGCCTGTGACGGCGACCACCGGGCTCCCCGTCGGCAGCGTGCGCCGTCGCGCCCGGGCGAGCAGCCCCAGCGCCTCGAGCGTGTCGTCGACCTGGAAGAAGGGCAGTCCGTCGACGGGTGCTGTGCCGCGTCGCACGACGGCGGCGGCGGCTCCCTTGCTCTTCGCCTCGCCCAGGAAATTGTGCGCGTCGAAGCGGTCGCCTTGAAGGGCGACAAAGAGGGTGTCAGGTGTCAGGTGTCGGGTGTCGGTCGAGATGCCGCTGAAGCGCATGCCGCGAGGCCCGGACACACCGAGAGCCGCGGCGACAGACTCGGACGACCACCCACCCCCGCTGTTCCGCGTTCCGCCTTCCGCGTTCACGTCGCCCCCAGCTCCCGCACGATCTCCCGCTCATCGAACGGGAATTTCTCCGTCCCGACGATCTGGTAGGTCTCGTGGCCCTTGCCCGCGAGCAGGACCGTGTCGCCGGCGCGCGCCAGGCTGAGCGCCAGGGCGATGGCCTTGCGGCGGTCCACCTCGCGGTGATGCGCCTTGCCCCGCATGCCGGCTTCCACCTCGTCGAGGATCCTGCCGGGATCCTCGGTGCGCGGGTTGTCGGAGGTGGCGATCGCGATGTCGGCGAGGCGCACGGCGATCTCGCCCATGGGCGCGCGTTTCCCCCGGTCGCGGTCGCCGCCCGCGCCCACGAGCACGATCAGGCGTCCGGTGGTGAGCGGCCGCAGCGACTCGAGTGCCCGCTCGAGCGCGTCGGGCGTATGGGCGTAGTCGCGCAGCACCGTGCACGGCCGCTCGGCGATCCGCTCCATGCGGCCCGGCACCTGCGGCGCGTGGGTGAGCCGGTCGGCGACCACGTCGAGGGGCACGCCGAGTCCCCAGGCGCAGGCGGCCACGCCCAGTGCGTTGACCACGTTGAAGCGGCCGAGCAGCGGCAGGCGCACCGGGACGGCCCCCATGGGGGTCACGAGGTCGAAGCGGGCGCCGGCCGCGTCCACCTCGACCTTGCGCGCCGTCACGTCGGCCTGGGTGCCGGTATCGGCGAACGTCACCCGCCGGCGGTCGCGGCGCAGGCGCTGCCACGCGGGATCGCCGGCATTCACGACCGCGAGTCCGTCCGGGGCCACGTAGCTCATCAGCTTGGCCTTGGCCCGAAAGTATTCCTCCACCGTCTTGTGGTAGTCGAGGTGATCGCGCGTGAAGTTCGTGAAGATCGCCGCGCGGAACACGAGCCCGTCCACGCGACCCTGGTCGAGCGAGTGCGACGACACCTCCATCGCGACCGCGCTCGCGCCGTGCGCCACCATGCCCGCGAGCGTCGCCTGCAGATCGATGGGACCCGGAGTGGTGAGATTCCCCGCGTCGCTCGGCACCGGGCGGCCGGTGGGGTCGAACGCGCCGAGCGTGCCGATCGACCCGGTGGGCTCGAGCGCGGACAGCACGTGGCGCGCGAGGGTGACGGTGGTGGTCTTGCCGTTCGTCCCCGTGACGCCGATCAGGTCGAGCCGGGCCGCGGGCCGGTCGTACCAGGTCTCGGCAGCCACCGCCGCGGCGCGGCGCCCGTCACGCACGAGAATCTGGAGGAGCGCTCCGGACTGCCGCTCTTCGACGAGGGCGGCGGCGGCTCCACGCTCCTCCGCTGCAGCGACAAAGCGGTGTCCGTCTTGCGCCACGCCGCGCACCGCGCAGAACAGCATCCCGGGACCCACCGTCCGGCTGTCGGCCGTGAGGCCCGTGATCTCGGGGAGCGAAGGGGCCCCCGGGTCCGGCGGCTCGCGCAGCAGCTTCGCGCGCTCGAGCGCCGCGACGATCGCGGCGAGCCGCGTCACTGCGCTGGGCCCGCGAACAGCGTGACCACCGAGCCGGCGGCCGCGGAATCGC